>Ga0153916_10002718_pt1 | contig 12945 bp, 10 predicted proteins | sample Opewatmetagenome_FD_109642 | JGI IMG/M metagenome (GOLD analysis project Ga0153916, IMG submission 109642) | Freshwater wetland microbial communities from Ohio, USA - Open water 3 Core 3 Depth 4 metaG | ecosystem: Environmental > Aquatic > Freshwater > Wetlands | place: USA: Ohio, Lake Erie...
AGCCGTTGTTGGCGTTTGTGGCCGACGGCACCAGCTCCAGCGAGGCTTCGGCCGCCGCAATCGCGGCCTTTTGCTCCGGAGTCAGCGACGCGGTGACATCGTGATGCGAGGCGTCTTGGAAGGTGAACGAGGTGAATTGCGCGCTCACGACCGGTCTATTCGTCGGAACCACATCAGCGAAGGTGATCGTCGCGCCGGCATGATCGATCGTGGCGTTGCCAGTTCCCGGCAACTCGGCAAGCGCACCACTTGTCGTCGTAATCGTCGGAAGGTCTTGGCCTATGATGGTTATCGTAATCGGCGCAAAGACCGCCGTATTAAATGGCGCATAGTTGGTGTCGACCTCCGCCAGATAGGTCAACGTCAGCGTCTCGCCGGGGGCGAGAAAGGCGAAGTTCGTGTCGGCCAGACTGTAGGTCCAGGTCACCGATCCAATGTTGGTGTTCCCAGGGTCAGGAACCAACATAAGTGGTGCCTCCACCGCCTTGATCGCCGCCAGCTGCTGCGCGTTCAGTATCGCGGTAAGGTCATTATGCTGAGCGTCCTGGAAGGTGAACGAGCTGAACGTCACCTTGACCGTCGGACGATCGCCCGGATTGATATCGGCAAATCGGACCGCGCCCGATGCTGTATCGATCGCGGCACTGCCCTTGGTGCCGGCGCCTTCGATAAATGGAGTGCCAAGGATAACTACCGTCGGCGGCAGATTAATGTGGAAGAGTGTGTCTGTCGGCCCATTAGGTCCGGAAAAAGATGATGAACCGCTGTCGGATTTGACGGTCGCAATAATCGGGATTGCCGACGCTCCGTTCGCCAGCTGGATCGGCTGCAGCGACTGAGGAATGACCGTATCGGTAAAATGATCGAACGTTTTGGGATTTGTATTGTCCGTAAATTTTAGAGTAAACACATCTTGGATGAGCTTTTGCACATCGGGCGGCAGCGGGGCGTTGGTGATGCTGACCTGGCCCTGGCTGATATTGATCTGCTGTCCGGCCTGATTGACGGTTGCGATCGGCGTAAGCGTGTTCTTGTCGAACAGGATGTACGAACCGGTGGTGCCGTCCGGCTCGACCAGAACCTGGAATTTCGCGTCGGGCGCGCCGCCCTGGCCCGGAATGTTGAAATCGATCTCGACCAGCACCGCGGTGCCGCGAATGCCCATGGTCGCGACCGGCGTGTCGACCTTCATGTCGCCGTGCTTCGCGGTCTCGCCAGCGACGAAAGAGATGGTCCCCGCCACCAGGCTGATCAGCGATGAATTGTTCGACCCGTTGGGGTCGTAGACCATTTCGTTGAGCACCATTCGCGCGTTCGACGACAGGCCGAACACGGTGCCGTCGATGAAGGTGATGCCGAGCGTTGAATCGGAGCCGGACTGAACGACGTCGCCTTTGTGGACGTCATCGCCGTTGTTCAGGATGATCGAGACACCGTTGCGGATAACAGTCGCGCTGCCGGTGAGCTTGGTGACATGGCCGATCACCTTGCCGGCGCTCGCGCTGCCGTCCGCCTGGGCGTATTCGGTGTGGCCGGTCAGCGCGCTGACGATATCGCCGGTGAGATGCGCGCCGTCGGGCGACGACAGCGCCGCGCGCTTCTCGCCCTTGAAGTAATCGTGCAGGACCAGTTCGTGATGGTCCTTGGAAAGGACCAGGTCGACGCCGGAGCGCTTGAAATCGCCGTTGAAGAGCAGTTGCGAGTCCGGAACGATGATGGCGTCCGCGGGCGCTTGCGTCGCGTGCTTGGTAATCGTCTCGACGTGGCCATGCCCCGCGGAATGCGGACCCGAGCCGTCAACCGAAAACGTGGCGTCGAATTTGCCCGTGTAATTCAATAGGACCACCGCAAAGGGTTAATAACTATATAAATTTCAACTGTCTAAACTTGCATATCACCGGGGTAAGTATTGCGAAACCATCTCCTGCTTGTGCAAGTCCTATGCAACATGATCCTGCGGCGGCGCTCCGGGCCCGATTTTCTGTCGAATTCTTAAACAATAAGGTACTATATGCAGGAATTCTACGAAAAATTAAGTATTAACAAGTATAGACTTGGCAGCTGAATGTAGTGTTGTGTATAGAATCGGATACAGATACTTGAATAGACTTATTCCTGCATTCCATTGCAGCATACTGCGCCATTTTCACCGCTAAAACTGTGATCTGGATTACAAAGCGCGCGCCCGCGTGACCAATTAGCCATACCTCGCGGAAATCCGCAGCCGTACAACCGTTGCATGTGCTGTCGGCCCTCTGCGAGCGGATTTTGGTTCCCGGAGCGGAGATGTTTAGAAGTTTAGGCAATCCGGCGAGACGGATTTCAGCCTGTTTCGTGCTTTCCGGCCCCGAGCGGCCGGTTTTAAGCAGAAAAAAAGTCCCGCCGCCCATCATCGCCTGCGAAACGATCCGGTCACGAGCTGGCTAACGAGCCTCGCCGATGCCCGGACATTGGGGCGTCAGATGGGATTTCTTGGTCATTCGCACGCATGGCGTGCCGTCATACTTGCCTTGGGCATGCTCTGGTTCGGACCAGCGCCGCACCTCGCAGCCGGAACATTGATAACGCCCGGCGTGTCGGAGCTGATTCGCAAATCCACCGAGCCGTTCGGGCTGTCCGCCTCGCCACTGTCCGGGGGCGGCCTGCTGCAAAAATGGCTCGGGGTTGAGCGCAAGCTCGACGACGAGAGGGTGCAACTGGCGCTTTGCGACGGCGACCGCGAACGCTGCGTGTCTCCGGCGGCGCTTCGATTCCTCGCTATCGTGGACGATGCGCGGACCCGCGAGGGACGCGCCCGCCTCGGCGAGGTCAATCGCGCGATCAATCTCGCCATCCGGCCGATGAGCGATCAGGCTCAATACGGCGAAATCGACGTCTGGAGTTCGCCGCTCGTGACCTTCGCCCATGGCGCGGGGGATTGCGAAGACTACGCGATTGCAAAATTCGTCGCGTTGCGCCTGGCCGGTATCTCGCCCGATGACCTGCGCATCGTGATCATGCGCGACACCCTTCGCGGCGAGGACCACGCCGTCGCGGCCGTGCGGCTCGACGGCCATTGGTTGACGCTGGACAATCGCCGCATGGCCATGGTCGAGGACGCCAATATCAGGAATTACCGGCCGTTGTTCGTTATCGATCAGTCCGGCGTCATGCAGTATGCCGATGCGCCGCTGCTGGCGAACCTGCCGGAGCGGGAGGCTATGCCGCCGGTCGCGGTGAATCTGGCCGCGCAGCCCGGGCTGGTTTCGCCCGCCAACTAAACGACCCGGGCCTGATCGCGCGCTCCGCCGGCCGGACCCGGCGGGACCTCCAAAGACATTGACATGTCTCCGCGCACCTCGATGATACCTTCACGGAACCAAGCGAAAAGCTTTCGGGGAGTGGAGTTCGCGATGCGGGGAACAGTGCTGGGTGTGGTTGCGATCCTGATTGGCCTGGCGCATCCGGCCTATGCGGAAGATCCGGCCGATTCCGGCCGATCGATCAGCGAGGCGCTTCCGCTGTTCGAACAGAATCACTGCCAGGTGCTGAGGACCCCCGCCGAGCAACTATTTTGCGGCGCCCCTGAACTCAACGCCATCTCCGCGAAGCTCAACACCGCGATCCAGGACCGCCTCAACCGGCTCGCCAATCGTCGGCTGGCGATCGAGGAAAACGCCGAATGGATCAAAGATCGCAATTCGAGCTGCGGCATCTTTGGCAAAGAGAGCATTTCGTACCGGAACCTCAAACCGATCCGGGCCTGCCTGCTCAAGGAGACGGAGGAAAGAATCGAAATACTGAGCGATCCGAACTTCGATTGCCTGGCGACGAATACCACGGCCGGCATGCTGATTTGCAGCGACCCGTCCCTTGCGATCGCCAAGACCGAGCTCAATGACCGGGTTTTGGGACTGATAGCCAGACTGAAAGAGGACGACGCCAAGGCGGCCTTCGCCGAATACGAGCGATGGAGCAGAGAACGCGATCGCAAATGCGGCCTGGTGGGCAAGGATAACGTGCCGCTGGACGAGTTGTCGCCGTCCGCAAGCTGCCTGGCGCAGTATATGAGCGCGAAGACGGCCGAGATCGACGCAGCGAGGGGCGACCCCAAGAAGGTCTTCGGACGCCATCTCGCCTCGCCCTTGCCCGACGCCAACGCCGTCGATCTGTGCGTTGCGCAAATCCATGCGACGAATGCCTGCGGGGATTTCCTCACCGTCAGCCGGGTCTTTCAGATCGACAACGAAGTGGCGGATGAGAACGCGCTGCTGATCGCCGAGGTCGAAATGATCGTGCTGTCGCCGTTTGCGGTTTGCAGCTCGATCGCATCGAGCTGCACCGGAACGTGCTGGGATCCGAAATCGGGCAAACCAAATCCGGCGCCGGGAAGCAGAGAAAGTTTCTCGGTGGCGCACCGGTTGAGGATCGAGAAAGCGTTCGCGTTCCGGAAAACCGATAGCGGCGGCTGGCGCTGCAACACGACGTCGCTGCAGCCGGTGGACTTCGGCGTCGCGCGGAGCGGGCACTAGCGCCTGTTCGAGATCGCTTCAAGAGCCCGGCAGCACGGCGCGAAACTCGATGCCGTGCAGATTGATGGTCGGGCAGATGCCGAAATGATTGCCGCCCAACACCTTCAGACGCCGGTCGAGCTCATCCTTGGGAATGTCGAGCGGAATGTCGCACATCGCCCGATAGGCGCGGCGAGAATATCTTCTGCTGCCCCATGTGATCGGGAACGTCGGCAGCGGCTTCGAACCCATCGCGAGCGATTTCGCCATGCGCCAGAACAGTTGCGCGAGGTGGACATAGGCCCGCCCCTCCAGCGCAAGCACGGAAATGTCGGAGGGAACAGGAAAGCGCGCGACATCGATGATCGGGCAGGCGTCGACCTGTTCGACCATCACATGCACCGTCGCACCGAACTCCGCTGCCCGCTCGCACAGCGCAAAATGCGCCGCGCCCGGGGTAACTCGGCGGCCCCGGATGAAAATTGATGGCGCCGCAGCCAAGCTTCGCGAGGGTACTCTTTGAAACGATTTCCGGCATCACGAACGCAATCGGACGGGCCCGCGCCAGCAGATCAGAGTCGAGGGCGGCCAGATCGGCCGACGCTGCGACCGATATGACCGTGAGGCGCGGATTGTGCCCGAGCAACACCGGCGGCATCGCGACCTGCTCGGCTTGGCCGCCAGCAGAATGATCGTGTCGAGCATCGTCTTCCGCTATGCGCCGGCTTGAGGTCAGCTCTGGTAATCGATCAGAAACGCCGAGAATGACGGACTGCTGCTGCTTGGGTCCGAAACACCGGTCGCGCTGTAGGATGACGATGACGAGCTGGACAACGAGTTCTGCAGCGACTGCAGGAATTGCTGCAGAATGTCGTTGGCTGAACTGGTGCTGCTCGTGCCAGCGGTCGCGGACGAGCCGTCGGCGGGCGGCGGACCACCATGGCCGCCGTGATGGCCGTGATGCGCGCCGCCGGCTCCGCCAGGACCACCGGCGCCTCCGGCGTCCTGGGAGAACGCGGCCTTGAATACGCCCTGCAGTTCGGTGGCCTGATCGCTGGTCAGCTTGCCGCTGGACACTTCGCCGGCGATCAGGCTGTCGATCTTCGACTTCAGATCGCCGGGCGACGAATTGGACCCGTCGGCCGAAGCGCCCGCCCGGCCGCTCTGCAGCGAGGAATCGATGTCGTTGAGCGCGGAGGACAGCGCGCTCTGATCGGCGGAACTGATCGCGCCGGAATTCACTTCGGCTTGCAGCTCATCCTGCAGCTTCTGCAGGGGCGATTGGTAGCTGGTGCTGGAGGTCGCGGAGATAGAGGTCATGATAACTCCGATGGTTCTTGCGGGACACCTCGAAGCTAAGGTTAATGATCTTAACGAGACCTTTTTGCTGCCTTGCTGTCATGTTGCGCTGTGTTGCAGTCGAAAGGTCAGAAACATTTCGAAACAAAAATCCTTCGCCGATTCTCCCGAATCACCGACAAAGGTCCCCATGGCCACAGCAACGCCGAACATTCTTGTCGTTGAAGACGACCGCGAGACGCGCGCGCTGATCGCGAAATATCTGCGCACCAACTCCTGCAATGTCACGACCGCGAACGACGGACGCGAAATGACCCGGCTCATGACCGACCATCGCGTCGATCTCCTGATCCTGGACGTCATGCTGCCGGGTGAAGACGGCCTCAGCCTGTGCCGCAAGGTCCGCGCCGAATCGCAAACCCCGATCATCATGCTGACCGCGCGCGGCGAAGACGTCGACCGGATTCTCGGGCTGGAGATGGGCGCAGACGACTATCTCGCCAAGCCGTTCAACCCGCGCGAATTGCTGGCCCGGATCAATGCGGTGCTGCGCCGGCAGGCGGTCGCCCGGACGGTCAGCACCACCAATGGCGCACTCGCGCTGGCCTTTCTGGGATGGCGGATCGATTTCAGGCTGCGCGAACTGCGCAATCCGGCCGGCGCGCGGGTGGCGATGACGAGCGCCGAATTCGACCTGCTGCGAACCTTCTGCGAGCGGCCCGGCCGCGTGCTGTCGCGCGACAGCCTGCTCGATCTCACCCAGGGCCGCAACGCCGGCTCGTTCGAACGCAGCATCGATGTGCTGGTCAGCCGCATCCGGCGCAAGATCGAGCCAGATCCGCAGGAGCCCACCATGATCAAGACGGTTCGCTCCGGCGGTTATATGTTCACCCCCACCGTAAAAGCGGTCGCGGCAGACAGCTGATCATGAAGCTGCTCGGTCTTCTCAATCTGAAGCGGATCAGCGGGCAGATCGCGGCGCTGGTGGTCGCCTCGATCGTCGCCATTCATCTGATCATCACCGCAAGCTTTCTGATCCACCGGTCCGACCAGTTCGATCCCTCGATCGGCCACGGACACAGTCAGCTCGCAGCCGCGGTCCAGCTTTTGGACGCGGCGTCGCAGGCCGAACGGGAACGGCTCTTCGCCGATATCGCGCGCGCGTTTCCTCAACTGGACATCGCAAGCCTTCCGCCGGGCCCCGCTCCCGCCGCGGAGGAGGCGGATGGTCCCGACCTGCACGGCCTGCGCCGTCACCTCGGCAACGCCTATCGGATCTTTTCGCTCGCGCATGGGCCGGACGGCCGCAGCGTCGCCATCGCGCTGCCGGACGGCGCGATGATTTCCGCGAAGATTCCGCCGGAGCAATGGCAGCGTCCGTTCTGGCGCGGACCGTGGACGACGACGCTGCTGTTTGCCGTCATCTGCGTCAGCCTGCTCGGCCTGTGGGCGGCGAGAGCCTTGACGGCGCCGCTGTCGTCGTTTGCGAAGGCCGCCGAAAGCTTCAGCCTGAACGGCGCCGCTGCGCCGCTGCCCGAACGCGGCCCGGAAGAAATTCGCTCGGTCGCGAAGGCGCTCAACCGCATGCGGGAGCGGATCACGGCCCTCATCGACGACCGCACCAAGATGCTGGCCGCCATCAGCCACGACTTGCGGACGCCGATCACCCGAATGCGCCTGCGCTCGGAATTTATCGAGGATGACCAGCAACGCGGCCGGATGCTGCACGATCTCGACCAGATGCGATCCATGCTGGAGTCCGTGCTTTCCTTCCTGCGCAATGACCGCAAACTCGAAGCGATGACGCTGGTCGATGTGACGAGCACGTTGCAACTGATCACCGATCAATTCGCCGATATGGGCCACAAGGTCGCTTACGACGGCCCGGAGCACGCCATGGCCATGGTGCGGCCCGACGACCTGCATCGCAGCATTACCAACCTGACGGAGAACGCCGTCAGGTTCGGCGCGGAGGCCACGATCCGCCTGAGATTGGCATCCGATACGATGACGATCGATGTCGAGGACGACGGTCCCGGCATCTCGGACGAGCGCAAGGATGTCATGCTGGAGCCATTCGTGCGCGGCGACGACGCCCGCAACATGGATGATGTCACGGGCTTCGGTCTCGGGCTTTCCATCGCGCGCGCCATTGTGCTCGCGCACGGCGGCACGCTGTCGCTTCACGACCGGCAGCCCCATGGATTGATCGTGCGCATTCGGTTGCCGCTTCGACAGCAAGGCCTGCGGCCGGCCGCCTGAACCGCGGCTACTATTTTCCGAATTGCCTGGTCGACTTCCAATGTTGCAGCGCGTCCAAAACGCCATCCGCATTTCGTTTGGCGAAATAATGACGATACAAATCTTCTCTTTTCTTGTTCGCCTCGTCATTTGATTGACGCCGTCCCTATCTCGGGTAGCATCATTGGATGATCCGCTAGAGATCGCAGGGAGGGAACGAATGAAACGCAGCTATGTGCTGGCCGCTAGCCTTGTCATTCTTGCTTCATACGGAGCGAGCGCTCAAACGACCGATCAATTGGTTAAGGGTGCGACCGACACGTCGAACGTCCTCAACTACGGCATGGGCTATAATCTGCAGCGGTTCAGCCCGCTGACCCAGATCAACAGGGACAATGCCAAAAACCTTGTGCCGGTCTGGAATTACAGTTTCGCCGACGACCGCTCCGAGGAGTCGCAGCCGATCGTTTATCAGGGCGTCCTCTATGTCACGACCCACGCGGCCACGATGGCGGTCGATGTAAAGACCGGCAAGCAGATTTGGAAGACCAAGGTCGAATATCCGCCTGAAACGCCAAGAATTGTGTGCTGCGGCATCATCAATCGCGGCGCCGCGATCTACGAAGGCAAACTCTTCCGTACCACGCTCGACGCCAATGTGATCGCACTCGACGCCAAGACCGGCAAGGAAGTCTGGCGCCAGAAAGCGGCCGATATCAAGGAAGGCTATTCGATGACGGTGGCGCCGCTCGTCGCCGACGGCGTGGTCCTGACCGGCATTTCCGGCGCGGAGTTCGGCACCCGTGGCTTCATCGACGGCTGGGACCCGGAGACGGGCAAGCATCTGTGGCGCACCCATACTATCCCCACCCCCGATGAGCCCGGCGGCGATACCTGGAAGGGAGACACCTGGAAGCTCGGCGGCGGATCGACCTGGATCACGGGCTCCTACGACCCCGAGCTGAACACGGTCTATTGGGGCGTCGGCAACCCGGGGCCGTTCAACGCCGCAGTGCGCCCCGGCGACAATCTTTACACCTGCTCGGTGCTCGCGCTCGAGCCGAAGACCGGCAAGATCAAATGGCACTACCAGTTCTCGCCGAACAACCCGTTCGACTATGATGCGGTCGCCGAGATGGTGCTTGCCGACCTCAATGTCGATGGCAAGCCGACCAAGGTCCTGATGGACGCCAACCGAAACGGCTTCTTCTACGTCCTTGACCGGACCAACGGGAAGCTGCTGGCGGCAAATCCCTATGTGAAGGTCAACTGGGCTTCCGGCATCGACATGAAGACCGGCCGCCCGATCGAGACCGACGTTACGAAGGATGCGCGCGACGGCAAAAAGGTCGTCGTGTACCCGTCCATTCTCGGCGGCAAGAACTGGGAACCGATGTCGTTCAATCCGCAGACCGGCCTCGCCTATGCCAACACCCTCGCCTTCGGCGGCCACTACAAGACCGAGCCGGCTACTTACAAGGCCGGCGAATGGTATCTCGGCATGGACCTGACGGATCTGTGGGACTGGCCTGAAGGACAAGGACCGCGCGGCCACCTCAAGGCGATCGATCCGTTGTCTGGGAAGACGAAGTGGGAAGTGCCCAGCGCTATCCCGCGTTTCTCCGGCGTACTGTCGACCGCCGGCGGGGTCGTGTTCTCCGGCCAGTTGACCGGTGAGTTCGAAGCCTTCGACGCCAACGACGGCAAGAAGCTATGGCAGTTCCAGACCGGCTCAGGCATCGAGGGGCAGCCGGTGACGTGGCAACAGGACGGTGTCCAGTACGTCGCCGTGACCAGCGGCTATGGGGGCGTCTATTCGCTGTTTTCCGGCGACGAGCGACTGGCCCAAGTGCCCGCCGGCGGATCACTGTGGGTGTTCGCGGTAAAACCCCAATAGTGGTTCCGGAATGATCAAGTCATGTCTTGTTGCGGCGGCGTATTTCGCCGCCGCAATGGCGGCAAGCGCGCAGACGGCGCCTGCCGCCACGCCGGAGCAAAAAGCTGGCGTCGATCAGGCGCAGATCGACCAGGGCAAGGTCATCTTTGCGCAGAAATGCTCGCACTGCCACGGCCCCAATATGGTCAACGCCGGAACGATCGCACCGGACCTGCGCAGGTTTCCGGACGATAAGGACCGTTTCTTCACCACGGTGAAGCTAGGCAAGAACGGCAAGATGCCGCCTTGGGGCGACCTCTTGAGTGACGATCAGATGGTGTCGCTGTGGGCCTATGTCGCGAGCCGGAGAAATCCATGAGAACCTGGCTTGCGGCGTGCGGAGCGGCGGCGGCGTTGATCGCAGCCTTCACCATGCCGGCGGCCGCCGCTGGCGAGGTGCTGAAAGTCTGTCTCGACGAGGATCTGCCGCCGCTTTCGGCGCATCATCGAGGCAAGCCCGACAGCGGTTTCGATGTCGCGCTGGCCCAGGCGATCGCGGAGCAGCTCGGCCGGCCGCTCAAGATCCAATGGTTCGAAAGCAAGCTCGACGAAGATTCGAGCCCGGCGCTGGAAGCCAATGCGCTGCTCTCCGACGGCCGCTGCTCCCTCGTCGGCAGCTATGCTCTGACGAAGGATTCCCTGGTTGTGCCGGGCGTCAAGACAGCGAAGTTACCAGATTTCGAGGGCGCCACCCTCGCCGATCGCAGGGGCCGCCGCATCCCACTCGGCGTGCTTGCGCCAAGCCAGCCCTACCTCTATTCGCCGCTGACCGCCGTCCTCGGTGACAAGGCGCGCGACCGCCACATTGCCGGCATCGGCGATTTCGCGGGACTCCGCATCGCCATCGAAAGCGGGACCCTTGCCGACGCAATTCTAATGACGTTCGACAACGGGCGGCTGATCGACAACATTACCCATCTGGTCCCGGGCAGGGACGATCTGCTCGGCGCGCTCGAACGCGGCGGCTTCGACGCCACGCTGCTCGACTTGCGCCGGCTCGATGCCTACCGCGCCGCCCATCCCGATAGCAAGATCGCTGCCTCCGGCTACTATTATCCGATCGGCGTCAATCGCGGCTATGTCGGGCTCGCCGGCGACCCGGCTCTCCTTGTTGCCGTCAACAAGGCGCTCTCCGATTTGCAGGCCGCGGGAACCATCACCGGGCTCGCTCGGGCTGCCGGCCTCACCTACCTGCCTCCCCGCGAGCCGGCGATCCTCGGCGACGTCTGGCTGAAAGTACTCGGGAAATAAAATATTTGGGAAATGATGGGCCAGCGCGCGCGAGCCAAGGGTTCGCGCGCGCAAGTCTACATTCTCAGAACATCAGGTTGTCCTTCACCAGCGCCCAGCGGCCGTTCTTGATCTGCTGGACTTGAGTGATCGTGTTGGCGAGGTGGTCGGTCTTGGAGAACTTGGTCGGCGGCGAATTGAAGATATCCAGGAACTTGTCGCCGGACTCAAGCGCATCCAGCATCTTCTGGCCGGTCAGATCCTTGCCGGCCTTGTTTGCATAAAAAGCAAACGTCTCCACCGCATTGTAGCCGATGATGGCCTGGGTGTTGGCGTCGGTGCCGAACATCTTCTTGTAGTTGGCGAGCCAGTCCTTCACCTTGCCTTTGGCCGTATCCTCGTAAGGAATCTCGAAGCCCGACGCGGCATAGAGGCCTTCCACCGCGTCCTTGCCGAGCGCCGGCACCTCAAGCACGTTGGTCGGCGTGGCGCCGAGGAAGGTCACGTTCCATCCGAGTTTCTTGGCCTCGCTCATCGCACCGATGGTCTCGCGGATCACCGTGCCGAGCACGACGAGATCGCAGCCGTCGGATTTCATCTTGGCGATCGGCGCGCTGAAGTCGGACGCGCCGCGCTTGTAGCTCGTGATCGAGGCCGGCGTGACCTTCATCGCGGCGAGCTGCTGGGTGAAACCGTCGAGCACGTTTTTGCCGTACTCATCGTCCTGATGCATGATGCAGGGCTTCTGGAAGTTTTTCGCTTCCATCATGTATTTGAGCGCGGCGCGCGTGCTTTCGACGTAGGGCAGCAGGTTGTTGAATTTCAGCCTCTCCTGCGGCTTCGCGGGGTCGAACTTGAAGGTGAATTCGGCCGCCGTCAGCGGAAACAGCTGCAATACCCCGGCATCGAACAGGATGTCCTGCGCGGCAAGCACCGTGGGCGATCCCATCGGGCCGATCATGGCGAAGACCTTGTCGCGCTCGACCATCTTCTGCGTCGCCAGCACCGCCTTCTTCGGATCGTAGCCGTTGTCCTCGAGGATCATCTTGAGCTTGCGGCCGTTGATGCCGCCGGCCGCATTGATCTCCTCGACCGCCATCTTCATGCCGTTGGAAACCGGAACGCCCCAGACCTTGATCGGGCCCGACAGGTCCTGATGGGTGCCGATCACGATCTCGCTGGCCGAGATGCCTTCATTGGTAACCTTGGTTTGGGCTGCGGCGGGCAGATGGGTCAGCGCAAGGGCGCTCACCGCAAGGCCCAGCGCCTTCAACGATTTCGACATTGCAGTCTCCTCTTCCTTGGCCCGTGTTGAGCGAAGGGTGGGGCCCTCTGGTCCTTCGCCGCTTTTTAAACCTCTTGCCGCTCACGCGACCGCCCGCTCGCCATACATGGCGTCGATCTCGACGGCGTAGCGCTTGTTCACGAAACTCCGCTTCAGCTTCATGGTCGGCGTCAGTTCCTCGTCCTCGGGCGTCAGCTGGCGCTCGATCAGGAAGAACTTCTTGATGGTTTCGACGCGGGCGAAATTGGCGTTCACCGCCTCGATCTCGCGCTGGATCAGATCCTGGATCTCCGCCGCCCGGCAAAGGCTCGCGTAATTGGTGAAGGGAATGTCGTGATCCTGGGCGAACTTCTCGACATTCTCCTGGTCGATCATGACGAGGCAGGTCAGATAAGGCCGCTTGTCGCCGATCACGACGGCGTCGGAAATATAGAGTGAGAATTTGAGCTGGTTCTCGATCTCCG
>Ga0153916_10002719_pt1 | contig 12943 bp, 11 predicted proteins | sample Opewatmetagenome_FD_109642 | JGI IMG/M metagenome (GOLD analysis project Ga0153916, IMG submission 109642) | Freshwater wetland microbial communities from Ohio, USA - Open water 3 Core 3 Depth 4 metaG | ecosystem: Environmental > Aquatic > Freshwater > Wetlands | place: USA: Ohio, Lake Erie...
TGAAGACGGACCTCGGCCGATCCATCCGCGCCACCGCCCAGGACAAGGAGGCCGCGCTGCTCATGGGCGTGAAGAGCGGCCGCATCACGGTCATCACCTTCGCTCTCGGTTCCGCCCTGGTGGCCGCGGCGGGTGTCCTCCTCGCCCCGATCTACTACATGTTCCCGGACATCGGCGGTCCGTTCACCGCGCGGGCATTCATCGTCACCATCCTCGGCGGCCTGGGATCGACGGTGGGAGCCATCTTCGGCGGGGTGACGCTGGGTCTCGCGGAGAGCATCGGGTCCACCTATCTGGGAATGGACTACGAGAACATCATCGGCATGACGATCTTCGTCCTCGTGCTCCTGCTCCTCCCGGGCGGCTTCAAGCGTCTGACGAGAATCTGAGGGTGGAGGGACATTGAAAGAGCACCTCCATCCCCTCCTCCTCCTCGCGGGCCTCGCCGCCATTCCACTGCTGGTCAAAGACAACTACTACCTCCACCTCATGATCCTGTTCTTCATGTGGGTGGTCATCGGCACGGCCTGGAACTTGATCGCGGGTTACACCGGCCAGGTCTCCTTCGGAGACGCCGCCTTCTTCGGGAGCGGCGCGTACGCATGCGGATTGCTCTTCAAGCACTTCGCGCTCTCGCCCTGGTGGGGCCTCGCGATCGGCGGGCTCGCCGCAGTCGCCGTCGGCTTTCCTTTCGGCTGGATCTGCTTCCGGATGCGGGGGGCCTACTTCGCCCTGGCCACCCTCGCCCTCAACGAGGTCCTCCGGCAAAGCGCGACCGTGGCCGAGAGGTTCACCGGGGGGATGGTGGGCATCCTCATCATGCCGACCTTCGTGTCGAAGCTCCCCTACTACTACATCGCCCTCGCCATGGCGGCGGCGACGCTCCTCAGCCTCCGCTGGATCGTGCACGCGAAGCCCGGCTACTACTTCGTCTCCATCCGCGAGGACCAGGATGCCGCCGAGAGCTTCGGCATCGACACCCATTTCTACAAGATGGTGTCCCTCGCCATCGCGGCCTTCTGGACGGGGAGCGCGGGCGCCCTCTACATGAACTACATGGGGTTCATCGATCCGGACGTCGTCTTCTCACTGCACGACATCTCGATCATGGCGATTCTCGTCGGCATCGTGGGCGGCGTGGGCACGGTCTACGGGCCCACGGTCGGAGCTTTCATCATGGTGGCGGTGCAGGAGCTCTTCCGGTCCGGTTTCTTCGGTCTGTTCAAGCTCCTCGGGAGCTTCTCGGATTCGCCGGCGGTCGCCAAGGGCGTGTAGGTCGTCACGCACGCTCATGTGCTCGGCTTCGGCGTCCTCGTCGTCGTCGTCATCCTGGTGCTCCCCAACGGGATCGTCGGCGATTGGCCGAAGATCAAGAGGAGATTCGTCCGCGCCGGGGCGGGGCTCTGAGCGGAGGCGGCGTGTCCCACTACTTCAGGGTGGACAAGCTGGTCAAACACTTCGGCGGGCTCGCGGCCGTCAGCGGGGTGAGCTTCGACATCGAGCAGGGCGAGATCTTCGGGCTCATCGGGCCGAACGGATCGGGGAAGACCACCATCTTCAACATGATCAGCGGCTACCACCGCCCCACCTCCGGCCGCGTCATCTACGAGGGTCGGGAGATCCACCGTCTCCCCACGCACGAGATCTGCAGGCTCGGGGTCGGCCGCACCTTCCAGGTGGTCAAACCCCTCGGGCGCTTGTCGGTGCTCGACAACGTCATCGCGGCCGCCTTCTCGCGCTGCAACGCCCTGCACCAGGCCCGGGACGTCGCCCACGAGACCATCGAGCTCTGCGGCCTCTCGTCGGTCGAGGACGTCCTGGCGAAATCGCTCCCCATCGCCGGGCGGAAGCGACTCGAGATCACCCGGGCGATGGCCACCCGGCCTCGCCTCCTCCTCCTCGACGAGACCGCGGCGGGGCTCAATCCCATCGAGCTCCTCGAGGCAATCGAGCTCATCCGCAAGATTCGGGACCGGGGAACGACGATCGTCATCATCGAGCACATCATGCGCGTCATCATGACGATCTCCGACCGCATCCACGCGATCAACTTCGGCGAGACGATCGCGGAGGGGACGCCCGCGGAGGTGGCGCGGGACCAGGCGGTGATCGAGGCGTACCTGGGGCAGGACTATGCTTGAGGTGAAGGGGATCGACGTCTTCTACGGGGACATGCAGGTCCTCTGGGACGTGTCCTTCGAAGTGCGGGAGAAGGAGATCCTGGTCCTCGTCGGCGCCAACGGCGCCGGGAAATCGACCACGCTCAAGGCGATCTCGGGGCTTCTCCGGCCCCGGCGCGGCACGATCGCCTTCGACGGGATTCGCCTCGACGCGGTCCCCGCGGACGAGGTCATCGGCCACGGCGTGGTGCACGTTCCCGAGGCGCGCCGCCTCTTCCGCGACATGACCGTCGAGGAGAACCTCGTCATGGGCTCGCTGGCGCCGCAGGCGAAGCGCAGGCGCGCCGAGACTCTGGAACTGGTCTACGGCCTCTTTCCCCGGCTCAGGGAGCGGCGCAAGCAGGCCGCCGGGACGCTGTCGGGCGGAGAGCAGCAGATGTGCGCCATCGGGCGAGGGCTGATGGCGCTGCCGAAGGTCCTCATGCTCGACGAGCCGTCCCTCGGGCTCGCGCCGATCCTGGTCTCGGAGGTCTTCGAGACCCTGAAGCGCGTCAACGCCCAAGGCGTGACCGTGCTGCTCGTCGAGCAGAACGTGCGCCAGACCCTCGCCCTCTGCCACCGCGCTTACGTCCTCGAGAACGGCCGTGTCGCGTTGACCGGGACCGGTCGAGAGCTCCTGGACGATCCACACGTGAAGGAAGCGTACCTGGGAATCTAGGCAACCATGTCATTGCTGAATGGGATGTTCGGCAAGAACGGGCGTCCGTAACCGGGCCGGTCACAGCGTGTCGATCGCGGACCGGGGTCGACTAGGGCACCGTCGGGATTCCGCGGAGTTCGGCCGGGCCTGTCGGCACACGCACGGGCACGCCCCGTGCAGCGGCAGGGGTCTGCGGCTCGAACCGCAACCCACGCCCAAGCCAAGGAAAGACGATGACCAAGAAGACCTGGTTCGCCCTCACCGCTGCCTGCGCGCTCCTCGCCGCCGGCCCCGCGGTCGCCCAGGGCCACTCTCGCCAGCACGCCACGGCGGACGCGAAGCCGCGCACCATCGAGGTCGCGGTGAGCTCCGACGGATTCGTTCCGGCCGAGATCCACGTGAAGAAGGGCGAGAAGGTGAACCTCGTGGTCACACGGACCACGGAGCGAACCTGCGCGACGGCCATCGTCGTCGAGGACCTGGGCGTGAACCAGGACCTGCCGCTCGGCAAGCCGGTGACCGTGGCCATCAGGGCGGAGAAGGCGGGCAAGCTCCGCTACGCTTGCCCGCACGACATGATCGCCGGCACCATCGTCGTCGACTAGCAGCCTCCTACTGCGTGCAGACCGCCTCGACGTTGTTGCCGTCGGGGTCGATGAGGAAGGCCGCGTAGTAGCGGGGACCATAGTCGGCCCGCGGGCCGGGTGCGCCGTTGTCCCGCCCCCCCGCCTTCAGGCCCGCGGCATGGAAGCCGTCGACCGCGGCCCGGCTGGCGGCGCGGAAGGCGACGTGGGCTCCCGGGCCGGTGGGGCCCGCGACCCGGTTGAGCCACAGAGCAGGCTCGCCCTTGGGTCCGAAGCCGGCTCCCGCATCGTCCCGCGAGCAGAGCACGCAGCCCAGCGGCGCCAGGGCGGCCTCGTAGAAGCGCACGCCGGCGGCGACGTCCTTCACCTTGAGTCCGATGTGATCGTACATGTCACCTCCGTTGGTGCCGACGATCCTGCCGAGGCCGCTTCCGCCCGGCTTGCAGGGTCTTGTCCCGCGGGAATGGGTGGCCGCGAGCCGCTCTACCCGTGGGAAGCGAAGGTTTACACCACGGTGTGATCCATCCAGGCGGAAGGCGACGGACGGTCCGCGGGTTACCAGAGGAGCTTCGCCTCACGCCGCCGATGGAGCCACCGGAGAGCCAGCCTTGAGTCGCCCGCCGCCAGAGGAATGGTCGCAGCAGGACGAGTACCAGCCCAGGAGCGCGTTGACGCCTCCGAGCCGGACCCCCTGGATCGTCCTGGCACTGGCGGTGCTCGTGGCCGTGGGCGCAGCGGTGTTCTGGTACCTGCGGCGACCGCCCGCCGAGCCGGTGGCCGCCCCGGGGGCCGCTCCGTCCGTCGAGGACCAGCCGGCAGCGGCGCCCTCCGGACCCGTGCCGGCCGTGGACGCGGCCCGGGTCCGCTCGCTCCTCGAATCGGTCTCGCACGACGCGCGGTTCAGCCGCTGGCTGGCCGAGGGCGACCTGGTGCGCCGCTGGGTCGTCGTGACCGACAACCTCGCCGAAGGCGTCTCGCCCCGTGGCCAGCTCGGATTCCTCGCCCCGGCCCGCCCGTTCTCGGCGATGCGCCGGGGCAAGAAGGACGTCATCGCCCCCGACTCGTACCGGCGCTACGACGAGTTCGCCGACGTCGTGGCCTCGGTGGATGCGCAGGCCCTCGCCAGGGTCTACCGCGAGCTGCACCCGGTCCTCGAGGCCGCCTACCGCGCGCTGGGCTACCCGGAGGCCTCGCTGGACCGCGTCACCGCCAAGGCATTGCAGCGCATCGAGGCGGCGCCGGTCAGGGATGGCGAGGTCGTCGTCGAGGGCAAGGGCGGCGTCTTCGTCTTCGCCGAGGCCGAGCTCGAGAATCTCGGGGCGGTGGAGAAGCACCTCCTGCGCATGGGCCCGCGCAACACGCGCCTCCTGCAGGCGAAGGGTCGCGAGATCCTGCAGGCGCTGGGATTGCCGTCCGCCCGGGAGATCGGGCCCACCGGGGCTCCGCGGTGAAGCAGGCCCTCTCCCCGCGGCGCTACTGCGCGGCCTGGCCGAGCACCAGCGGGACCCGTACCGTGAAGGCCTCGCCGCTGAAGCGCGGGAAGACCATCTTCTTTCCGACGGCCTTGAGACAATCGCCGAGCACCGACCTGTCGACGTCCAGGTTGCCGAGCTCGCCCCGCGCGACCGCGCCGGTCGGGGTGACCGTGATGAAGAGCTCGACTTTCAGGCCGGAAACGTCGGCCTCTGGCAGCCAGTCTCGCCAGTCCGCGACGCAGGTGTCGAGAGCCTGGCGGTAGGAGCCGACCACGGCACGCACCTCCGACGCCGTCAGCCCCGGGCGCTGCACCTCCGGTGCGCTGAGGTCGGCGGGCGGGGGCGGACTCGAGGCCGAGGGCGTCGCCGCGGTCGTGGCGGCCACGGTGGTCTTCCCCTTCGGCGAATCGCGCTCCTCGGTCCGCTTCGACTCCGTGGCGCTCACGCCCAGCTTGCGGTTCGCGGTCTCGCGCGCGACGGGGACCATGCGGGCCGCCGTCCGGGCGACGTTCGGAGCGGAGCTCTGGGTCGGAACCAACCTCGGGATCCGCGTCGCGATCGCGGTCGAGACCGGGCGCGAGGCGGGCGCCACGGCGGTCGTCGGCGAGGGCGCCGGCGGAGTTGCCGCACCCGGCCGGGCGACGTCGCTCCCGGAGCGTTCCCCGGCGAGGTGCCTCAAGTAGGCGTACGCGCCGCCCGCGGCGAGGAGCGCCGGGACGGCAATGGCGGCGAGGATCGGCAAGGACGTGCGACCGAGGAGACGCGAGATGGCGCCTGCCCCCGGTACCGCAAGCCACCGTACCGCGGCCCGCGGTGCCGCTACCCGCGGTGGCGCGGTCATCGGCATCGGCGTCTTTTCCGGCCTCGACGGGTCGCGGAGGTACTGCTCCAGCAGCCCATCGATCTGTTCCGGGGAGAGCGGCGTAGCCCGTGCCGCCGCCGGCGCCTTGACGGGCTCGAGTGTGGGGCTCTCGGCGGCAGCGGGCACGTCGGGAGGTCTCGCCTGATCGGGCTCCCGCGTCTGCCCCTCCGGCAGCGCGCCCGGATCGATGGCGCTTGGCGCCGGCTGGACGGGTGCGGGCGAGGCGATCGGTGCGGTCACGGGCACATCGGGAGGCTTCGCCCATTCGGGCTCCCGGGTCCGGCTCCCTGGCACCGCGCCCGGGTCGACGGCGTTCGGTGCCGGCGCGAGCGGCTTCGGGGCCACCGGCGCCGTCCCGTCCTCTATCCCGGTCCGGAGGTGGGCGGGGGGGAGCGCGCGTGGCAGCGGCCCTCCCGGCAGCAGAAGGCGCTCGGCCGACGTCGAGCGATCGCGCCCGACCACGCCGCGGCGTCGGCCCCCGGACGGCGCCGCGTCCAACCACCGCGGCGCCGGGGGAGGGGGCTCGGCCTTCTCGCCGAGCAGGACGATGTAGTGGCCACACGCCTTGCAGGTGAGGCCGTAGACGGATCCGAGCACCGGGGGTTCGGCGGTCGCGTACCGCTTTCCGCAGCGGTCGCACGCAAACCTCAGGAGCGTGTCCGGCAGGGCGGTTCGATCCGGCCTCACGGGCCCATCCTATGGAGCCGACCAACCGTGAAGCAAGCCGGCGTCCCTTCACCATGGTCCTTTAGCCGGCCGTCGGACCGCAAGTGCCATGAACGCGGGGCACGGCGTTTCGCCCCACCCCCGAGGCGGAGAACGTCACGGCCAGCGCCCTCCCGGCGCCTGCTGCGAACCACCTGCGCGTGGGCCCAGCGGTCAGGCGGAGAGGGCCACCCGGGCATCCACGACCGTCAGCCCCTTCTCGTGCACGATGACCGGATTCAGGTCCATCTCGTCGATCTCCCCGTGCCTCGCCACCAGGTCGGAGACCTGGACGAGAAGCCGGACAAGCGCTGCCACGTCGGCGGGCCGGCCTCCGCGCACTCCCTGTAGCAGCTTCGCTCCCCGGGTCTCGTCGATCATCTCCGCCGCGTCCTTCCCCGAGAAGGGGACGATCCGGAACGAGACGTCGCGGAGGATCTCGACCAGCGTGCCTCCCATGCCGAACATCACGGCATGGCCGAACTGGAGATCGCGGGTCACGCCGACGATGATCTCGTGTCCCGATGCGGCCATGGCGCTCACCAGGACTCCGGCCTGTCGCGCCCCGAGTCGCGACACGACACCCGCCAGATCCCGGAACGCCTTGCGGACTCCCGTCTCGTCCTTCACGTTCAGGATGACTCCCCCGACGTCGCTCTTGTGCGTCACGTCCGGGGAGTTCATCTTCACGGCGACGGGATACCCCATCTCCCGGGCGGCGGCGACGGCCGCCTCCTCGGTGCTCGCCTGCCGCGAAGGGACGACGGGGATTCCCTCCCGCGCCAGGAACCCCATCGAGTCGGCCGGGGAGAGGGACTTCCCCGCCGGCGCTGGCGAGGTCGCGGCGGGCGCCTCGCTCGTGCGAGGAAAGCGAGCGCGGGCGAAGCGAGCGTGGCAGGCCAGTGCCTTGACGGCGCGCTCCGGCGTGGGGAAGACCGCGATCCCCTTCTCGTGGAGGAGAAGGCGCTCGGCCCGCTCGACGTCGGCGCCGCCGAGGTACGCCACCAGGTCGGGCTGGCCCGGCTCCATGATCGCGGACGCCCCCGGGATGGGATCTCCGAAGATGGTCGTGACGACGTCGTAGTGCTCCCGCGAGGCGGCGATGACCTTGCGGTAGCGCTCGGCGTCGGTGTCGCCCGTCAGATCGAGCGGGTTCCCGACGATGCAATGAGCCGGCAGGATCTCCCGCAATCGCGACGCCAGCGGGCCGGGCAGCGGGGCGACGCGAAACCCGTTCTCCTCGGCCACGTCCGTGGCGATGATCGCCGATCCTCCGGAGCTGGTGACGATGAGCATCCGCGGCCCGGCGGGCGGCGGAACGTAGGCAAGCGCCTTGGAGATGTCGTACAGCTCCTCGAGGGAGGCGGCGCGGTGGATCCCGTGCTGCCGGAAGACGGCGTCGTAGACCTCGTCCTTGCCGGCGAGCGAGCGCGTGTGGGACTCGGCGGCCTTGCGTCCCTGCTCGGTCCGTCCGGACTTGAAGATCACGATGGGCTTGCGGCACGTCTTGACGGCGGCCAGGAACTTCCGGGCGTCCTTCACCCCCTCGATGTACAGGGTGATCACCTTGGTGTTCGGATCGGAGGCGAAGAACTCGATCAGGTCGGCCTCGTCCACGTCGATCCTGTTTCCCATGCTCACGAAGGCCGAGAAGCCGAGCTTCTCCTCGGCGGACCAGTCGGCCAGCGCCGCGCCCACGGTTCCGCTCTGCGAGGCGATGGCCATCGCGCCTCTCCGCTTGATGAGGGGCCAGGAGGCGCACAGGCCGTGGTACGGGTAGTTGACGCCCTGGCAGTTCGGTCCGACGACGCGGATGCCGCACCGGGACGCGTTCTTCGCCACCTCCTCCTGGAGGCGGGCTCCCTCCGCCCCGGATTCGGCGAACCCTCCGGTGATGACGATGGCCGCCCGGACCTGGCGCTCGCCGAGCTGGAGAATGGTGGCGGGGACCGAGGGCGCCGGGACGATGACGACGGCGAGGTCGGTGCCCGAAGGGATCTCGGCCACCGACTTGAGGGAAGGCACTCCCAGGATCGTTTCCCCTTTCGGGTTCACGGGGATGACCCGGCCGGCGAAGCCGGCGTCGAGGATGTTCTTCAGGATCTGGAACCCCATCTTCTCCGGCTTCGCGGAGGCTCCGATGACGGCGAGGCTTCCGGGGCGAAAGAGCGGCTGGAGGGAGTTGCTCATGAGGCTCCTCGGGGGCTGGGGGTCGGGATGCTCGCGCGGTGATCCTAGCACTCGAGGCCTTGTGACACGGACCGCCAGCTGAATGCGTGCGATACGGCTGTGATAGACCATGGCCGATGACGAACAGGAAGAGGCCACCCCGGCCCGCCCAGGTGAGGTGGATGCTCCTCATCCATCAGATCCCACCCAGGCCCGCCTACCTCCGGGTGAAGGTCGGCCGGCAGCTCCAGCGCATCGGCGCCGTGGCCATCAAGAACTCGGTCTACGCCCTGCCGATGGGCGAGGAGCCGCAGGAGGACCTCCAGTGGGTCCGCGGCGAGATCGTGAAGGGGGGAGGGGACGCCTCCATCGTCGAGGCCCGCTTCGTGGACGGGCTCGGCGACGATCAGGTGATCGCGCTCTTCCAGGCCGCGCGCGAGGGCGACTACGGCGAGCTCGCCGACCAGGCTCGCGCCGTGGCCAGGGCGCTGCCGAAGCGCGGCCTGCCGCCGGAGAACCGACGCGCCGAGGTGGCCCATCAGATCGCCCGGCTCCGCCGCCGGCTCGGCGAGCTGGTGGCCATCGATTTCTTCGAGGCACCCGGTCGCGAGGCCGCGGAAGGGCTCGTGTCCGGCCTGGAGGCACGCATGAAGCCCGACCTGGCGGGACCCGAGCCGGCGAGGGCGACCGCCGGCGTCGAGGAGGTCCAGGGACGCACCTGGGTCACGCGCACCGGGATCAAGGTGGACCGGATGGCCAGCGCCTGGCTCATTCGCAAGCTCATCGACCCGAAGGCGCGGTTCAAGTTCGTGCCGGCCAAGGGGTACGAGCCGGAGCCGGGCGAGCTGCGCTTCGACATGTTCGACGCCGAGTTCACGCACGAAGGAGACCTCTGCACCTTCGAGGTCTTGCTCCGGCGCTTCGGGCTCGACGACCCGGGGCTGCGCCACCTCGCCGAGATCGTCCACGACATCGACGTGAAGGACGCCAAGTACGGGCGCGAGGAGGCGGCCGGCATCGGCCAGCTGGTGGCCGGCATCGCGGCGGCGCATCCGGATGACGAGGAGCGGCTCGCCCGCGGGACCGCGCTCTTCGACGACCTGTACGCGGCGCACGGCGGCAGCGCCGGCCACTGACGAGGCCGACCATGGCCATCCGTCGCCGACCGGTCCCGGACGCGATCCCGCGGTGAACCCTCACGATCCGAGCGACTCGACGACGCTCCGCGCGAACGGCAGATCCGGCCTGCCGCGGAGGCCCTCGAGCGGTCCCACGTGAACGATCCGGCCGCCGTCGAGCACCGCCGCCCGCCCGGCGAGCGCCTGCGCCTCGCGCGGATCGTGCGTGACGTAGAGTGCCGTCGTGCCCCGCTCGCGGAGGAGCTCGCGGAAGAGCTCCAGCAGCTCCTGCTTCAGCCCGACGTCGAGGTTCGACAGCGGCTCGTCGAGGAGCACCGCGCGCGGCTCGAGAACGAGCGCCCGCGCGATGGCGACGCGCTGTCGCTCGCCGCCCGAGAGCTCTCCGGGGTGGCGGCGCTCCTGCCCGGTCAGGCCGACGCGGGAGAGCATGGCCGCGACCCGGGCGTCGCGCTCCGCGCGCGGGACCTTCCTGGCGTCGAGGCCGAAGGCCAGGTTGCCGCGCACCGTGAGGTGCGGCCAGAGCGCGAGGTCCTGGAAGACCATCGCGATCTCGCGCTCCTCGGGGGCGAGAACGATGCGACCGCTCTCGCTGGCGAGCGCTTCGCCGATGCGCACCGCGCCGAGCTGCGGCGTCACCAGGCCGGCCACCACCCTGAGCAGCGTCGTCTTCCCGGACCCGGAGCTGCCGAGCACCGAGAGCGTCTCGCCCGCGGGGACGCGCAACGACACGTCGGCGAGCACCGTCCGCCCGCCGCGAAGGACGGTCACGCCCTCGAGCTGGATGGCCGCGCTCACCGCTTCCTCCGGAAGAGGAGCGCGGACCCGAGCGCGAGAACGACGGCGGTCATCGCCACCTGGATGCACGACAGCGCGGCGACCACGGCCTCGGGCCCGTTGGCCTCGAGGGTGAAGATCCGGACCGTGAGCGGCTCCTGGCCCGCCGGATACAGGAGGACCGCCGTCTCCAGGTCCCGCAGGCAGAAGACGACGGCGAGGAGCCAGGCGGCGGCGAGCCCACGGGCGTGGATCGGCACGAGGATCAGGCCGAGGCGGCGAAGGAATCGCGCGCCAGCGATGGCGGCGGCTTCCTCGTCGTGCTCCGATCCCTGCGAGAACGACACCGCCGCGGTCCGGATGCCCACCGCCCCGTACCGCGCGGCCAAGGCCAGGACGACGATGGCGCTGGTGCCGTACACCGCCTGGAAGGAAGGGCGGTTCCAGGTGGCGATGAGACCCACGCCGAGCACCGACGCCGGCGTCACGAAGGCGAGGACCGCGAGGGCGTCGAGCCCCGCGGCCCCGCGCCGGCGGCGCGCCGCCGCGTGGCCGATCACGATGGCGAGCGCCAGCACCAAGGTCCCGGTGACGAGCGCGTCGAAGAGGCTGTTCCAGGCGCTCGAGCCGATCCACCGCGGCAGCTCCGCGAAGCCGCGGCCTCGGGCGGCGCCGATCGCCAGCGCCGCGATGGGCGCGAGCGGCAGGAGCGCGGCGGCCGCCGCCAGGACGATGGCGGTGGGGCGCCAGCGGCCGAGGCGCAGGTCCGGAACCTCGCGGCTGCGGAGGCCGAGCACCGCCAAGGAGCGCCGGCCGGCGGCCCGGCGCTCGAAGGCGAGCATCCCGACGGCGACCGCGAAGAGGGGCAGCGCCAGCGCGAATGCCTCGCCGGGCGCGTAGTCGACGCCGCCGAGCCGCGAGAACACCATTTCCGGGTAGACGGCGACGCGGAGGAACATCGGCACGCCGAGCTCCGAGAACGCGAGCGAGAAGACGACCAGCGCCGCGAGCGCGATGGCGGGCCGGATGAGCGGGAGGAGGATCCGCGCCACGGTCCGGCGCGGTCTCGCGACCAGGAGCGCCGCCTCCTCCAGCGACGGGTCGACCGCCTGGAGGCCGACGGCGACGAGCGAGGTGACGATCGGCGTGAGGGCGAGCGCGAGGACGAGCACGGCGCCCGGCGTCGAGAAGAGGATCCGCGCGCCGATCCCCGAGGCGGCGAGCCCGCCGCGGCCGAGGAGGTGGAACCAGCCGAGCGCCAGCAGGAAGGGCGGCACGAACAGCGGGAATGCGTGCAGCCACAGGGCGACGCGCCGGAGCGGGACGTCGGAGCGGCCGAGCAGGGCGCCCAGCGGCAGCCCGATCGCGAGAGACAGGATCGTGACGGTCGATGCCACGCCCAGCGACGACAGGAAGAGGCCCCAGGTCCGCGGCGCGGAGAGCGCCCGCGCCGCGTGGCGGAGCGCGTCGCCCTTGGCGAGCTCGCCGCCGAGGAACACCAGAGGCAGGAGCGCCAGCGCGGCCAGGACGACCCCCGCCGCGAAGAGGAGCAGCGGCTCCTCCCTGCGCCGCAGCGCTACAGTCCGGCCCATTCCCGGAGCCATGGCTGGAGGCGCTCCATCGCCTCCGCGATCCTGATGTAGTCGACCTGCATCGTCTTGATGTCATTCGCCCGCCTGCCGCCGGCCGGCGGTCTCACGTCCGTGCGCAGCGGGATGTGCGAGGCGAGATCGACGAGCTTCTGCTCGGCCGCCGTCGAGAGGAGGAAATCGACGAGGCGCCGCGCCTCCTCGGGATGCGGTCCCTCGAGCGGGACGACCGCCGTCGGCATGAGCAGCGTGCCCATCCCGTCCTGGTCGGGATACACGACCTCGACCGGCGCGCCCTCGCGCAGCGCCTCGGCGCCATCGTCCGTGTCGGCGAGCCCGAACGCCACCTCGCCCGCCGCGACCAGCCGCTTCACCTCGCCGTTGGAGCTCGCGATCCGGCACCCGTTCGCCTTGAGCCGGCCGAGGAAGGCCTTCAGGGCGTCGTCGCCCCAGGCCTCCGCAAGCGCGGCGACGTGCATGGTGGTCGTGCCGAAGAGCGGGTTGGCGATGGCCGTCTGCCCCTTCCACCTCGCGTCGGCGAGGTCGCGAACCGAGCGAGGCATCCCGCCGGGCTTGACGCGGGTCTTGTTCACGAGGAGGAGGCGCGCCCGGGCGGCGCCGCCCGTCCAGCTTCCGTCGGCGGCCTTGAACGCAGGTGGGACGGCGGCGGCGTTCGGCGAGAGGTACGGCCTCACCAGCCCGCGCCTCACGAGGAGCTGCGGGCGAACGGGGTCGCCCGACCAGAAGACGTCGGCCTGGGGGCTCCGCGCCTCGGCGATGATCCGGTTGAGGACGCCGGTGCTCTTCGTCTCCTCGGTGTCGAACA
>Ga0153916_10002720_pt1 | contig 12942 bp, 8 predicted proteins | sample Opewatmetagenome_FD_109642 | JGI IMG/M metagenome (GOLD analysis project Ga0153916, IMG submission 109642) | Freshwater wetland microbial communities from Ohio, USA - Open water 3 Core 3 Depth 4 metaG | ecosystem: Environmental > Aquatic > Freshwater > Wetlands | place: USA: Ohio, Lake Erie, Old...
AGCGCTCGGGGAAAAGCCTGATGAGCGTGTCACTGTATAAAAATGTCCAGGTGCCGGCTCTGAAGAATATCTCGTGGAAAATAACGAAGATGAAATTGAACGCCACCAGGACAGATAGGATTATTAATCCGATGAAGGCCAGCATCAGGATACCCCCACGCTGCAGGCCTTTCAAGTAAGCCTCCGTCCACTTGCCCCTCCAGGCCCAGATTGCTAGCAATACTAATAATCCCAGGCCCACCTCCAAAACCACGATAGCCCCATAGACCACGTTTTTTACATCCAGCATGTGCTGCAGCTCACGCTCGTTATACAGGTGCGTGCAATCAGGCATAAATTGGCAGGATGGCTCTGGGACCTTTTGACCCGCTGGGAGACGCAAGTCACCCAAAAACGAGATATCGGCCTGATTCACCAGGTACTTTGCCGCGAGCTTCCCATATTTCAAGCGGTCCTGCAGGCTAAAGCCATACGGGTCGGCTGGAAAGCCGGGAGTGTGATATTCAAATTCCAGGTACCAGGGGTTGATCACCACTCTCACAACGGATAGGACGATAACCACCGGCAGGATCAGCGCAATGATCCAGGACAAGATTTTATAGAAGACTTTCATATCCACACCTGAAGGTATCAATGATGACTCTAACTACCATTGGGTCAATGACCAATCTGGCTCATATCGCCGAACAACACATAACTCAGCACCATGCTGTTCGTCACCCATTCGATGGGTGACCAATCATCGGTATAGACGATATTCATGGGAGGTGTATCTTTTTTATTTTCGATGGCCACCTGCATGGAAATCATCAGTAATCCTGGTGAGTCCGCGTTGGCCTTAAGCAGGTCGAGGTTCGCTTGCAAATTGGTGAATTGGGTTGGCTGTACGGTCGCATAGATCATGGTGTTGAAAGACCCGGGCACATCGACTACATATACCGATGGGAAAACGGTCTGGACGGTACTGGCAATCTGGTCGATCAGGGTGCGGTCGATCGGCGACCGGCCGACATTTACCACCAGCACCCCATCGCCTAAAAGATGGCCCCTGCACAACTTGAAGAATTCTTGCGTGGTGAGATGGGGTGGAATATAGGGCGGGCGGTAGGCATCCACGGCGATCAGGCTATAGGTTTGTTTGCTCCTCTCCAAACCAACCCGCCCATCCTCAGCCACTGCATTCAAGTTGGGCATATTCATGTCGAAATACTGCCGGCCGACAGCGATGATCGCTGGGTCGATCTCGAAACCGTCGATGGGGATATCCCCGAACACCGCGGTCGCCTGCCGGGCGACTGTGCCTGCTGCCAAGCCGATGATGGCCATATTTTTCACTTGGGCTGGCTGGTAGGGAGGCGGGTTAAAGAATGGGCCGGCCAGGAATTCCTGCCATGGGCCACCATAATTCAAGTCGGTGGCATGCCACTGCGAGTGGATTCCCTGCCCCTCGTTCAACCGCAGGTAGCGGTATCCATCCACCTCCAGCACCTGGATATAGTTATAAGCAGACTCTTTCTCGTAAATCTCACCCGCAGTATTTTTGATCAGACCTCCTCCCCAAAAGATCCCCAAGATGCACAACACAACCGGCATCCAGATCCAAAGGATTATCCGCTTCCATCCGGCTGTGATCAACAGACCGACCAAGGCTACCAGGGTCAAAAACAGGCTGAAAGTTAGAAAAGTATACGTCGTTCCAACGAGTGGGATCAACACTAAGACCGGCAGGAATGTGCCGATGAAGGAGCCTAAAGTTGATATGGCGTAAATTTGACCTGAAATCCGCCCTGCCTGGCGCGAATCGACAATGGCTAGGCGGATGGCAAAAGGTGAGATCGTCCCCAGCAGCGTGACAGGGACGACAAACAGGATTAGCACCGCAGTGAAAGAGCCGAATAAGATCCCCACCCGCAGTTGGTCGAAGGCCTCCGCAGCCATGCGTAAAACCGGGCGCGAGATGAACGGCACCAGCCCGGCTGTGAAACCTCCCCAGGCCAGTATGCCGAACATGGTTTGCAGCTTTGGTGACCGGTCCGCCCAACGCCCGCCGATAAAATAACCCACCGTCAGGTAGATCAAGATCAGCCCGATGATGCTTGCCCACACCAGGTTGCTGGTGCCGAATGTATTTCCCAATAGGCGTGAGGCACCAAACTCAATCGCCAGGCTGGTCATCCCCGCGCAGAATACCGTGAAGTAGAGGTAACCCTTTGTATGCGCAGCGGAGGTGAGGGCTTTCATCAAAAATATCCTTCTTACCATGCATAAAATGACGAAGGCATTATATCCTACCGGGTAGTAACCGGCAATCACATGCAGCATACAATGATCAACCCCGACACGCACAGCCCAATTGGCTTCTACCCACCAGCCGGCTGACAGGGTTTGGCTGACCCTGAATTGGCAATCTTGCGTATAATTAGCATACAGATTCATAATCACATACAGGAGACTGCCATGTTAAAAGAATTTAGGGATTTCGTAATGAAAGGAAATGTCATTGACCTTGCAGTAGCGGTGATTATTGGCGGGGCATTCGGCAGGATTATCACCTCGCTGGTGAATGACATCATCATGCCACCTATTGGCTTGCTCCTCGGCAAGGTAAATTTTGTTGACCTGTTCATCTCATTGGATGGAAGCAAATACGCCACCCTGGCTGATGCCCAAGCAGCTGGCGCACCAACCCTCAATTATGGTTTTTTTATCAACACCATCATCGACTTCATCATTGTGGCGCTTGTCATTTTCTTGATCATCCGCCAGGTCAACCGCATGAAGAAGGCTCCTGCGCCCACCGCGCCCACCACCAAGGAATGCCCGCATTGCTTCACCCAAATCCCGATACCCGCCACACGCTGCCCGAACTGTACCTCTGAGCTCAGGTAAGACCGGATATTGAATGGAATCCAATAAACCGACCGGCGCGGAAATCCGCAAGACCTTTCTAGAATTCTTCGAAGAGCACGGGCACACGATTGTTCCTTCGGCATCCCTCATCCCCGGAGGCGACCAGACCCTGCTGTTTACCAACGCAGGCATGGTGCAATTTAAAGACGTATTCCTGGGCACCGACAACCGACCCTATACGCGGGCGGCAGATTCGCAAAAATGCATGCGCGTGGCAGGTAAGCATAATGATCTCGAAGATGTGGGGCGCGATAGCATCCACCACACCTTTTTTGAGATGCTGGGGAACTGGTCGTTTGGCGATTATTACAAGAAGGAAGCCGTTTCCTGGGCCTGGCAGCTGCTGACCGAGGTGTGGAGACTGCCCAAGGCGAACATCTGGGCGACTGTCTTTCGCGATGACAAGGGCAATATACCTCAAGACGATGAAGCCGCGCAGGCCTGGCACCAGCAGCATGGTATGGATTCCTCCCACGTGTTGTTCTTCGGGCGCAAGGATAATTTCTGGGAGATGGCGGAAACGGGACCCTGCGGGCCCTGCAGTGAGATCCACCTGGACCGCGGGATAAAATACTGCGATAAGCAGGACGTGCCGGGGCATATTTGCCGGGTGAATGGGGATTGCCAGCGGTTTTTGGAGCTGTGGAACCTGGTTTTCATCCAGTACAACCGCCTCAGCCCTACCGAGCTCGAGCCCCTGCCAGCCAGGCACGTGGATACCGGCATGGGATTTGAGCGCATCGTTTCGGTGCTGCAGGATGTCGATTCCAATTACCGTACCGACCTGCTGTGGCCATTGATTATGACCACCCAGGAGCTTGCAGGTTATTCCGATGAACAGCGCGAGCAGAATTTCACGCCCTTCCGGGTGATCGCCGACCATGCCCGGGCAGCAGCTTTTTTGATCGCCGACGGCGTGGTGCCGGGTAACCTGGGCCGGAATTACATCACTCGCATGATCATCCGCCGCGCCTATCGCTTCGGTTGCAAAATCAGCCTGTGTGAGCCTTTCCTCGCCAGGGTTGCTGATGTAGTGATCAATACCTATGGCGATTTTTACTCAGAGCTGAAACGCAACCGTAAATCGATCCTCATTTCCATCACTCGCGAGGAGGAGCAGTTCCAGCGTACCCTCGATCGGGCGAGCATGCAATTGGAATATTTACTCAATGAGCTTGAAAAATCCGGACAAAATGTGTTGACGGGTGCCCAGGCAGCCGACCTGTACACAACCTATGGGATGCCCTTTGAGATCACACGTGATATTGCCAGAGAACGCGGTCTGGATGTCGATGAAGCAGGTTTCAATCGATCAATGGAGGAGCACAAGCTGGCCTCCGGGGCTGGGAAAGCCATGGGGGACCTGGGGGGTGAGGACGTTGAGTTTTATCGCCATATAGTTACCAATCTCCAGCATCAGGGCGTGCTGCCGGAGGCTGGCGTTGATTACGATCCATACAGCCGGCTGGAAGTGGGCGGCCGTATACTGGCGTTGATCCAAAATGGGATTTCCATCGATCAGGCTGGCCCTGGCGATGAGATTGAAGTCCTCTTGCCTGAGACCTGTTTCTATGTCGAATCAGGTGGTCAGGTGTCTGATACGGGCATGATCGTATCACAGGATGGCACCTGGGAAATGGAAGTACAGGACATGCGCAGGCCAGCTGCGGGAGTGATCGTCCACGTTGGGAAAGTGAGCAAAGGACACCCGCAGGTAGGTGATGAGGTGGTTGCCATGCTGGATGTCCAACGCCGCAGGGATATCATGCGCAACCACACGGCCACGCATCTATTGCATGCCGAGCTGCGCAAAGTGCTGGGTGAGCATGCCCGGCAGGCAGGCTCGCTCGTGGCGCCTGACCGGCTGCGCTTCGATTTCACCCATCCTGAGGCTGTCACCCCTGCCCAGCTCGCCCAGATTGAAGCGGGGGTGAACCAGCACATTCTGGGTAATTACCAGCTAAAAATTAACTATAAACCGCTGCAGCAGGCTGTTTCCGAAGGCGCGATGGCTTTATTCGGCGAGAAGTACACCGATACAGTGCGTACGATCAGCATCGGGGGAGACCATCCATTTTCTTATGAGCTGTGCGGGGGTACGCATGTGGACGAAACGGGTGATATCGGTATCTGCCTGCTCACCAGTGAAGGCAGTGTGGCAGCCGGGATCCGGCGTATCGAGGCGGTCACCGGACGGAAAGCTTACGAACTGGTGCAGGCACGGTTTAATACCCTTAACCATGTGGCATCCTTACTGGGTAGCGCACCCGATCACTTGCCGGAAAAAGTAAGCAGCCTGTTGGATGAGCTGACTGCTGCGCGTAAATTAATCGTTGCTTCACGGCAGTTGCAGGTATCGGCAGAATTTGCTCAGAAACTCCAGCAAGCTCGATTGGTGAATGGCGTCAAAGTTCTGGCGGCAAAATTAGGCCAGGCGGATGTCGATATGTTACGCCAGATGGCAGATCGCTTCCGCCAGCAAAATCCGCTAAACGGCGTGGTAGTGCTCGCCAGTGTCACCGATACCCGTCCTGCAGTCATCGCCGCCATTACGGAAGATTTAACCACCCGTGGCCTGAATGCGGTTGAGCTGGTGAAATTTGTAGCCACCCCCCTCGGAGGTGGAGGCGGGGGCAAACCGACCCTGGCCCAGGCTGGGGGGAAGGATGCCTCAAAACTCGACTCTGCCTTGGAAAAGGTTGAATCGTGGGTGAGCGAGCACCTCAAAGGCTGATGTGGACCTGGAAATTGGTAGCCATTTTCCTGAGGTAGTAGTAAGTCGCAGGTTGTTGTGAAAATCCAAATTATCCAACTTGATCGGTACGACGATTACATCTCAGTGCGCGATAAAATGGGCTGGAACCAGGCTCAGTGTGTCCTGTTGGTATGGCCGAAGAAGGTACGTGTCCTCAACCAACGCCTTGAGTTAAACCTTGTAAAACGTTATGCTGAGAAAATTGGGGCGCGCCTTGTATTTCTGACTGACGATAGAGTTGCGCGTTACCAGGCACGCAAGCAGCACATCCCGGTGATCGATCACCCTCGCCAGATTAACTCGATTCACTGGCCTGTCGAAAGCCAACATAATAAACTTATCTATAAACATCGAAACGCCCGAGTCCTGGAAAGCCTGCGCCAGTCAGCACATCCCAATCTCCCGCCTGGGCCTGAGCTGCCAGCCCATGATTCCCACAAGGATTCAAGGGATCCAATCCGAGACTAAATGAGGATCCTTGCTGTTGACCCGGGAGAAAAACGCATCGGCCTTGCCATTAGCGATCCCACGGCTACGATCGCCCAGCCATTGACCGTGCTGAAGCACATCTCCAGGCCTGTCGATGCTGCCGCGATTGCCGAAATCGCCCGCCAAAACCAGGTGGGGTTAATCATCGTCGGCACTACGATGGACGATGATGGTTTACCTATCCCGAGAAGCCGCCAGGCTGAGCGTCTGGCTGACGCTCTCCATCTGCAATCTGATCTGCCAGTGCAATTGTGGGACGAGAGTTTCAGCACACAAGAAGCACGAATTGCCCGCATCGCCATGGGGACCACCCGGAAAAAACGCACGGGTCACCTGGATGATCTGGCTGCGACCGTCATCCTGCAATCCTTTCTGGATGCAAAATCCAGGTGAAACGATGACCCAACACAACCCCCGGGTTCGGATAGGAACATGCCTCTTCCTGACAGTGCTCCTGTTGGTCGTGGTGCTTCTCTCGGTAATCGTCATCCCCAAATACATCCTTACCCAAGCTCAAAGCACTTATGGTGCTTCCTCCTCAGAGCTGCACGCCGCACGACGCCTGTACCTGGCTACATTGATTCTGCTCCAATCCAAAGAACTGACTCAGCCTGTAGATCCTGAGGGTGCTGATACCATGTTTTCCATCCAGATGGGAGAGTCGGTGCCATCTATCGTTGGCAGGCTCTGGGATACTGGATTGATCACCAATCCAGGGGTTTTCCGCAGCTACCTCCAATATTCCGGCCTGGATATGAGCCTTCGAGCGGGAGACCATTTGCTCAGCCCGGCGATGTCACCCATCGAGATTGCTCAAGCCATACAGTCCTCCGTATCACCAAACGTCACCCTCACTATCCTGCCGGGCTGGCGCATCGAGGAGATTGCATATTCTTTGCCCACCACCGGCCTGACAATCACACCGGATGAATTTCTGACTGCCGTACGCAGCAAACCCGAGGGATACAGTTTTTCTCCCTGCCTTAGCGCTGACTCACTGGAAGGATTCCTGTTCCCCGGCGCCTATACCGTACCCCGTGAAACGACCCTTGGCGAGCTGCTGCCGCAGATCCTGATGAGCTTTGAAAGCCAGCTGACAGCTGAGTTACGCGCCGGTTTCGCTAACCAGGGATTGGACCTCTGCCAGGCGATCACCCTAGCATCCATCGTCCAACGCGAAGCCGTGTTGGCTGAAGAGATGCCTCTGATCGCATCGGTATTTTACAACCGGTTACATGCAGGAGACGTGCTCGCCTCAGATCCTACCATCCAATATGCCCTGGGATACAATCAGCTCCAGGCCACTTGGTGGACTAATCCATTATCCTTGCAAGACCTGCAAATTGCCTCCCCGTATAACACCTACCTTAATGCTGGTCTGCCACCCGGGCCAATATCCAACCCTGGCCTGGAAGCCATCCAGGCAGCAGCATTTCCAGCGCAAACCTCTTATTATTATTTCCGCTCAGCCTGCGATGGCTCGGGGCGACATGTATTTGCTGAGACTTTCGAAGAACACGTCGCCAACGAGTGCCCCTGACCGCTTGACCGGTCGATCAGAGCATGCAATTTATCCCGGGTTACCTGTGCTGTGTTCAAACCCGCTTCAGGATATAGTAGGTTGCTTTTTTGTCCCCCACTTTGATCACGATGCCTCGGCTCACTAAATCTGCCAGGTCACGGCGCAGGGTTTCAGGATGTACTTCGGGGCATAGAGATTGAAACTCATGGCTGGTGATACGCTTATGTTGCGCCATCTGAGCCAGGGCTGCCTGCTGGCGTGGATTGAGCTCCAGGCGGGCATAAACCGATAAGTCAGGAACGCGTCCATCCGTACCTTTACCGGGTAAATTACAGAACAGAGTTACCCGGAAAGTGTCTGCAATTTCTTCAAATTGTGGCGGCAGGAGCCCCTCGTTACGCGTCACTTCCACCACGCGGTCTAGCCCATAACCCAGGCGTTCTACATAGCCGAGATCTGAGAGCACCTGTGAGATGACGGCATTGCGGGCAAAACGTGCTTCCAGCAGGTTCTGCAACGTTACCGGCCCTGGAAGTGTACCTGGTGAGTTGACCTCGAGTCGATCCGAAAAGATATTCAAATGGATGTTATCGCCCTGCAGGTTGTAATCTCGGTGCGCCACCGCGTTCACCACCAGCTCCCGCACGGCTTCGAAAGGATACTCCAGATGCTCCTGGTGAGTCAATCCCGACAGGCGCACAACCGTCTTGAGATTAACCCTCACAAATTCCTCCGCTTGCCTCAGCTGTTCGGGCAGGTTGCCAGTGATATCACGCTTTATGTAGGAATCAGACATGGCAAAGCCAGGAAACCGTCCAGCTAAGATGGTTGCGTTCGGGAGCCATTGTTGAGGATAGCGGCCGAAGAGCAACAAAGCCGCATAAGTCATCTGCAGATCATCCCCACTGCGCTTTAAACAGCCGCGTTTCACCAGAAAGTCGTAAGATTTCTGCAGATCATCCGGCGAAATATTGCCGATGGTTTTCGTATAGGCTTGTACTTGTGCTGCATCCAGGTCCTCGAGCCGGGCATCCGGCACAACCCTCGCCTCAAACTGGATCAAGCCGCGTTCATTCAGCAGCTTGTACAGGCGGCGGGCCGGCAGAGGGCTGCTGTGGCAGCCTTCCCGGCCAAAATATCTGCCATCGACGCTATACACGTGTGGTAAACCAGCCGGAACGGAAATGAGCAGCAAATCGATTGAACCCTGCTTTCCCGTTGCGCTTGTCGATACCTTGCGCGCCACTGGCAGCACCAGGGTCGGTTCGCAGAGTAGGGCCGCCTGGAATACTTTCTCTAAGGCTTTCGGCACATCCCTGACTCCAACCAGCTCACCTGCACGCGGTGAAACACCCAGGAGAACCGTGCCTCCATCGGTGTTCGCCATAGCCACCAGGGTCGCTGCCAGGGTTGAAAGTGGCACATCATCGGGGAACCAATGTACTGCAGGACCCATCCCTGCGGAGATCAGGGCCTTGACTTCGGATGTAAGGTCAGGCAGAAGAGCATCCAATCCTCACCACCAGATATTAACCGCAAACCCAATATTACTGGCCAGGTTTGGGGTTGAAGTGGCACAGGATAATTGTATATTAATTGTGTATATCGCGGTGCGAATACCGGGTCAGGATTTATGCGCCTCCGGATTCAACGACCGGTTCGGGAACGGATGTTTCTTCCACAAGCTTGGATTTCTTGGGTAGCCGACGTTCATGCACCCCACCGGGCTTCGGAGGGCAGAGCGCTACCTCCAACACCTGATCAATATGGTCTACGAACACCATCTGCAGTTCACTCCGGGCGCGCTTGGGCACATCCACCAGATCTTTGGCATTCCGCTTGGGTAAGATCACGGTTTTAAGGCCTGAACGATGCGCAGACAGGACTTTCTCACGGATCCCACCCACAGGCAAGACGTGCCCTCTCAGGGTGATTTCACCCGTCATACCCACGTCTTTTCTCACCTCCCGGCCGGTATAGGCGGAGATCAAAGCCGTGCATATGGTGATGCCGGCGCTAGGACCATCTTTTGGGATGGCTCCCTCCGGGATATGGATGTGGATATCCATGTTCTCATACACTTCAGGATCGATCCCAAACTGGCTCGAGCGGGATTTAAGGTATGAAAGTGCCGCCTGAGCTGACTCCTGCATCACGTTGCCAATCTGCCCAGTGATCTGTAAATTACCTTTTCCGTCCATCAACAGCACTTCCACGGGCATGATCTCGCCGCCATTTTCCGTCCATGCCACTGCGGTCGCCACACCCACTTCATCGCGGCGTTCGGCTTCGAGGTTGAAGAACTGGGGTGGGCCAAGGTATTTTTCCATTGCTGCGGGAGTGATGCGTTTTGGATAAGGTTTACCTTCCGCCTTTGTACGGGCAATCTTGCGACAAACCATTCCAATCTCGCGCTCGAAGTTTCGCACCCCAGCTTCGTAAGTGTATTCGCGGATCATGCGCTTGAGCGCCTGGTCCTGGAACTTCAAGTGTTCTTCCTCCAGCCCAGCTTCCTCCTTCTGGCGTGGTAGCAGGAATCGATGGGCGATCTCCAGCTTTTCCTCCTCGATATATCCGGGAAATTCGATCACTTCCATGCGGTCCAGCAGTGCCGAGGGGATTGGTCCGGTGTAGTTTGCGGTGGTGATGAACATCACCCTGGAGAGGTCATATGCCAGCTCAAGGTAATGGTCCGAAAAGGCGTGATTCTGCTCAGGGTCGAGCACTTCCAGCAAGGCAGAGGATGGGTCTCCTCGGAAATCCTGCCCCAATTTATCGACTTCATCCAGCATGAAGAGCGGGTTTACCGTTCCTGCCCGGCGCATAGTCTGCAATATCCTGCCGGGTAAGGCACCGATATAGGTGCGCCGGTGGCCGCGGATTTCAGCTTCATCCCTCACCCCACCTAGCGAGAGTCGCACAAATTTCCGTCCCAGCGCTTCGGCAATCGAGCGTCCTAACGATGTTTTTCCGGTCCCAGGAGGTCCGACAAAGCACAGGATGGGCTGCTTGGAACGTTTTGGCTTCAAGCTCCTGACTGCGATGTACTCGAGGATGCGATCCTTGGCACGCGGCAGGCCATAATGGTATTGTTCGAGGGTTTCAGCCGCGTGTGGCACATCCAGATTATCTTCGGTCATGGTCGTCCAGGGAAGATCGAGGATCCAATCGATGTAGGTGCGGATGATACCAACCTCTGGAGACATGGGTGGCATCTGGTTCAGACGATCGACCTCCTTCAAAGCCCGCACCATAACCTCCTCGGGCAAGCTTATGCCTTCCACTTGTTTGCGTAAATCAGAGACCTCTCGCACCCATGGGTCAGTTTCGCCTAGTTCGGTCTGGATTACCCGTAGCTGTTCTCGCAGGTAAAATTCTCTTTGCGTTCGGTCGACTTCACTCTGAGCACGCGTGTGGATCTGGTCCTCCAGCTCCAAGACGTCTACTTCCTGGGCAAGCATTGCCACCACATGCTTTAACCGTTCCGACGGATCAAGTTTCTGAAGAAGTTTCAGGCGTTCCTCCATCACTGGGGCTACGGTGGTCACGATCATATCAGCCAGCCAACCCGGTTGATCGATATTTAGGGCATAAAGATATGCCTCATCAGGTAGGCTGCGGTTTAGCTGCACGCACTTCTGGAATAATTCCAATGCCGTGCGCATGGTGGCATCGATCTCACGATCCAGATGAGAGGTCTCATATAAAGGTCGAGCCCGTGCTACCATGAAAGGCTCGCGTTGGGTAAATTCGACCACTTCCAGCCTGCGACGGCCCTGTGCCAATGCCGAGCTCGAGCCATCTGGCATACTCACTAATCTGCCCACCGCCACTTCGACACCGATGGGTATGAAGTCTGTCACGCGCGGATTATCGACGGATGAATCGCGCTGGCAGAGAGCAATCATGGTGCGGTTATCCATCTGCGCTTCTTCAATGGCCAATAAGGATGCTTCTCGCCCGACAAACACCGGCGCGACCATGTGAGGATAGACTACCAGGTCACGTAAAGGCAGGACCGGGCACTCGATCAGTCCATCGGGATCGGTGGTTGCATCGGGTACTTTGTATAATTCCTCGGTGCGACGATGGACAGCCTCGCCAAAATCGTCGTCATCATCGTGATAATACCAGTCACTATCCTTCATCAATATCTCCTGATAACGGCTACTCTTTCCCAGTATTTGCGCGCTTCGGCCACCACAAATATGCTCCCGGTCACTAACACTGCCTTGGTCTCTCCAGCCAGCTGGATTGCTTTTTCCAAGGCCTCTGGGATCTGGTCAACGATCTGCACCGGTTTCCCGTAGGATCTAACCATTTCGACCAGCTTTCCGGGTTCGATCGCTCGCGGGTGAAAGGATTTGACAGCCATCAGCTGCTCAACTACCGGCATCAGCTCCTCGAACATACCCTGGATGTCTTTATCTTCGGAAGCGCCAAAGATCAAGATAACCCTCTTACCTGGATAATATTCCTCCAGTGTGAGGCGCAATTTTAACGCAGAATCTCGATTATGTGCGCAATCCAGGATCACTGGAGGCAATTTCTGGATCACCTCGAACCGGCCGGGCCAAAACGCAGTCGCAAAACCCCTCTCGATTGCTTCGGGTTTGATTTCGAAGCCTTTTTGCCTGAATATGTCCAGGGCTGCAAATGCCGTAGCAGCATTCACCACTTGGTGATGTCCCAAAAGAGGGATTGTCAAAGTGGCAGCCGTCTCTGGCGTCTTCATCTCTGCCCACACTTTGAAGAATTGATGGTCGAGGGAGTGGGTGAGCTGCGTGAACCTGACATCACGCCCCACTTGAATTAATGGCGCTTCACGATCACGCGCTACCTGTTCAATCACGATTCTGGCTTCCTCTTCTTGTGGTGATACCACCACAGGGATGCCCGCCTTGATGATCCCTGCTTTTTCGCCGGCAATCTCCCTCAACGTATTACCTAATAGATACGTATGGTCATAGGAAATGGATGTAATCACGCAGACGACTGGAACGATTACATTCGTGGCGTCCAATCGCCCGCCAAGCCCCACCTCGATCACCGCCGCGCTTACTGCTTGCTGAGCAAAATACATGAAAGCTAAAGCTGTGGTGATTTCAAAGGTAGTCAGCTCTGGGATGGCTTCTACATGGGGTTTGATCTCTTCGACCAGGTCAACCAATGTTTCATGCGGGATGAATTCGTGGTTTATCTGGATGCGCTCGGCATAATCATCCAGGTGAGGCGAAGTATACAGGCCGACCTTATAGCCGCTTTC
>Ga0153916_10002721_pt1 | contig 12942 bp, 8 predicted proteins | sample Opewatmetagenome_FD_109642 | JGI IMG/M metagenome (GOLD analysis project Ga0153916, IMG submission 109642) | Freshwater wetland microbial communities from Ohio, USA - Open water 3 Core 3 Depth 4 metaG | ecosystem: Environmental > Aquatic > Freshwater > Wetlands | place: USA: Ohio, Lake Erie, Old...
TCATGAGCGCTGGAAAGTAATCGGTTGACCACCTGGCGCAGCTCTTCCTGCCGGCCGATGAAGCGCGCAGGCTCGCGAATAGGGTTGCCAAAGGTGAACGGGTTTTGGCTCATAGGTTTATTGGTCCAGGTTCCAGGATACTAATTTTATGAGATCAACCTGTGCGAGAATATTTTCATTACTCCGGATTACCAACTCGTTCCAGGTCCCGGCTCCCGCCAGGCTGCTTTCAACGTAACCCAAGAAGTTGTCTGCGAAGAATGCGCTCACCCGGTCCCCCTCCACAACGACCATCAGGTCCCCAACCTGATCTTTTGGAGTGGGATCGGTCTCGCCTGAAATCAGCTTGCTCGATACTTGATTTTCTACCTTGAGTATCTGCCAAAAACCACTTGCAGGGAAATATTCAAAGGAGTACATATCTCCCGTGGTAGTATTCTTCCTCAGGAACCATACCAGAGAGGCAGTATCAGGCATATCACGCGCAATGAAAGCAACGTATAAGGCGCAATTGATCCCTTGGAGTTCATCCCGGATAAGACCGGTTTCACTTCCCACTGTGAATAGTACTGCCAGGTTATCCTGATATTTCTCGTTTTCTAGCGGGCTGAAATGCCAGCCATCACCACTTTTAAAGACATCTGTCCCGTAAGTTGCCGGGCGTGATGTAATCCAGTTACTGTTCATCCAATCTGGCTCATCCAGGTTCCAGAATCTAATCTTCAAAATATCCACCTGAGCAACCGGGGTATCATTACCTCTTACTGATAGATAATTTTCTGTCCCTGTTTCAGGAGAGCTGCCTTCAACAGAACCCAAGAATTTGTCATTTAGGAATGCACTAACTCTGCCATTGTTCACAACAACCATGATCCTCCCAAGGTTGTCTTCCGGAGTGGGCTGAGTCTGATCTGTTATTATCTTGGAAAAATTCTGATTTTCGGTTTTAAAGATACTCCAATAACCTGTCCCAGGTGAATATTCAAATCCGAAAAGGTCTCCTCCGCTCCCTTTCTGGAACCACCACAGATAGGCACCTTCAGGCATATCCTGGGGCATGAAAGTCACTTCCATGGCGAGATTAGTCGCAGTGAAATTGCTACGATAAATAGAAGTTTCGCCACCAGTTGTATATAATACCGCTCTGCCATCCTGATATTTCTCTTTTTCCGGCGGGTTGAACTGCCAGCCTTCATTAGCCGCAAATTTATCAGCCATATACTTTGGCACGCGCGAGGTAATCCAATCACTACTCATCCACTCCGGCACACCCAGGTCCCATAATCTGATTTTAAATATGTCCACCTGAGCAAACGGAGCCCCATTACTCAAGACCGCTATCGTGTTCAACGTCCCTGCTCCCGAACGGTCAATAACGGCACTGCCGATGAAGACCGTGTTCAAAAAAACCCTCACCTGATCGCTATCCGCTATAACCATGATCGTCCCAGAATTCTCATTTGGGGTAGGCTGTGTCAATCCCGATGCCAGCTCCTCTTCTAGTATCTTCCCTTGTGGATTGTCCTGCTTGAAAATTCGCCATTTTCCAGTTATGAGGTAATATTCAAAACCTATCCAACTTCCGTCATTTTTTCCCAACTGAAATAATAGAGAAGCAGGATCTGGTGTATTAACTGAATAGAAAGAAACTTCCATAACGATATTGGTACCTTCGAAATCGTTTCGGTATAAATGGGTCCCACCTCCGTTTGTGAATAGTACTCCCCTACCATCTTGATATTTCTCATTTTCCGCCGGGTTGAAAATCAAGCCCTCATTCCCTGTGAAACTATCAATCAAAACTGTTTCCGGTCGCGAGGTGATCCAATCGCTAGTCTTCCACTCCACCGTGTCCAGGTCCCAGAATATGAGTTTTAAAATATCAACCTGGGTATACAACATTACATTGCTCCGGACCGACAAAAAGTTTGTTGTCCCTGCTCCCGATCGGTCGCTTTCAACCGAACCCAGGAACGTGTCACCGTAGAATGCACTCACCCGGTTTCCGTTCACTACAACCATAAAATATCCAGTATTTTCTTTTGGGGTAATCTGCGTCCAACCTGAAACCATCACTTTTGATTGTTGGTTTTCCACCTTGAAGATTTGCCATTGACCTGTTATGGGGAAATATTCAAAACCGAGCATGCCTTCGGTATCTCCTGTGGTTTGTTTCCCCATGAACCATACCAGCGAAGCATTATCGGGAAAAGCACGCGGGCTGAAAGTCACTTCCAAGGCGATGTTGACACCTTGAAAATCTTCTCGGGAAAAGAAGGTCTCACCTCCTGGAGTAAATAATATCGCCCTGCCATTCTCGAATTTCTCATTTTCCCCGGGGCTGAACAGCCAGCCTTGACCAGCTTCAAAATTATCTTCTGCAACGGTTGGGGTGGCTGAGGTAAACCAATCGTTTCTCATCCATTCCGGTACACCCAAATCCCAGAAGCGCCAATTATCAATGTTCAGGGTGGCCTCCCCGGCAGTCGAAGGGTCTAAACCAAAGTTATTTAATACCCCAAACAGACTGACGTTGTTCTGGGAAAGAAGTAGCTTATCGTCGCAATAAATCCAAAAAGTTTCATTTTGCACCACTAATCCCAGCTCATACCATCGATCAGTCTCCATTACTCCGAGGTCTCCCTTCTGAACTTCTGTGAATTGTCCATGAGAGCCCGTCAATATCATTAGGAGCCATTGACCTTTGGATGGGTTAATCATTAGTTGATATTCGTTGATTAAATACTCCGACGTTGAGGTCAGGCGTAGGTCATAGACGAAGTTTTCATCTCCAGAGAGCCTTCCGAATCGCAAGTCCACCTGCAGGATGTAATTCATTTTATTAAGTGTAACTTTACCAATCGGGGAATTGTTAGATAGCCGAAGGCTGCCGTCCTGGGGGGTTGCTTTTTTGGCGCCATCATCATTATTCCAATACTCTCCGAGGGTTGTCCCAGAAAAATCATCCTTCATATCGGGGGCTCTACCATCGGTCAGCTTTTCGATAACCTGTGCAAGGGTCATATTTTGCTGGATAGCTGCTGTTGCTGTGGCAAGTGGATTTTGTGCAGCTGCTTGCATGGTTGGTGGAGCTGCCATACCTGCCTGTGTAGTAGATGGTAAGGCAATGCCTGCTTGCGTCGCAACAGGTGTTTTTTGCTGCGCGATACCAGCTATCAGCTGGCTCAATCGTGGCCACTGCGTGGCTCCTACTACAATCACCACCACGAGGACGAATGCTGCGGCTGCCCAGCGCCACCAACCCGCGGGTAGTTCCAGTTTCCGCTTTGGGCGTGCCTTCACGCATTCCACCAGCAGCACCGCTGCATCCTTATATGAAGCATCCTGCATGATCACACCCTGCAGCAGGGCGATCGCCTGACTGTAACGCCTTTCTTTGATGGCGGCCTGTGCCTGGGTATAATCACCCGCCATCTTTTGTTTGCGTCGTGCCTCATTCAGGGATTGGCGAATTTCTTCTTCGTCCTCAGGGTGCAACCCCAAAATGGTTTCCCAATCATTCACGGCTTCATCCCAGCGCTCAAGCTGTTCCATTTCATGGGCATGAGCCCGCAAGCTGGAAATCTGCGCCAGGCGTGGAGCATCCTGCACTACCGCCAGTCGGATCAGTAAGGCCGGATCATTGGGCGCCAGTTGCAGCGCTCTCTGGATGGTATCCAATGCTGCCTTCCAATCCTGCTGCTCCTGCGCCTGTTGGGATTGCTTTACCAACTCTTCGATGAGCCGCTTTGTGTGTTCCTCCTTTGCGAGCGTATATCGTGCAGTCAGCTGGTTGTCATCCGGGGTATGTTCCAGGGCTCGCACATAATGTTGCAAGGCAAGCTCGGCCTCACCTGTAGCCAGGGCTTCTTCAGCCTGGCGGGCATAGAGTGCAGCTAAGCGTTGGTGCGCCTCAGGGTGGTCGGGATTGTCGGTCAGGATGCGCTGGTAATACTCCTCTGCTTCTACAGGTTTGTCCTCTGTTACTGCTGCCTCACCCAATGCCAGGAGAGCCGTGCTTAGCCCACTTCGTGCCGCGATATCATCATCGTCAATTCTCAGAGCGGCCTCGTATCCCTGCACCGCCTGTGTATAATTCCCCCCTTCCAGGTGCAGGTTGGCGATGCTCACCTGGGCACGCAGGTTGGATGAGTCAGTGGACAATGCCTGCCTGAAGCTATCCAGCGCTTTTTCTACTTGCCCAAGCTCGCGGAATTCATCGCCGATCTCATTGTAGCGGTTTGCGATCGGGTTGACTTGTACCAGCTCATCCCGCACTCGGTCCAAAGGACGGTTCTTAAGCAGCCAGATGCTTAGCAACTCAACCACGAAGCGGTTATCCTGGGTGAGCACATCTTTTTCACGCAAGTGAACGAGAGCAGTGTTTAGATCATTCTCGCTGTAGCGCACTCGCTGGTTATGCAAGGCCGAAGCCAGCTGTTTGTCAGTGCAGACTTGTCGAGTTTGAATGCCTTGCGCTTGCCGGTCAAGTTCCAGCGTATGCAGCTCGTGTGCCAAGCTGGAAAGCACCCATTTTTCGAGGTCAGAGGCTTCATCCCACACAAACTTCAGGTTGACAGTGCCACGCTCGATCACGTCTTCCAGAACTGACTCCACATCCTCCCGGGTAATGGATCTCCTTCCCGTCTTCTGGCTGAGCGAAAACAACTCATGGCAGATGAGCTGGGTGAAATATGGATGCCCGGAAGTGATGGCATAGATGCGCTCCACCGCGGCAGGTTCATAATTCAGGATGCCCTCCACCGGACGGGTAATAAGCTGGGAGCAATCTTCCTGCTTCAGGAAGCTAATTTTCCGATACAGGGCTGTCTTGAAGAATTCGGTATAGGACGCTTGCATGTTCTCCAGCTTGTGCCCGGAAGAGCCAATGGAAAAGATGAAATTCAAGTTGGGCAGATCGAACATCCTGCGCAGGTATGCGATCAACGGGCGCGTCAGGCTCTGCTGGATCTCGGGTTCGGAGAGCGTATCGAACTCATCGAAGGTCAGCAACAGGATCGATTCTCCCAACCCAGACAGCACCTCAGGGAGGAAGACATTTGCCAGATACTCACCATCTTGCGCAAATAGCGTATGGTCAGGGATAGGGATGGATTGTCCGCGCGCTTGGTTAACGCAGCGGCAAATCTCGCGTGCCAGCCACCATTGGAACCGATCTAGGCTGGTATGGGTACGACCCTGCAGGTCGAAAAATACTTGAATGAAATGTGACGGTAAGTGGTTGGGGATTTGCTTGATGACCGAAGTCTTGCCGACCCGACGCTGACCGTGAATGACCAGGATGTGGTTGACAAAGCGTCCGCTCAGGTTCTGCTCAATCCAATCGAATACGTCCTGTCGGCCGAAGAACATGCTCGGTTCTACGACCGGAGCTCCCGCGATGTATGGATTTAGAAAATCATTCATCGCTCGAACCTGTTTCCCCATGAATATACATTTTTTTAATGATGATAGTTGTTAATATTATACAATGGGAATTCAATCAGGCTCAGACAGATAGTCAAATATCCAGCTAAGGCAAGTAATTTACCAGCCTTATTATTGTTGTTGAATTCCTTATGAGACACGGTGATACTTGTTATCACTTGATAACCATAGGTAAGTAGATATTCACTTCGGTGATCGATGGAATCACTTGATACGTGTATCCATCCTCGGAGGTAATGAGAATTGTTCCGTGTATATCAGTTCTCCAGATGTTGCTTCCCATTGATTGCAATCGATCTAAGGTTTCCACACCTGGATGCCCGTAAGGGTTTGGTCCAACAGATATGACAGAATCAAAAGGTTGAACAGCATTCAGAAATTCAACACTTGTGCTGAAATTACTCCCGTGGTGTGCCACTTTAAGCATATCAGCTGCGATTGGGGTTCCTCTTGCGATAATTTCTGATTCGACTGTGCTATCGATATCTCCAGTGAATAAATACTCAATATCTGAGTGATCAAACAATAAAACCAAGGATACGTCATTGGTGTCTGGATTTACCTCCCCCGATGAAGGATTGATGATATATGCCGTAGTCGTCCCCCAGGTTAGCTCTCCTGGAAATTGTGCCGGTTCCAAAATCAACCCTTCATCCGCCACTGCCATTACGAACTCATTCCATGTTTGTGTATCACCCGGATAACCATTGTAAATCACTGCATCTACGCTGATATCGGTCGCCTCCAAAACACCTATCAATCCTCCGATATGATCACTATCAGCATGAGATGCGATCAGTGCGCTCAGTGAATACACTCCATTATTCCGCAGATATGCCAGTACGGTTTGTCCATCTGATATTCGACCCCCGTCAATTAATATATTATATCCATCGGAGTTTTGAATCAGTGCTGAATCTCCCTCACCAACATCAATGAATGACACCTGAATACTATAAGGCTGAGAATTAGCAGCCGTATTAACATAAAATAGGATCCCGCACATTACCACAAACAAGCTTCCCAGGAATACGATTTTATATTTCATCTTCCTAGATTATCCACCAGATAATATAGTCACCTTAAAAATGCTTTTAGCCAGGGTTTGGATATAATCTATCGTCATTACATCACAAGGATATAAAAGTCCTACTTACAGTCCTCTCCGCATGCTTCGTGCTGGATCTCCTTTCATCACTGGCAGCGAATTTTTAGTCGGTTTGATTTTTCCTGGAATGCTAACCTTCCACAAACCCTCCTGCCTCAGCCTGATGCATCACCTTTTTTATCACCTCCACCAGCTTCCTTGCTGATTCAGCATCCAGTTCCACTGCCACGCGAGCAGCAGGTTCACCTGCCTGGCTGGTGAAGTCGATATTCAGAGCATATTCCAATGGCATGTCGAAGGGATGGTCATAACTCACGCTTGCCTGGTCCACCCTGAACCAGCCTGTTCCCGATTTGCCGCTCCCCTGAATGGTTACTTGTTGAGCGATCATCGTGCACATGCTAACCTCCTTTGAGGGTTCTATCAAGAAACCCAAACACCTTTTTCCAACCGTCTACTGCCTGCTCCTGCCGATAGTTTGGACGGTCATATGTGAAAAACGCATGCCCGGCACCATCATAGCGGTGAAATTCATAACTCTTCCCATGCTTCTTTACCGCCTCTTCTAACTGGTTCACTTGCTCGGGCGTGGGGCTGTGATCATCATTTCCAAAGATACCCAATAACGGGCAAGAAAGGTCAGCTGTGTAATCCACCGGAGCCACCGGCTGCTTGGTGGTAAGCTCCTCTGGGGTCATGACCACCCGTCCTCCCCAGCAATCCACGATGGCTGAGAACCCCGGGATGCGGCAAGCGCAGAGATAGGCGTGCCTGCCTCCCGAACAGGTGCCGAACACCCCCACTTTGCCACTCACATACGGCAGTGCCATTAACATCGAAAGGGCTGCGCCTACATCACCCAGCACCTGGTCATCGGAGACGCCCCCTGCTCCACGCACCTTGGCAGCCACGTCTTCAGGCGTGCCATGCCCGTCGCGGAAATACAGGTTCGGGCACAGGGTAACATATCCATATGCAGCGAACTTGCGGGTGATTTCACGGTACCACTCATCCCAACCTGGCATGTGATGGATAAGCACCATCCCCGGGAATGGACCCACACCGAGTGGGCGGGCGAAATATGCATTGATTAAGTCAGCATGGTAACCCGGCAGGATCACCGTCTCAGCCAACATACCTTCGTATTGGTCAGTTGTGTACATGGAATCCTCCTTCGAATAATCTTTGGATATAGATTAGCTAATTGTTGTTATATCACCGTTCGATCTGGTCAGGCATGACTATATAAGTCGAAATCTGTGGGTTTACATGAAGGCTCTTTCACCAGACGGATCTGGTTCTATCACACATGATTGTATTCTATTTTTAATAAGTATTGTCTATCCCATACCCAGAACAGTCTCCGGATGATCTAAGTAGTCTTGTATATGTCCATAGAACTTTGCCATGTGGATTCCATCCATGATAGCATGATGACCCTGTACACTTAGGGGCATCTTTATCTGATTCCTATCCTTAAAGTACTTCCCCCAGGCAAAACGGGGCATGGAATCCGTCGGATGCAGCTTCATCGGGTGCATGAAGCTGGTGAACGAGACCCAAGGGATGGCGGTCATGTACAATAGGTCTTCTCGTCCGGGAGGGTCTTTTAACGTGGGGCGGTCTTTCACAGCTGCGATCATCCTGGTAGCCCTGCCGGCGAACTCGTTGAAGTCCTGGCTGTAGTCGATAGTGCAAAAACTGAATAAATCGTTTTCCACCAGGATCGTTACCGATGGGCTTACGGTCTCGTACTCTACGATTTCTCCGTCTTGCATCCGGTAGCGAAACTCAGGAACGGCATTGGCGGCACGTGAGATCAAGTAGATGATCGCTGTAGTTAATGAATAATCATGCACCTTGACATAAGGATTGAACTTCGTGAGGTCCACATTAGCACACATATTGAAATGCGGGTGATTGAAGCTGTTGAAGAGCTCGTAGTGTTCCCGCCTAGACCAGGTCTGCATATCGATCTTTCGCATATGTCACCTCCAAATGGATCGGTGTGGAAATGATTACCCTCCCATTGAAACTGCAATGTACCATCCGCTGATTTACTTTCCTAATTATAGTATCACACTCTAGATTATGAGATCCCCCCGGTGGTCTCAATGATAATGAACGCAGATCTAACTCAATTCACATAGGTTTCATAATCACCGGTCACAATACTGGCTAACCTTTTGCTGTTCCTTGACACCTAAACTTCTCCCGGTTATATTCCTAATTGTGGAAACTCATCGCACAACCCTGGAAAAACTCCGCCAGCTCTATCTCACCATTGCAGTGGGTTGCGCATTGTTCGTCATCCTCACCCTGATCGGCATGTTCACCTATGCTGGAGGGACGGTCGACGATCACGCCGCCACTGGTTACTCCTTCACCCACAACTTCCTGAGCAACCTGGGGATGGTGACTGCCCTCTCCGGCAAACCTAATTGGGTTTCCGCGATTTTATTCTTTCTTTCGCTAAGCGCTGCTGGATCCTGCCTGGCGATCTTTTTCATCATATTCCCGCGTTTTTTTAATAACACACACCTGCAAAAGGTGCTCAGCCTGACCGGCTCCATACTGGGTGTACTTGCAGGCATCAGCTTTGTCGGCATTGCCTTCGCCCCTGCTGACCTGGCCAGGCCTGCCCATGTTCAATTCGTTATGTGGGCATTCCGGCTTTTCCCCCTGGCGGTGCTGTTCTACCTCCCCGTCCTGTTAATGGACAAGCGCTACCCAAAACCTTATGCCTGGGTCTTCGCCGTCTTCTGTCTGATGCTAATTGGTTATTACCTGCTGATGACGAATGGACCCAGCTTTACCTCTCCAGAAGGGTTGGTCATCCAGGTGGTTGGACAGAAGGTTATCTCCTATGCCTCCATCCTCAGCATCGGAATCCAATCCCTGGGGGCGTATAAGGTTTTGGGAAAAAGCGGATAGCTATCCGGTAAGTAGGCAAACCGGATCAAGATTTGCCGTTAGCTTATAGCAAAGGATTCAAAACCTTATTTCAAGCGTCATAACGCCGGTAAATCACCTTCCTAAAGTTCCCCTCCACGAAATTGAGGTTCGCCCTCTTTACAATGGTTTTCATTACTATTGGCTTTTCCTTACAGCCAAAGCGCTCGCTCAGTAGGAAACGTGTCTTACCACCCTCGCTATAAACCATACATACTGGAATGACGTAATCAAGACCCCATATCTTATCCCATTTAAGGTTGACGGGCTCCTTTAGCATCCAGTAGCTCACTTCAAGCTTTTGTTGCTTGATACCGATCTTCTCGGCGTACACTCTGAAGTCGAGAGGTGTGTCATTCAATGAAAACAAAAAAATGCCAAACGATACCAAGTAAATCCCTTCCAACAATGGCGAATGGGTATAAATGGCATTGGCGATGAATATCAATATCATAACCAGGGTGGATACCATCAAGGTAATATATCTTCTCCGCAGGTGCCATTTGCTTATAGGAAATTCAGCCACCCCTTCAAAAGGTTCCACTCCTTCCAGCGGATCGACATCGATGGATGAAGTGGCAGACGCAAGCAAGGTGGCATCCTCGTTCTCCACCATCCAGCCCCAGCCCAGGCTCTCGAACCGCACTGGAAGTTTCCACACATTACTCTTCAACTCTTCTTCGAGCAGCTCGCGCTTGCCATCCATGGCAATCTCAGCCAGCAGCTTTCCATCCACTCCCTGGAACACCTGCCCCAGCTTGTATGTGATGCGGGGATGCAGGCGGAGCAGCACCTTCTCGACATCATTCCTGAGATCGTCAGGGGAAAATGAGGAATCGATTGGTTGGAACTTTAAAGTATAGCGTTTCAAGCTGACCTCACAATCTGATTCGCTTTTAGCAATTTGCTGTTAGATAAAAGCTAAAAATTTAATTGCCAGCAACTAGTATTTAGTTTGATGCCTCAGTACTTTACCTGGTAAAGCCTCTGTATGCCCTTCACCTCCCACCATCATCACACCATTCACAAACACATAATTGATGCCATCTGGGTACTGATGTGGGTAGTTTTCGAACGGATACGTGTGAGGGTACAGGTTGGTCGCACGATCGTGTATGCGCTCCAGATCAAAAACAACGATATCCGCCCATGCACCCTCACGTAGCACGCCGCGATCCCGCAACCCAAGCCGTTGGGCAGGGAAGGAGGTCATTTTTCGGATCGCTTCTTGAAGGCTGAGCACTGGCTCATTACGTACATAACGCTCCAGCACTCCCGGGTACTCACCGTAGCTGCAAGGCTGGTAGGGCACCGGGTCATTTAGGAAACCGTACGGAGCTAACACCTGCCCATCTGAGGAGATCATCACCGCCGGGTGCTGGAGCAGCAGGCGGATATTGGTGTCTTCGATATAGTCAAAGATGGCCTCTGCCTCGTGACCATTTTCAATGATCAGGTCAAAGTATGTATCGAATGGATCACCACCTTGTTCAGTGGCAATAGCCTGAATGGTTTTACCGATAACACTGGGGCTTTCAGGTGCATGCAGCATGGTGATGCGTTGCCATTGACCATGCTTGAGCAGACCCACCGGACCAAAAGCAGGTTTTCTATCTTCGACAATCTCATTGCGGATCGCTCTGCGCCTCTCATGGTCTTGGAGCATGATAGCAATTTGGTTTGCTGGTAGGTCTTGCATTTCTTGAGGTAAGCCACCCGTTAGCGAAGGCGCCAGGTCGGTATGCACGTCGTTATCCACCGTCACATCCTGACCCATCGACCGTGCTTCCTCCACCAGGCGTAAATTGGCACTGGCATCGCATGGGGCACCGAACTTAGGAGCGTTGTGTGAGATCTGTACGGGCACGCCTGCCTCACGCCCGATGTGGATGGCCTCCCCCACCGCCTCCAGGATGGTTTCCCGCTCGCCCCGAATGTGGGAAGCATACAACCCTTGGTAACTAGCAACTACCTGGCACACGGCAATGATCTCATCCGTGCTCGCATAACAACCTGGCGGGTAAACCAAACCGGTGGACATCCCAAAAGCACCAGCTTGCATGGCTTCCGCTACGAGCTCTTTCATACGAATGAGCTCAGATGAGGTGGGGGCACGTTCATCGAAGCCCATAGCCGCGATTCGCACTGCACCGTGACCTACCAAGGAGGCGATGTTGATTCCGAGTCCAACGTCTTGCAATGCATCCAAATATTGCTCAAATGAATGCCAATCCCAGGTGATTTCTGGCTGTTCAGAGATCGGCCCCCATTGGCGACGCATTTCGGATAAATGGGCCGCTTCCACAGGTGCAGGCGACATCCCGCAATTTCCAATGAGCTGAGTTGTAACGCCCTGGCGGACCGCACTCTCCGCACGCCGATTAACCAGGATGGAGAGGTCTGAATGGGTATGGATATCAATGAACCCTGGCGCAACGAAGCGGCCAGCGGCATCAATCGTTTCACTTCCATCCAGCGTACCCGCAGGGGCAATTTCGACGATCCGCCCCTGTTGGATAGCCAGATCGCCCCAAAACCACGGGTTTCCACAGCCGTCAAGAATTCGTCCATTGGCAAGCACGAGTTCATTAGTTGTCATTATGCCATCCTTATTGTTTATATAAATATACTTATTATATAAGAAAGTATCTGGGACCAACAAGAATAACGGCATTATGACTCTTCTCATATTTTTCCCCCACCATATGTATTCTTCACTATGGACTGATTCCGATGATTTATCATTCAGGGATTCGTGAGCAATTTTTGAAGGCTCTTCACCTCCCATCATTACCGCTCTCCTGTACCCGTAAGGGAATTGATAATTTGCATCCTGAATGTTTAGATATTGGAGAGGAGAGCCTGCATTTTCGTTATCCTTCATGCGTTCACTGGCATGAGTGGGCTTCATTTGTGGATAGTCTTCTCCTCCCCTAAATCCCACTCGCTGGGATTTGGGTGAGGCCAGGCGAGTCCGGCGGTCACCTGGTCACCTGCATTGTTTTTATGCGGCACGATTTATGTGCGGTTCCCATCAGCCTGCAGCTTTAGTAGTGTCCCCATGTTTTCACAATGTCTTCACCTGTAGTGTCTTAATGATTTCACTATGTTTTCACTGCCGGACGAGTCCGGCGGTCCCTTCAGCCGGAAGGGGGCTATTCGTGGTTAGTTATTGAGCCACGATAATACACCTCTGAAAGGATGTACACATCCGAAAGGATGATCGTATCTTTACAGTCCAGGATTCAGCATCAGCTCCGTTCAGTGCATTTCTCACTTGTATCGAGTGATTATCTCGCTATCGCTGCCCATTTATGAGTCTTCATGAACTTTGTTCACCACCAAGGATGAAAATATGCTATAACGGCGCGCATAGCTGGCAAAGAGGTCGTGATTTCTTGGTGCCACGAGCCTGATTATGAGTCGGACCCGGA
>Ga0153916_10002722_pt1 | contig 12939 bp, 11 predicted proteins | sample Opewatmetagenome_FD_109642 | JGI IMG/M metagenome (GOLD analysis project Ga0153916, IMG submission 109642) | Freshwater wetland microbial communities from Ohio, USA - Open water 3 Core 3 Depth 4 metaG | ecosystem: Environmental > Aquatic > Freshwater > Wetlands | place: USA: Ohio, Lake Erie...
GAAATGGTTCGCCCGGGCGGGGAACTTGTGGTGGATGTCTATCGCAGAGACGTCCTCGCCTTGCTTCACTGGAAATATATCCTCCGCCCGATTACCAGGAGAATGAGTCAGCCTGCTCTTTATCGGCTAGTTTCTCGCGTCGTGCCTTTCCTGTTGCCGGCAGCGAAGGTGATGCGGAAGGTTGGCGGCCGAACCGGCGCCAGGATCGTTCCGATCGTGGAGTACTCCCATCTGGGCTTGCCGGATGAGCACAACCAACAGTGGGCCGTCCTCGATACGTTCGACATGTACTCGCCCTCTTACGACTACCCTCAAAGCCCTCAAACCCTTGAGCGATGGTACATGGAGAGTGGGTTCGTGGATGTGTCGGTCCACCCAGGGCCGAATGGCATCGTAGGAAAAGGGCGGCGCAGGGCGTTGGGCGAATGTTGTCATCTGGCCAGGAGTCCTCATTCACAATGTGCGGAATTGTCGGCATAGTTAATGCGCGTTGCGCCGCTGATACGGATTTGATCGGCACGGCGGCTGCCATGCTCATCAAGCGTGGACCCGATGACTCGGGTGTGTGGACTTCTGAAAACGTGGGGTTCGGGCATCAGCGGCTGGCCATTATCGATCTGACGCCCTCGGGCCATCAACCGATGCACAGTGCGGACGGGCGCTACGTCATTGTCTTCAACGGGGAAATTTATAATTTCAGGGAACTGCGCGAGCAGTTGGGCGAGAACGAGGCCCACTGGCAAAGCCAAAGTGATACCGAAGTCATTCTTGCGGCATACGCAAGATGGGGTACCCGTTGCGTCGAGCGATTCCACGGAATGTTCGCTTTCGCCATCTGGGACCGGCGCGAAAAGGTTCTTTTCGCTGCCCGGGATCGGATGGGGGTAAAGCCATTCTTCTACCACTTTTCCCCTGACGGTTTCGCATTTGCCTCGCGGCCGCGCGCCCTGTTTGGCCTAGTTCCTGACCTTTCCGACGATTTGGACCTGCAAGCGCTTCGTTTGTACATTGAGGCGGGCTATGTCCCAACTCCCTTTTCCATATTCCGGTCCATCCGCAAGCTGCCCCCGGCACACTGGCTGACCGTGAAAGGCAATGACCTGCACATTCAGCGCTATTGGGATTTTCGCCAGATCGTACCTGAGTCCAGCTGGGAGAATCGAATAGAAGAAGATCTGCTGGACGAACTGGACGAAATCGTATCCCGTAGCGTGCGGCTGAGGATGATCAGCGATGTTCCACTGGGAGCTTTTCTTTCGGGGGGTGTCGATAGCTCGCTGGTTGCAGCTCTAATGGCGAAGTATTCTTCGCGCCCCATTAAAACCTTCACAATCGGCTTTGAAGAGAGTGCCTACGATGAGAGTGGCGCTGCTTTAGCTGTGGCGCGCAGCATTGGCTCCGAGCACTTCTGCGAACGCATGCGGATGAACGATATGCTCGAGCTCCTGCCTGTCCACTTTGCAGAATATGATGAGCCATTCGCCGACAGCTCCGCGTTTCCCACGATGGCGGTTTCACGAGCGGCTCGCCGGCACGTCACGGTGTCCCTTAGCGGAGACGGCGGAGACGAGCTGTTTGGCGGCTATCCCTACTACCGGATGGTGGATCGCCTGGAGACGTTTTTCAAGTTGCCCGGCCCTGTGCGCCAATGGACCGCTTCGCTGGCAGGAGTCATTCCCCTGCATCGTTCTAAGCTATTGTCGGCGGCCTTGAGGAAAGATAGCGCAGCAGAGGTGTTTTGCTTCGCACGAAGCTTCACAAAGGATTTTGAAGGTGTTCTTGCACCCGACGTGGCGGCCCGCTCGTTCGGCCTTCGCGATCTTCTCATGGATGTTGTCGGAACCTTGCATCCAGGCCTTGAGGCGGCCGATCAGGCGATGCGGATGGATGCCTTTTGCACTCTGCATGACGATTACTTGCAAAAAGTCGACGTCGCCAGCATGGCGTTCTCGCTTGAGTCGCGCGAACCTCTGTTGGACCACGACTTGGTTGAGTGGGCGATGCGATTGCCGCGCAAGTGGAAACTCCGCGGTCGTCACGACAAGTATCTCCTTCGCAGGTTAACCTGCCGGTATGTGCCCCGAGATATTGTGGAGCGACCAAAACACGGCTTTGGAATTCCACTCGCAGAATGGCTAAGGGGCCCTCTGCACAAATGGGCGGAGGACAAATTCCGGGATGAATCAAATTTCCGTCGCGTTCCTTTGAACCAAGCGAGACTGCTCGAACTGCTGGAATTGCACAGATCGGGTGCGCGGAACGTCCAACCATTGCTGTGGGCAGTCTTGGTACTGCTGGAATTTACCTCCCAGTTGTCCAAGCCCAGGCTGACAGGTGGCTTCAAGGTGCCGTGCAATGCCAGCTGACGGCCAGCATCCCCTAAGAATTCTCATAAATAGTCTGTCCGCGCGTCTTGGAGGCGGGCAGACCTATGTGATCAACCTGCTGCGTTATCTGCCGGAAGACACTGCCGCAGAAGTCTACGTTCTGGCTCCGGATTCGCTCCCTGTGCCGACGGATCGAAACAACATCCGGAGGATCCCGGTGAAATGGCCCGTGGCGAATCCCTTCCTGCGGGCCGTCTGGGAAAGGGTGTATCTGCCAAAGGTCCTAAAGAAGATTGGTGCGGACATCCTGTTTTGTCCCGGAGGCGTGATTGGAGCTTGGCTTCCCCGCGGCTGCAAGAGCGTGACGATGTTTCGAAACATGATCCCTTTCGATCCTGCCCAGGGCCGCAGGTATCCGCTTGGCTACCTGCGAGCGCGTCACTGGATTTTAAAAAAGCTGATGCTCCGGAGCATGAAGAAAGCGGATTTGGTTATTTTTCTGTCCGAATTCGCAAAAAGGGTCATTGAGCGACACGCTGGCGGACAACTAAAGAGGACTGCGATTATCCCACATGGGATCAGTACTGCATTTCGAAGTGCGGGGAACGGAAACTCGCAGCGGCCCGCTTGGTTGCCACCTGGAGAATATCTCTTGTACGTCTCCAATGTGGATTTCTACAAGTCACAGGTTGAGGTGGTGCAGGCCTACGCTTTATTGAAACAGCGCCGCGAGACTCCTCCACAACTTGTGCTCGTTGGGACCGAGTCGCCTGAATACGGCCGCAAGGTTCGCGCGGAAATCCGGCGGCTGGGGCTGGAGAACGATGTGCTGATCAAAGGCCAGGTTCCCTATCGGCGAATGCCCGCCGTATATCAGCATGCGTACCTGAGTATCTTCGCTTCTCAGTGTGAAAACTGTCCGAACATTCTCTTGGAGGCTTTGGCTGCAGGGCATCCTGTGATCGTCTCCAATTGTCCGCCCCTTCCGGAGTTTGCCGGGGACGCGGCCGTCTATTTCGATCCGAGGTCGCCGGAACAGTTAGCGGACAAATTGTGTGAGGTTTTGGGAGATCCGCGTCTCAGGAAAGAACTCTCGGAGCGCGCACTTGAGCGTTCGCGGATGTACGACTGGCAATCCACCGCGATGAGGACCTGGAGGGCAATCGGCTCTTTGAGCAAAGATTCAGACCTTGCCGAGGACCGATGGGGTACGTGCAGGGGAGCGTCCGCCAGGTTGTAACTACCTTTCGATCCCATTGAAAAGAGTTTGCCGGGGAGAAGCGGCCTTACTGGGAAAGGTCTGGGCGCGGAGCTGTTCTGTTTGGTGTCAAAGTGAGAAAGAGAGTTGTTTGGAGGAACGACATGGCAAAAGTGCTGGTGGTTGGAGGAGCGGGGTATATCGGCGGGGCGGTGACGGAGCTGCTGATCGCAGAGAAGATGCCGTTTTGCGTGTACGACAGCCTGGTGTACGAGCCGCACTATCTGAAGAAAGTGGATTTCATACGAGGGGACGTGCGCGATGTGGAGCGGTTGAGCGGGCTGCTGGCCGGGTATACGCATGTGATCTGGCTGGCGGCGATCGTGGGAGACGGTGCCTGCGAGGTGAATCCGGAGTTGACGGTGGAGGTGAATCAGGAGGCGGTGCGGTGGCTGGCGGAGAACTATCACGGGAGGACGGTGTTCACGTCAACGTGCTCGGTATACGGGCAAATGGACGCAGAAGTGGATGAGGAGTCAGCGGTGCAGCCGCTGTCGCTGTATGCGAAGACGAAGCTGGCGGCGGAAGGATATTTGCACGAGGAGAACAGCTTGATTTTCCGGCTGGGGACCGCATTTGGAGTTTCGGACACGTATTCGCGGCCGCGAATGGACCTGGTGGTGAATTACATGACGACCAACGCGCTGACGAAGGGCGAGCTGTCGGTCTTCGGCGGGACGCAATGGAGGCCGCTGGTACATGTGAAGGACATCGCGCAGGCGATCGTGCACAACCTGGAGCGGCCGGTGCGGGGAGTGTACAACGTGGCCGCGGCGAATCTGCAGATCAAGGATCTGGCGGGGATGGTCAGCGGGATGACCGGATGCGAGATGAAATACACGGAGCAGAAGTTCCAGGACCAACGCAACTATCACGTGAGCTGTAAGAAAGCGCTGCGCGACGGCATCTTTAATCCGCACACGATGCGCACGGTACAGGACGGCGTGAGGGAGATCGCGGAACTGGTCGAACGGGGGCGGATCAAGCAAACCGAGGACGAGGTCTACTTCAACGTGCGCCACGCGGAGAAACTGAAAGCCTATGGACAATTTGTCTAAAGAACCCACGCTCATTGCGGGCGGTTTCGCGGTAGACGACCGCGGCCAGGTGTCGTTCGTGAACGGGTTTGCGTTTGCGGCCGTCCAGCGGTTCTATCTGGTGGAGAACTTTTCGACGCAAGTGGTGCGGGCGTTTCACGGGCATCTGAAGGAAGAGAAGTTTGTCCTGGTTGTGGCGGGGTCGGCCATCGTGGCGGCCGTGCGGATTGATGATCCGGTCCACCCCGACCGGCAGGTGAAGCCCCAGCGCTTCGTTCTAACCGACCGGCAGCCGCGAATCCTGCACGTTCCGGCAGGCTACGCGAACGGATTTCGGCCGCTGGAGCCGGGGACGAAGATTCTGTTCTTCTCGACGGCCACGCTGGAACAGGCACAGAGCGATGATTTCCGCTTTCCACACGATTATTGGGGAGCGAGCGTGTGGGAAGTGGAGCCGCGCTGAGCAGTCTGGTGCGAGGTCCGCACCGGAGAAGCAGCCGCCTGGGAATCAGAAGTGATTCACGGCAACCGGAACAGAGTTGGTAAGGAGAAAGATACGTGAAAAGAGTTCTGCTGCTTGGAGCTACGGGGATGTTGGGGAGTGCCGTTTATAGCGTTCTCAAGGATCAGTACGACCTCGTTCTGGGGGTCCGTAACCCGGACAAGATTGCGCTGCTTGACCAGGCGTCCGGAGGAGCCGGTCGCTGCCGTACGATTGTTCCGTTCGACGCTGCGGCGGTCTATCGGGACTACGTAACCAAGCAGGGAGCTTCGAACGCATACTTCGCTGGATTCCTGAAGTCCGCGGGAGAAGTCGACTTCGTCGTCAATGCCATCGGCGTGACGATCCCGTTTGCGCTTAAGGATCCCACGCAAACCTTTTTCATTAACGGCGCGCTTCCGCATCTTCTCGCTCAGCGGTTCGGAGAAAAACTCATCCACATCACCACCGACTGCGTCTACAACGGCACCAACGGTTTTCCGTACGACGAGGAATCACCGAAAACACCTACGGACACGTATGGGCTGTCCAAGAGCCTGGGCGAGCCGGCAGGCTGTCTCACGATCCGCACATCGATCATCGGTCGTGAGCTGGATGGTTGTACCGGGCTGTTGGAGTGGTTTCGGCGGCAGGAAGGGCAAACGATTACCGGTTTCGCGGAGCACTACTGGAACGGAATCACCACGCATCAATTCGGGCGGATCTGCCACCAAATCATAGAGTCGCCCAACCAGTTTCCGCGACGCGGCATTTACCACGTATTCTCCACGCCCGTCTCGAAATACGAGATGCTGCTGGCGTTCCAAAAGAAGTACCGGGTCAAATGCACGATCCGTCCGGAATGCGAAAAGAAGCTGAATCGCTCGCTTGCCACCTGCAAGGATCTCAACGATAAATTGAAGACGCCATCGTTTCAAGAGATGCTGGATGCGCTTCCCGAGCTATAGATCGTGAAAAGAAAGTTCAGACTAGTCACCCTGCTGGGTATCCGGCCGGACATCATCCGCATGCGGAAGCTGCTGCATCTGCTCGACCGCGGACAGGCGGGCAACGGCTATCAGCATCTCTACGTTCATTCCGGACAGCATTACGACGATTCGATCGATGGAATATTTCACCGCGAACTGGGTGTGCGGCGGCCGAAGCTCAATATGGGAATGGGAAAAACGTTGAAGAAAAGAGGCAAGACCAGCCATGTCTACCAGGCTGCCTTGCTCTTTGAGAAGACCGCGCAGATGGTCGAACGGATACGACCCGACGCCGTCCTGTTTCTGGGGGACACCAATACCGTCCTCTCATCGATCGTCGTGGCGAAATATGGCGTTCCGGTGATTCACATCGAGGGGGGAGGGCGGAGCTTCGATTGGCGAATGCCGGAGGAAAAAAACCGGATCATCATCGATCATTTGTCGGACGCGATCTATTGTTATCTCGAACGCTATAAACAGATCCTGCTGGCCGAAGGAGTGGCGAAACATCGTGTTGTGGCTGTAGGGAACGTCATTGTTGATGCGTTAGAGGAGTTTCTGCCCGATGCACGGCAAAGACCAATCTTGCGGCGCCTCGGAGTTCAACCGAGGAAATATGCGCTCTGCACTCTGCATCGGGAAGAAAACATCGAAAACCGGCAGATGTTTGCCGCAAAAGTAGAGGGTCTCAGCGAGCTCTCGCGTCTGTTGCCTGTCGTGTTTCCTGTGATGCCGCGCGTACGCGCTCGGCTGCGAAGTTATGGGCTGGCGAATCTGCTGAAGGGCCCGGGGATCATTGTGACGGAACCCCTGGGATTTCTGGATTTTCTCAAGCTGGAAGCGGAAGCGAAGATGATCGTTACCGACAGCGGCACAGTGCAAGAGGAAGCACTCCTGCTGGGCGTGCCCTGCCTGGTGACGCGGCGTTCCATCGAGCGCCCGGAGACAATCGCGGCAGGCGCAAGCATTCTGGCGGAAGGGAATCTATTTCCGAACGCCCAGCGAGTATTGCAAATGGCGCCCCATTGGGACCGCACGGTCCTGAATCCGCTGGGGGGAAGTCCGAGCGAGCGAATCTACGAGGATCTCTTGAATCGGATTCGGTCCGGCTATTTTGCGGAGTCGCGAAGCCTTCCAATGCTCCAAGGGAATCGATTTGCTCGCGAGGCATACGGTCTCGCGCAGTGCAGTCTCAAGCACCTGTCCCAGCTGTGCGATAAAGCGCTGTGTGCCCGATGAGCGGATGGTGAGATGCGGATTCTGTTACTCGTCGATTGTTATGTTCCGAGTGCGAAATCTGGCGCCAAGCAGATGCGGGATCTGGCGGTGGAATTTCACCGGCAAGGTCATGACGTTATCGTCCTCACTCCAAGCCACGAGATTGCAGGAGACGCGCAGGTCACTCGGGAAGAAGGGGCGCGCGTCGTTCGGGTACGAACGGGGCAAATTCGGGGAGGCGGGAAGATTCCGCGCGCCGTGGAGGAGATAAGACTGTCCGGCACCGCATGGCGCCGGGCGGGAGGATTCTTGCTGAAGAATCCCGCGGAGTTGATCGTTTTCTACTCTCCCACGATCTTCTGGGGCGCTCTGGTGCGGCGGTTGAAGACACTGTGGGGATGTCCCGCGTATCTGATTTTGCGCGATATCTTTCCGCAGTGGGCTGTGGACGCGGGCCTGCTGCGCCGAGGTCTGGTCTGGTGGTACTTTCGCAAGAAAGAAATCGAGCAATACGAAGTTGCGGACAAGATAGCCATCCAGTCGCCGGCAAACGCAGAATATTTCACGAAAGAGTTTCCCTTGCGGGAATATCCCCTGGAAGTGCTTTACAACTGGATGGTTCTGGAGGAGCCGGACTTGCCGTCAACGGATTATCGCAGAACGTTGGGGCTTCAGGACAAAGTCGTATTCTTCTACGGGGGCAACCTGGGAGTGGCCCAGGACGTGGACAACATCGTTCGCCTGGCTGCGCGCCTCGCCCGCCACAAGCATATTCACATACTCCTGGTGGGCGAGGGCAGCGAAGTGCCCCGGTTGAAAAGGCTTGTGAAAGCGAAAACCCTGAACAACGTTCAGATTCTCCCGCCGGTCGGGCAGCGCGAATATCTCGCCATGCTTTCCGAGTTTGATGTGGGCCTGCTATCGCTGGACCGGAGGCTCAGCACGCATAACCTGCCGGGAAAGATGCTTGGATATATGTATTGTGGGATTCCCATACTTGCGAGCATCAATCCGGGCAATGACCTCTTTGACCTGATTGAGAAAAACAACGCGGGCCTCTGTGTTGGGAATGGGGAAGACGACAGTCTGGCGGCCGCCGCCCTGAAACTGTCCAACGAGCCGAAACTGCGAGCCAAAATGGGCGCGAATGCGCGCCGATTATTGGAGCGGCAGTTTTCTGTTGCCTTGGCTGCCCGCCAAATCACGGCATTTGCCGCGCGGGAAAAAGTGAAAGCGGAAGAGAGCGCCGTCTTCCAAACCGCCGATAACGCGTCGTTTTCCTAGAAGATTCACACTGAGCAGAAAAGTGCATGCTCGTCCGATGCCGTGCATCGGGCTGGAGCCCGATAACCCGCAAGGCGGTTTGTTTCCGCAAGCGGACGTTGCTCTTCGATGCCGCATCTTGCGCGATCTATGCGGGGCGGATACGCATTCTTCCAAATGAGGGTCGTGAATTGTTCTGTGTTTCGGGTGCCCGCAGTGCGGTGTGCTTGTGATCCCTTCTCCAAACTTTCCATTCCTTGCGGGTTCATAGAGCAAGAGCCAGGAGCCGCTCATTATGTGGAGAAGTAATCTGCTTGTCTTTGCCGGCGGGCTATTGTGCGCGAGCATGCTTACCCGGCTGGTGCGGGACTTCGCGTCGCGTCACGGCTGGAAAGACTCGCCCGGTAACGGGCGGCACATCCACTCCCACGCCGTCCCGCGGCTGGGAGGCGTGGCGATTTATCTCTCGGTGGTCTGTATTCTGGGCATCGTCAACGTCTTTCCCAGTTTGGCTGGCTTGCCTGCGCCGTATCCCTGGCGGACGATCGCCGCTCTGCTGGGTTCCGCCACGGCCGTCTTTCTGCTGGGATTGTATGACGATCTCCGACCCGTCAGTCCCTATGGGAAGATTGCCGTTCAGTCCCTCGCCGCGGGAGTTCTCTACGCGGCCGGTTTCCAGGTCAAGGCGACGGATCTTCTGGGCTCCGGACACGCGCTCAGTTGGGCGCTCCGCCTGTTGCTGACGATTTGCTGGGTTCTCCTGATCACCAATGCGTTCAACTTGATCGATGGCCTGGACGGTTTGGCGGCGGGATCGGCCTTGTTCTCCATGGCCGTAATCTTCGTCGCGGCGCTGTTGCACGGGGACGCAGCGGTGAGCCTTCTGACCTTGGCGCTGGCGGGGGCGACGTGCGGTTTCCTGGTTTTCAATTTTTATCCGGCAACTATTTTTCTTGGAGATTCCGGGAGTCTCTTCATCGGTTTCTTGTTGGCTGCCCTGGCCCTGGCCGGGTCCGAGAAGGCGGCGCCGGCGGTCGCCGTGGCGATTGCGGCCGTCGCGTTCGGCCTTCCGCTTGTGGATGTCGCTCTTGCGATTGGCAGGCGTTTGCTTCGCGGCAGCCACTTGTTCCGTGGTGACGGCGATCACATTCATCACCGGCTGCTGAAAAGGGGTTTTTCCCATCGGGACGCCGTCCTCTTGTTGTATGCCACTTCAGCCGGATTCGGACTTCTCAGCCTGGCGTTGCTCGACGGCCCGAACCGGCTTTCGATGGTTCTGGCCGTGCTGGGCATTGGAGTGTGGTCCGGCGTGCGCTATCTGAGATATGCCGAGCTCTCCGAAGTGCAGGGCCTTCTTGCCTTGCTCCTGCAGCGAAGGCGGATGGTGGCCAACAATCTTGCGGTCCGGCAGGCTGCCGAGGCCTTGGAGTCGAGTTCTGATTTTGACCAGCTCTGCAACGTCGCGCGCATGACCCTCGAACCCCTGGGTTTTGTGGGGTTGTATTTTCAGTTGGACGCCAAAGACGGCGCGGCCGGCGAGTTGTTTGGCCCCTTGCGAGACGATGGGAGCGGCGGCCTGTGGTACTTCTGGGGTGATGAATTGGCTCGCAGGCCGAAATGGGAGTTGCGCCTGGAGCTGGCTCAGCTTGATGACCAGAGCCTTGGCAAAATGTCGCTGTTTCGAGCTTCCTGTAATGAGCCCATCTGCGTGGATAACCATCTGTTGTGCTCGGCATTTCGGCTGGCCCTATCCGGCGCTGTCGAGCGCGCCCTGGGCAACGTGTCCGCCCGTGCCCGAGAAAACCAGTTGGTCGAGAACGCAACGGTTCATCGAGTGGCATCCGCATAGGCTCAGGGTGAATTTCCCGGCACGATCGTCATAGCGCAGCCGCGCCGGACGTGACCGGGCGATCGCGGGCCTTCGCCGCGGATGGCATGCAACAACGTGGAATCGAGTCGCCTACGGGGCGGGCTTAAAGACGTCCTTCGCCAGGATCATCGCCGACATCGCCGTCGGCCATCCTGAGTAGAACGCCAGATGGGTAATCAGTTCGATGATTTCGTCCCGGGTCACGCCATTCTCCAGCGCAAACTCCAGATGAAAGCGCAGTTGCTCGGTGCGGTTGAGCGCCACCAGGGATGCCACGGTGATCAGACTCCGGTCCCGCTTGGCCAAGCCGGGACGTTCCCAAACGTCTCCGAAAAGCACCTGCTCGGTCAATTCCACCAGCTTGGGCGCTACGTCGCCAATTAAACTCCGTGCGACCGGCTTTTGCGGCTGCGATGCCATGGATCCTCCTGGGTCTGCCGCGCTGTGATCTTGCGACGTCCGTGCGACTCTGCCGGGATTCACCGCGCGCGAAGACGCCGAAATGATACATCGTTTTCCGCGCGTCGTTGAGCAGAGTTCAGGATGTTCGCCCGGCCTGCCGCGCACCGGCCCGAGCAGCGCCCGGAGCGAGTCAGAGGAATCCTCTTGGAAACGAAATGTCCAGTTGTAGCACGGAGCGCGACACGGGTAACCGTTGGCGGGTGTGAGCGATTTGCCGGGGCCTTGGTTAGTTTGGCTGGGAGGCCTGGACTCGAACCAGGATAATCAGATCCAGAATCTGATGTACTGCCAATTGTACGACCTCCCAGCCGAGGGGGAGACAACAAAAAAGGCCGCAGGCGCGACCTGCATCTACTTTACTGGCCGACGGCGATTTCGTCAACCGCGCAGAATGCCTGAAAAATGTCTCTGCTGCTCTTGCGCCGAGAGAAACCTGCCCGGTTCGATGGAGCTGGATCGGCCGCTGCAAAACCGTGCGCAGCGGGGCAGCGCGAGGCCTCGGCCACGCTTCGGAGGATTCGCTTCACGGAACCGGACAGATTCCCGGTGGAACAGGTTCGCGAAAGAACGGGCGAATTGTAGGGGGTCGGAGCTTCAGCTCCGACATGAAGCGCATCTTCTCCTCAGGGGTTTCAACCCCTGAGGTGCGGATTGTGATTCTTTCCGCGAACCGCTAGGGATGCCGCGGCGGGGCCGGCACCAGGCGCTTGGCGCGGACGTAAAATTCGCGGTCGCGCCAGTGGATGCGCTGCGGGAAGAAGCTGGCGCACCACACGACAAAGGCAAACGCGTCGCGCAGCGGCAGCATCCACGTCCTCGACCGCGCAAGCCGGTCCTGCATCCCCCGCGCCCCGGTCACCGAGGCCACCGCAGCGCGCAGCAGCGCATAGCCTGCCAGGTAGCCTGCCGCCATCCCGGCCGACGGTGCGATGGCCGCCGCGAGCAGCGCCCACGGCAAGCCCTGAGCAAAAATCAGGCCGAAATGTCCCCCCGGGCGCGAATAGCGAATGCTCAAATTCCAGCGCAACTGGTGGCGAAAGGCGTCGCGCAGCGTCTCGCGCGGGTAGACGATGTCCACGGCGAAGCGGCTCAGCACGACGCGGTAGCCGCGCGCGGCAATGCGGTTGCCCAGTTCGTAGTCGTCGCAGAAAAAATCGGCGAGCGATTCGAAGCCGCCGATTTCGGCCAAGTGCTTCTTGGTAGTGGCCATCACCGCGCCGAGCATGAAGTTCAGGCTGCCGCCGAGCCCGGCCACCAGCACCCCCGGCGCAAAATCGGTGCTGTTGCCCAGCGCCTCGAGATCGGCGGCGAACGATCCGTCGGTAAGCCCGCGATACAGGCAGGTCACCCCGCCGACCTTCGGGTCCTGGAACGGCGCGACCACCGCGCGCAGGAATCCCGGCTCGACGCGCACGTCGCTGTCGCTCACCAGCACGATGTCGTGCCGCGCCTCGCGCACCATCCGGCAGAGCTTGTTGACCTTGTCGCTGGCGCCCACGGGTTCCGAGCCGGTCAGCAGGCGAATCCAGCGCCGCGGAGCCTCACCTCCGGAAAAATCGCGAATCACTTGCTCGATGACGGGAATGGCGGGATCGCTCGCGTCCGTCACGCAGAACAGGATCTCGAACTCGGGATAGTCCTGCCGGCAGAAGCTCGCGTAGTTTTCGTAGGTCTCGCGGTCCAGCCCGCGGATTGGTTTTAGAATGCTGACGGGCGGAGTGAAACTGGATGTAGCGCCGGAGGGAAGGCCCGCGGAAGCCGGAGTGTTGCCGCGAAAGAACCGCGCGGCGGCGATGATGGCGATGAAGTAGTAAGCCAGCGGCGCGAGCGCCAAAGCCAGCACTGCGTCGCGAACTGCGGTCCAGGCGGTCATCCCGCTATCCTCTGTCCCGCTTATCCCTTGCCCAGAAACACGAGTGTAACACCGATGCAGACCAGCAGAACGCCGATCCAGCGCTGCGGCGTCACGCGCTCGCCCAGAAAGACCCGGCCGCCCAAAGCGCCCGCGGCGTAGCTCAGCGCCGTGGCCGGAAA
>Ga0153916_10002723_pt1 | contig 12935 bp, 12 predicted proteins | sample Opewatmetagenome_FD_109642 | JGI IMG/M metagenome (GOLD analysis project Ga0153916, IMG submission 109642) | Freshwater wetland microbial communities from Ohio, USA - Open water 3 Core 3 Depth 4 metaG | ecosystem: Environmental > Aquatic > Freshwater > Wetlands | place: USA: Ohio, Lake Erie...
GCAGACGCGCTTGTGGCATTAGTGGAAAAGATGGGCAAACGTGAAGGCATCGGAGCAGTTTTAGCTGACGGCGTAAAAGCTGCGGCTGGCAAAATTGGCAGGGAATCTGAAAAGCTTGCTCAGCACATCAAAGGCTTAGAAGTTACAGGTTACGATTTGCGTTGTCTGAAGACGGCTGCGCTGAGTTTTGCTGTTTCGTTCCGTGGCGCGGACCACACGAGGAGCAGCGCTTATGCCGTGGACATGAAGGGCAAAGTCGACCGGTTAAAAGCTGAACGTGGACGAGGCAAACTCGTGAAAGACTTGGAGGATATCTACTCCTTGCTTGACTCGTTTATCGTGTGTAAGAATGCAAAAGCCACATTCTACAAAGAGATAGCTGAGTTGGCGAAACTTTACAGGTTGGTCACGGGCGAGGATACGTCCGCTGAAGAACTAAGCAGGGCCGCTGAGCGAATAAACACGTTGGCAAGGCTAATCAACATACGTGAAGGTCTGAGCAGGAAAGATGATTCTCTGCCTTGGAAGGTGATGAACGTGCCCATCCCCGATGATGGCCCAGTAAAAGGGGCTATCGTGACACAGGACGAGCTGGACTTGATGCTGGATGACTATTACGAAACTCGCGGGTGGACCTTTGAAGGCGTTCCTAAAATTGCGAAGTTGAAGGAGCTGGGCATGGACGAGCTTACAGCTTTGGTTGCGGGAAAGGAGGCATAAGAGATGGTCAAAATTCATGAGCGAAAATTCGTTTCCGTAGACACAGAAAAATGCGTAGGCTGCCAAACCTGCGAGTATGCATGCTCCTTCACGAAAGAGAAAGCATTCAATCCAATGAAGTCGCGCATCCGAGTTGTGAGAATTAACCAGGTGGCGAACATGGCGGTAACCTGCAGACTCTGCGAAGACCCGGCATGCGTGGCTGCTTGTCCACGTGACGCGTTGACGCAGTCCGAGGAAACCGGAGCAATCATGATTGACAAGGACAAGTGCAATGGCTGCGGCTGGTGTATCGAAGCCTGCGACTATGGTGCGATGATGCTCCATCCTGAGACTAAAACCGTGTACGTGTGCGATCTGTGTAAAGATCAAGGCGAACCACAGTGCATAAAGTGGTGCCCTGAGGAAGCGTTGACGTTGGTTACGAGCGACGTGTTGGCACAGAAAGCCCGAATAGGTGCTGTGAAGAAACTATTCCAAGAAAAGAAGAAGTAAGCGACCAAAACTTCTTCAAACTTTTTGTCTTTTCTAGACGCGTAGATGCGATGCCGTTCCAACACAAACGATTTAATCTGGCAAAACCACGCTATTCCATATTGGTGCCCAAGGTGAGAGTTTCAGTCCGCTTCTTTACAAGCCTAAGAGAACTCGTAGGCAAGAAAGACGAGACACTTGAGTTTTCAAAGAGCGAAAAAGTAACCTTGGACGAAGTTCTTCGCCTGCTCTCATGCGAACATGGCAAACGTTTCTACGATTATGTCTACGAGCCGAAGACGGGCGAAACGAAAAAGTTCCTGCAGTTCCTCATCAACGGAAAAAGCTCCGCAAGCCTCGACAGATTCCAAACCGAGCTCAAAGACGGAGACGTTTTGGCAATTCTGCCACCGGTCGGCGGGGGCTAAACACTCAACACGGTTAGAACCCGCCCCAAAACGGCGTTTTCTTCTGCATAATCTTCACGTATTCCTGCAAAACATCTTTCTGGCTATCTGAGAGCATCTCCGAACACGTCGTCGCCAAAACCTTCGCGTCCGCCTCAGGCACCTTCACGTAGAGCACATCCCTTTCGAAAACGTGCCTGCCCACGATAGGCTTGTCCATGGAGATAGCAACTTGTGTGCCTTCCTTCGCTTCGGGGACCGCTTTGCCCTTGTCTTGAATTTGCTGGACCTCGCCCACTTCTTCGCCGTTGTCTTCGCGCACCAGCGAGTATTTGGGCTTGAGTATGCCGCCTTGTACTTCCACGCCGAAAATCGCGGGCTTAGCCCTACGAAATACGAAGCCTGCCATGACCTGAATTTTGCCGGGTTTGATGAGTCTCTCGAACTCTAACTCCACCTTCGCCTCGCGCTGAGCTTTTTGCCAGTTCACAAAGTTGTCTATCATGTTGTAGATGATGGGTTCCTTGAAAATCTGAATCCCATTTGATGTCGCCTCCGTCTCAGCGTCGGGCAGAAGTTTCACGCCGAAAGCTAGAATCGCTCCAAGTAACGGTTCCCGAGTCTTCACCACCGAGGCTTCCACAACATCGCGTTTGGAAACGTCGCCGATGTCAGCCAGCCGAATCTGTATGTTGTTGTTTTTCAGTATCTCTGCGATGGCTTCCAGTGAACCAAGGGTATCCGCCTTTACAACGACGCCGGCTGTTTCGGTGTAAATACGTATTCTGCCAATCTCCTCCATTACCAATTTCCCATACTCGGAGGCGTCTTCGCCGGGGGGAACAACGTACAAAGGTGCACCAGCAAGCGCTCCTTCCAACCCTGATGCCACAATCTTCACTCCTGCAGCCGCATAAACGGATTCAACCGAACTGAAGCGGTCGCGTGGGTCGCGAATTTCATCCAGCGGCTTTGGCACTAAAATAGCCCTCAGGGTCGTTACGACTGGCTTGTCTTTGCCTCCAACCACAATTAAATCATCCTTTTTGAGTGTGCCGTCATAAATTATTGTGTTCAACGTCAAGCCTAATCCCGGTTCCTCCTTAACCTCAAGAACCGAGCCCTTGGCGGGACCATCCGTCGTCTGCAACCGTTTCTTCATGTACTGCTGCGTCAAACCTACAAGTACCATGAGGAGCTCCGCCAAGCCTTCGCCAGTTTTCGCGCTCGTGGGTACCAATGCAATAGTCGAGGTGAAGTCTTCGCGGCGAATGTGGTCGAATCTGTCGGTCTTGAAGCCTAATCGTGAGAACTCACCCATCACAGTGTACAGTCTGTTGTCAAAATCTTCACGAACATATGCATCCTGCAAAGAGTATGATTTGAGGAAAGGCGCGGATTGCTGTGGTTTCCAGCCTGGCACTCGGTCAATTTTGTTGACTGCAACCACGAATGGGGTTTTGCGGGCTTTGAGGATATCGATGCACTCTAGGGTCTGCTTCTCCAACCCCTTTAGGATGTCTACAACGAGGATCGCTATGTCCGCGACGCTTCCGCCTCTTTTTCGGAGGTTCGTGAAGGCCTCATGTCCAGGGGTATCAACAATGAGCAAACCTGGGATCTCGATTTCGCCCCCGAGACTGGTTAGCAAGGGTCCAATGAGTTGCTTAAGTGTTTCCAATGGGAAGAAGCTTGCACCGATGTGCTGGGTCATGCCGCCTGCTTCTCGTGCTTGCACGCTGGTCTTGCGCAACTTGTCAAGCAGGCTGGTTTTTCCTGTGTCTACGTGTCCAAGAACGCACACGATTGGTTGGCGAATGGGCATGCCGGTTTCTCCTTTTTTGCTGTGGAATAAGCCGTTGTGCTGTGTGTAATATTGTTTGGGTTAATAAACGCTCAGGACGCTCGTGAGAAGTCTTTTAAGTGCGCCCATCTTTTGAAGAATCGAGGTTATTGTTGTGCCTTACTGTGTGAAATGTGGCGCACCTTTGAAGGATGATGATAGGTTCTGTCCCGTATGCGGCGCTGCCGTCGCCAAAGTCACCCGAGAAGAATACTCCGTAACCGGCAAGAACTTGGTTGAACGTGTACAAGAGCTGCTGCATGAAGGAAACGTCACCCGCGTCATTGTCAAAGACGACAAAGGCAAGTCGCTTCTTGAGATTCCAGCAACCGTGGGTGTCGTCGGGGCAGTTTTGGCGCCGTGGCTCGTGGCTTTAGGTGTAATCGCTGCGTTAGTAGCAAATTGTAGAATCGTGGTTGAAAGAAGAGAGTAACGAGCCTATTCTGGTGGTTTAGAAATCAGGAGCGCCACGCCGAGCACTAGGACCACGACGCAAAGCAAGCCGAAGAGGGCGCTGAAAGCTGCGAGTTCCGCGAGGCTTGTGAGGGTGAAGTAGAGGAGGATTGCGCCGATGACTAAGAGGATTAAGCCAAAGAATCTTTGTCCGAGTTTTATCCAGAATGTGTCTTGCTCGCTCATGCGGGATCGTTTCCTTTCAGATTAGTTGGTGTTGCTACTTAACAAATGAACAGTTATTTTAAACTTGTTGCTACTTGGCGGCTTTCAGTTTCGTTGGCAAATACTCGTCAACAATATAGGTTAATCCATATCTGCTAAACGCCTCTTGCTCCGCTTTTCGCCGAATCTTCAAGAACAGTTTAATCTCCCTTTGCCACAAAGGATCATTTTGGTATCTTGGGTCTTTCTGCAACTCGTAAAGCCTCTTAACGTCCACTTCATCCAATGGGTCAGTTGGCAACTTGTAGTCGATGATATCGGTTGCCCATACTCCACTCCACACTGCGTCGGGCGTGTTCAGGTCGCGCAGGTGAGCAGCGTTAGCAGAGCCGGAGATGATGACTTGGGCTATGTGCATGCCCCAAGGGTCGCCGTCTGTGAGGATGTAGACTGGCAGGTTCAGCTCATCGTGCAAACGGCGTATGAAGCTTCGGGTTTGCCGCGGCGCTTGTCCTCCGCATGAAATTAGGAGCGAGTGGTGTTTGTTGTGGACGTTCTCTTCGATGAACCTTGTGAACAACGCGCCTTTCTCAATGGCTATTACTTTGTCGGCCTTCGTGCTCACAAACTCTGCCGATGTTAAGGCGGGTCCAATGAGTACTCCGTCGGGGTGACTGGTTAGGTTCAGGGTTTTGCCCTCGTAGCCAGGCACAGTGTATCCGATGGTTAAGTCACCAAAGATTGCGCTTCGTTCCTCTGGAAAAATGTTGAAGTCTTCACGGGCGAATCCAGTAAGCGTTTCAAGATCGGTGATAATGTTATTGCTTTCCTGCTGGTCTGTGAACGTCATCTCATAGGCCTGCGCTGAATAGTACACGTCCCTTAGCGTGCTGGTTTTCCGTTGCGATGTGAGTTCGTTGCTGAACATGGCAGCCCAAGAGAGCTGCGTGAACGGCTTTACGTGTCGGATGTTTCGGGCACTTCTACTCACGCTCTTCTCCCCCAACACATATTGTCTCAAAGTTGGGTCGTAGTTAATGTTCTCGGTGCTGCGGCTAGGCATGTTAATCGTCGGGAAGTTGCCCTTATCCAACTGGTCGTAGACCGAAGTGCCGAATTTCTTCAAGGTACTAAGGACTTCATTCTTCCGCTTCGTTATGCTGGCTTTCGTCTTCTGCTCCATACTTCTGGACACTCCTCAATAATTTATCAATATCAGGAAGCTTCTCCTTCCCAGCAAGCTTCGCGCTAAACTGAGCAATCTTCGGCAGATACTTTGAGAACACGCCCAAACGGCGTTTCTCCATATGTACGTGCTCCTGCCGGCTCAGGAAGTGCTGCAGCTGCCGTCCGATTTCCCGTAGCGCGTTGGCAACTTCACGGCGAACCTCCGGGCGGTCAGCGATGAATTCTTTTCCAACGGTCTTATATGGTACTTTGGTGCTGCAGATGTGCACGACTATCGCTATTGGCATGTCAGGCGCCACTTTGTATCTTCGCCAATTCATCTCGTTAATCACACGGTATGACACGTCGCTCGCCTCATCGTAAAGCAGTGGAATGCGATTGGCGAAGCGGTAAATCACGAAGGACCCCCGCTTGGGGACATCGCCACCGTACGCAATGCCCATCTCCACGATGAAAGGGTGGCCTGCATATGTGGAGGGTTTACGTTGGAGTACTACGAGGTATTCGGGGTTCAATTCTTTCTGAATCCCAGCTCGCATTAGTTCCTCACCCAACGGCGATAGGCAACTAGCATCAGGCGGCAGAAAATCCTTGAACTTCTTCATGTTCTGCATTAACTTGACGATTTCCTCGTGGCTCAGTCTCTTTGGGTTCTTAGACGGGCTTAAGGCAGCGAAATCAAGAAACTTTTGCGCTGTTATCTCGCCAACACGGTGGAAGTGGTGCCTGAGGAAGTCGAGCATATTCTTCTCAGTGGTTATTTGTATCAAACGTTGCAGCAGTTCCACATCGACGCCGTACGGATGTGGATCCGTTTCCTGAGGTGGTTCAGGCATATCAGTCGTACCGCGGGTGAACTTGTACAGCCTGCCCTTGGGGTCGACGAACGTAAGGTTTGCATAGGGATTGACCATAGCGGTTTGTTTGAAATACTCGATAATCTTTGGCATTGCCCTGAGATAGTCGCCTTCCAACGTGAATTCTACGATTGTTCCACGCCACTCCTACTTGTTCAGAAGGACTTTGCGGTCGAGAACGATAGGGCGGTTCCGTTGAATGTCAATCATTAGTTTGAACTGATATATCTTGGCGGTTCCAGTACTCGAGCTCACAAATGCGGGTTGATGCGTCGTAATTTGTCCGTAGAGAACTGCCATTTTTCCGCCTAAACCGAATGTGCCACGCATCTGCTTCAGCTTGTACTTCGAGCCGTAAAGAACCTGACCAAAAGCGGAAGGAATAAAGCGTGGTTGAATGCCGCAACCATTATCCTCGACACGAAGTTTGTAGATCTGTGTGTCCTTGGTCGCTTCGCTCTCGAAAGAAAGGCGCACATAAATATCGGGTGGAATTTTGCCGCTTTCAGCTGCATCGAGCGAGTTTTCGACTAGTTCGCGGATAGCGGCGAATATGGCACGAGAGGGGTTTGTGAAGCCCGCGATATCTCGGTTGCGGTAGAAGAAGTCAGATGCACTTATCTCTTCAAAGGTCGTTTGTGCCACTTGTTGCCTCCACCAGTTTTGCCTCTTCTCCGTGAATTCGGAGAGGTTATGTTGTGGGTAGTTTTTTAAGTTAACTACCTAATTCAAAGCAAAAAGATGTCTACAATTTTGTGCAGAAGTCGGCACATCTTATTGTTAGTGTCAACCTCTCGGAGAGTGATGCTATTTTTCTTTCATCTTCGTGTAATAATACTCGCCGAGCTCCTTTTGGAACAAATCCATCTGAGACCCTTCCTTGTTCACACGCGGCCTTTTGGTTATTGAGTCCCTACGGAAAGTCACGTTCATGCTTTTGAGGAAACTGTTCATTCCGTCGCGCAAGGTTGTTGGCGATTTCGCTACCCCGATGACACCGGGCTCCCCAGTGAATACCATGAGACGATCAGCGACGAAATCCTGAGCTACGACATCGTGCTCCACTACAAAGGCGGTTACGCTGTGCGCTTCCGTTATGCGACGGATGGTTTTCGCCACGTTCAATCGCTCCTCAACATCCAAGTACGCACTCGGCTCATCCAGCAAGAACAGATCAGCTTTGCGGCTCAGGCAGGCTGCTATGGCGACTTTCTGGAGTTCTCCACCACTCAGTTCCATCACGTTCCTGTCCAACAGTGGTTCGATTCGGAGGGGCAGGAGAATTTCGGTCTTGTACCAGCTTGATGTATAATTTTCTTTCGCCACACTCATGAGAAGTTCGAGTACAGTGCCAGGATAATCGGGTGAGATGTACTGCGGTTTGTAACTGACCTCCATCTCACCAAGTTTTTGCTTGTCGTCCGTCTCCTCTATGCCCGCTAGAACTTTGACGAAGGTCGTTTTTCCTATGCCATTTGGCCCAAGGATACCAACTATTTCGCCACGGCGGATCTCGCCAGGCTCCGTGATTAATTTGAAATTGCCGAGTGTCTTCTGTATCTTGCTCCATTTTAAAAGTGCTTCAAAGCCTACTGTACTCGCGGCAGGAGGTTTTTCGTGGAATACTATTGCTTCTCTACGGAACATAATGTTCTCATCGGGGATGTAACCCTGAAGGTAGATGTTTATGCCCGTGCGGACACCGTGGACATGGCTGACGACTCCGTAAACGCCTGCTTCACCGTAGAAGACGCAGATTTGGTCTGACAAATAGTCTATTATGGCCAAGTCATGTTCAGCTACGATTATTGTCTTGCCTGCTTCCTTGAGGCTGCGAATCGTCCTGGCTACCTGCAATCTTTGTTTCACGTCCAAATAGCTCGAAGGTTCATCAAACATGTACACGTCAGCTTCTCGGCTCAGGGCTGCCGCGACAGCTGTTCGCTGGAGTTCTCCGCCGCTCAGAACGTCCAAGGGTCGGTCGAGGATTTTTTCAAGTTCGAGTCCTTGTACGAGTTCTTCGAGAATTTTTCTTTCGTTGACTTTCTCTAAGAGTTCCCCAACTTTCCCCGAGACGGCTTTTGGGATCTTGTCCACATACTGCGGTTTGTGCGCGATTTTCAGATTGCTCTGACTCATCTTCTTGAAATAATCCTGCAGTGTCGAACCCCGATAGAACTCGATAATCTCCGTCCAATCCGGTGGGTTTTGGAAGTTGCCCAAGTTTGGCTTAATCTCGCCCGACAAGATCTTTAGTGTTGTGGTTTTGCCTATGCCGTTTTGGCCCAGCAGTCCCAGTACCGTGCCAGCCGAAGGTGTTGGAAGCCTGAAAAGCTTGAAGGCGTTCTCGCCGAAGCGGTGGCTGCAGTCCTTCTCCAACTCATCAGGCAAATTCACGATGCTGATGGCCTTGAACGGGCACTTCTTCACGCAGATGCCGCACCCGCTGCAGAGTTTTTCGCTGATAATGGCTTTGCCTCCCTCAATGCGAACTGCCTCCACGTGACTGCGCACCATGGGACAGAAGCGGAGACAATTCTGGTCGCATTTCTTGACCTTGCAGCGGTCGGCATCGAGAACAGCGATGCGTGTCATTTCAAATTCAATAGTGAAGTTGGTTTGTATTTTATAAAGATGAACCTAATAGAAGCAAGCTAGATTATAGCGAATCGTGCAAAAACAGTCGTAAGAAAAACAAAAAACAGTTGGTTTACCACTCCTCTTCTTCCCACTCTTCCTCTTCGCCCTCTTCCCATTCCTCGTCTTCCTCTAACACCATTTCCACTTTCACCTCCACCAACATTTTTGTGGTTGATTACCGAGCATCCGCGAGGGATAAGCATTTGCATTCGTCACCTGTCGTAATTCTGTTTATGGATTCGCTGGAAAATCATTGCTTTTCATTAGTTCTTGGAACGCATCAATTGGCTTGATGGTTTGCTTCTTGAATTTTGCCGTTAACAAAGCCACGGGAGATAAAAGCTCCATACCGATATGCGCCCAGGTTAGCTTAGGCGAGCTCAGTGTTTCCTAGACAAGGGGCAAAATGGATAAATCCGTGGCTGACCCCTTCTACCGTGGGATGATGTGAGGCGACGGCTACGAGCCTCGTGGCTGTGAGAAAAGCCGTACTTACGCTGACCACATACTATTGGTGAATTTGGCTTGCTGTCGGATTTCAACCTATTAGCCACTACGGCACGTGGCAACGAACGTCAGATGATATACGAAATCCTCTACCTGCTGAAGGAAGCGTTGGGCGACCAGAGCGCCGAAGCAGGTAAAACAGGTGTTCGAGGATTGATCGTGGCGAAAACTGCTCTCAACCCCTGTGAAGTCATCGTAAAATTCAAAGAGATTGTGCACGAGCGTCCATACGAGTTTCGCTACTCGCTCAGAATAATGCCAATTGAGAAAGTCGTGGAAACTAACCTTGAAGCCCTAAAGCTCGCAACAGCAGAACTGGCAATGGGAATCGGCGAGAACGAGTCCTTCAGAGTGACGGTCGAAAAACGCTTCACCACGCTGCACGCGCAGGAGATTATAGAGGCCGTAGCTACTCAAATCCAGAACCGCGTGGATCTAGATAACCCAGACAGGGTCTTGTTGGTGGAGGTTGTGGGGAAATACACGGGCTTATCCCTCGTGAAGACCGAGTTGATCCTGTCCGTTCCCAAAGAGAAGATGCTCTGAGCCTATAGCCTCGTGGACAGGAGCGCCATTCGCTCGACAACTAAATCAATCAACGCGCGCTTTACATCATTTTCTCTTATGGTTACCGCCAATTCGTTTTCCGTTATCCCGAAAGCTTCCCGAATAGCTTTTTCCTTTTCAGGTGAAACGCCAAGGACGCGTTCATCGTGTTCTTTGCGAAAATGCTTTGAAATCGATGAAATTGCGGATTCAACGTCCTCGCGACTTTCACCCTCAACAACTACCGCCAAGTCCGAGCAGATAGTTTTCACACCGATGAATTCGATGGCTTTCCTTATCTGTCGCTGCGCGGACGCGTAGAGCATGACTTCGATTTCGATGCTTTTCGAGATGTTCCGTTTCGTCCTAAAAGCCACCAGTGCATCGATAACCGCGAAGTAAAGGTGCTCCCAACTGGCAATTAGGTCGGCGTTGAAGAACTGAACCGCAACGTCTGAGTGCCTGTCTTTGCGCACTGTCTTAAGCAGTCGGTCAAGCTTCCCCACCTTAATGTTCCTAAAGCCTGTGATTTCTACGTATCGTCCTTCTTCTGCAAGGTATTTTAGCAAGTTTTCTCGCCAGTTATTTCTTTTACGAACCTATCCACGAGCTTTTTAGGTAACCCATCCGACTTCAGCTTTTCGGAGAGTTCCGCATCGGTCATGTTTCCGCGGTTTTCAAACTCGCTCCGTACAGTTTCCTTCATATCCCATGGAAAAACAACCCACTGTGAAGTCTCGGCCGCGGAATAGTCGGGTCTCAAAATGCTCCAAGGCTTTTTGAACAGTGCAACAATCCGGATTTCTCGGGCGCCGCTTTCCGCAATGTGTTTTTTGGCAAGCTTCAAACTACGACCTGTGTCTGCGACGTCGTCAACTAACAGCACGCTTTGCCCTTCCACACGTACTGAAAGCTGCTCACTCAGAACAGGTTTTGATTTAGATTTGTCGGTGCCAACATAACATTCGGTTCGGATTGTGGACAAGTTCGATTGCTCAAGCAGGTCAGAGAGGACGCGAGCAGGAACTAATCCGCCTCTGGCGAGGCCGACTATTGTGTCTGGCTCAAAACCATCATGGCGGATTTTCTCGGCAACCTTAAGCATAATCTCATGTGCTTCGCTCCATGTTGGAGCCGAGTATTTCTTTGCAGTTCTCATTTTTCAGCTTCACACTGAAGCGTCGATGCTTTATAAGCTTAGACCATAGGAAGGTCAATGTTTGTTGCTCGCAGTAGCCTAAGAGTTGCCTTGAACAATAGATAGATGCGATTTGGGAAAATATATTACCCTGAGTAAACGCTATATAGCAACTGCTAACTGACGAGGGAAAAGAGGCTTTTGAGCAAATCCACAAAGAGCAAATCTAGAGAAATTGCAGATCTGCTCATCGTGAATGCAAAAGAACTCATAACACTCGCCAGCCCTAATGCCGGTCCTCGGATTGGCAAGCAAATGCGAGAGCTCGGCATCTTAAAGGACGGCGCTATAGCCATCCGTGAAGGAAGAATCGTCGCTGTCGGAAACACCAGCGAAATCTCTCGAGCTTTCAAGGCAGGGTACGTGATAAACGCTCAGGGCAAAACTGTCATGCCCGGTTTCGTTGACCCTCACACACATTTGGTTTTCGCTGGTTCCCGTGAGGAAGAGTTCCAGATGCGTGTTGAAGGAGCGTCAATCACTGAGATTGCGGATGCGGGCGGTGTGCTTGCCACAGTAAAGGCGACCCGAAGAGCGCGAGTTGAGTCGCTGGTGGATTTGGGGCTAGAACGCCTGGACGCTATGTTGTTACATGGGACGACTACGGCCGAGGCAAAAAGCGGCTACGGCATGACAACGAGCGACGAGTTGAAGATTCTTGAAGCAACGAAACGCCTCAACCAGCTGCACAGCATAAACGTAGTCTCGACGTTGATGGGTGCAAATGTGCTTCCACCCGAGTTCAGCGGTAATCCTGACGCCTACATCGACATGGTCGTTGGCGAGATGATTCCTAGAATCACCGCAAGGGGGCTAGCGGAATTCTGCGATGTCTCCTGTGAGAAAGGAGTGTTTAGTTTGGAACAAGCCAAACGGATACTCGTTAAGGCGAGAATTGCAGGGTTGAAGTTGAAAGTTCATGCGGACCGATGCAGCCGAGATGGTGGAGCCGAAATTGCTGCCGATGTTGGGGCTATTTCGGCGGAGCACCTGGTGTTCTCTTCGACTCAGGGGCTCAAAGCTTTGGCGGCGAAGGGTGTGGTGGCGGTTTTGCTTCCCGCAGTCGTCTTTAGCGTTATGGCAAGCAAATATCCTGACGCAAGAGTCATGATTGACAACAATGTTCCTGTGGCTCTGGCGACAGGGTTTAATCCGGACTGCTGGGTCGAAAATCAGCAGCTTATAATAGCAATGGCTTGTCGATTCTTGCGCATGACGCCTGCTGAAGCCGTTACGGCAGCGACAGTGAATGCGGCTTGCGCTGTCAATCGTGCAGGTGAGGTGGGTACACTGGAGGTCGGGAAGCGGGCTGACGTGCTAGTTTTGGGTGTCCCGAATCATAGGTTTCTGGGATACAGATTTGGAGTGAATCTTGTCGAGAAGGTCATAAAGAATGGCAGATTGGTTGTGGACAGGGAAAAGCAGGATGAGCCAATTTTCCTGAGCAAAACCGAGTAGCCTTAGCTCGCGCTCATGTTTGATTCTGTTACGTAGGGATTCGCGTAAGCATACATGAAGAGTTATATAGAATCCCCTTCCCGTAAATCAAAACGGAGACTTCCATCGAGGCACAACAGATTGTCTGGAAAGGGTCCATTGTTTATCGTGCCATGGCGTTGCACTTTCGCCTGCGACTACAACTGCGCGCACTGCGTTTCCGCTGGGAAGCCTGCGGCTCCAGATGAATTGAGCACGGCAGACGCCAAGAAACTCGTTGATAGGATTCATGACTTTGGCGCCACCTTTTTGGGCATAACTGGTGGCGAGCCTTTCTTGCGCAAAGACCTTTTCGAGGTAGCGCATTATGCAAAACAAGTTGGTTTGAACGTGAGCATTATCACGGATGGTCATCTCGTCGATGACAAAGTGGTCAAGAACCTCATCAGGAATGAGATGAGGGTTTCCATAAGCATCGATGGCTCCGAAGAGGTGAATGA
>Ga0153916_10002724_pt1 | contig 12933 bp, 11 predicted proteins | sample Opewatmetagenome_FD_109642 | JGI IMG/M metagenome (GOLD analysis project Ga0153916, IMG submission 109642) | Freshwater wetland microbial communities from Ohio, USA - Open water 3 Core 3 Depth 4 metaG | ecosystem: Environmental > Aquatic > Freshwater > Wetlands | place: USA: Ohio, Lake Erie...
CGATGGCGGCGCTGCTCGGCCTCGATTTCGAGACTGCCAAAGAGGTGGCCGAGGCGGCCGCGCAAGGCGAGGTCTGCACCGCCACCAACGACAATGCGCCGGGACAGGTGGTGGTTTCCGGTCATGTCGCCGCGGTCGAGCGGGCGTTGGAGATCGCCAAGGAGCAAGGCGCGCGCCGCGCCATCCTGCTGCCGGTGTCCGCACCCTTCCATTGCCCGCTGATGCAGCCGGCGGCCGATGCGATGGCCGAGGCGCTGGCGGAAGCCCATCTGCGCGCGCCGCTGGTGCCGGTCTATGCCAATGTCACGGCCGCGCCGGTGGCGGACCCCGACATGATTCGCCGGCTGCTGGTGGAACAGGTGACGGGAATGGTGCGCTGGCGGGAAAGCGTTCTCGCCATGGCTGAAGCCGGCGTTGACCATTTCGTCGAATTCGGCGGCAAGGTTCTGGGCCCGATGGTCAAGCGCATCGCGCCCGACGCGAAGATGACGAGCGTGGTCTCGATGGAAGACATCGAGGCGCTGGCGAAGGAGATTTGAATGTTTGATCTGACCGGCATGACGGCGCTGGTGACCGGCGCCTCGGGGGGCATCGGCTCCGCCATCGCCAAGGCACTCAGCGATGCGGGCGCCCGGGTGGCGCTTTCGGGAACCCGCGAGGCCGCGCTCAGGCAAGTCGCGGCTGGCCTCAAGGGCGATCCCGTGATCCTGCCCTGCGACCTTTCCGATGCGGCGGCGGTCGACGGCCTGGTGCCGCGCGCGGTGGAAGCGCTGGGAAAGCTCGACATCCTGGTCAACAATGCCGGGGTGACGCGCGACAACCTCGCGATGCGGATGAAGGACGAGGAATGGGATCAGGTGATCCGCATCAATCTGGAGGCGGCGTTCCGCCTGATCCGCGCTGCGACCAAGCCGATGATGAAGGCGCGCTTCGGCCGGATCATCTCGATCACCTCGGTGGTCGGCGCGACCGGCAATCCCGGCCAGGCCAATTATGCGGCGTCGAAGGCGGGGCTCACCGGCATGTCGAAAGCGCTGGCGCAGGAGCTGGCCAGCCGCAACATCACCGTGAACTGCGTCGCCCCCGGCTTCATCAAATCGGCGATGACCGACGCCTTGCCCGACGCCCAGAAAGAGGCGCTGCTCGGCCGGATTCCGGCGGGCCGGCTGGGCGAGGGCGCCGATGTGGCGGCCGCAGTCGCCTATCTGGCGAGCCGCGAAGCCAATTATGTGACCGGCCAGACGCTGCACGTGAATGGCGGCATGGCGATGCTGTCTTAGAACGGCAAGGGTGCGGTCCTAGAAACACGCCATTTCGCATCCGGGACTTGCCAGTCGCAACGCTGCGGATTAGGGCATCGAGCGAACAGTTAATCCAAGCTGAAAGGTTCATCCATGAGCGACGTCGCCGAGCGCGTTAAGAAAATCGTTGTCGAGCATCTCGGGGTCGAGGCCGACAAGGTCACCGAGGAATCGAGCTTCATCGATGATCTGGGCGCGGACAGCCTCGACACCGTCGAGCTCGTCATGGCGTTCGAGGAAGAGTTCGGAGTCGAGATTCCCGACGATGCGGCCGAGAAGATTCTGACGGTCAAGGATGCGATTTCCTTTATCGAGCAGAACGCAGCCTGATAAGGCTCCCGAAAGGGGTTTCGTCAAACGGCTCCCCGGCAGGCTGGGGGGCCGTTTTATTTTTGACAGCTGATGGAGAGTGTTGATGCGGCGCGTTGTGGTGACTGGTCTGGGACTGGTGACGCCGCTTGGCGGTGATGTCGAGACAAGCTGGCGGAATATTCTCGCGGCGAAATCGGGGGCAGGGCGGATCACCCGCTTCGATCCCACCGATTACGCCTGCCAGATCGCCTGCGAGGTCAAGCCCGCCGGGCATGACTATGGCTTCGATCCGAACAAGCGGGTCGATCACAAGGTCCAGCGCCAGGTGGACCTGTTCATCATCCTGGGGATCGACGCCGCCGGGCAGGCGATCGAGGACGCCGGCCTTACCGACATGAGCGAGGCGGAGCGGCTGCGCGCCGGCTGCTCGATCGGATCGGGCATCGGCGGCCTGCCGGGCATCGAGAGCGAATCGATCGTCCTCTATGAAAAGGGCCCGCGCCGGGTTTCGCCGCATTTCGTGCATGGCCGCCTGATCAACCTGATCTCGGGCCAGGTATCGATCAAATACGGGCTGATGGGCCCCAATCATGCGGTGGTGACCGCCTGCTCGACCGGCGCGCACTCGATCGGCGACGCCGGGCGGATGATCGCGCTGGGCGATGCCGACGTGATGCTGGCCGGCGGGTCGGAGAGCGCCTTGTGCCCGCTCGGCATCGCCGGCTTCTCGCAGGCGCGGGCCTTGTCGACCGCGTTCAACGATCAGCCGGAGAAGGCCTCGCGCCCCTATGACAAGGATCGCGACGGCTTCGTGATGGGCGAGGGCGCGGGCGTCGTCGTGCTCGAGGAATATGAGCGGGCGAAGGCGCGCGGCGCGAAGATCTACGCCGAGCTTGTCGGCTATGGCATGTCGGGCGACGCCTATCATGTCACCGCGCCGCATCCGGAAGGGTCGGGCGCCTACCGCTCGATGGAGATGGCGCTGCGCAAGGCCGGGATGAATCCTGCGGACATCGATTACATCAATGCCCATGGAACATCGACGCCGCTGGGCGACGAGCTGGAGCTGGGGGCGGTGCGCCGCCTGTTCGGTTCAGCGATCGACACCGTGTCGATGAGCTCGACCAAGTCGGCGATCGGCCATCTGCTCGGCGGCGCCGGTGCGGTCGAGGCGATCTTCTGCATCCTTGCGATGCGCGATCAGATCGCACCGCCGACCCTGAATCTCGACAATCCGAGCGAGGCCTGCGCCGGCGTCGACCTGGTGCCGCACAAGGCCAAGCCGCGGAAGATCAAGGCGGTCCTGAATAACAGCTTCGGTTTCGGCGGCACAAATGCCAGCCTGGTCCTGAAAGCGCTTTAACGGGCGGTGGAATAGGCCCATCGGCCGGTTCGGGGTGAGCGGTGAACAAGAAACCAGGCCGTATTCTGCTTGCCCTGGCCGTCGCCATCGTCGCGGCGCTGGCGGGGCTGTGGCTGCTCTGGGCCGGGCCAGGCCCGGCGCGGGAACCGCTGACCGTCCAGATCGCCCAGGGATCGAGCCTTGCCTCGGCCGCGCGCCAGCTTGAGACCGCCGGAGCGATTCCGGACGCCGGACGGTTCAGGCTATTGGCGCGGCTTCTGGGATCGGGCGAGCCGATCAAGGCCGGGGAATATGAGATCCCCGCCGGGGCGAGCGCATCGGACGTGCTGTCGCTGCTTCAGCGTGGGCGAACCCTGGTCCGGCTGGTGACGATACCCGAAGGCATGCCTTCGGTGCTGGTCGCTGAAAAACTGATGGACGAGCCGTTGCTGACCGGCACGGTGCGCGTGCCGCGCGAAGGGTCCGTCCTGCCCGACAGCTACAGCTTTGAGCGCGGCGAGACCCGCGCTGCGGTGCTCGGGCGCATGCAGGACGCGATGGCGAAGACGCTGGCTGAACTGTGGGCGCGCCGCAAACCGGCCAGCGTCGTCAAGACGCCGCAGGAAGCGATCATTCTCGCCTCGATCGTCGAAAAGGAGACCGCGCTTGCATCCGAGCGGCGGATGGTCGCCGGGGTGTACAGCAACCGGGTGCGGATCGGCATGCCGCTGCAGGCCGATCCGACCGTGATCTACCCGATCACCAAGGGCAAGCCGCTGGGTCGGCGCATCCGACAGTCCGAACTGCGCGACGACAATGGCTACAACACTTATGCGCGCGCCGGACTGCCGGACGGGCCGATCGCCAATCCCGGACGCGATTCGATCGCCGCGGTCCTCGACCCGCAGCCGACGAACGCCCTGTATTTCGTCGCCGACGGCAAGGGCGGGCATGTTTTCGCGGAGACGCTGGCCGAGCATCAGGCGAACGTCGCGAAGTGGTACGCGATCCGCAGATCGCGCGGGGAAATGTGATCAGGCCTATTGGGAGAGCCTGATTGGCTTCGCCGAACTGACGTTTCACGCTTTTGGTGGAAGCGCCATGCGCTTCCACCTCAAACGATCAGGCTCTAGAGCCGCTTGACGGCGAGGATCGGCTCGGGGTGATCGGGCTTCAGCCGCGCCACGACATCGGCGAGCGGATCGACGGTTACGGCCATCCAATACGCATTGGCATGGATGATCCGTTCGGCATCGACCATCAGGCCGACATGACCCGGAAAGAACACCAGATCGCCGCGCCGTAGCTGATCGTGGGCGACCTCTTCGCCCAGTCGTTCGCACTGCTGATCGCTGTCGCGCGGGGCGGGAATGCCGCAGGCGCCGAGCGTGAGCTGCACCAGGCCCGAGCAGTCGAGGCCCGCGCCCGATCGGCCGCCCCACAGATAGGGCGCGCCGGTCAGCCGTTCGGCGACCGCCACCGGATCGCTTTCAACCTGGGTCAGCGCACCGAGATGGCGCTGGTGGATGAAGCCGTGCGCGGTGCGGACGAAATCGCCGGTCCGGTCTTCGGCGCGGATCAGCGCGCCCATCGGCAAGGTTGCGACCAGCGGCGACTTGATGCCGGCATCCGAGAAGACGAGCGCGCTTCTTGCCGTCACGCGGTGCGTTGGCTCGGCCATGTCGCGGGCCAGCATGTCGGCGGGCAGATAGCCGACATAATGATCGTGGCGGCAATAACCCCACGCCCAGCCGCCGCTGACATCCAGCACTGCGAAGGTTTCGCCGTGGAGAAGCTGCGAGATGGCGGGCGCGCCTTCGCCGGGTTCGGCGGTCAGCATCGCAGAGGGCCGCATCAGGCGGTAAAGATCGGGAACCGCATAATAGGGTGCGGCCACGAGATTGGCGAGCGCGATGTCGGCGATATCGGGACGATAAGCGTTGATCCGCGGATCAAGAGCGGCCGACGGTCCCTCCAGTCTGAACTGGCTGGTGAAGCCTGCGGGGTTCGCGGGGCTTATGGCCACTATTTCCATCATCCCCCTCTATCAGGCCCGCGAAGCATTCGAGAAAGGCCTGGCCCAACGGTGTCGGCTCGACAAGCACATTGCGCAGGTCGGCTTCATCCTTGCGGCGTCTGAGATAGCCGAGAGACCCGAGGGTATTCAAGGCGCGCGTGACCACGGGTTTGGAGACTTTGAGCTTCATGGCGAGGCCGCGCACAGTATGCGGGCCGTCTGTCAGATAGACCAGCATCAACACGGCCATCTGACGATTGGTCAGATCCGGATTCTCGGACTGGACGTAGCCGATCAGGACCCGCATCCAATCAGCCAGCACCTTCTTGAGGTCCATTCCATTCTCGATCCTGGTTCGCATCGTCAAAACGACAGATGATTGTGCCCTCGAGAATAGAAAACTCGCCAGCCGCCGGATTGTTGCACTGCTGAACCGGGACCAGCTTGCTGTGCTTCCCGGCCGGAAACCCGTTCGCGCATTCCAGGCAGCGCTCTAGGGTCGATAGCGGCTTTCGAGATGCCGCCAGGCGGCGCGGAGGCCAAGCGCGTCGCCGCCCTTGGGACGTCCCGGTTTCGCGGACGGCCGCCAGGCAAAGGTGTCGAAATGCGCCCAGGCAATGCCGTCAGGCACGAATTTCTGGAGGAACAACGCCGCCGTCACCGCGCCTGCCATGCCGCCCTCGCCGGCATTGTTGATGTCGGCGATCTCGGATTTCAGCATTTCGGCATAAGGGCCGTGAAGCGGCAGCCGCCAGACCGGATCGTCCGTGCCTGTGCCGGCGCCAAGCAGGCCATCGGCAAGGGCGTCGTCATTGGCGAACAGCGCCGGCAGATCGGGGCCGAGCGCTACCCGTGCCGCGCCGGTAAGCGTTGCGAAATCGAGGATCAGCTCGGGCTTCGCCTCGGCGGCCTTGGCGAGCGCATCGGCGAGGATCAGCCGCCCTTCGGCATCAGTATTGCCGATTTCCACGGTGAGCCCCTTACGGCTCCTCAATATGTCGCCGGGACGGAAGGCATCGGCATCGACGGCGTTTTCGACCGCGGGGATCAGCACGTGAAGGCGGACCGGAAGCCGGCTGTCCATCACCAGCCGGGCGAGCGCCAGCGTATGCGCCGCGCCACCCATGTCCTTTTTCATCAGCGCCATGCCGCTGGCGGGTTTGATGTCGAGGCCGCCCGAATCGAAGCAGACGCCCTTGCCGACCAGGGCGACGCGCGGATGCGCCGGATCACCCCATTCCAGCTCGATGAGGCGTGGCGCGTGATGCGGCGCGGCGGCGCGGCCGACCGCTGCGATCATCGGATAGCCGGCCGCGAGATCCTTGCCCGCAGTGACGGTGAGGGTCGCGCCGAATGCCTTGGCGGTTTCGGCAGCGGCGGCTTCGAGCGCGGCCGGGCCCATGTCGGCGGCGGGCGTGTTGACGAGATCGCGGACGAGCGCGACGGCCGCGGCCACACGGACGGTCTCGTCGATGCGGGCGGGTTCGGAAGTCAACAGGACGCGGGGACCCTCGGCATCCTCATCCGCCTTGTAGCGGGTGAAGCGATATTGGGCGAGCAGCCAGCCCAATGCCGCCACGCCTGGCGCTCGGTCCCCGGCGAGGCGATAGGTTCCTGCGGGCAGGCGCTCCGCAGCCTTGGCGAGACACCAGGAGGAGAGTTCATCGATCTTGGCGACGCCGAGCACGACGGACCAATCGTCGGCCTTGTCGCCGGGAAGGATCGCCAGCTCGACAGCCTTGCCCTTGAAGCGCTGCGCGGCGACGGCCGCGCGGACGCGGTCGGGCTGCGTCTTCAGCCAATCCTCGAAGCGGTCCTTGTCGGTGAGGTGGAGGCTGCGCGCGGGTTCGCCGCGGTCGGGCTGGAGCAGGTCGGAGAGGCTGGCCATATCCACGATCTAAAGGCGAAGCGTGCCGATGCCTAGCCTCGCTTTCCGGCGCGGTTTTTGTCAAGTAAAGCTGCAATGCGCTGGTTTATGCTGCAAGTCCGCTGCAAATAGATGTTCGAATATGGCACAAAGCGCGCAAATAGAAGCCACTTTACTCCCAAGTCGCATCGGCGTAGCGTTCGTATCCGGGAGCTGTATTTCCCTTGGACCTGCTTTCAACGATAGGGAGGATGACCATGGAAATGGCGCTTTGGGCGATGTTGGGCTGGTGCGGTACCAAATGGCCGGGCTGGTGGCGGGGGCCGCGGCCACCGCAGCCGGATCCCTGGTGGTGGGTCGTGAGCGTTGCCGGCGCGATCGGCGGCGTCATCGCCGTCTCGGTGTTCGGGCCGGTGATCGGCGACGCAGGCTTCTTCGCCACATCGCTGACCGCCTTCGCCGGTGGCGTGCTGCTCGGCAGCATCGTCGACGGCATCGGAGGCATGACCGCCAAGAGCTGAAGCGCCGCGGGTTCGGCCCGTTGCGATGCGACGGGAAGCGGTGGCCGAGCGGTCACCGCTTCCTGCGTATAGCTCTAGTCGAGCGGGACGCCGAACAGGTCGTGCTCGTCGGCATCCTCGATGAGGACGCGCACGATCTCGCCTTGTGCGAGATGGCCGGCGTCGCGGAGGAGGACATTGCCGTCGATCTCGGGCGCGTCGGCCTTTGAGCGGCCGGTGGCACCGCCTTCATTGTCCACCTCGTCGATGATGACGTCGAGCGTGCGGCCGATCTTGGCGGCAAGCTTGGCGGCGGAGATCGCTGCGGTCTTTTCCATGATCCGGGCGTAGCGCTCTTCCTTCACTTCCTCCGGTACCGGATCGGGAAGATCGTTGGCGGCGGCGCCCTGGACCGGCTCGAAGCGGAAAGCGCCGACACGATCCAGCTGGGCTTCGTCGAGCCAGTCGAGCAGATACTGGAAATCCGCCTCGGTCTCGCCGGGGAAGCCGACGACGAAGGAGGAGCGGATCGCTATGTCCGGCGCAATCTGCCGCCACGCCTTGATGCGCTCCAGCACCTTGGCCTCGTTGGCGGGGCGCTTCATGGCTTTCAGCACCGACGGTGCGGCATGCTGGAACGGGATGTCGAGATAGGGCAGCACCAGCCCTTCCGCCATCAGCGGAATCACCTGATCGACGTGCGGATAGGGATAGACATAATGGAGGCGCACCCACGCGCCCAATTTGCCGAGCTCGCGGGCGAGATCGGTCATGTGGGCGCGCACCTCGCCGCCTTTCCAGGAGCGCGGCTGATGCCTGATGTCGACGCCGTAGGCCGAGGTGTCCTGGCTGATGACCAGCAGTTCCTTCGTCCCGGCGGCGACCAGCTTTTCAGCCTCGCGGAGGATCGCGTCGGGACGGCGCGAGACGAGGTCGCCGCGGATCGAGGGAATGATGCAGAAGGCACAGCGATGATTGCAGCCTTCGGAAATCTTCAGATAGCTGTAGTGGCGCGGGGTGAGCTTGAGACCTGCCTCGGGCACCAGATCCACAAATGGCGAGGGGACAGGTGGCGCGGCCTCATGAACCGCCTCGACCACCGCCTCATATTGGTGCGGGCCGGTGACGGCGAGCACTTGCGGAAAGCGCGCGCGGATGACGTCGGCCTCGTTGCCCATGCAGCCGGTGACGATTACCCGGCCGTTCTCGGCGATCGCCTCGCCGATCGCCTCCAGCGATTCCTCCTTGGCGGAATCGAGAAAGCCGCAGGTGTTGACGAGCACGACGTCGGCCCCGGCATAATCGGGCGAGAGATCATAGCCGTCGGAGCGGAGCTTGGTGAGGATGCGTTCGGAATCGACCAGCGCCTTGGGGCAGCCAAGCGAGACCATGCCGACCTTCGGCGGGAGAGGGAGCTGTTTTACCATAAGTTGATGCGCAGATAGGGGCTCCTGCCCGATTTGGCGAGGGGCAGGTGACGCAGCAGTTCGATTACGGCCCGAACCTAGTTCCCTACCGCATGTGCCTGAACTGGTGAGGAGGCCTGATTGAAAGCGGCGGGAGATGCCAGCAGCGTCGCGACATAATCACCGGGGACGGGTTTGCTGAACAGATAGCCTTGGCCGAGGTCGCAACCTGCTGCGAGGAGATAAGCCGCCTGCCCGACGGTCTCGATTCCCTCGGCCACGGTTTGCAGTCCAAGATCCTGGCTCAGGGAGAGGACTGCCTTGACGATCGCGGTGCTGTGCGAATCCTCCATGAGGTCGCTGACGAACGACCGGTCGATCTTGATGATGTCGACGGGGAACTGCTTCAGGTGCGACAGTGATGCGTATCCCGTGCCAAAATCATCGAGCGAGATGCGGACCCCGGCCTCGCTGAGCAGGCGCAGTGCGCGTCCGACATATTCGGCGCCCTTACCCAAAAACACGGTCTCGGTGACCTCCAGCTCCAGGAAGTGCGTCGGGATTGCCGCGCGCTCGAGCTTTTCCAGCACGCGCTCGGCGAAATCATCGTGCCGGAATTCGGACGGCGAGGCGTTGAGGGCGACATGGCCGAACGGCACGTCCTGATCCTGCCAGCGCAGGATGTCGGCGATGATCCTGTCGAGCATCCGGTCGCTGATCGCGCCGGCGAGCTCATGATGATCGAACGCCGCGCGGATCGCCGCCGGCGGCAGGATGCCTTTGATCGGATGGCGCCAGCGCAACAGGGCTTCAAAGCCGGTGATCCGGCCCGAAGCGAGTTCCATCTTGGGCTGGTAGAAGGGCACGAGCTGACCCGTGAACAACGCCTCGCGGGCAAGGCTGATCATCGAGGATTGAAGCTGGATATGCGAACGCATTCCCGATTCGAACCTCCGGATGTCGCCTTTCCCCGAGGCCTTGGCGGTGTAGAGAGCGATGTCGGCGTTCTTCATCAGATCTTCGATGTTGTCGGCATCGGAGGGAAAGAAGCTGACCCCGATGCTGGCGCCGCAATCGAGGATGCGGCCGCCATGGACGAACGGTTCGCGCAGGATGGTTTGCAGGCGGTCGAGGGCCGACGTGACATCGGCCTCGCTTTCGAGATCGGCGAGAATGATCGCGAATTCGTCTCCGCCGAGCCGTGCGACATGATCGCCATGGCGAAGCGGTTGCCGCAGGCGTTCGGCGACGGCGCGCAGCAATGCGTCGCCGGCGTCATGGCCCTGGGTGTCGTTGACCCGTTTGAAGTCGTCGACATCGACCATCAGCATCGCCATCTGCAGGCCGGTGCCCTGCGCGTTTCTCAACGCACGGTCGGCAGTGGCGAGAAATTGCGTCCGGTTGGGCAGCCCGGTGAGCGCATCCGTGGTCGCGAGATGTTCGAGATTCCGTTCGATCGCCTTGCGATCGCTGATGTCGACATTGCTGACGATCATTGCCTGAATGCCGTCAATCACCAGCGGGCGTGCCGACAGGAGTACGTCGCATGTCAGATCATTGGCTACGCGCACGCAGGCTTCGAAGCTATCGACCGCGCCCTTGGAGTCGAGGATTCCGAGAAACTCCTCCCGGCGATCTTCATCCACGTACACCCGATTGATGAAACCGGCCTCCGAGACTGCTTCGTCCCAGCCATAAAATTGGCCGGCGGCCTCGTTGCGCTTGAGGAGGCGGCCGTCGCGCGTCGTGACTCCCAGCGGCACCGGGACCGCCATGAACATCTTTTCGATAGTCTCCCGGCTGCGCTCCAGCTCCTCCTTCGTCTCCCGCTCCGCCTGTGTGGCCATCCGTTCCAGCCGTTGGAGCCGATTGGCGCGCATGACGACCAGAGCCAGCGCGCAGTTGAATATGACAAGCGTGAGGACGAGGCCGATGGCCGTGGCGGGCAGGGGGCCGGGCCAAAGATAACCACCCAGCATCAGTGCGCTGCAGCCGGCGCCGGACACTATCGTCCAGCGGAAGGCCGTGGGAACCACGAGATAATAGATCATCGGCAGCAATAGAACGACGAAAAGGGCAATATCGCTGTGCGAACTGACGAGCACGGCAATGGCGCTGCTGCAAACCAGCTCCCAGACAAGCATCACGCGCTGGGCGAAAGTGAAGCTTCGCGCCCATCGCATCATCCCCAGACAGACTGAAGAGATTGCCACCACAATGGCGCGCGCGGGAATCGCGACGTAGAAATGCGGGGTGCCCTGGAACCGCCAGTCGCTGACGAAGAACAGGGTGTTGAGAACGATGGAGAAGGCCAGCACGATTTGAATCTGGCGGAGAGTCTCTTGCAGCCGGTCAGCCTGAAATTCCGTCTCACGTGCCGGCGAGAGAAATTCACCTGAAATGGGCGAAAGCTGACGGGCTTCCGTTTCATCTTCCGCCACTATTGCAGACCTTATCTTTATGGTGCGCTTTTGCAGCAATCTTCCTCATGCTGATGAGGAAAAGGTTAACGAGCCGTCGTGACTGGGGTGTGCGTTCGGAAAAGTGTGCTTGCTGCGCCGCAGGAAAGGTCACGCTTCATCCTGAGCGAAGCGGCGGCTGTGCCCGGTCGCTTAGTGGAATGACGACTGGCGTGGCCCGGACGGGCATGTAAAACGAGTGCCGTGCCTATCCGCGGATGTTGTATGCTGGCGCGCCTCGCGCGCCGGCCAGAAAGGAACAAGATGAGCAAAGTGATCGTGACCGTCGCCCCGACGGGCGGAATGTCCATGAAGTCGCAGAATCCGAACCTGCCGACCCAGCCGGCGGAAATCGCCGAGGACGTTTACAAGTGCCACAAGGCGGGCGCAGCGATCGTCGCCGTCCATGCCAGGCGGCCGGACGACCAGGCGACCTGCAATGCCGCCATATATCGCGACATCAATGATCGCGTCCGCGCCAAGTGCGACATCATCCTCAACAACTCGACCGGCGGCGGCAACAGCGGCGACATGCTGATCGAGCGGCCCGACGGGCTCTACGAGTCCAATTTCGACGAGCGGCTGAAAGGCATCGATGGGGGCGCCGAGATGTGCACCTTCGACGGCGTCACCGTGGTCGACTGCGTCAATCCGGACAAGGAAGTGGTGGTGATCACCACGCCGAGCCGCTGCGAGACGCTGGTCAAGCGGATGGTGGAAAAGGGCATCAAGCCGGAATGGGAAGTGTTCAGCCCCGAGCACATCCTTCAGGACGTCACCCGGCTGATCAAGAAGGGCTATGACAAACCGCCTTATTACATCAACATCGTTATCGGCGGCGACAAGGGCTTCCAGGGCGCCATGCCCTACAGCCCGGAAATTCTCGATTTCATGGTGAAATGCCTGCCGCCGCAGTCGATCTGGTGCATCTCCGGCATCGGCCCGGCGCAGCTTCCGGCCACCACCCAGGCGCTGATGCTGGGCGGCCATGTCCGCGTCGGCCTGGAGGACAATCACTGGTATGCCAAGGGCGTGCAGGCTAACAATCTGATGCTGGTCGAGCGTCAGGTGCGCATCCTGCGTGAACTTGGTCATGAGCCGATGTCGGCGGCCGAGACGCGCGACGTGCTGGGCCTGAAGCAGCTCTGATCGTGCAAGCGGGGGGTGGCGCGGACGATGTCCGCGGCTACCCTCCCCAATGCAGCGTCTTATTCGCCGTCGGCGGGAGCGTCGCGGAAATAGGGCTCGACCTCGCCCTTAAGCTTGATCGTCAGGGGGTTGCCGTGGCGGTCCCGGGTGTTGCCCACGGCGACGCGAACCCAGCCTTCGCTGACGCAATATTCGTCGACATTGTTCTTCTCGACGCCCTTGAAACGGATGCCGACGTCGCGCTGGAGGATATCCGCGTCGTAATAGGGGCTGTTCGGATTGGTGGAGAGGCGGTCTGGGAGCGTGTCAGTCATGACGCGTGCATAGCGGCCCTGCCAGGCGAAATCCAGATTGTCTGAGAGGGGCTTTAGATGCTCGCAGCGACATGACGGATGCGGTGGCCGGGGCTATGGAAGAGGCGGGGACAGCACGGGAGAGCGGCATGATTGAGCTGGCAGGCAGGGTGGCGATCGTGACCGGCGCGAGTTCGGGAATCGGCGAGGCGATTGCCGAAGCCTTCGGATCGGCGGGCGCAACGGTGGTGCTGGCGGCGCGCCGGGCGGAACGGCTGCGCGCGGTC
>Ga0153916_10002725_pt1 | contig 12931 bp, 10 predicted proteins | sample Opewatmetagenome_FD_109642 | JGI IMG/M metagenome (GOLD analysis project Ga0153916, IMG submission 109642) | Freshwater wetland microbial communities from Ohio, USA - Open water 3 Core 3 Depth 4 metaG | ecosystem: Environmental > Aquatic > Freshwater > Wetlands | place: USA: Ohio, Lake Erie...
AGTCTCTTGGTGATTGGAGCGACAGGGGTACACCCGGCCACATCCCGAACCCGTTCGTTAAGCCTGTCAGCGCCGATGGTACTTGGTGGGTAACTGCCTGGGAGAGTAGGTCATTGCCAAGAGGCTTTATTGTTTTAAAAGCAACACTCCCCCACCTTGTCGGGCAGGGGAGTTTGGGTCGAATGGCTTTTGTTACTACCGCTAAACTCACGCCTTCTTGCGGCTAACTGAATAAACAGCAAGGACGTTGCCCGAGCCCTCCCATGTGCGCGTGTGGAGGAGCTTGAGCGAAACCGGTGGGCGACCTTCGAAGAGAGGCGTGCCAGTTCCTCCGATCAGCGGGAAGAAGGTGAAATGCAACTCGTCCACCAGGTCATGTACGAGCAGGTCATTCCAGAGCAGGCGGCTGAGGATCACCAGGATATCTTTGCCAGATTGCGCCTTGAGAGCGGCAATTTCCGAGTAAGCATCGCCTCGCTTGATGATGCGCGTGTTACTCCAGGGGACCAGCTCGGCAGAGGTCATGTTATCCGAAATGACGATTTTCTCGATGGATCCCATGAGGTGAGAAAGCTCACGCCTTATAGCGGTGGCATTGGGGTTTGTGGCTACCCCGGGCCAGTAGCCCTGGTTGCCCAAAAATGACCTGCGGCTCAACAGCAGGAAATCGGAGGCACGCAAAAGCTCAGCGTTGTAGAAATCGAAGCTATCATCATTTGAATAATCTTCGTGCTGGTATTCGAATAGAGAGACGATATCCTTGCCCCTGCCTTCGTAGAGTCCGTCCAATGTGACAAAATTGCTGACAACAAGTTTACGCATAATACTGCTCCATGATATCGCCCACTATTCACGTTTTTATGGCTAGAGACGATAAATCGTACTGACTTAGCTCTTGACAAATTTTACTCCAATTAATATCCAGGCTGGTTTTTAGCCCACGTAAAATTGACAGAAATAGAACCTTAGGTTAAAATCTTAGCGACGTTAAGAAATCGCTCTTTTGGATGGATGGTGAACTAAAACTATTTATCAACGACTGAACACAGGAGTGCATTCAAAACCTGGCTCGGCTGAGAGCGTGAACGTCAGCCGGGTTTTTTTTGCCTAAACGCCCGGCAAACCAGGATTTTGGAAGAGTTAGGAGGTGAGGAAGTTGACCACGGTAAATCTACGCCCGAACGAGTCGCAAGACGCGTTGCTCAAGCGTTTCCGCAAGAAAGTCGCCAAAAGCGGAATCCTGAGCACCGTTCGCCGCAAGCGCTGGTTTGTCTCAAAAAGCGAGCTGCGCCGCATTCAAAAGAAAAAGGCTATTCGCCGATTTAAGCGCAAGGTACACCCTGAGATCGAGTAAACTCGTTCGAGCGAGGGGTCCTGCTGCCTTGTTCGGGTAGCAGGCCGAGTTGTCTGGAGGCATGCATGGTAAAAGAGGAAGATAAGATTGTCGTCGAAGGCACGGTGATTGAAGCTTTGCCGGGGACGCAATTTAAAGTCCGCCTGGAGACGGGTCATGAAGTCTTGGCGTATCTCTCGGGCAAGATGCGCAAGTACTATATTCGCATCCTGCTGGGTGATAGTGTGCGGGTGGAAATGTCGCCCTATGATCTAACCCGCGGCCGTATCGTTTACCGTCATAAGAAGGCGCGCGAAGAAGAACCAGAAGTCTACTAACAGCACCCCTTGCAATCATACCCTTTGCTTAATGAATAAACACGAGCGGGCGTTACTCGTCCGCTCGTGTATTTTTTAACCTTGGCTCCTGGCTTGATCCTAGATGAAGTTTACATTGAATGAGTTGAGTACCTTCATGTAGTTAGCACGCTCGAAGGCTGCTGGATCTGCCACTGCACCCTGGCTCATACTTCCACGCATCTGGGAAACCGACTCGTATTCATGTTCGGTCATCCAGCTTTCCATACCGGCCAGGATTCCTTGCAGGGCATGGATACCTCCTTTCAGAAGGGCAGAGGTGGTCATAGCCACGTTGGCGCCGGCCATGATGGCTTTAATGGCATCCTCACCAGAATGAACGCCGCTGGTGAGGGCCAGGTCAGCTTTCACTTTCCCATATAAGATCGCAATCCAGCGCAATGGCAGGCGTAGCTCGTCTGAGTTGCTCAACACCAGGTTAGGCATGACCTCCAGGTTTTCCAGGTCAAAGTCAGGCTGGTAGAAGCGGTTGAAGAGCACCAATCCGTCCGCACCCGCCTCCGCCAGACGTTTAGCAAAGTTAGGTAGGGCGGTAAAGAACGGTGCCAGCTTGATTGCCAGAGGAATTTTAACACTGGCACGCACATCACTCACCAGCTTGAGGTAATTATCCTCCAGCTGAATGCTGGTGAGGTTGAGATCGACGGGTAAATAGTACAGATTGAGCTCAAGTGCATCTGCACCGGCATCTTGGATCTTTTGTGCATATTCAATCCACCCACCTGAAGATACCCCATTCAAGCTACCCATCACGGGGATGTTAACTGCTCGCTTGGTCTTTTGAAGCCTCTCAATGTACTTCTCAGGTGCCAGGGTGTACCTGCCCATGTCCGGAAAATACGTGAGCGATTCAGCGAACGACTCTGTGCCTTGATTGAGGAAGTGGTCCAGTTCCAGGCTCTCGTGGATGATCTGCTCTTCGAACAGCGAGTACATTACCACGGCCGCGATCCCTGCTTCCTCCAAACGTTTAACATTCTCGACCTTCTCAGACAATGGAGAAGGTGATGCTACCAGCGGGTTCTTGAGCTTTAGCCCAAGATATGTAGTGGTGAGGTCTAGCATGTTCAATCTCCGTTGCTCTCAGTAATTATTCGTTGCCATCGTTACTGCCATAATGCATAGCAGCCATCTGTTTGTAAAGCTCCCAGCGTGATTTGACATCCTGTTGAGCCAGTTTCAGCAGCATCTCGGCCCGCTGCTCATCACTTTGCAACAGCATGCTGTACCTGGTCTCATTATATGCGTACTGTTCGAGCGGGATGGAGGGATCCTTGGAGTCGATGACGAGTGGGTTTTTGCCTTCATCGACCAGTTTGGGATTATAGCGGTAGAGGGGCCAGAAGCCGGACTGGACAGCCAGTTTTTGCTGTTCCAATCCCTTGCGCATATCGATGCCGTGGTTGATGCAGTGACTATAAGCGATGATGAGAGATGGACCTTCGTGGGCATCCGCTTCAAGGAAGGCATTCAATGTCTGTTGGTCACTGGCTCCCATGGCTACTCGGGCCACGTAGACATATCCATAAGACATGGCGATCAGCCCCAGGTCCTTCTTGGGCATTCCCTTGCCGTTGGCTGCAAACTTGGCCACTGCCGCACGCGGGGTCGACTTGGATGACTGCCCACCGGTGTTGGAATACACTTCTGTATCCAGCACCAGCATGTTCACCTTGCGTCCCATCGCCAGCACGTGGTCAAGGCCGCCATAACCGATATCGTAAGCCCAGCCATCACCACCCAGAATCCACACGCTCTTGCGTACCAGCACGTCTGCCAGGCTGAGCATATCGCGGGCGCGTGGATCTTTCACGCCATCCAGGCGCTGCTTTAGCATGGCTACGCGCTCACGCTGCTCTTTAATGCCGGCTTCCGTGCTCTGGTCTGCGCTGAGCAGACCGGTCACCAACGCTTCACCAACCAGGTTTGCCAGCTGGGGCAGGAGCTCACGCGCGTATTCGTTCTGCTTGTCCAGGGTCAGGCGGAAGCCGAGCCCGAACTCAGCGTTATCCTCGAAGAGTGAGTTCGACCAGGCTGGACCACGGCCATCGACATTGACTGTCCAGGGTGTGGTGGGCAAATTGCCACCATAAATGGATGAACAACCGGTGGCGTTGGCTACCATCAAGCGGTCACCGAACAGCTGGGTGAGCAGTTTCACATAAGGCGTCTCACCGCAGCCCGTGCAGGCCAGCGAGAACTCAAAAAGAGGCTCTAAGAGCTGGGTGTTCTTCAGCGTGCGCAGGCTGAACTGTGAGCGGTCAGCAATGGGCAGGGTCTGGAAGAACTCCCAGTTTTCGCGCTCTTGCTCACGAATGGGCAGCTGCTCCACCAGGTTAAGCGCTTTCCGCCCAACCTGGTTCTTATCCTTTACCGGGCATGTCTCCACGCACAGAGCACATCCCGTGCAGTCTTCTGTTGATACCTGGATAGTGTATTTTGTATTCGGGAATTCCTTGAACTTGGCATCCATCGACTTGAAGGTGGCAGGTGCATTTTCAAGGTACTTCGGTTCATAGATTTTGGTCCGGATGACCGCGTGCGGACAGACGAAGACACACTTGCCACACTGGATACATAGGTCAGGCACCCATTCCGGCACCTCCAATGAGATGTTGCGCTTTTCCCATTGGGTTGTGCCCATAGGATAAGTGCCATCTACAGGGAAGGCACTCACCGGCAGGTCATCACCTTCGAGGCCAATGATCTTGCCCAACACATTTTTAACGAACTCAGGTGCCTTCTCGGGCACAGGGGCACGGCGGGTGATCGTACTGGTGACCTTCCCTGGCACCTTTACTTCATGCAGATTCACCAGGGTTTGATCGACTGCCTCATAATTCTTGTTGATCACGGCTTCGCCACGCTTCCAATATGTCTTTTTGATGCTTTTCTTGATCTGCTCAATAGCTTCCGCGCGTGGTAATACACCGCTGATAGCAAAGAAACATGTCTGCATGATGGTGTTGATGCGCACACCCATGCCGGTCTCCTTGGCTACCTCATAAGCATTGATGACGAAAAAGCGTAGCTTCTTTTGCAGGATCACTTCCTGTGTCTCACGCGGTAGATAATCCCAGACCTCATCAGGACTGTAGAGGCTGTTCAACAGGAAGACCCCCCCAGGCATGGCGAATTTAAGCACATCGAAACGCTCAAGGAAGATGAATTGATGGCAAGCGACGAACTGGGCATGGCTGATCAAGTAGGGGGCGTGAATAGGTTTGGGGCCGAAGCGCAAGTGTGAGATGGTATTACCGCCGGATTTCTTCGAGTCGTAAACAAAGTATCCCTGGGCATAGTTATCGGTTTCCTCACCGATAATCTTGATCGAGTTTTTATTAGCTCCTACTGTGCCATCAGCGCCCAAACCCCAGAATACACAGCGCGTCGTCTCGGGTGATTCAATATCAAAGTCGGGATCATAATCCAGGCTGGTATGCGAGACATCATCATTGATGCCCACGGTGAAGTGGCTTTTCGGCTGGGGTTTGACCATCTCATCGAAGACGCCTTTGACCATAGCGGGGGTGAATTCTTTGGATGAAAGCCCATACCGCCCACCGATGACTTTGACCTGCCTGCCACCCTCAAAGATGGCATTGACCACGTCCATGTAGAGTGGCTCGCCACCAGCACCGGGTTCCTTCGTACGGTCAAGCACTGCCACAGTCCTCACCGTCTTCGGTAAGGCATTCAGCAGGTATTCGTTCGAGAACGGGCGGTACAATCGCACTTTGATCACGCCCACTTTCTCACCTTGCTGGTTAAGGAACAACGCAGTTTCTCCTGCAGTCTCGGCTCCGGAACCCATCAGGACAATTACCCTGTCAGCATCGGGTGCGCCAACATAATCGACGGGGTTATATTTTCGTCCGACAATCGTGGCGAATTTATCCATGGCTTTCTGAACGATCCCCGGGCAAGCCGCGTAGTAGGGATTGGCCGTCTCGCGACCCTGGAAGTACACGTCAGGGTTCTGGGCTGTGCCGCGGATATACGGGTGGTCAGGAGAAAGGGCGCGTGCCCGGTGAGCCTGCACTAGCTCGTCAGAGACCATGGCACGGATTTCATCATCGCTTAGCAGCTCGATCTTGTTGACTTCAGCCGAGGTGCGGAAGCCATCGAAAAAGTGAAGGAAGGGAACGCGTGATTCCAACGTGGCTGCTTGAGCGATCAGGGCAAAATCGTGCGCTTCCTGGACCGAGCAGGACGCCAGCAAAGCGAAACCGGTAGAACGAGTGGCCATCACATCCGAATGGTCACCGAAGATCGAGAGGGCGTGGATCGCCAGCGAGCGAGCCGAGACGTGGAACACAGTTGAGGTCAGCTCACCGGCGATCTTGTACATGTTGGGGATCATGAGCAACAATCCCTGTGAGGCGGTGAAGGTGGTGCTGAGGGCGCCGGCTTGTAGTGCCCCGTGTACGGCACCAGCTGCACCTCCCTCGGACTGCATTTCAACCACCAATGGGATCGTTCCCCACAGGTTGGGTCGCTTATGAGCCGACCACTCATCAGCATACTCACCCATGGTGGATGATGGGGTGATGGGATAGATTGCAATTACTTCATTCGTCTTGTGAGCAACATAGGCAGTTGCCTCGTTGCCATCGATATTGGCAGTTAGTTTTTTCATTAATACTACTCCATCTCTGGTATACGCCTGTTGCGTTGGATTAAAAGGCTGATAAAATAGACCAATTTACTAGTTTAGCCGCACTAGCATGAAAGAGACAGTTATATAAGGCATAAAAATCACCTGTACCCTGTCATATTTCAAGGCAATGCGGGGGTTATGCTCGCTCTCAGGTAGATGCCGGGTAATGAAATAGGCAGCAGTTTTGTGCTATACTTTGACCATGGACGAGAACCAGCCTCTCTGGGCGAGTTGGTCGCGCATGTTGCATCGCTGGGGAGTGAGCGATGGCGTGGCTTCAATCCTCGAAGGTGCTGGCTCTCTTAGTTTATTAGCTGCGCAAATCGTGTATCTCAGTCAGCCATTACTTAACGGCTTCGTATCAGGTCGTTCCTTGAAGGCATTGGCTCAATTGCTCGAAGACCCTGCCAAAAAGCAGGCGTTTGTAACATTGTTACGGGAGACACCTTTCAGTGGATCAAGTGCTTAGCTCACAAGCAAATTTCCTCGCCTTTCTGTTTGTTATCCTTTGTCTGGGCTTGATTTTCTTTTTTATGTACTTTGGCCGCCATTGGCTAAAGATCAGCCTTCGTGACATTCAAGCCTTCAGGCGCTTCCAGCGGGAAGTCGATCTTTCTGTGGAAGGCGGCAAGCGACTTCACGTCTCGTTAGGGCGGGGAAGTGTCAACGACATGCCCGGTGGCGCCTCTTTTTCCGGGCTGACCATCCTGGACCGCTGTGCGCGTGCTGCCTCGAACAGCGACCAGCCTCCCATGGCAACTTGCGGAGATGGTGTGATTACCATCCTCAGTCAGGATACCCTGCAGAGCACTTACCGTAGCCTAGCGACAGAACAACGCTATGATCCAACCACCGTGCGCCTTACTGGTCTTACCCCCATGGCTTATGCAGCTGGTGCTATACCGACCATCCATGATGAGAACGTCACCACGAATATCTATGCGGGGCATTTTGGGACTGAGATTGCCTTACTGACCGAAGCAGGTGAGCGGAGTCGGTCGCTGACGGTGGCTGGTACAGACGATATCTCTGCTCAAGCAGTCCTTTATGCCACCTCGGATGAGCCCTTGCTTGGCGAGGAACTCTATGCTGCTGGCGCGTACCTTGGTACAGGCCCGTCTCATGTAGCCAGCTTGAATATGCAAGATATCGTTCGCTGGTTGTTGGTTGCAGTCATCATCCTTGGAGCAATCCTCAAGCTATTGGGAATCTTGCCGTGAAAAGAATCTTGCCTATTGCAAATGCGATCATCGCGGTTGCCTCAGGTTTGCTCGTATTGTTGGGGTATTTTTTCCCCGGAATATTTGGGGGTATTCAATCCATCCTGATAGGCTGGGCAATCGTTATTGCTGCTTTCGCCTTGTTATTCGGTATATTTAACCTGGCCATGGTTCATTGGAAAAAAATCAACACCGAGGGGCAAAACAATATTTACAGTATCGTATTGTTAATTTCGTTGATCATCACGATCGTGGTGGGCATTTTTAGCGGTCCGACCGGCACCTGGTCATTATGGCTCTTTAATACCTTCCAGGTTCCTGTCGAGGTTAGTTTATTGGCCGTATTAGCAGTCGTGCTCGCCTATGCAGGGGTGCGATTACTCGGTCGAAGACCTAAATGGTACACCATCTTATTTCTGGCCACCGTGCTGCTTGTCCTATTGGGTTCGGTGCCATTATTCCTCATCGGTGAGATTGCCCCCCTAAGCGCATTGCGGAGTTGGTTATCCCAGGTCCCGGCAGTCGCCGGAGCGCGTGGGCTTTTGCTGGGTGTGGCATTGGGGACGGTTGCTACGGGCATACGTATCCTGATCGGAACGGATCGACCGTACGGCGGTTAGAGAATGACCGAAATCACCTGCCCATTATGTGGTAAACCTAATCCGCCCGACAGGGATGTGTGCCAATTCTGCGAAGCACCGCTCAAGACATCTGGGTTTATTGCCTCGCCCGATGACCAGGATATATTTACTCAGATACCCACCCCCTCCAGCCAGCCGGATGAGTCAACGGAACCAGGCGATCAGCCAGAATCAACCTCGTCTCTGGAGCAGGCCATCCCCGATTGGCTTAAACAAACAGAGGCGAGCTTCCTTCAACCCTCTGAACCGGAGTCGGAAGAGCCAGCCCCCGACCATATTTCAGAGGAAATCGATTCCCTGCTAAACCTGGTGCCTACTCCTTCTGATGAACAAAAACCTGCCATTGATGATGAATGGCTGGCGAGTCTGCTTGCGGAGGCTGGAGTTGGCGAGCTTGCTCAGGAAACCCTCGCGGCTGAGCCTTTGCAAGAAGCGATGGAGGCAGAGGAGACCGGCGAACCCGGGCTAACCAGCGAAGAACTTAGCGAAGAAGAAGGACTATTACCCCCAGCTGAACTTGAGAAGCCAGAATGGCTGTCTGACATGGAAGCAAGTTCCACGATTAAGCTCGAAGGTGGAATGCAGCCGAGCGAGTCGCTCCATATCGAAGCCCCAGCAGAGGAAAAGGCTGAGAAAAAAGGCGCGGAACAAGTAGAAGTACCTGAATGGGTTGGTAAGACGAGTTTTGGCGAGAAACCACCCACCCCCAAGGAACCCGAAACCCCAATTGTTCCTGCCGAAATACCTGGCTGGCTTGAAGCTCTTCGCCCCTCGAGAGAAGAAAAAGTATCACCCTCCAAGCCCGTAGAAGACATATCCGCTGCCGACATCGTCACTGCTGGACCATTGGTAGGTCTGCGCGGCGTAATTTCAGCCCATCCTTCAGCCATCCAGGCGCGTAAACCACCCACGTATTCTATCAAGCTGCGTGTAACGGAAGAACAACACGCCCGGGTGCAGATGATGGAAGAATTACTGGCAGAAGAGCAAAAACCTAAACCCCTGCCATCCAAACCAATCCTCACTTATCGGCATATCATCCGCCTGGTTGTTGCGGTCCTTTTGATCCTGCCAATTGTCTGGATGGTCGTCTCAAGGAGCCAGCAAGGTCCATCCCCACAACCTAGCAATGTCCCTGGTGTGGTTGAATTCGCCCAACAGGTTCAGGCGCTGCCTGCTGGTGCGCCGGTGCTGATCGCGTTTGATTATGAGCCGGGCTTTTCAGGAGAGATGAACCCCGCTATCTCGACCGTGCTCACTCAGCTTGCAAGTAAGAACGCGTACCTGTCCCTGGTAACCACCACACCATCGGGACCGGCTTTAGCAGAGAGCCTCATGAAGAATGTGAGCGCGGGGGCGCTGGCTGCGTCATCCGCTTATTCGAATTACACTGACCTTGGATTTATCCCCGGTGGCACAATGGGTCTGCTTGGCCTTGCTGCTTCTCCCCGGACTGTGCTGCCATACTCACTGGATGGGAAAGATGTGTGGGCGTCCGAACCGTTAAATACGATCTCCAGTATCGCAGACTTCAGCGCTGTGATTGTAATTACAAATGATCCTGACACTGCCCGGGTATGGATTGAACAGGTTGGTCCGCATTTACAAACGCAGGACAGGCCACTCCTATTTATCACCAGCACCCAGGCCGAGCCACTCATCCGCCCATATTATCAAGCTGCGCCTTCTCAGGTACAAGGTATGGTGGCTGGTCTTGCCGGCGGGCTGGCGTATGGAGGTACGGTCGGCAGTCCGGGTCAGAATGGTTTATGGGAGGCATTAAGCATCAGTATTACGGTATCCATCTTGATTATCCTGATCGGAAGTATCGTCAGTGTTGTATTCCTCACCCTCGCTTCGAATAAGAAGAAGGAAGATGAAGAGCGGCCATGATTGAGCAACTCAACCAGTTGGCTGAACCAATCGGGGCGATCGTTGGTTTCGTTCTCACGCTCATGGTGCTCAGTTATATCATCGGCGACAATGTGCTCTTCCGACTGGCTATCTCGATTTTCATCGGTGTCGCTTCGGGTTACGCAGCAATATTGATACTGTACAATGTGATTTGGAATCAGGTGCTGGTTCCTGTATACCAGATATTTACCACAGGCAAGGCGGGTGATTTACTCTCTTATGTCATACGTGTAATCCCTGCGGTCATCCTGGGCGTATGGATGATGACCAAGCTATCGCCGCGCCTGGCACGCTGGGGGACGCCCGTTTTGGCTTTCCTCACCGGGGTTGGAGCCGCCACCGTGATCGCGGGTGCAGTTCGAGGGACGATATTCCCCCAGGTTCAGGCATCAATAAATATACTCAATACCCAGACCGCACCCCCTGAGTTGAGCAAACTGGTTGGCTGGTTCATTAACGGGCTGATTGTCTTGGTTGGGACGATAACAACCCTGATTTACTTCCAGTTTGGGATGAAACGCCAGGAAGAAGGGGTTCCGGCTCAACGTCCTGTAGTTCTGGATTATCTGTCCACTGCGGGGCAAGGGTTCATCGTGGTTACTTTAGGTGTTTTGTTCGCCGGGGTATATATCGCAACCCTCTCAGCGTTGATCGATCGTGTTCGATTTCTGTGGGATGTCATCGCCCGTTTCTTCTAAAAGCTGATTATCATGGCGACCTCACTCATTGATGCTGACTCAGTCCTGGCAATTGAAATTGGAACTGTTTCTACGCGGGTGATCCTTTTTGATGTCGTTGAGGGTCACTACCGATTTTTAGGACAGGGCAGTGTGTCCACCACCTCATCTGCACCCATCAATGATGTCAGCGTGGGAGTCAAAGCAGCCCTGGACCAGCTGCACGACATCACTGGACGGGTATTGTTTGGTGCCAATGGGCAGATGGTGATTCCATCCCAACCTAATGGACTGGGAGTGGATGCCTGCGTAGCTACGGTATCAGTGGGAGCTCCGCTTAAAGTTGTCGCGATTGGCTTACTGGAAGATATTTCTGCCGAAAGTGCGAAAAACCTGGCTTCCACCACCTACGCACGGGTGGTCGATATCATGCACATCAACGACCGGCGCGGGACAGTTGAACGTTTGGACACCCTGCTGCAATTACGTCCCGATTTGATCGTGGTTGCTGGAGGGATTGAGGGCGGTGCAAAAGGATCGGTCATCAATTTGCTGGAGGCCGTTGGCCTGGCCTGTTACCTGCTACCTAAGGACGAGCGCCCCGAAGTGCTTTATGCGGGAAATTCTGCTCTGGCTGACCAAGTCCAAAGCTCCATTGGCAGCCTGGCAAATCTACACGTCGCCCCAAACGTACGACAGTCTTACGAGAGTGAGCAGCTCACACCTTCGCAACCAGCATTGGCGCAAATATTTCGCCAGATACGATCGCGGCAGCTACGTGGAATTGAGGATGTGGATTTATGGACTGGCAACCATTCGCTACCCGCTGCCACTGCCTTCGGGAGAACCATCCGTTTTATCAGCAAGGAATCCGCTCAAACTCGTAGAGGCGTGCTTGGCGTTGATGTTGGTGCATCTGCCACTACTATTGCCTCTGCTTTTTCGGGAGACCTAATCTTAAGCATATACCCCGAGCTCGGATTAGGTGAGAACCTGCCGGAGATCCTCGACCTGTGTCCGGTGAGCGATATCCTGCGCTGGTTGCCGGTTGATGTAGCTGAACCGGACTTGCGCAATTATATCTATAACAAAGCCTCATACCCCAATAGCTTGCCTGTCACTCCGGATGAATTAGCCATAGAGCAGGCGCTTGCCTGCCAGGCGATACACCTGGCTGTAAGACAGGCGATTAAGACATATCCTGCGAATGTTGCTGGTTCAGCACCCGGCCTTCTTCCCTGGTTCGAGCCGATTATTGCCTCCGGGAGTGTGCTGACTAAAGCTCCCACCTATGCTCAGGCATTGATGATGCTGCTCAATGGGCTCCAACCAACTGGTGTGACTACCATCGTATTGGATCGTAATAATATCGCTGCTTCGTTAGGTGCTGCGGCAAGTGTGGCTCCATTACTTTCCATCCACTGCTTGGAGGACGCAACCAACTTCGTTAATCTTTGTACGATTATCTCAGCTGTCGGAAAAGCTGCTCCTGGCATACCCGTTTTGCGAGTCCGTATGACCAGTGAGAATAGCCCGGAATCCGTGCTGGAAGTCAAGCATGGCTCCTTGGTCGCCATTAAATTACCCATCGGGCAGGTTGGAAGATTGCATTTGACCCCACTCCATCGCTTTGATGTTGGGATGGAGGGGCTTGGCAGGGGTGGGACGGTGAAGGTCACCGGGGGTGCTTTGGGAGTGATCATCGATGCACGTGGTCGGCCCTTACGTCTGCCAGCAGAACCAGCCAGGCGACGGGAGTTGTTGAAGAATTGGCTGGAAATTGCCAGTTCCGGAGGACATTAATGGTCTTCAATTTGCAACCATCGTTTGAAGCACAGTTCAGTGCTATGGCTGCATTGGAGATGTAGCTATGCATGCACCCATCACTCACATCCTGCCAGCAGCCACCTTCCAGCGCCAAAGACTGATGCCGGCTGGTGGGAAGATAATTGCCCGTCGAGGGCAAGCGGTCCGTCCGACGGACGTAGTTGCTGAAGCGATAATACGTCCAGAGCATTTTTTATTGGATATCGGTCGTGGTTTGGGCCTGGAACCCAAGGAAGCTGATCATTATATCCAACGCCGGGCGGGGGATGAGATCGGTGAGGG
>Ga0153916_10002726_pt1 | contig 12928 bp, 13 predicted proteins | sample Opewatmetagenome_FD_109642 | JGI IMG/M metagenome (GOLD analysis project Ga0153916, IMG submission 109642) | Freshwater wetland microbial communities from Ohio, USA - Open water 3 Core 3 Depth 4 metaG | ecosystem: Environmental > Aquatic > Freshwater > Wetlands | place: USA: Ohio, Lake Erie...
ATGATCATATCTCACAACAACTTCACAACAGGGGGCATTCTGTTCAGGGGAGGTGGTACCCCCTACGTCGGAGGTCTAATCGATCTCAGTGGTAACTACTTGGCGGGACAACTGATTCCGTTTATGAAAGGGTTACACTCTCAGGTCGTTGATTGCTCGGGCTATCCAGAAGTCATCGTATACGACTGTGCTGACATAGTCTTGTCTAGGGGACAATTCTATCAGGTGGCCACGGCAGTTGCGGTTCTTGACTGTGAGAATGTCACAGTCGCTAATGTTGGAGGGGGGGCGTGCAGTACGGGCATCTTCCTGCAAGATTGTGACGGTTGCCTAGTGAAGGATTCCCTAGCTATTGGGTGTGGCACTGGCATAGACGTGGCAAATTGCAGGAATTCATCCATAATCGATTGTGATCTCTTGGATGGCAATACCGGAATCTCTCTCGATGGTGGATACAACGCAACAATCGAAGGCAACATCATTAGTGGCAACGATAATGGGATAGTGGTCTATTCCTGCAGTGGGCTACTTGTCTATGGGAACGTGTTTAATCGAAATCAACAGAATGCACACTACTATTGGTTTGCCTCGCCCTTCGATAGATGGGATGATGGCAACGGAACGGGCAACTCTTGGAGCGATTACTTTGGAGTTGGACCGTATATTGTATCAATCATGTCTGGCTGGACTGTTGCTGACCACTATCCAAAGTCGACACTTGCTTGGTATGCCACGCCGATGCTATTCATGATTGTGGTGCTCCTTGCTGTCTTCTTAGCACTGTTTCTTTCCATGACCTCTGCTTACATTGTGAGTGCAAGAAGAAAGGGGGCTCTTGCTCAAGTACTGACTTCCCGGAACAACTGGCTGTTGATTGTTTCCCTTGTTTGGCTGATAGCCCTACCTTTCGTCCTAATGATTGAATTCAGCGACTACATAGGCACAACAGTGGTTCTGAGTTCGATGTCATACGCTATTTGGTATGATCTTGGTTGGGTCTACGCTTCGCCTACTTTCTTCACGCTCTCCGGGTCCAACTTGTACTCCCCTGCGTTTCTCCTTCAAATCCTGTGCATCCTCCTTCCCTTTGCCCTAGTCGCAATAGCGTGGAATGATAAGAGGACAGGGCAGCACAGGAGGCTGTCCTCCAATCCGATTCTGTGGGCAGCCATTGTCTACACTTTCTTTGCGCTGCTGCTACGCGGCACCCCGTACCAAATGTGGTTCAACCCACTCGCGATACCGCTGCCGATATCGTCTGTCCTGATTTTCATGACTCTTCGTCACGTTGTCCTAGAAGAGTCTCATCCGCTGAAAGACGAATTCAGAGGGACAGCGGGCAAGGGAACACGCTGTCCACACTGTGGCGCGTCCTACGTATACTCGGAGGAGCAGGTCGCTGCTGACGGGACTGTGGAATGTCAAAACTGTGCAAAGAGATTCCAGACGGGCGGGGTGTCTGAATCGAAGAGACTGTGATCAGGTTGGGTTTCTACTCTCAGTTGATTCCCAACCCAACTGTTGCTCCGTGACTCGTTATGGTGGTCGTCGCACTTTCTAGCTGGGATGCCACAAGGCTACGGTCGCCAGGGCTGCATCAATCACGCTGTCCAATCCTGAGAAGAATTCTGGCGCTATTCGATCAGAGTCAAACGGTCCAAATCCGATTGCAGGCATATCAGAGATGCAATTGAGAGAGGCCGCCGGAATCGCCGTCTTTCCCGAAATGCCCAGTATCACGGAGCTCTCCATGTCTACGCCGCTTGCACCTTTGGCAATCCAGTTTTGAAGGAGTTCCTTGGTCTGTCCTAGGAAAATATCGGTAGTCCACATTGCGCCCTCATGTACTGAAAGCCCTCTCTTCTCAACCTGAGCCGATACATAATCAGTCAGTCCGCGGTGGCTTGCAACACGTGTTTCCAATCCGAAATACGCGGAACCACAACCGTCGCCGACAAGTGCGTCATTAGCTAGAAAGGCATCTCCCACTTTCTGCGCAGCACCAAGTCCCCCACATACGTCAGCACGGAGAACTAGAATGGGTCTTGTTCTCACGACGGCTTCCATGACCATGGCCGCAGAAGGTGCCCCCATGCCAGTATCGACTACGCCAACCTGGTTGTCCATGTAGACTCCAGTCGTCACCCGACCGTGTGAATGTGCATGTTTCAGTCTTCCACATGCTTTTTTCAAGATGAACGGAGTAGCCACAAGTAGTAGTCTCTTCGGAACCGAATCTGCGTTCGTATCCAAGAGCCCACGCACTATCCGCTCGTCACGATTCATATTGCTCAATACTCGTGAGGCTATGTTCGCGATTACCTTGTTCTTCGTCTTAGCTTTCATCGGATGCGCCTCCGGAAACAGGCCACTTATTCAATAGGTACTACACAATCGGTGACTACCAGCCCTGCTGGGGTTGTGGCAACGGAATCTCTGCTGTGTAGTCCTTTCCGCATTCACACGTGAGCTTTACAGACCAACGTTTCGGTGCTGGGACATTGAACTCCTTCACGACATCTGCTAAGCTTCTCTTGATTCCATCGATTAGCTTGATGTAGGCAGTACCTAGCTGCTGAATCTCATTCGGAAAATCCAAGTCGGAAAGAAAGTACTTGTAGGATTCTTTGCACTGAGGACAAGCTGTGGCCATGACACAAGTCCTATCACCGCATTTCTCGCATACAATCTCGATTGAATTCATCTTGGGACCAAATGGGACCTCAAGTGTGGTATCATTTCTTTGGCCGCACTTGTGGCAAAAATAGCTGAATGCAAACTTCGGCATTCTAAGACCTCAGATACTCGTACAACCAGAATCAAAGCTTGTCATGCTAAAAGCATGACTGATGCCGCCCTGAGTCTTATATAGGCCCGCTGACCCAAGCGAATGGGACTATGCAAGAGGATCAGGCTGCTGGGTTGATCTTTGAAAGGCTGAAGGGTGAGATGCACGAGTATTCCGGACTCCTTGAGACTCACGACCGCCTGATGCGTGCTCTGGGAGCACCAATGGGTATTCTGCTAGCGACGATTTGGATAGTCAGGCTTCCCATTGACATTCCATTCCAGATAGTGCTGGCTGGAATCTGCGCAATCGCAACGATATTTGCCTGTGCTAGAAGCTTTGTCAAGATCACATTCACCCGTGGAGAGGGGCAAGATGTTTTCGTCTACATTAGAAGGGGCGTATCTTGGGGGTTTCTCGTGAGCGGAATGATTGGAGCGACAATCGTGTTCGCCGCCATAAGGTTTCTTAACGAAAATGGCTTGGCCGATTCTCCGGCAGTCAGAACAGCCGTAACGGTGCTAGCGCTTTTTGTGACCGTCCTGATAGTTCCTGTGACGCCTCTGCTGGCAAACATACCCAAGGTGAGCTCTCTCAAGACTTTGCTCGAGGTAGTGATTGACTCTAAGAAGCAGCTGGTGATTCGCTCGCGTCTTCATGTTTGTCCTGCGGACTCCATGGTTCCCGACCGGGCGGAGCAGGCCGAAATCCTTCGGAGGCTGGATGCTGCTTCTTCAGTCTTCCACTACGGTGATGAATTGCCCGGGAATGTCTAAGACATTCCATGTCGACATACTGATGACTGGTGATTGCACTCTAGCACGCCGAGGCCTTCAGGACATATGAAAGCAAAGGCTCGGTCAGTATCATAGGTCCGACTGCACGGCATTAGACAACATCAAAAACGATTTCCCAGAAATCGTGTTCTGAGACCCCGGTACGGAGTGCTTTCGTTTTCGCCTTGATTTCGTCGAAGGTCTCAAGCGTCTGGCGTTTCTTCTGTTCCTCGTGAGTGACCTTTACTCGCTCAGTGATTTCCCTGAGCTGCTCTGGAGTCGCTTGGATACCGCCCATTTTCAGGAGGTACTCGATGAAGTGTCTACCTGCGAACTTGCCCAGATGGAATTCCCTGCGTCGACCAACGGTTAGCGGGCTTATCGGTTCGTATGTCATTGAGTGAGTCAATTGCCCGTGTGAATGGATTCCACTTGAATGTGTGAACGCATTTTCCCCTGTGATGGCCTTGTGCAGCGGCAATGGGATGACGAAGCACTTCTCGACAAGTGTTGATAGACGGTATATCTTCTCCTTGGTGATGCCCGTGCCCACGCCGTACAATTCCTCGAGGCACATTACCACTTCCTCGAATGCGGCATTGCCCGCTCTCTCCCCATATCCATTGACACACACGTGAGGATAAGTGGCTCCCTCCTCGACGGCAGCTAACGTGTTTGCAGTTGCTAGTCCGAAGTCATTGTGGCAATGGACGGCAATTGGCACTTTGTACTTGGATTCGGTCCAGAGCCTTGACTTGATTTCCCGCATGATGAACCTCATGACCTCTGGCCGGACGAAACCTACTGTGTCCGCTACACAAATCCGATCCGCGCCAGCATCTATAGCGGCCCTATATGCTTGGCACAGGAATTCCATGTCGCTTCTAGTGGAGTCTTCTGCAATGTAATCAATCGTGAGACCGTGCGACTTGCCATATTCGATGCATTCGACCAGTCGCTCAAGCATTTGTTCTCTGGTCATCCTTAGTTGATATTTGAGCCTGAAGTCTGACGTGGCGATGAAAACGGGTACTTCCTTCACACCAGCATCTATACAGTCGTCGATATCGGATATCACCGCTCGAGCAGGGGCGCCGATACTGGCACGACTAAATCCTTCGCGAGCAATCTCTGCGACGCCTTGCTTCTCGCTCTCGCTGACGGCCGGAAAACCAACGACAACTATTGCGGCCCCAATCTCATCAAGCATCTTGACAATCTCGATTTTCTCATCGACAGTCAACGCGACGCCTGGGGTCTGTTCACCGTCCCTCAGAGTCTCATCCCAAATGAACACTCTAGAGGGGAGGCTTTCGGGCTTGGTTTCTCTTCGCGTGTTGTAGTCGACTGCCAATCCGGCTTTGACAAGGGACTCCATATGCATCTGCCTGCCTGTTTACCTGCGGAATAGGATATGCTAATCCTACTCGAACCGATATCGACCTGTTCTTTGGAGCTTGGCCATGCTCTGTTCAAGCATATCTCTTTGCTTGTTGTACTCCGCTTGCGAAATCTCACCTTTCTCGGATGACAACTTTGCTTTGTCTAGCTTGTACTGCAGCTTTGCCTTCTCAAGATACGCGTCCCTCAGCGATGAGACTAGAACCGGCTTGGCTCCTGTTTTCTGGCCTATGCCGGTGAGCAATGGAGTATAGCAAATCTCCTCAATATGGAAGGCATACTCTAGACCACGCTGAAGAATCCTGTTCCAGAGCGGACACGACCTGATTTCGATTTCTCTCCCTTTCTGGTCCACCTCAAGTCCAATCGCTCTGAGTGTTTCTGCAGCTGTGCGCGCTGCTCCATCGGGTCCCTTGGATTCGGCTTTTTCGGCCGCCTCCTGTCCCAACTGTTTGAAACCACCAATATACCCTTCGTACATAGAGAGAGCGCCGACGTTGTTTCTGAGCGACCACCAAAGACCATCCAAGAACGCAATGAAGCCGTTCCTGAGTATCTCAAGTTCGCTCATGTCTTTGACCTCCTCTTAGAGAACGGTTGCCCCCAGCGATTTAGGAATGCAATCTCTTCCGGAGGTTGTCTCGGCGGACCGAGTGTGCGTTCAAACTTGGGATAGCCTAGAGTAAGACATAGAATGGGCACCCAATGAGGATACGGTATTCCAATCTTCTCACATACCGCACCTACATCATCAAAGTGATCGAGTTGGACTGAGGAAACACAGCTGCCCAGACCTAGGGAAGTCGCGGCCAGAGCCATGTTCATGAGCATCATTGAGCCAGCTATTACCGCGTGCCTGGGCGACGACCAGCCGAATACCCCACCTGTGCCCCTCAATGTGGCTTGGGAGTTGCCGACGTGAGTCTGGTCAACAGCCAATACCAAGAGGACCGGAGCACCATTGGTCTCTGGTTTTCCTTTGATGTATTCGAACCTCTGACCAGTGATGAGAATATCGATAGTGCGTTCAAGACTGACCTTTGACTCAATGTAACTCAGCCTGCGTTCAAGTTCCTGACGCGGAGTTGCTCGACCGAAAAGCTGGACCGTACGGTCTACGGCGAGCTGGCCAATGAACTCCTGCAGTTTCTTGTCTCTGACTACTATAACTCTCCAAGGTTGCTGATTCTCGGCGCTGGGGGCGTAGCAGCCAGCCTCAATCACCTTGTAGACAAGTTCGTCAGATACATCCTTAGGAGTCTCATAGTCCCTGATTGCTCTACGGGACTTAATCATCCTGATTGTCTCGTTGTCTTCCAAGACGGTCTGTCTCCTTTGAGTGACGCAAGACCGTCGAGTGGAATTCCCTCTTAAAAGGATGAAGAGGAGATGCCAGTGCTGCCATTTGTTTGAACGAGATTACTGCCTTGCCAGCCTTTTCGCTATTTCAGCCACGTGCCTGCCGTAGTCTCTTCCGATCTTCCGCTCTGTCTGATCCATTTGTCGTGAATTGTCCGGACCTGCAAGTACGGTCGGACCATACGGTGTGCCTCCGGCTTGGGTGGCATCGACTTCCGCAACGTTCGAGCCCACTGGCACGATAATCATGCCATGATGCATGAGTGGAATCATCATCGTGAGCAATGTCGATTCGTGTCCTCCGTGCATTGTGGAAGCCCCTGAGAAGAAGCCAGCAATCTTGTCGTTGAGTTTGTGCTTCGCCCACAATCCCCCAGTCTGGTCAATGAAGTTCTTCATCTGGGCCGCCATGTTACCGTATCTTGTCGGACTGCCGAAGATGATGGCATCGTAGTTGGCCAGTTCGTCAATGGTGGCGATCGGGACATCCTTCTGCAGTTCCGCGCCACGCTTCAAGCCCGGATTGCCGGCAATTACAGATGCGGGTACTAACTCAGGGACCTTCTTGATGCTGACTTCTGCACCCGCTTCCTTCGCTCCCGCAGCTATTTCCTTTGCCATCTCGTACATATGGCCATACGAACTATAGTACAGAACGAGTACTTTCATACTTTGCATTATTGAGAATCATAGCATTTGAGGATGACGGAAAAGGATGCGTAGCCACGCTACACGCAATGTCGAGCGTGTCTACTCGTTGTCCTAAATCTGAGGAGCATCTCGGCCTGGGTATTTCAGTCGGAACCCTGTATCGAGACCCTTGCTCTCCTTAAGAATCACACCGCTCGCCACTACTCGCTGTACCTGATTCGTGCCTTCGTATATCTGGAGGAGCTTCGCGTCTCGCATCAGCTTTTCGACGGGATACTCATTAACGTACCCGTACCCTCCAAAGATCTGTATTGCGTCAATCGCGTTCTGCATGGCGGAGTCTGCTGCAAAGAACTTGGCGAATGCAGAGTCCTTCGAGTTGTCCTTTCCCTGATCTGCAAGCCAAGCGGCATAGCGCGTAAGCTGTCTTGCTGCAGCCGCGCGGCAACCCATGTCAGCAAGGGTGAAGCTAATGCCCTGATAGTCTCCTATGGGACGTCCAAACTGCTGGCGGACGCTCGCGAACTTCGCTGCTTCATCGACGGCCCTCTGGGCTACACCTGTTGCGATGGCCGCAATTCCGGCTCTGGTCTTGTCCAGAGTCTTCATTGCAATCTTGAACCCATCACCCTCTTTGCCGACCAAGCAGTCCTTTGGCACTCTTACATCTTCGAAAATGACCTCGGTTTGGACGGAGCTGCGCTGTCCGACCTTGTTTTCAGTGTGCCCAATCTTGACTGCTTTCCCCTTCGGCACCATGAAGACGGACAGACCTTTGTGCTTTAGCTCGGGCTGGGTCGTCGTAAACACTGTGAACAATGATGCTACGGGCGCGTTGGTGATGAAGCACTTCACACCATTGATGACCCACTCGTCGCCATCTCGGACTGCCTTTGTTGCCACAGAAGCAGCATCAGACCCTGCTGTCCTCTCGGTCAAACAGAAAGCACCGAATTTCGCCTCCTTCCCCGTAATCAGCGGCTGAACATACTTCTTGAGTTGCTCTGTTGTTGCTGCGATGACGAGTGGTGCAAAAGCAAGATTGTTGCACATTATTGAGGTGGCCATTCCTGCACATCCGTACCCAGTGGCCTCGGATACAAGGGTCTCTGCGAGTAGAGACCATCCCGGTCCTCCCGCCTCAGGCGGAATGTGCAGATTCATTAAGCCTGCTTCGTACGCTTTTTGTACGACTTCCTTCGGGAATTCATCACGCTTCTCCAGCTCGGCTGCGCGTGGCGTGATGTATTGACGTGTGAATTCCTTGGTCCGTTCCTGCAGTTTCAACTCTTTTTCGGTCAGCGAAAAGTCCATTGGTTGTCAACTCGGCGGAGGCCGTCAAGAATCCCGCTTTAAAAGTCACCGAGTCGTGCGTCCCGGTTCCGTTACCCACCGTCTCGCTTAAATCCTACATTTCGGTTTGCCGGCTCAAAACTTGACCATGAGACGACTGACTTGCCGCTAAAGAGAACCCATATAGTAAGTGGAGCCCAAACGAAATTCGGAGCGCTTGAAGGAATCACCTTCAGAGAGATGTTTGCTGAGGCCGTTGACAAGGCGACTACCCAAGCGAATATTCCAAAGAAGGAGATAGAAGCGGTCTTCGTTGGGACGTTCAACCCGGAGATGCTCATTCACCAAGGCCATACCGCACCTCTGCTATTAGACTATGCAGGACTCAGGGGACTGCCCGCCACGAGGCACGAAGCCGCCTGCGCATCTGGTGCTGTTGCATTGCGGGCTGGCATAATGGCTATTGAATCCGGCTTATACGACACCGTGCTCGTGGCAGGTGTAGAGAAGATGACCTCCGTGTCAACGAACAAGGCCACCGAAGCTCTGGCGGCGGCTGCCGATGATGAGTTTGAGTCAGGCGTGGGTCTCACATTCCCCGGCGTGTTTGCGCTTGCTGCGGTCGCACACATGCAGAAATATGGCACGACGCAAGAGGACATGGCACGGGTAGCTGTCAAAGCACACAAGAACGCGGCATCCAACCCCTTGGCTCAATTCCAGAAAGAGATTACACTAGAAAAGGCCATGACGCCCAAGTACGTAGCGTGGCCCCTCAAGCTGTATGATTGCTCTCCAATCTCTGATGGCGCAGCCGCTCTCGTCTTGGCTTCTGACAAGAAGGCAAAGCAGTACACAGATACGCCAGTCAGAATAGTAGGCTCAGGCCAAGCATCAGCATCCATGGATTTATCCAACCGAACTGACTTGACGACATTCGAAGCCTCTGTCTTGGCCAGCAAGATTGCATACAAGATGGCACAGGTCACGCCGAAGGACATCGACTTCGCTGTCGTCCATGACTGCTTCACCATTGCAGAGATCATAGCCACTGAGGACTTGGGTTTCTTCAAGCCTGGCGAAGGCGCAAAGGCAGTTCGAGAAGGCACAACTGCGAAAGACGGGTCAAAGCCGATTAATCCCACTGGCGGATTGAAAGCAGTTGGTCACCCAGTTGGAGCAACAGGAGTGAAGCAAGCAGTTGAGGTCTACAGAGAGCTGATTGGCGCTGCTGGCGCAAACCAAGTTCCAAAACATAACATTGGTTTGATGCATAACTTCGGCGGCACCGGGGCTACCTGCGTGGTAAACATCATGAGGAGGGCTGACGCATGAGCGAACAACCAACGCTTGAGGCTTACAAGAAGAACATTCAGGAAGGCAAGTACAAGGCTTTCAGATGCACGAAGTGCAAAGCCGTCATTGCTCCTCCCCTAGGCACGTGCTACAACTGTGGCAACACCAAGATGGAATGGACGACCGTAAGCGGCAAGGGCAAGCTTGTTTCCTTCACAATCATATACATTGCGCCTGACGAATTCGCCGCCGAGGCACCGTACATTGTCGGCATAGTGGAGCTTGAAGAGAAAGCCAGAGTCACAGCACGACTGATAGGTTTTGACCCCAACAAGCCTGAGGCCATAAAGGTCGGTACACCCCTGAAGCTCGACTACGAGAAAGGCAAGTCCGGCAAGACTTACCTTGCTTTCAGGCCCGCTTGAAGTAATGTCTTGGTGAGGATGGCTGGGCAGGAGCTTGGGCTGGCCCCGCATCAGTGCCGCGCATAGGACGAGGTTAACGAAAGCATTAGCGAATCTGCCACTCAGCGAGCGCTCTGCTTTCTAGGATGTCTGGGTTCCCGGACCCTTATCATTCCCCTCGGGAGCTGGTTCACGAACCTTGGGCACCAAGAGCTTCGACCAGTCAATCCGAATCAGTAGGTAGACTGCAGCAAGTACCAACAGGAGAGTAAGAGGCTCGATTGATCTTGTGTAGACGGTTGAGGGTCCTTCCGACGTGATGAGCTCTTCAACCCACTGAAGGCCCAACCTTCCCGCCCATGCTATGGCAGTTAGGAACATAATCTTGCCAATGGACTGAGGTATCATGACTTTCCACCAAGAGTATCTCGCTGCGCCTAGCGGCACAACGACAATATCGTCGGGGAGAGGTGTGACAGCCAAGAACCAAATGACTACCGGTGTTAATCTGGGATGCGCCTCAAGCAACTGCTGAAACGAATGTCGCTGACTGCTCTGGACGTAGTGCCCGCCTGCATAGCCTATTGCGTACCCGGTCATGTCTCCAATGGTCGCACCTATGCCAGAGATCAAGCCCACAATCATAGGGTCAAACACGAATTGCAGACTAGGGTCTCGAAGCCCACCAAATACGAAAGTGGTCACGTAGTAGGGGAAGGGCACAACTACAGTCGCATTGCCCAAGAAACATATGGCGAAGAGGCCAGGGTAGCCAGCCAGCAGAGAGAAACCGTACACCCAGGAATAGATCATGACCAATGGGCTAGTCAAGTCTGGATATATGATGACTAGTGCCCAGTAGAAACCGACCAATGCGCCCATAGCCATGAATGCGGCTTCGCGTTTCTTCACGGGTTCTCTGTCTCCTCTCGGAGAGCTATACTGAATGTCATATGAACATTGGCGCTACGTATTGAGAGTAAGAGCATTACTTGCGGGAGACGTAAATGGTACGATCCCTGCTGCTAACCTTAAGAAGCACGACAGTGACTCATGTATGAACAAGATGAGATACAGTCTGGCATATGGCAGTGGTCAGTTGTCTGTCGATGTCGACGCTTTCGGCAACACGCACGAGGTTGCACCAAAGTCGGCTATTGCGGTCCCCAATCTTGACAGCGAAGTAGTCGCTGCCTTAGAGCGCCCGTCCGGAGCCGACCCTCCCACAGAATCCCTCTCAGATTCCTCAACCATAGCACTAGTCGTGGATGAGTCGTCACGAATGTGCCCAGCACGTGCCCTCCTAGAATCCGCCTTGTCATATCTTAGGGCCTATGGCTTCGGTCCACCGAATGTAGTCATCTTTGCTGCTCACCGGGTGGGATCTGTCCACCAAGAGAGCGAGATTAATCGCCAGCTAGGAGACCCGATTTCTCGTGGCTACACTCTCGTCATCCACAATCCGGACGACTTAGACAGTGTCTCCAACATAGGGGAGACTTCAACTTTCCATACGCCCTTGGAGGTCAACAGATTCCTCTTGCAGGCTCATTATCGGATTGGTCTGGGCGCGATAATGCCCGACCCATTTGTGGGGGCCACAGGAGGAGGAATGTCAGTCATCCCCGGCGTTAGTGGCCGCAAGACAATCCTTCGTAACATGAAGCTAAGAGTCTCGCCCGAATGTGGTCCCTTGGATACGTCCTGCCCAGCGAGCGTCGACATCCTTGAGGCGTCGTGTCTGGCCGGTCTCGACTTTGTGCTCAACACAGTCCCTGACTGGAAAGGATCGGTCGCAAGAGTTGTCGGTGGAGATCCGTCAGCTGCATGGCATGAGGGAGTCAAGACATCGAGTGTCCTTTCATCTGCTACTATCAGTCGGTTGGCTGATGTCGTTCTTGTGAGCGCAGGAGGAGATCCCTTTGACCGGACTCTCTATGACGCTGTCGACTGCCTGCACGCAGCCCTTCAATGTTCAAGACTCAACGGAGCCATAGTACTTGTCGCCGAGTGTGCTCAGGGCATCGGCCCCATAGGTTTCAGAAAGAGTCTCCTCGCGACGAAATCAGAGAAGGATGTTACTGTAACTGCGAAGAAGCAATTCGAGATCGGGATGGAGAAATCAAGGCTGTTTCGGCGTGTCACAGACACGAGGAGGCTAGTCATCTGCTCAAAGCTTCGGGAATCCTTCTTGGAGGAAGGGCTTGCGTGTGGCCTTACGGGTAATCTTGCTGAGGCTCTGGAGACGGCAGGACATGACACTGGAAGTCGGTCCAATATGACATTGCTACCAAAGGGTGTAGCCACGGTGATCCGAGGAATCTAATTCGATTCAGGTTGTTTTCTTCTTCTTGGCTGTTTGAGTCCTCTTTGCTGTCTGAGCCTTCCCTTCATATAAGGCATCAACCGCTGACAGGGCATCGGTGCTCTCCTGCTTTGTGAATTCCTTCAGATTTCCAAGCTTGCCGATTCTCACTGTCACCAAAGCGTCGTCATCCCTCGGCATCATTGCCCATGAAACCTCAAAACCCGGTCTCTCGGCGACAAACTGACGCAACATATCAAGCCATGTCTGTTTCACATCGTCAATTGTGACGTAGATGAAGTGCCTTAGAGGGATGCTGACCTCCACGCACAGAACCCGTCCGGACTCGATGTAGTAGTTCTCAACTTTCCAGGCCACTGTAAAGGACTCCTCAGACTCGAATGCGACCCCATCAGACGATAGATAAGTCTTGTTCAATGGAAACTCTGACGGCTGGAAGTCTAGTCTTTTTCTTTGTCAGACGCAAGGAGCCTTTCCACATCGTCTATGAAGCTTTCAGCTTCATCCTTTCGTTTCTTCTCCTTCATTTGAGCAACCCTCTGTTTCCTTTCGCGTTCGGCAATGAGCAGCTTCTCAACCTCCGCTAGGAATTGCTCCTCAGGTTTGAGTTCGACATGTTCCGGAGGCGCCTCAG
>Ga0153916_10002727_pt1 | contig 12926 bp, 14 predicted proteins | sample Opewatmetagenome_FD_109642 | JGI IMG/M metagenome (GOLD analysis project Ga0153916, IMG submission 109642) | Freshwater wetland microbial communities from Ohio, USA - Open water 3 Core 3 Depth 4 metaG | ecosystem: Environmental > Aquatic > Freshwater > Wetlands | place: USA: Ohio, Lake Erie...
AATCGCCCGGTTCCACAGCCCACATCCAAAGTGGGTTCGCCGGATTCGTGGATGATCTCGAGGTAAAAGGGGCGATCTTCCCAGGTAGAGGTATCGCCACGAAATAAATCCCAGGTCTGGGCCATCATTCCATGATATTCATAATCTGGCTCTGTCATTTTACTTCTACTTTCTTATATTCAAATTACATCCTTCAGTTAAATTCTTATTAAGGACCAATAACCCTGGAATTAGCAATCCGAGCATTGTCAGTCCGATCCATGGGCTGAAGGGTGGCAAGGTAAGCGTTGGGTAAGGCTCATAATATAACGTTTGTCGGCTCAACCAAGGTAAAGGGAGCAAACAAACGGAAAGAACGATTGCAACAGCAACCAAGGTCAGCCAATCCTGCCAGCTCCATGCCTTGCGGTGATACGTTGTTCGCGGCGACTGTCGGCCCTGGTACCATAACCCCCCGATGATTAATAACACCCCTGAGAGGATCATCGCCAATCCACTTACCCCTGCGCTGCCCAGCTGTGTAACCCACCCCAATGCCAACAACAACAGCCCAAGCAACATGCTTATGCGTGGGTAAACTTGGCCTCTGCCACTCATCGGTCTTGTGCTGGCAAACCCGCGTGCGGTCATGGCCTCAGCCAGCTGCATGGCGTGTTCCAGTCCACCGACCAGGAGGGGCATCAACAGTGGCAGCCAATCACGTAAGGTCCGCATTTGGTGACCCCGTACAGCTTGGGCTTCGCGGATCTGCTGGAATTGGCGTAAGGTGGTCGGCAGGTAAGTGACCGAGATGGACGTTACCACCGCGATTGGGAAAAATGCTCGCGGGATCAGGCTGATCAAGTCACGCACTGGTAAAGCCAGGTTGAGCACTGCGAAGCTAGCCAACATACCAGTTAAAATCAGCCCATTCGTGGCACCATAGATCATCGCTTCCAGGGTCACCCTTCCACTGATCAAAGGCAGCTTGCCCGGGATGGCGAACAAAACTGTCGTTCCATAATGGGAAGTGAGGGTATTAAATACGGTAGCAAGCAGGATGACCCAGCCGGCTAATTTCCATAATGAAATTGGCCTGGGGATATCTGAGCCTGCCTGACGCAAGGATAATCCTACAAAAAGTACACACATCAAGATAATCACCAGATAGAGAGGGTTGCGTGTAATTGAAAGTATCACGAGGATTGCGATCAGCCAGCTTACCCAAACCCAGGGTTGTTTCATCCAGTAAGACTCCTCCCTTGTTGATTGCCTCCAGTGCTCGACTCAGGTGTGTACTTGAACTCGAAGCGCTGGCGGAAACGTCGCAGTGCTCGCAATGCCGGTGCCCCGAAAGTGAGAATCAGCAGGACATTTCCGATGGCTGCAATAGCATCCCACACCAGTGAAGTCACCAGGTAATAAGCTAGGTAACGCTGGAGGGTCGCCAGGAGACCTAAACCGGCCGCATAAGACTGATTCTGCGGCCCAATGATGAAAGGCCATTGCCAGAGGTTCATGATGGCGCCATACAAAAAACCCCACAGCAACCCAAAAACCGCCAGTAACAGGATCTCAGGGTTGATATTTCGTGAGCCTTGCTTGGTTTGCCTTCCTGCGAATGCCCTAACCAGCGGATACAGGATCGGGGTGCTCATCCCGACCCACCCTGCTGTAAACATCTGCGCTGGCAGCCATGGCCCCACCCCTCCCGTCACCAAAGCAGAGACGAGCAGGGTCAGCGCGCCCATCAAAAAGCCCACCCGTCCACCAAATATGTATCCTACCAAAATGATGAGGAAAAATATGGGAGTGAATCCACCCGGACCTGGGATGGCAGTTTCGATAAATCTGAGAGCCGAGTTGATCGCTACTAAAATCCCTAGCAGTGCAATCAACTTGGTATTCACCATCGGTCCCTGGGCTTCAAATAACAGCACCAGCAGGCAAAGTCCCAATAACAAAGTCATCATCATCGGCATCTGTTCAACGCGTAGCGTGCCAAAACCTGCCTGCTGAGAAACCGCAGGGAGAAAGAATGGGTACAGCAAAACCAGCATCCCTGACAAGGTAGCTGACATATAGATGGCCAGGCTGAACAGGCGGGATTTCATCGAACTCTCAAGTCTCCGTTATCTTCCATTACTTACTGCGGGAGCGTATCAGGTAGATGATGAGTCCGCCTAATACGAGCAGTATTGACGCGTATACGATATATCCACCGACCCCGGTTTTGGCTGGAGCGACTGTAGCAATTGGCTGAGGGGGCATCGTGGCAGGGATTAATGTTGGTTCCAGGGTTGGTTGGGGAGTATCTGTTGGCGGTAAGGATGTCTGAGTGGCGGTTGGAAGCACAAATGCCACGCCTTCACAGATATTCTGAAATGTAAGAATTGCAGGAGGGTCACCGGTTCCCCAGCTCCAAGCATACATACCACCATCCCCTACCTGGCTCTGGTCTGCACCGACCACGGAATAGCCCCAGCCATTCTCACCCAGCTGCCAGTAAGACCAGTAATTCGGCATACTTCCGAAGCAATCATTGGAGGCATTACCTACTTTCCCAATCTTGCATACTGCAGTTCCCTGGGTCGGGTTTGTGGCAGTTTCTATAGCTAAGCCTGAGCGTTGCAGCAGATCCAATCCGGTAATGGTGCTTTCAGTAAAGCTTACACAAGCGGTGAACAAAGAATTATCCCCTGAAAATATCGCCAGTCCGGCTCGATGACTGGTTGGGAAAATACCAAGATTGGAAAGTGGTATCTCAGAAAGACCGATGATAGCTTCCACGGTGCTGTAGGTATTGGCATATGTGCCACCAATCGACCCATCCGATTTATGCAAGCCCAATAAAGCATCCACCGGGTTTGTTTGATCCTTCGCCCAGTTTTGCCCCCTCAGGTCTTCACCCGCAGAAACTAATGCCTGCATGATCCAGCCGGTGGAATCGGCATTGAGTGGATCGGTGTCCCATGAAGGTCTCCAGCCTGCGCTGGAAGCCTGGGTATTATGGAAATAGCCAAGTGCATTTTGGATGACATCACTTTGTACATCGACCTTTCGGCTGGCAAGCACTGCCGTCACAGCTAGCGCAGTCGTATCCGGGTCATCCGGTCCCCAACTGCCATCCATGGCTTGCGATTGGATCAAATATTGGATTGCAGCGTCTGGTACGCTATGTCCAGCCAGACTTAATCCCAGGATCGCCCAGGCCTGGGTGAGGTCGCTAGCTTTCCCGTTGCTTAACTCCTGCTGTGCCGTAGTGCTGTAGGCACCTGTATCTGGGTGGAAGCTATTTTCCAAATCTCCAGCCAGGTCCATCCCACCAAACGCTGAGGGATCCCCACCAGACAATGAGACCGCCGTCAGCAATACGCCTGCCCGGCCGGGAAATAAAGTACCAGTTGTGTCATGCGTGTATGTGATCGCCTGGGCAGCCAGGTAGACCAGCATGGAATTACCCTCTGCGGAGAGCATTTCACTCACAGGCTTCCCGGCTGTGACGAATGCCAGTACACTTCGGGCTGTAGTGTCGGGATCTGAGACGCCACTGAAACCTACGATACCCCCATCTGCTTGTTGTTGGGATTGAAGGTACGCCAGGCCAGCTTGAATGACCTGAGACCGATCGGGAATCGATTGTGCTTTCGCTGTGCTCGCTTGGAGAAAATGCGACAAGCCGATGACCATCAAAAAGCCCAATGATAATGATAGAAGTAACTTAGATAAATGTTTCATGTTCTCCTCCATGACAGGGATGCAACTTATTTAACCAAAACCCCTGTCGCTTTTGGACAGGGGTGAAAAGCATGCTTGGGTGTGACAGCAAGGGTTCACAGCTCCTTTCAGCGAGGTGATGTTGAACCCAATTTGGGCGGGCGACCTGGCTGGGGAGTAAATCCCTTACAGTTGCGCGACAGCGCCGGACTATGCTTCCAAATCATTAACCGGCTTCGCCTTTAAGCCATCCCATCCGGGGGATATGGCACCCAAATTGGAAATTATTCAATTGTGACTTTATTTTATACCGGTAACATGTACCCGTCAAGATGATTATGGACCGACGCGGGTATAAGGTCCATCATTATTAATTTTGAGTGTATCCGACACCGTATCAATCTTGAGGATTGCACTCAGCGTGTCATTGCGGTACAGGACTGTGTCTCCAGCTTGACCCTGTAAATTATAAAGCTCCAGTGTTAGCTCATTTTCTGCCCGATCCATAATGTTATAGTAACCCGAAAAATTCATCTTAACAAAACAACAGCTGTCCATCGAAAAGTATCCATTCTCGAATACCCAATCCGTAACCTGGGCAGATTCTGACGGTATGTTTGCCAGATGAGCATCCTTATATTACCAGACGCCCTGGATGAATTCCACCCTCGGATCTTTCTTGCACCCCACCAAAACTGCTGAAAAGCATAGCAAGGCCACACATAGAGTTATGGGTGTTTTCGAATTTCTTTTGGATAACTGTATCATTTTCCCGTTCACCATTGGCATCCAGGCATCGAGTGAATCTAATTATATACACCAAAAATCAAGTGTAAGTTCACCAAGGTAACAAAAAAGCCTGTGGCTCGAAGAACCACAGGCTTTTAATTCCTGATTACATTTTATTTGGATGTTTCTTACCGACCAGGTCGGCAGCAGCAAAACCCGCAGATAATGCTGCCTTGTTCATCTCTTCAGTACCTTTAGGTGCACGCGCTGCCACAGCCTGGGTGATTGCCTGTCGTGAAACCACGCCCGTCAACCCCACAAGCACCCCCAGAGCAACCACGCTGGCCGTGATGCTTTTCCCGCTGCTCTCCTGTGCCAGACGGGTTATTGGCACTTTGATTGCCCGGCTTGATGGCACCCGCCCTACTCTCTCCTGATCTACGATCAGTAGACCATCCTTTTTCAGGTTGCCGGCATATTTATCACATGCCTCCTGGCTCATTGCGACCAAAACATCTGCAATGATCACCTCTGGATGGTCAATCTCTCCCTGGGCAATAACCACTTCAGCCTTACTGGCCCCACCGCGTGCTTCCGGCCCATAGCTCTGGGTTTGGGTTGCATTCTTGTTATCATAGATCGCTGCTGCTTCCGCCAGGATGATGCCAGCCAGTATCATTCCTTGCCCGCCTTCACCCGCCAGCCGGATTTCCATTCGATTTCCAGGGTTTTTGATAGCCACATCTCACCTCCTTAGGTTCTCTCCGGGTTGGCTGGTTGTGCTTGCTGTACCCTTTGGATCAGCTGTTCGTAAAGTTGAGTATATTCCGGCTTTTCAACGTCATGCATAACCCCACGTACGATTTTCTTTTCCACCTCTTCTGGTGATAACTTTTCAGCTGCAGTCATTGAGATGCTATCTTCCTTAAGCAAGCGCATCATATCTACGGTGGTGCCGAGTTTGTTCATCCTTCCGTAGGTCGTTGGGCAGTAACTGACTGCCTCCACCAGGCTGAAACCATTCTTACGGATGGCTTGCTCAATAAAACGATCCAACTCGACCGCGTGGTAGACAGTGCTCCGGGCAACGTATGTCGCCCCAGCTGCTTTTGCCACTTCACAAATCGCCATCGGCGGCTCAATGTTTCCATATGGGGCTGTGGCTGCCTTAGCACCCACAGGTGTCGTGGGGCTGTATTGTCCACCGGTCATCCCATAAATGGCATTATTCACTACAATGGCAGCAATCCCGATATTCCGGCGCGCGGCGTGGATGAAGTGATTCCCTCCGATTGCCATTGCATCCCCATCCCCCATGATGGTGATTACCTTCATATTCGGTTTGGCGATTTTCAGCCCCGTAGCAAATGCCAACGCACGCCCATGCGTGGTATGAATGGTGTTGAAATCCATGTACACTGGCATGCGTCCGGTGCAGCCTATTCCGGATACCAAAGCTACATCATCTTTATCCAGACCAATGCGATCAATGGCGCGGATCAATGCACCCATCACGATGCCTATACCACACCCTGCACACCACACGTTAGGGAACTTCTTGGTAGGCCGTAAATACATGTATTCCGTATGTTCAAATTGTGTTGGCATAGTTACCTGTCTTCAATCGCTTCGAGGATCATCTGAGGTGTGACCATCTCTCCATTGGCTCGATTTACCCTCACGACTTTATTGCGTCCGGCAACCCGTTCCACTTCCAGGGCTAATTGCCCCAGATTCATCTCGGGGACGATAATCCGCTTGGCAATCCGCGCTACCCGGCTGATCTCAGCTTCGGCAAATGGCCATATCGTCAATAACGTCACCATCCCAACTTTAGTCCGTCGTTGTCGTGCTAGCTTGACTGCATGTCGGCCACTACGTGCGGAAGCCCCATAAGTGACTACCACCGTTTTATCGCTTTCGGATAAATCCTCTTCAACCAAAATAATGTCATTTAGATTACGCTCAATCTTACGATGCACACGCTGGATCCACGGGTCGATCTCATCCAGGCGGGTGGTTGGGTAACCAAGCACATCATGGAACAAACCGGTGATGTGATAACGGTAACCTTCTCCAAAATTCGCCATGGGAGGGACATCACTCAGCGAATCACCATAAGGTTTGTACCATTCAGGCGGCACATCAGTAGCAATCCGCTCCACCCGTTCGACGGAGTCAAATTCGGGCAGTTCGATCTTCTCGCGCATGTGCCCAACGACTTCATCCATCAACAAGATCACCGGCGTGCGATACTTTTCAGAATAATTAAAAGCCTTCACGGTCAAATCGAAGGATTGGCTGACCGACACAGGGCAGAGCACGATCATCGGATGGTCACCATGGGTGCCCCAACGTGTCTGCATCACATCTCCTTGCGAGGCGCTCGTCGGTTGCCCGGTGCTAGGTCCTAAACGCTGCACATCCACGATGACAACAGGAATTTCAGTCATGGCAGCATAACCGATATGCTCCTGCATCAGTGAAAAACCCGGACCAGAAGTAGCCGTCAGAGATTTTAAGCCGCCAACCGAGGCGCCGATACAGGCAGCCAAACTGGCTATCTCATCTTCCATCTGGATGAACTTCCCACCCACCTTGGGTAGCTCTCTCGATAACATTTCTGCAATTTCTGTGGAAGGTGTTATGGGGTAGCCTGCGTAGAATTTACAACCCGCTGCAATAGCTCCCCATCCAACCGCTTCGTTCCCTTGCATTAATTTAACGGTCAATCTGCCCTCCTTATATCTCAACCTTCTTTACTATGATTGCCAGATCTGGGCAGTGAGTATCACACCAATGGCAGGCGGTACACTTTTCTGGATAAACCACTACTGGATGGTCATCATCATCCAATGCCAAAACGCCTGTCGGACAAAATGCAACACAAATACCACAACCTTTGCACCAGTTTGCGAAAACCGTCACCTGACCACGCGGTCCTTTTTTAGGTACGGTTTTTAGTCCTGCTTTGGGTTGTTCAATCGTTGAGGGTTCACCCATGCTACACCATCCTCACCCGAATCCTTCAAATTTAGTCTTAGTTTATCCAATCATTATACATTTTGGATTTACTCATCGTAACCGATAAATAGCCATTTTTTCGAGTGTATATCATCACATTAACGATGTGACTCTTGCTTTATTATGTGCAGATATAATACCTGTAATTAACATAGAAGTGATAGATTATTGACAGTTCATGTTAAAATTGTATCGCCTTCGTGACCTAAAACTACCATGAACCTTGATCCACGAACAATCATCAACAGCCCATTTGGCCTGAAACTGGCCTATTTAATCGGCAGATACACACCTGATTGGCTGGGTTGCTGGATTGCATTATTTGCTGCGGATCGTATTTCCGCTCGCAAGGGCTGGAAAATGATTCGTGCCGCGCGTTGTAATCAGTGGGTGGCATATGGCGAGAAGCTGGATGGAGGCGCTTTGAATAAAGTGGTGGGGGAGAATTTTCGCAGCATTGCTTGTTCGATTTTCGACCTGTATCACAATATATATAATCCCGCTTCATTCCTACACATCATCGAGCCGGATCCAATAGCAATCCAGCTGGTTCAGCGTCCCGAATTTTCTGACAGAGGTCTGGTGGTAGCCGGGATACATATGAGTAATTTTGATATGGCTTTTCAAGTCGGCGGGTTGGCAGGCATCAAAGCCATTGTATTAACCCTTCCTGAGCTGAATGCTGGATATCAAATTCAGACTGATATGCGCATGAAAAATGGTTTGAATGTCGTTCAGGTTTCCGTCGGATCACTCAAGCATGCAGTGGACTATCTTAAAGCTGGGGGTATGATCATTACTGGGATCGATCGCCCAGATGAAACATACCTCTACCGCCCGAAGTTCTTTGGTCGACCAGCTGCTATACCCATCCATCATATCTTCTTGGCATTGAAATCACATGTGCCAATCGTTGTAGCAGGGATCCATAGACAATCTGATCGAAAATACCATTTCATTTTCTCTGAACCAATCGAGATGCGGCCGCACCCAGATAGGAAAACAGAAATTTTGCTCAATGCTGAGACGATCTTACAAGTAGCTGAAGGTTTTATTCGTCGTGACCCCAGCCAATGGGCGATGACATTTCCAGTTTGGCCGGAAGCCATGGATCAGGTCCCTGAATAAGGTCGATATTAGATTGATAATGGAGAATTATTATGAGGGATATAAAAGACCACAAGCGAGTAAATGACATCTTTCTGGGACCATTGGAACGACCTGCTTTGACATGGCTGGCAGAGCATTTACCAGCTTGGGTGACACCAGACATGATGACCGTCACCGGGATCATTGGGGCATTGGTGATCACGCTAGCTTATGGTCTCAGTCGATTCCACCCTGCCTTCTTATGGTTGGCCACGCTTGGCTTCATCATCAACTGGTTCGGCGACAGCCTGGATGGCACCCTGGCCCGTCACCGGCACATTGAACGCCCAAAGTTTGGCTTTTTTATCGACCATGTTGCGGATGTACTCACCGAAATCATTATCATTCTGGGTCTTGGATTAAGCCCCTATATTTCATTCTCGGTTGCCAGCATGTGTTGCATTGCCTACATTGCAATGTCAGTCTTGGTGTATGTGCGAATGAATGTGATGGGGGAGTTCAAAATCTCGTATAGTAAACTAGGACCCACCGAAGTTCGGGTGATTGCCATAGGGCTTAACACCGCCATGTTTTTTGGTGGTTTACGTACTTTCAACTTTACCCTGGGTTCTGTAACTGCAGCCATCAGCCCATATGATCTGGTCGTGACTGCTATCACCCTGCTCCTGGTCTACTTCTTCGCCGAGACCAGTATCAAGCAATCAATTGCCCTGGGTAAGTTAGGCGAGTGACGCAATAGAGATTTGGAATCCTCTCCATTGCTCATAAAGCTTTCCTGCCAATAAGACCTTTGCTTCTGCCCATGCCTTGCCTACGAGCTGCAAGCCAATGGGCATTTTTTCACTTGACCAACCACACGGAACTGAGAGTGCGGGTAGTCCCGTCAGATTGAATGGCGCGGTGAAGCGCGTTAACAACCTGGGCCGGTCAAACGCATCCACTGGACTCCGCAAAGGAGCGGTGACAGGTGTGGTGGGGGTAAGCAGCAGGTCAAATTCATCGAAAAATTCATTAAATTGACAGCGTAGGATAGTTTGCATCCGCCGCGCTTGGGAATATTCCGTGGAGGTATGAGCTGCCCCGGTTTGCAACCGCTTGAGCACGTCCTGCCCAAAACCCTGTGGGTTTTCAGACAATCGTTGGTGATGAAAGGCAGCTGCATCGCTGGGGGTCATCAGGCCATTTGCCATCGCGGCTTCCCACGCATTTGGGAAGGCTACCTGATCCACTTGTGCTCCTAAGCTTTCAAACACCTGCCCCGCCTGTTTTACAGCACTCTGCACTTCTCTATCTACAACCTCCTCATCTGTAAAATAACCATCTGCAGCCAGAGCAATCCGCCAACCGCGCAGGTCCTTCCCAGGTATGGTGAGATAATCATCAACTGGCATGTCCACCGACCAGGCATCTTGCGGATCATATCCCGCGATGGTCTGCAGCAGGATGGAAATATCCTGTACACTACGGGCCATCGGACCAGCATGGTCCAGGTTCCAGCTTAACGGGATCACTCCCCGTAAACTCACCCGCCCATAGGTCGGCTTGAGACCCACCACGCCACAAAGAGCGGACGGGATCCGGATTGAGCCACCGGTATCGCTGCCTAAAGCCCCCATGCATAAACCGGTTGCCAGGGCGGCGGCGTTCCCACCCGAAGAACCTCCGGTGACACGGGTCAGATCCCAAGGGTTGCAACAATCGCCGTAATGCGGGTTCTCGTTGGTCACTCCCAAGGCAATCTCATGCATGTTAAGCTTGCCTAACAGAACCGCACCGGCTTCTTTCAATTTCAGCACCACGGCCGCATCAGATTCTGGAATGTAATCTGCAAAAAAGGTTGAGCCTGCCGTCGTGCGTATTCCTTGGGTCTCGTACAGGTCTTTCAAAGCCAGTGGGATGCCGTGCAAAGCCCCCTTATAGTCACCATGTTGGATCTGTATTTCTGCCTGGCGCGCTTGCTGGAGTGCAAGCTCGGGGGTTACGGTGATGAAAGCGTTCAGGCGTTGGTCAATCTGGTTGATACGCTCCAGATGTGCCTGGGTAAGCTCAACTGGTGAGATTTCCTTTTGTTTCAAAAGATTTGCAGCATCATATAGCTTGAGTGAGGTTAATTCCATCTTGTATTCCTCCTTAGACACGTGGGCTATTTCACCGCTACCACACCAAACGCACGAGGCGCACGTCTCACCTGTCTGAAGCCTGCCAGTTCCAGCCGGCGCATGACCCCCGCGGTAATACTGCGCCCTGATTTACTTTCGGGGTCACCAATGTAATGGAATAATATGCTCCGGTTGCGCATCACCCGGTAGAGCTCCCGATAAAACTCCCCGGAATAGAGGTCACCTGCCAGACTGAAGGCAGGTGGGTCATGAATGACACGTGTGAATCGCCTGGCGTCCATCTCGGCAACCACAGTAAAACTATCCCCAATCATCTGAGTGATCTTCGAGTTATCGAACAGCTCCCGCGACCACGGGTTAAGCCGGCACACCTTCAACGCGGCTGGGTCCAGTTCAATGGTTGTAACATGTTCTGCTGTCCTGGCAGCTTCGATGGCAGTATATCCTAAACCCGTGGCAGTATCCAACACCTGTCCTACCAGTGGTTTGATAGCACGAATCTTCTCCAATGTATCCCGGTGAGGTTCGGTATCTTTGATGCGGTGCATCGGGATGCCGGATACAAGCATGGTGGGGGCACCCGAGGTTGGATACAGGCTGTAAACGCGATCAATTTGCTCGGAATAGAATTGGATGGCACGCAGTGACTCATCGTCGATCACATAACAGCTTGAACTAGATTTCGCGATCTCCTCAACGTCTATCCATTTCAAGAGGTTGCCATCCGGAAGCTGTAACCCTTGTGGATGCAGAAGTAGCTGGGTAGTGCTCAAACCCAGGTCCAGGGATATGTTTACTGACCCCATCCCATTGAGCTGGGCGTCCAATACTTTCTTTGCTTGGTAGTGTGAAAGGACCACCATCCTCCTGCCGCCTAATCACCCCTCGAGTAAATATTGGTTTAGCTCATCAAGTGCCTTTTGTGTACCTTGATAGTGGATGGCAATCAATCCTTCCTTGCGGGCTGCATCGATGTTTTCAGCGATATCATCAATAAATACAGTTTCCCCAGGCTGAACACCTAATCGATCAACTGCCAGATGGAAGATACGCGGGTCTGGTTTAACCAATTTCACTTCAGCCGAAATGATCAGCTCATCGAACAACCCATCAATGCCCCAGCGCGTGTGCAATGTCTGGCGCAAATCATCCCAGGCATTACTAAGTAACCCCACCTTGTAGCGCGGGTGGAGCTCACGAATATATCCCAATAATCGCCAATTCACATCATCGGCTGACCAATATTGTTCCAGGAAACCCGGCATATCTTCGGGTTGAATGCCGAGGGCATTCCGAACTGTTTCCCAATGCATTCCAATGCTGATCTCTCCCCGAGACGCCCTTTGGGCAGAATCACTGAAGAATACCAGGTTGTCCAATTGGGATAGCGGTAGCCCTAACTGTTGTGCTAGTTTCAGGCGAGGGCGATCATCGACCATGCGGACCAATACTCCCCCAAAATCAAAAATAAAAGCTCGTATATTCAATTTGGTTACCCCTCAATGGTTATTCAAAAGCTGTTCCAGGTCAAGCCGCATCTGCAGGGATGTCTGGAATTGGATCGCCTGTAGACCGGCTGCCTTCGCCCCATCAACATTGCGCTTCATATCATCCACAAAGATAGATTGGTTGGCTTCCACTCCTAACCTGGTTACTGCTAATTGGAATATGCGTGGGTCGGGCTTGGCCAAACACACCTCTGCAGAGATGATCATGGTGTCAAACGCATCCTCAAAGTGCCATTTCTCAGCAATGACTTGACGCAGGTCATCCCAGGCATTGCTCAGCAGCGCGGTTTTATAAGTTTGATGCAGCTTACTCACATAATCGATCAGTGCATAATCTAGCTCATCTTCCGAGAAGAATTCATCCAGCAAAGCTTTGAATTCCACTGGTGAGCGATTAATCTGATGGCGCAGGTTCTGCCAATGCTCTTGGACTGCGATCTCTCCTCTTTGGGCACGGTCGCCCGACTCACCTCCAAAGATGAACTCCTCCAATTCGTATCGGTTCATACCCAGTCGGGCAGCCAGCTGTTCCCGCGGCCCAAAATCAGCGGTGCGTAGCAGCACTCCGCCGAGGTCGAAGATGATGGCTTTAATCGTCATGAAGATAAGTATAACAGATGGGTTGTGCGGGAGTTATCTATGAGTAATAATTATCGGGATAATAGATTAATGCCTAATCTGTGAACGTTTTCCCCCTATTTTCGTTCTTGGAAAATGAGGGAGGCTGGAGCGAATCCGG
>Ga0153916_10002728_pt1 | contig 12926 bp, 13 predicted proteins | sample Opewatmetagenome_FD_109642 | JGI IMG/M metagenome (GOLD analysis project Ga0153916, IMG submission 109642) | Freshwater wetland microbial communities from Ohio, USA - Open water 3 Core 3 Depth 4 metaG | ecosystem: Environmental > Aquatic > Freshwater > Wetlands | place: USA: Ohio, Lake Erie...
AGAGGGCGTGCTTGTAGTCGCGCAGCCGGCCCTGCTCCTGGGCCCACAGGCACGCCGCCAGCGGAAGGGTCGAGCGAGGCTGATAGCGCGGCAGATGGATCTCGACACCGAGCTCGAGTGCCCTGCGGTACACGTTGCGCGTCCAATCGACGCGCAGGTGGTCGCCACGGGGCTCGAGCAGCGGGCGCGGCGCCGGTCGCAGCTCGAGCGGAAGCCATTCGACCCGTGCCCGGCCGGCGTCCTCTGCCGCCTCCAGCACGTGCGACTCCATGTACGAGTACGGGCAGACGACGTCGTAGTAGACACGCACTTCGACCATGGGGAGCGAAGGGTAGTAGAGTCGCCCCACGATCGTCGCTGCGGTCGCCCAGTCGGACCCCGAGCGGACTCGTGCGAGTGGAGCCCCGGTGCCCTGCCCGCACCTCCCCCGGGTCGTGCACCACACGGTCACACGAGAAGGAGGAACCGGTGGCACCTGGTAACGAGCTCGTTCCCGAGGCGATCCTCGAGCAGGAGGGCGTCAAGGTCTCGAAGAGCCCCTGGGGGGCAGACGACGAGATCGGGCGCCTGAACTGGATCACGCAGGACTCGAACCGAGCCATCCTCGAGCACCTCGACGGCAGTCACGTCTTCGACCTCAACGTCGAGTACTTCATCGGCATGCCTTCCTGGGTCGCGGCGGGCGACCCGAAGTACGAGATCTGGATGACGCACACGCCGCAGGGATCCGTCAACGACAACCTCTCCGGCGTCGGCAGCGACGTGCACGAGAAGTACTCGTACTGCGGCGACTCGATCCACATGTACACGCACTGCGGCACGCACATCGACACGCTCAACCACCTCGGCTTCTACGGGAAGTTCTGGAACGGCTGGACGGCCGACCGTGATCTCGGCAGCCGCCTGTGGAACAAGGGCGGCCTCGAGAAGTACCCCCCGGTGATCGCGCGCGGCGTGCTGCTCGACGTGGCGGGCATGCACGGCGTCGACTGCCTGCCCGACAGCTACGCCGTGACCCCGCAGGACCTGCAGGACACGGCCAAGAAGCAGGGCGTGGAGCTGCACCAGAAGAGCGTCGTGCTCGTCCGCACGGGCCGCATGACCGTCTGGCCGGACTTCCACGGCTACCTCGACGGCTCGCCTGGCATCTCGCTCGGCTCCGCCAAGTGGCTCTGCGAGGAGATGGGGGCGATGTGCATCGCCGGGGACACGATCGGCCTCGAGGTGCTGCCCTCCGAGGAGGAGAACGTCTTCCTCCCCGTTCACGCGTACATGTTCGCGACGGCCGGCGCGCAGATCATCGAGGTCGTCGACATGGAGGAGATCGCAGCGGAGAAGCAATACGAGTTCGCGTTCCTCGGCTTCCCACTCAAGCTCCGCGGCGCGACCGGCGCTCCGATGCCGTCGTACGCGGTGCCGCTCAGGGGTTAGCCGCCGCGCCGGGGGAGGAGTGACTGTGCTCTTCCCCCGGCACACGGCGTCCGACATGCGCCCTGACCGCCCCGTGATCGTCGACTCCCATCTCCACGTCGACCACGTGCCGGCGCTCGGCTGGTCGCTCGAGGCGGCCGAGTGCATCCGCCGCATGGACGAGGCCGGGATCGCCAAGGGCATCGTCATGTCGATCGTCGACGCCCCGGAGGTGAACCCGGGGGCGCTCGAGCTCGTCGCCGAGGCGTGTGCGGCGTTCCCCGGCCGACTGGAGGCCTACGCGCGTATCCACCCGTGGTACGGCGACGACGCGGTCGCGCTGCTCGAGCGGGCGATCACGGAGCTCGGCTTCAAGGGTCTCAAGCTCCACCCCGTGACGACGATCGCGCACCCGGCCGGAGAGGACACGCTGCGGCTCATCCGCGCCGCCGCCGCCCACGCGGCGCCGACTCTCTTCCACTGCGGCGACGAGCCGTTGACGACCCCGCTCGCGATCGCCCGGGCGGCTGCGGCATGCCCCGAGGCGACGATCGTCCTCGGGCACATGGGCGGCTACTTCCACGTCGACGAGGCGATTGCGGTCGCCGAACGGCACGAGAACCTCCTGCTCGAGACCTCGGCGATGCCCTTTCCGGCGAAGATCCGCGAGGCCGTCGGCCGGCTCGGCCCGGAGCGCGTGCTCTACGGCAGCGACGGTCCGGCCTGCTCGCCGCTGCTCGAGGTGGAGAAGGTGCGCCTCGCAGCGCTCGACCCGCTCGCGGAGGAGCTCGTGCTCGGCGGCAACGCGCAGCGCATGCTCGAGGCCGTCGTGTGATCGTCGACTCGCTCACGTTCCTCGGCGTGTCGCTGTTCGGCCGGCGCGCGAGCGCGCCGGAGCTGATCGCGGCGATGGACGAGCTGGGCGTCGACCGCGCGGTCGTCTGCCCGCTGAAGCCCGCCGACTATCGGCTGGAGGCGGCGAACGACACGGTCGCGGACGCCGTCCGTGCGCATCGGACGCGCCTCGTCGGGTTCGCCCGCGTCGACCCCTGGCTCGGGGAGGGTGCGGTGGCGGAAATCGAGCGGGCGCTTACCCTCGGGTTGCGAGGCCTGTTCCTCCATCCGTGGGAGGAGACCTTCTGCGTCGCCGCGCCGGTCGTCGACCCGGTGCTCGAGGCCGCGCAGCGGCACCGTCTGCCCGTGATCGTGGCGAGCGGCTACCCGTGGCTCTCGGAGGGCCTTCAGGTCGCCGACCTCGCCCGGCGCTTCCCCGACGTCACGATCGTCGCCACGAACGGCGCGCAGATCAACATCTCCGGCCTCGGCCAGCTCGACGCCGAGCTCGCGCTCACCTCGTGCCCGAACCTCCACATCCAGACGACCGGGGTCTACCGCGAGGACTTCCTCGAGGGCGTGGCGTCCCGGCTCGGTGGCGAGCGCGTCCTCTTCGCGAGCGGCTTCCCCTTCTTCGACCCGCGGCTCGAGCTCCGGCGCGTGCAGTGGGCCCCGGGCTTCGCCGCGGAAGCGAGGGAGCAGATTCTGGGCGGCAACGCCGCGCGGCTGCTCCTCCACTAGCGCGCGGCTGCCCCCTCGTCGCGGAGCGCGAGCCTCGACGTGACGCCGACGACGCCGGGCACCCGCCGTACGTGCAGCGGCACGAGCTCGATGTCCGCGGGGGAGTCGACCTTGCCCGAGAGGGTCACCTCGCCGCCGGTCACCTCGACGCGGATGTCGTCCGGGTGGTCGACCCAGAGCGCGCGCCCAAGCAGGTCCTCCTCGATCTCCCGCCGGATCGCCTCGTCGGAGCGCGCGAACGCGCGAACGAGGTCGGCGCGGCTGACGAGGCCGACCAGCTTCCCGTGCGCGTCGACGACGGGCAGACGGTTGATCCCGTCCTCGAGCATCCGGGTGGCGGCCTCGACGATGGGCCGGTCGGGGCCGATCGTCCGGGCCGGCGAGGACATCGCCTGGCCCACCGTCCTGGCTGCGAAGCGGGTCTCGAGCCAGGGGTCCCTCGAGTCGAGCAGCCACTGCGCGACGCCTCGGCGCCCGCTCTTCGTGGCGGTCTCCTTTGCGAGGATGTCGGCCTCGGAGACGACGCCCACGACGGTTCCTGCGTCGTCCACGACGGGCAGGCCCGAGACCCCGTTCTCGGCGAGCAGGAGCGCTGCCTCCTTGAGCGTGGCATCGGGCCTGGCCGTGACGACTGCGGTCGTCATCACCTCCTGCACCTTCATCTCTCGTCCCTCCTCTCGGTCGTGTCTGCAGGATCGGCCAGAAGCGGCCCTGTTGCATCCGTGCTCCCCCCCGATTGGCGTGCGGTATTTCCCCGGATCTCGCGGGTGCCCCGGCAGGGGCCGAGGCGTGTAACGTCCGGGCCGGGTCGCGCTGGCGCGACGACCGTCCCGGATCCGCTGGAGCAGCCGCCCGTGAGCGAGCCCCGATCACAGTCCTCACTCCGCCAACGGGCCGCGTCCCGGTGAGGATCGCCGTCGTCGGGGCCGGGGCGATGGGATCGGTCTATGCAGGCCTGCTCGCCGACGCTGGCAACGACGTCTGGGTGGTGGACACCTGGGAGGCGCACGTCGCGGCGATCCGCGAGCACGGCCTCCGGGTGGAGGGCGCGAGCGGAGAGCGGACGGTGCGGGTCGGCGCCACCACGAACGCGATGGACGTCGGGGAGGTCGACCTGGTCGTCGTCGCGACGAAGGCGATGGACGTTCGCGACGCCGCCCTCGCCGCGCGCCCGCTCGCGGGCGACGCGACGATCGTGCTGCCGATCCAGAACGGCCTCGGCAGCGTCGAGGAGGCCGCCGCGGTGTTCGGGAGCGATGCGCGCGGGAACGACCGGGTGATCGTGGGCGTGGCGGGAGGCTTCGGTGCCTCCGTCACCGCCCCGGGAGCCGTCCACCACGCGGGCATGGAGCTTCTGCGCCTCGGCGAGCGCCGCGGGCCGGTGACTGCGCGCCTCGAGCGCATAGCGGAGGTGTGGCGCGCCGCGGGCTTCACCGTGCGGACGTACGACGACGCGGACGTCCTCGTCTGGGAGAAGCTCGTCTGCAACGTGTGCTTCAGCGCCACGTGCGCCCTGCTCGACGTGACGATCGGCGAGGCGATGGACGACCCGCGCGCCTGGTCGGTCGCGTCCCGGTGCGCGGTGGAGGCGTACGACGTAGCACGCGCCCTCCGCATCGACCTGCCGTTCGACGACCCGATCGAGCACGTGCGCGCGTTCGGCAGCCGGATCCCGGGTGCCCGCCCTTCCCTGCTCCTCGACCTGAGGGCGGGCCGGCGGACGGAGATCGACGTGATCAACGGCGCCATCCCCCGTGCTGCGCGGACGGTGAGTGCGGAGGCGCCGGTGAACGAGGCCGTCACCGCGCTCGTAAAGGCCATGGAGTCCCGCGCGCGCAGGACGGTCGAGCCTGGCTAGGGTGGCCCGCATGGCAGCGTACGAGATCCTGATCTGGTCGGACTACATCTGACCGTTCTGCCGCATCGGCCAGCGGACGGCCGAGCGGCTCGCGCGCCGGTTCGGCGCCGCGGTCGAGTGGCTGCCCTTCGACCTGCATCCCGAGTACCCGCCGGAGGGCATTCCGCGCTCGGAGCTCGTGCGCCGGTACGGCGAGGCCTTCCACCAGAACCTCGAGCGCTGGTTCGAGCGCGAGGGCCTCGTCTACGACCCACCACCCGAGGTCGTGCCGAGCTCGCGCGCGGCACTCCGCCTCACCGAGCTCGCACGGGCACAGGGGAAGCACGCGGCGACGCACGACCGGCTCATGCAGGCCTACTGGGAGCAGGCCCTGAACATCGGCGACCCCGACGTGCTGCGCGCGCTCGCCGCAGAGCTCGGCCTCGAGGAGGTCGACGGCGCGATCGAGGGAGACCTGTACGGGGAGCAGGTCGCGCTCGCAACCGCCCAGGCGCAAAGCATCGGCATCGACGCGATCCCGGCCTTCCTGCTCGACCGGCGCCTGATCGTGCTCGGCGCGCAGGCCGACGAGGTCTTCGAGCGGGCGTTTGCGCAACTCGGCCCGCCGGCGGCGGAGGCTCCTGCGGGCTCGTAGGCGCTGGGCGGTGCGCGTCTCCTAGAGTGCCCCCGACGGGGAACACGACGACGGGAGGGTGCATGTCGCAGGAACGCTTCGACGCGGGGCTGGCGGTCAGGCGCGAGGTCCTCGGCGCCGAGTACGTCGACCAGGCGATCGCCGGCGCCGACAGCTTCAACCGCGAGTTCCAGGAGCTGGCAACCGAGTTCTGCTGGGGCGGCACGTGGGCCCGCGGCGTGCTTGAGCACAAGACGCGCAGCATGCTCAATCTCTGCATGCTGTCTGCGCTGAATCGCCCGCACGAGTTCAAGCTCCACTTCTGCGGCGCTCTGCGGAACGGCTGCACCCTCGAGGAGCTGAAGGAGGTGCTGCTGCAGGTCACCGCCTACTGCGGTGTCCCGGCGGGTGTCGAGGCGTTCCGGCTGGCACGCGAGGTGCTGAAGGAACAGGGCATCGAGCCCGGCGAGGCAACGTGACGACCGCCCAGCGGTACGGCTTCGTCGGCCTCGGCAACATGGGCGGGCCGATGGCGGCGAACCTCTCCCGTGCGGAAGCTGAGGTCGTCGTCTTCGACGCCGCCGGCACCGCCGAGCGGGCACCGGCGGGTGCGCACGCCGCAGCCTCGCTCGCCGACCTCGCGGCGCGGGCCGAGACGGTCTTCCTCAGCCTTCCTGACGGCCCGGTCGTGCTCGACGTCCTCGCGCAGGTCGGCGCGGCACCCGATCGCGTCGTCTCGACCGTCGTCGACCTTTCCACCGTCGGCATCGAGCTCGCGCAGAGGGCGTTCGCGGAGGCTTGCGCTATGGGCCTCGTCTATATCGACGCACCGGTCTCCGGCGGCCGCAGCGGCGCGGTGGAGGCGACCATCACCGTGATGTGGGCGGGGCCCGCCGACGTGCTCGAGACGCTCCGCCCGGCGCTCGAGGTGATGGCGAAGCACGTCTTCCACGTCGGCACCGAGGCAGGGCAGGGGCAGGCGCTGAAGCTGCTCAACAACTTCCTCTCGGCGACCTCCACGGCGGCCACGGGCGAGGCCCTGCTGCTCGGGCTCGCCCAGGGGCTGGAGCTGCCGACGATCCTCGACGTCGTCAACGTCTCCACGGGGCGAAGCCACGCGTCGGCCGACAAGTACGTGCGGCGGGTGCTCACCGGCACGTTCGACTCCGGCTTCGCGACCCGGCTGATGGCCAAGGACGTGCGGCTCTTCGCCGAGGCCGCGGCCGCGGCAGGCACACCGCACGAGATCGGCGCGGCCGTGCGAGCGCTGTGGGACGCCGTCGACGCCGGCCTGCCGGGGAGCGACCACACGGAAGTCTTCGCATTCCTCCGCGACGGGAGCGCGGCGAGCACCTAGACTCGCACCCGTCGAGATGCGTGACCACGTCCACACCCTCCGCGATGCCCGGAGTGCTGCCTCCGTGAGGCAGGCCCGATGACCGCGCTCGGCCGCGTCGGCGTCTGGCTCGGCGCTCTCGGGTGGGCTCCGGCCGCCGTCGAGCGCGACGTGGCGGCCGAGGTCGAGGAGCTCGGCTACGGCGCTCTCTGGTACAGCGAGGCGCACAACGGCAAGGAGTCGCTCAGCCACGGGGCCCTGCTGCTCGCGGCGACGCGGCGGATCGTCGTCGCGAGCGGGATCGCAAACATCTGGGTGCGGGACCCGATGGCGATGGTGGGGGGCGCCAACGCGCTCGCGGAGGCGTTCCCAGGGCGCTTCGTGCTCGGCATGGGCGTCAGCCACCCGCCTCAGCTGGCGCCCCGTGGGCACTCCTACAGCAGGCCCGTTGCCACGATGCGGGCCTATCTCGAGGCGATGGACGTGGCCGACTACACCGGGCCGCGGCCGGTGGAGCCCCTGCCGCGACTGCTCGGGGCGCTGCGGCCGGCGATGCTCGAGCTCGCGGCGGCGATGGCCGACGGGGCACACCCCTACCTCGTGCCCGTGGAGCACACCCGGCGAGCACGGTCGATCCTGGGTCGCGGCAAGCTGCTCGCGACCGAGCAGTTCGTCGTGCTGGAGGACGACCCGGCCGAGGCTCGCAGGCTCGGCCGCGAGGCGATCGCCTGGTACCTGACGCTGCCGAACTACACCGACAACCTCCGTTGGCTCGGCTTCGGCGACGACGATTTCGCCGCCGGCGGCAGCGACGCGCTCGTCGACGCGCTCGTCGCCTGGGGCGACGAGGAGGCGATCCGCGAGCGGGTCGCGCTCCACCTCGAAGCGGGGGCAGACCACGTTTGCATCCAGCCGATCGGTGGCGACGCGGATCGCCTCGGGCTCGAGCAGCTGCGTCGTCTCGGACCCGCCCTGCTCGAGCTCTAGATTCCTTGCTCCGAGGAACGCTCAGCGGACGCGGGGTCGGCGGCCACCGAGGCTGACGATGGTGGCGCGGGGCTCGTGCGCGGCGGCGGCGACGTCGATCTGGTTGCGCCCCCGGCCCTTCGCGCGATAGAGCGCCTCGTCGGCGCTCGCAAGGAGGCCGTCGGCCGTGACGTAGGGGCCCGAGGCCAGCACGGCGCCGACGGAGGTCGTCACCGTCACCTCGTCGGCCCCGATCGAGACCGGTGTCTCCCCGACGGCTTGGCGCAGCGACTCGCACACCGCGGCGAGGGCGTCGTTGTCGGGAACCTGGGCGACGAGGACGGCGAACTCCTCTCCACCCCAACGGGCGATCACGTCGTACGGGCGGAGGCGCTGCCCCAGGCGCGTCGCGACCGCCACCAGCGCGCGGTCGCCGGCGAGATGACCGTGCCGGTCGTTCAGCTGCTTGAAGTGGTCGAGGTCGAGCAGCACGAGCCCGAACGGGTGCCCGTCGCGGCGCACCCTGGCGATCTCAGCGTCGAGGCGCTCCGAGAAGTACAGTCGGTTGTTGACGCCCGTGAGCGCGTCCGTGCGTGCGCGCCGCTCGGCCTCGTCGCGCGCGGCCGCGAGCTCTGCCGTGATCAGCACACGCTCGGTCACGTTCGAGGCGATCCCGTCGACGACCGTGCGCTCGCCGTCCGAGCGCACCCACAGTCGCTCGGAGATCCAGCGCTGCGCCCCGGTGGGGTCGACGACGCGGTACTCGATCTCGCCGCGGCCTTCCCGCAGGACATGCCGTCGGTGCTCGACGATTCGCCGCCGATCGAGCAGCGATGCCGACCCGAGCAGAGGATCGGCCGTGTCGTGTCCGGGTGGTAGGCCGGCGAGGTGCTCCAGCCCCGGGCCCACGAACGTCGTGCGCCACCCGTCCGGTCCCGGCTCGTACTGCAGGACCACCTCGTCGATCGCCTCGATCAGGTCGTTCAGCTGCCTGCGCGTGCGCTCGAGGTTGCGCTCGGCGATCCGTCGACCGGTCACGTCCCAGACGAGGCCTTCGTGGAAGACGCGGCCGTTCTCGACCGCGGTCACCCGGACGCGCTCGAGCACCCAGCGCGTGATGCCGTCGAGCCCGACAAGCCGGTACTCGAGCTCGTCGGACGATCCTGCGCCGACCGACGCGAGCCACTCGCGGTACGCGTCCCGATCGGCCTCGTGCACGGCGCTCATCCAGATCGTCCCCGCGTCCTCGCCCTCGCTCGGTGTGCGCCCGATCAGGCGCTCGACCCCGGGCCCCGTGTAGATCTCGGTGTAACTCCCGTCCGGCTCGAGGATGCCCCGGTAGAAGTGCGCACCGATTGCGTCACCGATTCCCTCGACCTCGGCGCGGGCGCCGCGCAGCGCCGTCGAGAGCGCCGCCACGACCGCGCCGACCGACGAGAAGATGAGCGCCCACAGTGCCACGGCGACCAGGGCCTCGTCGCCGTACTGGCTACCCGTCAGCACCCAGGCGGTCGCGGTCGTGGCTGCGAGGACGTGGATCACGAGCAGCTCCCGCGAGAGGTAGGTGGCGACCCAGGTGACTCCCACGAGCAGCATTCCGATGAAGATCTCGGGATGATCGAGGGGCCTCACGCCGATCGCGAAGCAGGCGGGGGAGAGGACGACGAGGGACATCCAGACGGCCGCGTCGGGCAGCGGCGAGAGCAGCAGCGCGACGATGAGCACGACGATCCCGGCGGCCGCCAGCTGCGACGGGAGGTCTTCGGTCCCGTGGCCGGCGGTCATGCCCGCCAGGAACCCGGCGAGCGCCATCACGGTGACGAGCACCAGCGCGAGCCGACGCAGGGCGCGCGACGACTTCTCGCCCGGAGGGGCGATCGTGCGCGACGTCGCTGTGGGCTCGCTGCTCAAAGGGCTTCTCGGGACGGGCACGGTGCCCCCTCACGCGTCTGATCGGCATGGGTGCGCCCTCGCTTTACGTGGCATGCGACCCGGGGCGGCAGGCGCGGTAGCATCGTGGCCACCCACGAATCGAGGAGCGAACGCATGGCCACTGTCGAGACGGACCCCGCGCTCGGCGCGAAGATCAGCGCCGATGCGAAGCAGCATGTTCTCTACTCGTGGTCGGTGCAGAACGCGATCAGCCCGATCGCCGTCGCCGGCGCTGAGGGACGCTACTTCTGGGACTACGACGGCAAGCGCTACCTCGACTTCGCCTCGCAGCTCGTCAACGTCTCGCTCGGGCACCAGCACCCGAGGATGATCGAGGCGATCAAGGAGCAGGCCGAGAAGCTCTGCACGATCGGGCCGCCGATGGCGACCGAGTCGCGCTCGCGCCTTGGCGAGCTGCTCGCAGAGGTGACGCCCGGGGACCTCTCCATGTCGTTCTTCACGAACGGAGGCGCCGAGGCGAACGAGAACGCGGTCAAGCTCGCGCGCTGGTTCACGGGCCGCCACAAGATCGTTGCGCGCTACCGCTCCTACCACGGAGCCACGAACGCAGCGGTGACGCTCACCGGCGATCCGCGGCGCTGGCCGGTCGAGCCCGGCATGCCCGGCGTCGTCCGCATGTTCGACCCATACCCCTACCGCTGCTCAGCCGGCCACCCGGATCCGTGCCCCGTCTGCACAGGTGCGCCCCACCTGGAGGAGATCCTCCAGTACGAGGGCGCACACAATGTGGCTGCGGTGATCCTCGAGACGGTGACGGGGACGAACGGCATCCTGCCACCGCCGCCCGGGTACCTGCAGTCGATCCGCGAGGTCTGCGACCGCCACGGGATCGTGCTCATCTGCGACGAGGTGATGGCCGGCTTCGGCCGCACCGGCAAGTGGTTCGCGGTCGACAACTGGGACGTCGTGCCGGACATCGTCACCGTCGCCAAGGGCATCAACTCCGGGTACGTGCCGCTCGGGGCGATGATCATCCGCAAGCCGATCGCCGAGTGGGTGCGCGACAAGTTCTTCGCCGGCGGGCTCACCTACTCCGGCCATCCCCTGGCGTGTGCTTCCGCGGTCGCGTCTATCGAGATCTTCAAGGACGAGGGCGTGGTCGAGAACGCCGCCGCCATGGGCGACTGGTTCGGAACGGCCCTCGGCGCGCTTCAGGAGAAGCATCCGTCGATCGGCGAGGTGCGGGGGCTCGGCTGCTTCTGGGGCCTCGAGCTCGTAAAGAGCCGGGCGACGCGCGAGCCGCTCGTGCCGTTCAACGGTGGCGGCGAGGCTGCGGCGCCGGTGGCGCGGCTCGCGAAGGCGGCGCTCGAGCGCGGCCTCTACCTGATGACGCACTGGAATGTGGTCATGGTCTGCCCGCCGCTCACGATCACGCGCGGGGAAGCGGAGGAGGGCATCGCCATCCTCGACGAGGTGCTCGCGATCGCGGACGAGTACTACGTCGACTGAGCGGAGACGGGGGCGCCTGCCTTCGCCGCCTGCGCGGCGGTGAATGCCCTGGGGAATGTCGGGATGACCGACGTCAGGCGGCTGCGAGGAACGCCGCGATCGCGGCGGCCGTCGGCTCGAGCGCGTCCCAGAGCAGCGTGTGTCCGCCCTCGACGACGACCACCTCGAGCAGGTCTCCGGCCGCCGCGCGGTGGGCGTCGAGGAGATGGTCGTACGGCAGGTAGGAGCGGTCGCCGAGCACGAGCAGGGTGGGCGCGCTCACCGCGTCGAACGGCGGCGGCGGGCTCGCCATCTCGCCGTAGGCCGCGATGACGGATGCCTGCGAGTACCGGTAGCGCCAGCGGCCGTCCTCCTCCGGCAGCAGGTGCTCGCGCAGCTCGTCCTCCACGAGCTCGCGGGGCGCCGACGACAGCCCGCTCTCCACGTAGCGCCGATCGACCGCCTCCTCGAACGAGCCGAACGAGCGGTCGACACGGCTGCTCTCCGCGACGTGCAGCGCGATCGCAGGGTCGAGGTGGATGGCGGGGTCGAGGAGCACGAGCCTCTCGACGAGCTCGGGGTGGCGGGCTGCGAGCTCGAAGGCGAGGCGCCCGCCGTAGGAATGGCCGATCCACGAGGCCGGCTCGTCCCCGACGCTCGTGAGGATCGCGTCCAACTGTGCCCCGATGTTCCAGGGAGGCTCGTAGGGCGAGGCGCCGTGCCCGAGCAGGTCGGGAGCGAGCACGTGGTGGCCGTCTGCCAGCCATCTCTCGGCGAGCATTCGTGCGTGCCCGCCGTGGCCGGTGACACCGTGCAGGTAGACGACGCGCGGCGCCTCCGTATGCCCCCACGCCTCCACGTGCAACGTCCTCACGTCCCTGGCCGTTCCCGCTACCGCTCGTCGAGCGCGTGCAGCGACTCCGGCACCATCTCGGTGCGCCGTACGTCCGGAGGCTTGACGAGCGACCAGATGACGACGCCGTCCCTGTCGATCAGGAACGTGCCGCGAACCGGCGCGCCCGTCTCGTCGTTGAAGACGCCGTACGCCTTCGCCGTGGCGCCGTGACGCCAGAAGTCCGAGGCGAACGTGTAGGTCGCGCCGAGCTGCTCCTTCCAGGCCTGGCGTGCGGCCGACGTGTCGCACGAGACGAAGACGATGTCCGTCTCGGCGTCGTCGAACGACTGGAGGTTCTCCTGCAGGTCGAGCGCTTCCTCGGCGCAGAGCGGTGTGAACGCGAACGGGTGGAAGACGAGCAGCACGTTGCGCTTGCCGCGGAAGTCCGACAGGCGCACGCGCGGACGCCCGTACGCCTCCTCGAGGTCGAACTCCGGCGCCTGCTCACCCGTCTCGATCGCCATCCGCGGTCTCCTCTCCGTGTCCCGAGGGACGATAGTACGTTCGGCCGCGCAGCTCCTCCGGCAGGTAGTCGAGCTCGAAGCCGCCCGGGTCGGTGTGCGGATAGACGTACCCCTCTCCGTGGCCGCGGTCGCGGGCGCCGCGATAGTGCGTGTCGCGCAGCGACGGCGGTGGGGGCAAGTTGCCGCGCTCCCGCACGTCGCTCCGCGCCCGCCAGATCGCCTCGGCCGACGCGTTCGACTTCGGCGCGCGCGCGAGATAGACGGTCGCCTGTGCGAGGTTGAGCTGCGCCTCCGGGAGCCCCACATGCTCGACGGCGTGCGCCGCCGCGACGGCGATGACGAGCGCCTGCGGGTCTGCGTTGCCGATGTCCTCGGACGCGAGGATCACGAGGCGACGCGCGATGAACCGGGCGTCCTCACCGCCCTCG
>Ga0153916_10002729_pt1 | contig 12925 bp, 8 predicted proteins | sample Opewatmetagenome_FD_109642 | JGI IMG/M metagenome (GOLD analysis project Ga0153916, IMG submission 109642) | Freshwater wetland microbial communities from Ohio, USA - Open water 3 Core 3 Depth 4 metaG | ecosystem: Environmental > Aquatic > Freshwater > Wetlands | place: USA: Ohio, Lake Erie, Old...
CCGAGAAGGCTTCGTTCACGTAGACGCGGGCGATCTTTTGGGCCAGCTCGTTGGCCAGCTTGGCGAGCTTGGGAGCAGCGCCGGGGATCCCTTCCGGCTTGACCTTCCAGAGGACGGTCTCGATGGGGTACTTCCGGGTGTTCTCCAGCAGCAAGACGCTCCCCGGCGCGGCCGACCGGATCGTGGCGACGGCCTGGTCGAGGATGGTCGCGGTGTCGGGGTCCAGCCAGTCGGCGATGAAGCCCACCTCGCACTTGAGGATCTCGGCGAGCCGGTCGCGGACTTTGTCCAGCGAGCCCTTGGGATCACGGCCGATGTGGCCGAAGATCACCTGGACCCAGCCCTTGCTCCGCCCGTAGTCGAGGGTCTCCTGCATCGAGCGGAGGCGGACATCCCCCTTGCCCAGGGTGGCGCCGGGCTTGGCGTCGAGGTCACCGCGGACGAGGACCCGCGTGCCCCGCGGCACGTCGGCCAAGCTCTCCAACTGGGGGATGCCTTCGAGGGAGTTCTTCAGGTCCATTCGTGGGGAATCGGGGGCCGCGCCCAGCAATTTGCGCAACCAGGTTTCCATGGTGTCGGTCGTCTGATCCATCGTGTACCTCCATTTTTTCCCGAACTGGCGATGATTTGCTTCCCCTGGACCTGCCCGGTCGGGTGGTGGCCGGCGCGGGTCTCGTAGGACGGATTGCCAATCCGTCCTACGCTAGCGCAGAATGCAGGCTGAAGCGGCAAGCATATCAGCCGGGGACGAAGACCGCCAGCGGCCCCCTTTGGTCTGCCCAGCTTACTTCTGTGCGGGCCCCTTGGCGGGTCGCTGCACTTCCCAAGCCTCGAGAAGACTGGTCGTGGCGACCACCAGCAGCGGCCGGCCGTCGGCAACCAGGGTGGCCAGGCCGCCGAGCGACGCGCCGCAGTTGAACTGATCGATCGGAGTGCCGTCGGCGGCGAGGACGTGGATCGAGCCGTCGGGTCCGGGCAGGAGCCACTGGCCCGGGCCGTCCCCCAGGACGTTCCCCGCCACGATCTGTTCGGGGGACCATTCGAAGGCCCCCTTGGGCAGCGGATACGTCCAGAGCTCTCCCCCCTGAACGCCGACGCCCACGCCCACGGCGACCTGGGTCGAGGGATCGACGAAGTGGAGGCCGCACAGCTCCGGCTTGCCGTCGCCGTCGAGGTCTTCGGCCACGATCCAGGTGAAGATGCGGCCGGGCACGTCGATCTGCCCCAGGCGGTTGAGCTGGGAATCGAGCGTGACCAGGGTTCCGAACCCGCCGTCGTTGCACAGCACGGCGCGGCGTCCCTGGCTATCGGGCCCGAGCACGGCCACGCGGCGGACGTTGGTCAGCGAGCGGTTCGCCGCCAGGCGATCTCCCTTCAGCGACACGGCGTGGACGCCGACGTCCTTGAAGTAGGAGACCACCAACTCGAGGTTCCCGTCGCCGTCGAGGTCGGCAAACTGCACGTCGGCGATCCCGGCGTGGCTCTGCCCCTTCTCCAGCGCTTTCTCCGGATAGTGCATGAGCGGCTTCCAGTTCTCGTCGAACAGGTGGACCCGCTGCTGGGCCGTGCCGGAAACGGCGAAGTACCGCTTGCCCGAGCGGTCGGTGGCGGTGCGGAGGAAAGTGGCGACTTCCTCCGGCGCGATCTGGAGCGGGTGGCGTGCGAGGGTCTTGCCGTCGGGCGCGACCTCGACGACGGTCTTCCAGCTCTCCAGCACGAACAGTCTGGGCGGGCTTCCCCGCGGGGCAACCACCAGCATGTTGCCCGGCTCTTTCACGTCGGTGCTCTTCCACGCCGGCAGCAGCTTCAGATTCTTGGGCTGGCTGGCGTCGGCGATCTTGGTCTCGGGCATGTCGACCGGCGGGGGGGCCATGAAGAGCCCCTTCTCGATCCACTTGTCCAGCACCGCCCAGTACTTCGTCCGCTCCTCGGCCAGCAGGCGATGCGGCTCCTTGAAGACGTCCTGGCCGGCCAAGAGCGCCTCCAGCTTCTTCGACACGTCGGCCTCGAAGCCGACCGGGATTCCCACCTGGTAATCCTGCACGACCCCGCTGGGTCCGAGCAGGCACAGGGCGGGGATCATCTCCAGCGCGAGCTTCCGGCCCGCGTCCTCCTGGGGATCGCGGAGAATGGGAAGCGTCACTCCCAGGTCGGCGAACTTGGCCTGGAGATCCTTGTTGGGAACGTCCGGCTTGTCCACGCTGACCGCCAGGAAGGCGATCTTGTCGTTGTCCTTGTACTTCCTGGCGATCTTCTCCAGCATCGGCAGGCCGATCCGGCAGGGATCGCAGGTGGTGGCCCAGAAGCTGATCGCTACCACCTTCCCGGCGAGCGACTTGGGGTCGATCTTCTTGCCGTCCAGGCCGGTGAAGCTGAACTCCGGCACCGGCTTGCCCAGCAGCAGGACCGTGGGCATGGCGAGGTAGTCCAGGGTCTGCGCGTTGGGGGGCATCTCGAACTGGAAGGCCGAATCGCCGGCCGGCGCGTCGAAGCGGGCCTCGCTGAAATCGGCCACGACCGAGTGGACCTCGGCGTTTTCCTCGCGGGCGCCGCGGTTGATCTCGACGATCGGCAGCTCCACCCGGCGGAGCACGCACGACTGGCGATCGATCCACAACACCGCCTTGCCGTCCGGCCGCTCCAACTGCACGCGGTAGCACTGCTGGTCGCCGATCTTTTCCGGGGGCAACAGCTTGGGCGGCTGCGAGGCGTTGAGGATCGTCTTCAGGGGATCGTCGGCCAAGAGCAGGAGCAACTGGATCGGAACCGCCGAGAAACCCAGCGTCGGCCCTTGGGAAATCGCGTCCGCCAGGATCTCATCCTCGAACAGGCTCCGCAGCGTGATCTGCTGCGGGGCGGGCCGCTTGACCACCTCGCCGGGCAAGTGCTGGGCGTAGCACCAATAGTCCTTCCCGTCGCAAACCACCGCTCCCCGGTAAACGCTCAGCCGAAGCTTGTTCGGCCGGACCACCGCCACCGAGTATTCCACGGTCTGGTCCACCGGCTGGCCGTTCTCGGTGGCCCGGATGCGGATCGTTCCCTTGTCGAAATAGCCCTTGGCGTTCTTGTAGGCGGCCACCATCGCGGGCAGGACCTGCTCGTCGGTGGGCGGGGGCCCCAGCGGAACCGTCTCCGGCCCGGAAGGCTTCCCGCCGGCCGGCGAGCCGCTCCCTTCCGCCGCGGCCGGCGCGCCGCCCGATCCGCCCGCGTCCGGACCTTTCGCCCCGCCGCCCTTTTGGCAGCCGGCCCAAGCCGCCAGCCCGGCAGCCATCAACAAGATCGCCAATCCTGGAATTGTTCCCCGGAGGTACGCCACGAACCTTCCTTGCGGAGTGATTTTCATCCTTCGTTCCTTGGCAAGATAGAATGCGCAGACCTGCGAATCTCTTCGACGCGGATAATGCCATTATTTGCGAACCGGCGGATTGCGTAAAGCTCGACTTCTTGACGGTTTCTCCGCGCGAGGGGTAAGATGAAGCGCGCGGAGAAGGAGATTCACCGTTTCGCCTCTTTTTCGCATTTTGACTCGATGCACGCCACGCTGCGTTATGATCTGGACGGTTTGGTCTGCCTGGAGCCGGCCGACGGGGCCTGGCTGGCCCAGTGCGGCACGCCGCGGGAATCGCCCCTGGACGATCTCGCCGCGGCCGTCGCGTCAGCCCTGGCCGGGCCGCTCGATTATCCGCCGCTGGCCCAAAGCGCGATGCCGGGCGATCGGGTGGTGCTGGCGCTGGAGCCCGCAGTCCCCCGCGCCGCGGAGATCGTCGCCGCGGTCGTCGCTTGCCTCGCTGGTGCGGGCGTGGACCCCGACGGAATCGGCGTGCTCCGCACCAAGTCCGACGCCGAAGGCGGCGTCCCCGATCCGTGCGGGCTGTTGCCCCGGGAGGTCCGGAGCCGCGTCGCGCTGGTGACGCACGACCCGGCCAATCCAGGCCGACTGGGGTATCTCGCCGCGACCGACGACGGCCGCTCCATCTTGCTGAACCGGGCCGTCCTCGACGCCGACGTGGTTCTGCCCGTGGGCTGCTTGGGCAACCGCGCCTCGCCCGAATACCGCGGCATCCACGGGGCCGTCTACCCAACCTTCTCCGACGAGAAGACGCTCCTGCGGTTCCGCTCGCTTGAGCTGCTCGATCCGCGCGGGGCGCCCAAGAAGCACCTCGTCCGGCTGTGCAACGAAGTGGGCTGGTTGCTGGGAGTGAATTTCACGATCCAGGTCGTGCCGGGGGGGGGAGACTGCGTTTTGCACGTGTTGGCCGGCGAGGCGGGGGCGGTGCGGCGCCGCGGACGCGACCTGTACCGGACGGCCTGGACCTGCACGGTGCCGCACCGGGCGAGTCTCGTGGTGGCGGCCGTCGAGGGAGGTCCCCTCCGGCAGACCTGGCAGAACCTGGGCCTGGCCCTGACCGCGGCGCTGGGCCTGGTCGAGGACGAAGGAGCGATCGCGGTGTGCTGCGGTCTGGCGGCCGAGCCCGGCCCCGCCGTCCGGCGACTGGCCGAGAGCAGCTCGCGCCGGGACGCGCTGCGGCAAATCCGCAAGGACCGATTCGAGGACGCGTTGGCGGCGGCGCAACTGGCCGAGGCGCTGGACCGCGTGACCGTCTACCTGCTCAGCCGGCTCGACGACGCCCTGGTCGAGCAGCTCGACATTACCCCGCTGGCCGGGCCCGACGAGCTGGCCCGGCTCGTCCGGCGGCGCCCCTCGTGCATCGTGCTCGCCAACGCGACCCACGCCCTGGCCGCCGCGGAGGAATCTTGAGCACGCCTTGGAAGAGCACAATTCTTTCGCTTACCGAAGTCACCGGCCGGGTGTGAGAAGGGAAAACGGGAAAGGGGGAAAATGGGAAAAGTGCAGCAAAGGAAAGCGAAGCGCTCTGCAATGAGTCCGTTCTTGAATCCCTCCTTTTTCCCTTTTCCCCTCTTTTCCCTTTTCCCTTTCTTAGACTACACCGCAGTCCGCTAAACCGTCAAAGCCGCGCCGCATGCCCGACCTCGCCACACGGATCCGCGAAAACCTCGCCCGCGTCCGCCACCGGATCGCAGAGGCCGCCGCGCGGAGCGGCCGCGGGCCCGACGAGGTCCGGCTGGTCGCCGTCACAAAATCGGTCGGCGAGCCCGTGATCCGGGCCCTGGTCGACGCCGGCTGCCGCCTGTTGGGCGAGAGCCGGCCGCAGCAACTCTGGCAGAAGGCCGCCGGACTGGCCGACCTGCCGATCGACTGGCACATGATCGGCCACCTCCAGCGAAACAAGGTCCGGCGGACCCTGCCGCTGGTCCGGATGCTCCAGTCGGCCGACAGCCCCGCGCTGGTCGAGGCGGTCGATCGCTCCGCCGGCGAGCTTTCGCTGCGGCTTCCGATCCTGCTGGAGGTCAATGTCTCCGGCGAGACCGCCAAGCACGGCTTCGCCCCCGAAGCGGTCGAGCCTTTCCTGGAGGAGCTTGGCCGGCGGGAGCACGTCGAGGTCCGCGGCCTGATGTGCATGGCCGGCCTGGAAGGGGGCCTCGACGCCGCCCGACGCGATTTCGCCGCGCTTTGCCAACTCCGCGACCGGCTCCGCGCCAACTGCCCCGAGCGGGTCCGCCTGGACGAGCTCTCGATGGGCATGAGCGGCGACTTCGAGGTGGCGATCCGCGAGGGGGCAACGATCGTCCGCGTCGGCTCCGCCTTGTTCGAGGGGATCGAGCCGTGATCGCCCTCCAGCCCCATCCCGAGGGGACGATCCTTCCGGTCCGGGCCCACGCCGGCGCCCGACGCAATCAGATCCGCGGCGAGCAGGAGGGCATGCTCAAGGTCTCGGTTACCCAGGCCCCCGAGAAGGGAAAAGCCAACAAGGCGATCGTCGAGCTGATCGCCAATTGCCTGGGACTCCGCAAGTCGCAGATCGAGCTCGTCTCCGGCGAGACCTCGCCGCAGAAACGTTTTCTGGTCCGCGGTGTCGCCGCCGACCAGTTGGCCTGCCTGATCGAGCCGTTCCTCACCTGAAGGTCCCTCAGAACTGATGTGGAGGTTGGGTGCGACGGGTGCCATGGCGACGCTTGGGTCGCCAGGCCCGACGCCGGCCAATCGCACAACGCGGGCTGCGCCCAAATCCAGTAGGACAGGCGTCCCGCCTGTCCGTGCGCTGGCATGCTGGCCAGTAGGACAGGCGTCCCGCCTGTCCGTGCGCTCCGTCCCCATCTACCCGACCGGCGAGACGCCGGTCCTACTCAACCGGCGAGACGCCGGTCCTACTCAACCGGCGAGACGCCGGTCCTACTCAACCGGCGAGACGCCGGTCCTACTCAACCGGCGAGACGCCGGTCCTACTCAGCCGGCGAGACGCCGGTCCTACTCAGCCGGCGAGACGCCGGTCCTACTCAACCGGCGAGACGCCGGTCCTACTCAGCCGGCGAGACGCCGGTCCTACTCAACCGGCGAGACGCCGGTCCTACTCAACCGGCGAGACGCCGGTCCTACTTGTCGCCCGGGGCGGTGTATTCGATCGCAACGATGGGGATCCCACGCACCCATACACTCGGGGGGAAACTGGGACGCTAGGACCCTAAATGGGCACTATCGAGGGACCATCAAATAGCCCAGAAGTGCATGTTCATTGGGATAATTCGCGATCCGAGGCCGCCCGGCCCCTTGCAGTGCTATCGGCTTTGGGTATCTTCTAGGCTCTTGCCCGCAAGGTTTCCGCAGGACGCCCAAGTTGTCGCTGGGAGAGCGAGCATACCGCGGGCATGACACTTGGGTCGCGGAGACCCCCGTCAGAGACTGCCCGGCTGTGGACCAGCCTCATCCGAGGCCCACCCGGCCGGGGTAGACCCCAGGTCACGGTTCGACCAAGGTAGCACGGCTACAGGAGGAGACTATGCTGTTTGTGAAACTCGCGATTTCCGCGGCGATTCTGCTGGGCGCGGATGGCACGAAACCTGCCAAGCCGACGGACCCGGCCAAGGCGACGCCGCCGGCCAAGCTGTCCGAGTCGGCCAAGCCCAAGCAGCCGGCCCAGCCCCAACAAACTCCCAAACCTAAGGAGACTGCCAAGCCCCAGGCAGCCGCCAAGCCGTCGGCGACGGCCAAGCCCAAGGAGGCCACCAAGCCGCAGCAGGCCGCCAAACCCAAGGAGACTGCAAAGCCGCAGGAGACGGCCAAGCCCAAGGAGCCGGCCAAGCCAAACGAGAACGAGTTGTTTCCCGTGGAGCAAGCGATCATCGAGCAGACCAACGCGGAACGGGCGCGATACGGGCTTCCTCCCCTGGAGGTCGACCTGGAGCTGATCAAGTCGGCCCGGGCACACGCGATCTGGATGACCACCTACCAGACCCTTCAGCACACCCGCCAGCCGGTGGCCGAGAACATCGCCATGGGCCAGCGGGACCAGTACGAGGTGCTCAACACCTGGATGCGCTCGCCGGGACATCGGGCGAACATCCTCAACGGCGCGTTCCGGCGGATCGGCGTCGCCGCCTACCAGGGCGTCCACGGGACGATCTTCTGGTGCCAGCAGTTCCGGTAATCCGCGTATCGGCGCCAAAACGAATCGCGAATACTGAGAATACGGAATGAAGAATGAATGTCGCCGAGCAAGGCCCATTCTGACTTCCGTATTCCTCATTCAGTATTCCGTATTCATTCCCGCTCGGTCGAATTGGCAGCAACGATTGCGGCCGAGTGCGACGAGGCCGCGCTAGGGCAGCTCCCGGATCTCGATGTCCTTGAAGCAGATCTTCATCTTCGGGCCGACGTGGAGCTGCAGGGCGATGATTCCCTCCTTGGCCCCCTTGTCGCTCTTTTCCGTGTAGTCGACGGTCGTGAAGCCGTTGAGCTGTTGCTTGATCCGCGGCCCGTCGCAGGTGATGACGTACTCGTTCCAGCCGTCCTTGCTGACGTGCTTGGCCGCCTCCTCGGGCTTCACGTCGGCGAGGATCCCGCGGCCCCCTTCCTCGTAGAGGATTCCCGTGAAGCGCTGGTCAGCGATGTCGGCCTGGTAGCCCCGGACCACGTAGTCGTCGGAGAGCTTGCTGCGGACCTGGACGCCGGAGTTGCCGTTGCGGAGCTTGAATTTCAGTCGGAGGACGAAGTTCCTGTAGGTCTTCTCGGTGGCCAGGAAGCTGTTGTGCTTGAGCTTCTTGTTGTCGGTCGTGCCGACGATCGTCCCATCTTCCACGCTCCACAGATCCTTGTCGCCGGTCCAGCCCTTGAGCGTTTTCCCGTCGCAGAGGGGCTTGAACTCCTTGTCGGCCGCGGCGGCGGGGGCCCAGACGCGGAGTGCGAGAGCGAGCGCGAAGAGGCAGAGGGTTTTCGTGAGTCGCATGGCGGGTGCTCCACGGGAGTCAGGGAAGTTGACGTGTCTGGGAACCCGGTGTTCCGGCAGGCGTCCCCAGGATAGTCGCCCGCGGCGGCGGCGACAAGGGGCGGTCGAGGCCCGGCTTGTAGAACCGTCCGGCCAGCTCGGGCTGGAAGTCGGGGCAGCCGGCGAGCCGGGCCATCTCTTGCAGCACTCGCCGCGTGATCTCCTCGAGCACTTCCCGCTCGCGCTGCCGGCCGTAGAACGCCGCCAGGTCGATCGGCCGGCCGATCTTCAACTCGACCTTGGCGGGCATGACGAGCGGGCGGACGAGAACCTTGGCGAACGGGGACCCGCGGACGTAGCAGGGAACGATCGGCACGCGGGCCTTCAGCGCGATCAGGGCGGCCCCGGGCCGGCCGGGGAGCAGGACCCGCCCCGTGGTGTTGATGCGCCCCTCGGGAAAGACCCCCACCAGACCGCCGTTTTGGGCACAGCGGATGGCGGCCTTCGTGGCGGCCGTGTCAATTCCGGCACGATTGGTGGGGATCACCTCCACCATCCGGAGGAACCAGCCGAAGCTCCGATGGTCGCAATACTCCTTGGCAACCATCCAGTGGACGGGGCGGGTGGTCGCCATCTGGGTGAAGCAGGGATCGACCGAGGACCGATGATTGCAGACGATCACGGCGCCCTGGCCTGGGGGGACGGGCAGCGGGCCGCTGATTCGGGCCCGCCACAAGAGCTTGGCCACGAGCACGTTGAGGCCGTACAAGGCGCTCTGCGCGAGGGTCAGCGGCAGCCTCCGGCGGAGGGACCAGAGGTACGCCGCGAGAGCTAGCCCCAGGGCCGCGAAGCCGACAACGGCGAGGATCTCCGTAGCTTGGTCGGATAGCATGGTCGAGCCCGGTGCGAGACCGAGATACTACGGATAGTCTACGCGCGGCGGCACGAGACGGAAAGTGAACCGGGGCCGGCGGGAGCTGGGGGCGCTGCTGGCCGCGTCCGCCCGGCGGACGCGTCAACCCGCCAGCCGGGGGATGCGATTGGCGGCGGACTCGATGGGGATGGTCTCTGGACGATAGCGATACTGCATCAGGTAGGCATCTTCCGGGGTGTCATCGTAGTACTGTCGCAAGACCGAGACGGCGCGGAATGCCTGGGAGCGGAAGAAGAGTTGGGCCGCCAGATTGGTCTCGCGGACTTCCAGGGTGATTCGGCTCCGCCGCTGGCTGGAGAGCTTCCCGACCAGCTTGGCCACCATCTGCGAGCCGACCCCGTGCCGCCGGAAGCCGCGGGCCACGGCGAAGTTGACCACGTGGATGCGGGTCTTGTTCAGCTCATAGATCATGAACCCGACGACGCGGTCGTCGTGCTCGGCCACCATGCCGATGCAGTTGCGTTGCTGGAGGCAGCGGATGAAATCGTCTTCCGACCAGGAGAACTCGAAGCTCTCGTGCTCGATGCCCAGCACCTCCGGCATGTCGCGACGAATCATCCAGCGGATGTGGACGCGAACCTCCTGTTTCTGATCGAGACTCATGTTGGCCTCCTTCCTTGTCGGCCGACCACCCCCACTTGCGAGCCGAACCTCCTAGCCGCCGGGCACTCCGTCGCCTGGCCCCGGCTCGCACGGGCAACGCCGCAATACGGTAGCAAAAGACGCTCGACTTGCCAAGACGAACTCCAGCCGCCCGCCAAACCGTTGAAAGCCAAGCACTTGCGAACAGGGCCCCCCGGCGAGTCCGCCGGCCCCATCACCCACGGCTTGGCCGCTTCGGCCGCCGCGGCGGGGCGGCAGCTTTCAGCGGGCGGGGCGCGGAGAGAAGCGGCTTTGCGGCCTCGTGGCGGATCGCAGCGCGGCCAGGAGGCTGACTAACACGATCCCCCACCCAAGGATGCTCGGCGTGAGCCATAACCACCAGGCCAGCCCGATCGCCACGCCGAAGGCATGGGGCCAGCGGCCGAGAATCTCGCGGAAAAGGGGACGCCGCACGGCCCAGGCACCTAAGACCGTGATCGCCATCACCCCGAGCAGGCCGGCTAAACGGGAGACCGGCAAGTCCCGCTGTTTCTGGCCGTACAGCAAGCTGATCGAATCGGGGCCTTCGCCACTGGCCAGCCGGAGGACCGCCTGGGGGCGGTCCAACGCGGAGAGCCACAACTCGGTGGGGTCCTCGAAGACCGCCGAGGCGTCCGTCAGTCTCTCTTCCACCCCCAGCCGCTCGACGACCAACGCCTGACGGCGCTGGCTGGCCTCCAGCTCGGCTCGCGCCTCCTGGGCGGCTTCCGCTGCTTCGGCGAGGACCAGTTGTCGCTTGAGCTCGCCCTGGGCGGCGGACCAGCGTCGGGTCCACGTGCGAAACCAGCGATCCCGCTGCTCCAGGTCGTCGACGGGTACGTCCAGGGCCTGCTGGACCATCGTCGCGATCGTCCGCAGGCGGAACAGCTCTTGCTGCAATCGGCCGATCGGCTCAAGGCCGGTTCCAAAGCGCAACTCGAGCGGGGCAGGGGCGGAGATGCTCCAGAGCGTCTGTTGGACGGGCAGGTCGTCCAAGGTCGGGGCCGCCAGTTGTTGCGACCCGGCCGCCGCCGACTCGGGCAACCGGCCCGAGAACAGAACCTCGATCCGCTGCGGGAGCCGGCCCGGACCCAGGGATACTTGCCACTGGCGCTCCCCCGCCGCGGCCAAGGTGGCCGGCAGTCCGGCCACGGTCACCTGGTCCAGATGATAGTCGGGCGGCATCCGCAGCGTGCAGGTCGGAAGGTCCGCCGGGTCCAGGTCGAACGCGGCCAGGCCGGAGCAGGTGCCGTCCGCGTTCCACGAGATGCTCACGTCGGCCAGCACGACCTGCGGGCCGCTGCCGCCGCGTTCCGGCGGCCTGAGCACCGCCTGAAACGGCTCGCGAATCACCCGGTAGGCGGCGAGCGATTCGCCGGCGGCCGGCCCAGCGGCCAGCCATCCGGGCAGGGACGTTGCGATCAATCCGCGGGTTTCCCAGGTCAGCGGCTGGTCGCGGAGCCGCGTGGGCAGCAGCAGCACGTGCCGGAGGACCTCGACCTGATCCAACCCGATCTTGACCGCGCCCACCCGCTCTCCCGCCGGGAAGGCCAGAGGGCCGGAAATCCGCAGCCGGTAGGTCCCTTGGACGGCCTCCTGGGGGCGGACGACGAGCTGCCGGCGCCCCTTGCCAGGCAAGTCGACGACCTTCACCGCGGAGGGGGGAAGCACCTTGTAGGGTCCGTTCCATCGCGGCGGGGCGTCGAGGCGGAATTCGTCGACAACCCCGTCGCGGATCTCGATCCGCGCGTCCACTTCCCCCTCCCATCCTTCCTCCCCATGACGCAGAAGCGTGACCTGCTCGGCACGGACTCGGGGGCGGTTGCGCGACACCGACAGGCTCGCCTCGACCCGCTCGGCGCCGCTCGCCGTGAAGGCCCTGACCAGCCGGCCGAGCGAAGCCCTGGCTTCGTCGACCGCAGGGTTCTTCTCTTCGACCAGTCCCGTAGTCTTCTCCACGCGGACCTGCACCTCGGGTTGCCGGAATACCTGGATCTCCAGGGACTTCTGCTCGACGCCTTCGAGGCGCGCCAGCGGCAAGGGGAGGGTACCCTGGGGAGGGACGGGCCGGCGGCCCCGCAGCACCAGCTCTTGTTTCCCGGCGGCCGGTCCGTCCGGGAAGGCGACCACCGACCCGTCCTCCCCACGGCTCCACCGCACCGCCCGGTCCACTCCTTCCGCGACCAGCGAGATCCGCTCAATCTCCATCTCCGCCGGCGCGGAGATCTTGTACTGGAACGTCGCGCCGGACTTGGTCAGCAGCCGCGCGTCGAGAATCACTTGCGCGCTCTGGTGGCCCAACGAGACGGCCAGGGATTGTTCGGCCGTGGTGTGGGGGGGCACAGGCCGGGTGGCAATGCTCCATTCCGGCCGGGGCAAGCTCACCGCGTGGGCAAACGCCGGCTGCGCTTTGGAACCGCCCCAAGCCGCCAGGAACTCCGGCACGGCCACGGGCTGGAGCCGCTCGGCGCCCTGCTGCTCATACTGGAGCTCCGGGTCCACGGAAACGGCCATCCACCGCTTCGTGGTCCGGGCGTTGGCAACGGCCAGGTAGGGCAGCCGCAGGTTTCCCACGCCCGAGCTCTTCGTCAACAGAAACGACACCGGCACGGCAAACGGCTCGGCCACCGGGCGAGCCAGCTCGAAGCGAAGCGTCTGCGGCTGGCCGGGGAGCTCTTTCACCTGGGCGATCAGCGAATGCTCCCCTTCCAAGGGAAACCGCTGGAGCCGCGGATCGACCGCCAGCTCGAACTGGCGGGCGCGACCCTCGACCACCGTGAATTTCAACAGCGCGTCGAGAACCACCGAGCCGGGATTGACTCTCAGCCAGAGCAGCTCTTCCACGTCGAGCGTGGGGCCCATCCCGCGCCCGGCCCCTTGCGGCCAACGGATCCGCAGCCGGTCCGTCGGCCCAAGCTCTGCGGCGATCCGCGGCGGCTGGCCTTCCCGCACCACCGGGCCCAGGGCCGACGGCACCTCCAGCCCCGGAGCGTCCTGGGGAATCGCCGCCTCCAGGCGCGACACGGCGACCCGCGGTATCTTCATCTCGAACGTCAGGAACCCCCCCGCCGCTTGAGGAACCGGCCGC
>Ga0153916_10002730_pt1 | contig 12925 bp, 7 predicted proteins | sample Opewatmetagenome_FD_109642 | JGI IMG/M metagenome (GOLD analysis project Ga0153916, IMG submission 109642) | Freshwater wetland microbial communities from Ohio, USA - Open water 3 Core 3 Depth 4 metaG | ecosystem: Environmental > Aquatic > Freshwater > Wetlands | place: USA: Ohio, Lake Erie, Old...
AGAAATATTCCATGGAATAACCTTCCCTCTTTGCCAATTAGAAAAGAGCTCTATCAGACAACAGAAATATTGGAGAAGCTTGGAGATGCTAAAGCAGCCCTGGCAAGACTGCAGGGTCGGAGTACTATGATTCCAAACCAGGGATTATTGATTAATACAATAAGTCTGCAGGAAGCAAAAATTTCGAGTGCAATTGAGAACATATTAACAACTGATGATGAGCTATATAAGGCATACAGTGATCAAAAAACTGAAACCTCAGGAGCATCCAAAGAGGTACTAAGATATCGGGAAGCACTTTGGTCTGGATTTAATTATCTGAAAAAAAGCAGACAATTTGACCAGGATTACTTTATAAAAGTATTTCAGGAAATAAAACAAACCACAGAAGGTGTTCGTCCTGATTTTTTGAATACAACCATTAAACAAAGAGGCACCGGGCAAGATACAGGTCGGGTTATATATACTCCTCCGCGAGGTGTTGCCATTATTAAAGATAAGTTAGATAACCTTATCGACTTCCTGAATGATGATAACAGGTATAGAATTGATCACTTAATAAAAATGGCTATAGCTCATTTTCAGTTCGAGGTTATTCATCCTTTCCGTGATGGAAATGGCAGGACAGGTCGTATTTGCAACATCCATTATCTGACGAACAAAGGCCTGCTTGATATTCCCATCCTGTTCCATAGTAGATATATTCTGGACCATAAGGATGATTACTATTCCGCATTACTGGGAGTTTCTCAAAGAGCCAATTGGAAGGAATGGATATTGTTTATGATGAGAGCAATTGAGAGTACCTCTAATATTACGTTCCATAAGATCAATGAAATTGTGGCCATAAAAGATTCAATTCTGGAATTCGTGAAAAAGGATAGACGGAAATTCCGGAATCCGCAAAGTCTTATTGAATACTTATTTATTCAACCCTATACCAAAGTTAAGCATCTCGTTGATTCCGGAATGTATGCGGAAAATACAGCAAGGGATTATCTTAACAGGTTATGTGAAATGCAGGTGCTGGAGAAAAAAGAAATCGAAGGTCATCATTACTACCTGAATCTTGAACTGTACCGGATTCTCTCTGAGTAGTGAGTAGTGAGCCGTGAGTCGGAAGACAGTGAAGAGTGAACAGTGAACAGTGAATAATGAACGGAAATATAATTAACCTCAAGCTTAGAACCTTCGATTTCCAGTGTTTCATCTGATTTCAAAGACTTTGAAGATTCAGTCCAATACTTCACAGCCCGGGAATACACAAAGATGGATTGTATCATTACTAGGAATGTGAAGGATTTCACTGATACAGAATTACCGGTAATGATACCACAATTGTTTCTGGTTAAATATAAGATTCATGAAAAATCAATTTGACAGGAATTTCACAGATCAATGTTATCTGTGAAAAAATCACTTGTCATTAAGTGAAAATATATGTTTAAAGTTTAATAAATCTTCTGATAATAGTTCCCGACTCATTTTCGATTTTTAATATATAAATCCCATGATTCAAACTACCAATATCAATTTTGTTTTCAGTGAGTTGTTCATTTAAAATCAATTTACCTTGAAAATCATAGATTGATACGCTTGAATTTTGTGACAGGGCGTCAAAATACAAAATGTTGTTTGCAGGATTGGGATACATATAAATGTTTTCCATTTCATTTACTTCAATACCAGTCCCTACCCCCATTGCTGAAAGAGGTCGTTTCCAGATACCTCCTGATTCGGTTCCTGCATATAAATCACTCCAATCTGCGGCTAATGCATTTATATTTAAGTAAGGTAATCCATTATTTACATCTGTCCAGCTGCTTCCATTGTTTATTGATAAGAATACACCATGTTCAAATGTCCCTGCAAAGATATTATTACCGCTTACTGCAAATGATAATATCTTGCAATTATCCGGCAAACCATTACTTGCTGCTGACCACAGGTTCCCATTATTATCTGATATGAAAACGCCATCCTCAGTTCCTGCATATATATTGCTGCCATTTATTGCCAATGACTGGACATAATTATTCGATAAACCTGTATTTACTGCCGTCCAGACACCTCCATTATTTGTTGTCAGGAATATACCACCATCAGATGTTCCCGCAAAAATGTCACTTCCGCTTGCCATTAAGGATGAAATATGCAGACTCCATAGTCCGTTATTAACCTGGGTCCATGTACCGCCGTTATTAGGACTTAGGAAAATCCCTTCATAGGTTCCGGCAAAAATAATATTACCACTTATAGCTATGGAGCTTATTTCTTTATCTGATAATAATCCTGAATAAATCAAACTCCAATTGGAACCATAATCCGTTGAGAATAAAATACCGTCACGATAAATTCCGGCAAAGATATTATTCTCATTTATTACAATTGCTGTCACTGATGAACCGCTATGTGCCGCCGGGTTCCATGAATTACCTCCGTTGGAAGAAACAGCCAGATTATAATTTGAATTATTTTCTGCTCCAGCAAATATTTTGTTATTGTTGATTGCGATAGAATGAACATCAATATCTGTTAAGAATGCATCAACGGCCGTCCAGCTATTTCCATAATTTGTTGAAAGGAAAATACCCCCCCCCTGAGTTCCAGCAAAAATATTGCTGCCACTTATTGCTAAAGAACTTACATCCATAACAGGCAGGCCGCTATTAACCTCTGTCCATGAACCGTTATCATTGTTAAAAAAGAATATTCCTTTTTGGTTAATGCTGGCGATAATAGTATCGCCGCTTATGGCAAGTGTTTTTATATAAAATACATCCTCTGGCAAACCATCATTCAGGGGGAACCAGCTTAAATCAAAATTATCCAAAAAGAATATTCCATCATCCATTGTGCCAGCAAAAAGTTGATTTTCATTAGTGGCTAAGCATGTAATATAAACATCGGATGGTAAACCATTATTAAGTAAATCCCAGTTTTCACCATTATCCTTTGATACAAAGACTCCATAATCCAGGGTTCCAAGGAAAAGATTACTGTCAACAACAGCTAATGATGTAGTATATGCATCAGAGGGCAAACCATTGTTTATGGGAGTCCATTTAATGCCATTATTAGCAGACAGGAAAACACCATGAAAAGAGGTTCCGGCAAAAATATTATCTCCCTTTATAACTAATGAATTTATGTCAGGATCTCCTAAGCCCTTGCTGATGTCATTCCAATAACTTCCATAATAATCTGATAAATAAACACCATTGCTGGTACCAACAAAAATATTGGTATCCTTTATTACAATTGACCGTATATATAAGTTATCCTTTAGCAGACTATCCATCTGAGACCAGCTGTTGCCATTATCAGTTGATATAGTAACACCTGTTTTAGAAATTTCATCGTTATAAAATGCATAAATATAATTTGTGGTCGGGTGTACTATGAGTTTTGTAAATGAACTTTGATGAAGCCCTTTATTTACATCTTTCCAAACGCCAACACCTTCCTGAGTGACCTTCATTATTTTGTCCGGCAGACCGTTACTTGAAATGGTAACATCAGCTGATCTGTTTGAATTTGTTGAGTTAGCCTCTGCTGTCAATGCAATTGTTTCATTTCCTGTTCCACTGCTTGTGCTGACAGTCAACCAGGATTGATTAGTCGAAATACTCCAACTCGTTGTAGAACTGATAAAAAACTTTTTTGTGTCACCTGGTCGTGCCATTTTTAAATCAGAATGTGAAATTAAAACAAACGGCTCTGAACCTTCCTGGAGCACTGTAATTTTCTCATCAGGCAAATTAGGTCTGGATATCGTAATAACCGCGGTTCTTGGGTGAATCGTTGGATTTGCCGCTGCTGACAGGTATATTGTAGCACTGCCAGAACCTTTATCATTATCAACGGATAACCATTTCTGATTACTTGTTATCGACCAGCTTGTGAAAGTACCTATATCAAAATTATTTGTACTATAAGCAGCTGCACCAATGGTTAAGTTATCTGTTGAGACAGCTAAAACATTTATTTCGGACATTAATTGTCTCCAAATATCACCTTTCTGGGTTCCAATAAAGATATAATCCGGATTGAATGCGATCGCACTTATACCTAAATTGGCACCTGATAATCCAGTATTAATACCAACCCAGTTTTCCCCCTGGTCTGTAGATAAGTAAATTCCTTCGCTTGTTCCGGCAAAAAATTTATCACCGATGACTCTTATTGAACTTACAAGTAATCCATATTCTGTTATGATTATGCCATTATTAGATTCTGTCCATGTGCCACCATTATCATTTGATATAAAAATCCCATTTCCCGATGTGCCGGCTAAAATAGTATTACCGCTTACAGCTATTGTCCTTATATCCAGATTAGATAAGCCGTTATTTATAGTAGTCCATGTGCTGCCATTATCAGGTGAAAAGTAAATACCATTACTCATGGTTCCTATAAATATGTCGTTATCATTAAATGCAATTGCCTGCACCATATCATTTATCATCCCATTGCTTATAGGTGCCCAGGAATTACCATTATCGGTTGTTAAGTAAATACTTCCTGTATAATAAGTCCCTGCATAAATGTTATTATTATTTACAGCCATTGAAAGGATTCTTTTAGTTGATAATCCATTATTTATTGCTGTCCAGCTGATTCCATTATTATTTGACACGAATACTCCTCCAACTTCACCACCGGCATAAAGATTAGTTCCGTTGGCAACAATTGAACTGACTGGCAAGGAATAACTATAAGTCGGGTCTGTATAACCATTGGTTATCGGATTCCAGGTAGTCCCATTATCAATTGATTTATAGAGATTACTGCTATTCGTGCTAAATACCGGTTTTCCGATATAAATATCATTTCCTTTTATTTCAATAGTACTGATTATACCCCATTCATTATATAGTAGTCCATTGTTAACGGGAAACCAATTTTCACCATTATCAGCCGATTTAAAGATTCCATATAAATTGGTTCCTGCATATATATCATTATTATTTGCGGTTAAAGCCAATACCCATAACAGATAACCATTTAGGCCATTATTCACTGGTGTCCAACTGCCACCATTATTAGTGGATAAAAATATTCCACCAAGCGTACCGGCAAAAATATCAGTTCCGTTACTGGTAAATGCCTGAATATCCAGAGCTTGTCCAGATAAACCATTATTCATTGCTTCCCAGCTGGTGCCATTATTTGAGGACAGATAGACACCTGCACCGGTGCCTGCATAAATATTGCTTCCATTAACAAATAGTGTATGAATATTTTTCCCGGCTGGTGCAAAGCCATTATTTACAGCTGTCCAACTGTTTCCATTATTGGTTGATAAATAAACTCCATATGATTGTGTTCCGGCAAATACATTATTTCCACTGGTTACTACTGATGTCATGTTTAAGGCAATGCCTGGTATTCCATTGTTAACGGCAGTCCATGAACTTCCTTTATTTGTAGATAAAAATACACCTCCTCCATCGGTTCCCGCAAAAATATTGTTGCCATTTATTCCAATCGATATTACTTTCAGTCCCGATCCTGATAATCCATTATTAACCGCCGCCCAGCTATTTTTTCCATAATCTGTGGACAAATATACGCCTCCGTTTGTGCCGAGATAAATATTCTCTCCATCGATGGTTATTGTATGTATATATAATCCCTGTCCTGAAATACCATTGTTTTTTGCCTGCCAATTTTTGCCATCATCCTGGGATAAGAAAATACCATTCCCTGGAGTTCCTGCATATATATATGTTGTTGAGGGATCAATACATACGGATGTGATGTATATTTCTTTAAGTCCATTTATAACTTGCTCCCATTGACCAAGTCCTTGTTGTGTGATTGTAATAATTTCTGAATTGACCTCTGAACCATTAATTGTCAAAGCAGCTGTCCTGGGTGAAGTTGAAGTATTCGCTGAGGCAGATATGTGAATTGATGTATTCCCGATACCAGAAGCCGGATCTGCCTTTAACCAGGATACTGAAGATGAAATTGTCCAGTTACAATCAGATATAATATCAATAAATTCTGAACTTTTTTCTGCTGAATTAAAAGTAATATTATTTGTTGCAGGAATAGCAACCAGCATTTCTGATATTGGTCTTCTCCATAGCCCATTGGAGGATGCTCCGAAGATAAAATCACCAAATTTTTCAATCTGCATTCCAAAAAAGACCTCAAATGGCAGTCCTCTATAAACCTGAATCCAATAATCGCTTTTTACAGATGATGCAAAAATCCCTTCATCAGTTGAGGCAAATATGGTGTTCCCGCTTATGGCCAGGGAGTAAACTATTAATCCTTCATACGGAAAGCCATTTTTAAAAGGTAACCATGTTTCACCGTTATCAGATGATATGAAAATACCATTGTTTGTGCCAATAAATAAAATACCTTCATTGATAATTATTGAATTGATATACAAACTGTTGTCTATCAATCCATTATTTTTTGCTGACCAGCTACTGCCATTATTATCTGATAAATAAAAACCACCACCAATTGTTCCAACATATATATAGCTTTCTTTAATTGTTATTTTTGAGATATTCAGGCCATCTCCAGATAAATCATTATTTACTTCTGTCCAATTGTCACCATTATCAGATGATAAATAAACTCCACTTCCAAGGGTTCCAGCAATAATATTATCCCCGCTTGTAACAATTGACATAATAACATCATTGGTATTCAAGCCATTATTGATCGCCGTCCAACTGGTATCACTAAAGTCTAACCGATATATTCCGGCCATATAGGTACCTGCATAGATATTATCTGCATCAGCAGCTAATACATTCACATCTAAGCCATCACCTGATAATCCATTTCTTACAGGAAGCCAACTTATCCCATCATCAGGTGATAAAAACACCCCGCCACCTTCTACACCGGCAAAGAGGTTATTATCTAAAGCGGCAATTGTATTTATCCACCTGTTTATTATTCCATTATTTCTGGCGAACCAATAGTAACCATTATCAATAGACATATAAATACCTTCATTTTGTGTTCCTGTAATAATTACATTTCCTACCATTATCATTGAAAATATTTTAAGTCCATTTCCTGATGTTAACCCATTATTACTTACTGACCAATTTGTTCCATTATCATTCGATACAAATATTCCGCCGCCTTCAGTACCTGCAAAAACATAACCTCCACCAGATGCAATAGCAAAAACATCCAAGTCAGGCAAACCATTATTAACTGAAGACCAGCTATCCCCATTATTGGTAGATAGAAAAACACCATGTTCAGTGCCGGCAAATATATAAGAGCCGTTTATATGAATTTTTCTCAGACAACCACAACCAGATAAACCATTATTAACTGCTGTCCAACTGCTTCCATTATTTGTTGATAAATACACACCATCACAGGTTCCTGCGAAAATATTGCTTCCTTTTATTGCAATCGACCTTGTGGACTTATCTAAGAATCCGTCATCTATGCGCGCCCAACTACTGCCATTATTTGTAGAAAGAAAAATACCCTCTCCGGTTCCTGCAAATATATTGTTGCCATTGATGGTTATGGAATATACGCTTAAGCCTTCTACTGGTATTCCGTTACTTAATTTTGTCCAGTTTTCACCATTATCGCCGGACAAATAAATACACTCTCCAGTTCCTGCGAAAATATTGCTTCCTTTAATAGCGATCGCAAATATTGACTTATCTGTTAAACCGTTATTCACGGCAGTCCAGCTATTTCCCATATCAGTCGACCTGTAAACTCCTCCACCATTAGTTCCAATATACAGATAACCAGTTGTTGAATCAACCGTTATTGCATAAACACTTCCACCATAAAGACCATCATTCACTGATTGCCATTGTGAAAATCCGGTAATAGAAATAATGTTCCAGATTATTGAAATTATAAGTATTTTTTTCATCTTCTGTAATGATTAGTTTAAATCATACATGAGTAGTTTAAACCTAATCAATTTATTAGCTATATATAAGATCAGGTAAACTAAGAAATTAACATTATTTAAACAGGCAGAACAAGATATATATTCGATAATACCTGATTAATAAAATATCAATTATTAATAACTATTGGTGAATGTGAAGGGTGAAGCGAAAGAATCATGAGTCGTGAGTCGTGAGTCGGAAGACAGTGAACAGTGAATCGAAAAACATCAAGAAGGAGATTTAAATTTAAGGAGGTGCTGTTTCTGAAGGTTGCGCCAGCCTGCCTGTGATTCGTAGGGTACGAAGTAGATTTTCAGGTCTGCCTGGGATTCATATTCAACAAAAAATATTTTATAATGAGTCTGGGATTCGTACTTAACCACATACCAGAGTCCATCCTTCTTTGCCTGGGATTCATATTCAACGAAGAAAACTTTGAGATCACACTGGGATTCATATTCAACGACATATATTTTCAGATCAGCCTGTGATTCATATTCTACTTCAAAGACTTTCTGAGCGGTGGAGAATTGGTGAAATGCAAGGACAATGAATATAATAAACAATATACGTATTAATGATGTTCTTCTTTTCATGGATAAGTTTCTTTGTTGATATTATCATATCACCGCATAATTCGTGCCTGAGTCTATTCTGCAATATGTATTATCTATAGTACAATAAATAAAGTAACTTGTATGACTGATTATAAAAGTATTGAAAGAGTATCTGAATGCATGGTATTATCCATATTTCATGGAAGGATCTTCATTGTATCATGAAAGGCTCAGGCAAACAGTTAACACGGTTCTGGAGGCTGATTTGCAAGAGCTTTTTTAGTTGGGGGATGTTTTGTTGACGATAAAAAGATGAAATTTCTAATAATGTATAGTTATCTTTTTTATTCAACTATTTTAGGATTTATACTTATGTAATATGATAATCTTCAGATTCCCTTTAAATCAAAGGCATATTCCTGGTAGCTGATAACTTTGTTTTCATCTTTCAACTCTTTCCAGGCACGTTCTTTATGACTTAATTTCACCATTTCCCAGGTTGGGCTATCTTTAAATTTTTCAATGATTTCTTTAATCGTTTTCATTTCCTCTTCTGAAAACATTGAAGTATCGTATTCTGGAGAAGTCTCAAATGTTTCTTTAGCACCACCTTTACCATCATCTCTAAACACTGTAATCAGAACATTATTATTTTCGAGCAGTGCATAAATATTATCATAATTTGCCGGGACGGGTCCCCACTGAATTGCACGGTATGTGATCCCAGTTATAGATTGCCCATGCTTCTTATAATTATAAAAGTCCGTATAGAATAATAACTTATTGAGTTTTAGTCTATCGTTATATTCCGCGTTACAATTATTGAGTAATATTTTGGTTAGTTCTATAATCTTATTAAGGTCAGGAGTCTTATAACCATTGTATTTATTCGGGTTATTATTATACTGAAATGCATAACTGAAATTGTCAAACTTTTTTAAATCAGTTATTACTTTATCAACACAATCCATGATCTTAGTATATGAATTGGCTGAAAAATTATTTTTTGTTTTTTCAAGTAAATTCATAAATACGTCAGGATCTTTTGCTGCATTGATAAGATTAGCATTAGCCAGGGAAGGTATTTCACCTTTCTCATAATTATTATAAGAATTTATTCCAAGGCCCAGAATATTGGACATTTTACCTGCGGTAATTCCGTACTGTTCACGTAAAGCTTTAATCTCTTCAGGAAAAGGGATGCCGTGTTTTTCCCTGTATTGATTGTAAAGCTGACTAATTGTAAATGTATCTGTCTCTGTGTTAGTAAATTCCTCTCTGCACTTTTGACAGCGATAGTAAAGTGTTCTAACCTTGTAGGTTTCCTTTCTGAATGATAATTCCTTTATTTCATTTTTCAGAATGGCGTATCCATCACAGTAAGGACATTCAATTTTATTTTTCATTCTCTGTTTCTTTTAATGGAAATTTCATTTTTCTGTCTGAAATATGAAAAGACATACAATCAACACTTTTTTTAGGTAAGCCTATGCTTAATTTTATATAAATCTCATAATGCGCCATGGGGATCCCAAACACATAGTAATTTGGTTTCGATGGATCAAATGTGTCCTCATTTGGACCGGAACAATAATTTTCAGTCTTCAGGTTAAGTATAAGTTCTTTTCTTTGATCAGGCATAATTCCAATTTCAATAAGTCCTTCAAGTTGTTTATCTCTAGGTCTGAATACAATATCAAAAACTCTTATTTTTTCTTTTAGTTCATTAAGGAACTTTTCGACCTCATTTTTATCTGCCATTATAAAGACGTAAAATAAAACAATTTTATTATAATATTAACACTTTTTAGTGAAATAAAACATTTATTTTATTAAATAATTCACTTTAAAGTGATTCTGTAGAATAAATTTGGCATCTTAATTTATTGTTGATTAGAATTATTTAATTTTATTTTGATAAAAACAGAACAATAAATCCTGTCAATTAATCTGGCAATGATTTATATTTCACGGCCATCCTTTGAATTAAGTTTTTAACCTTCTTCTTGAACTCCTCCGGCCTCACCACCTCCACCTCCTCTCCCCATCCCAGAACCTGGGCCATAAATTCAAAGTTCGGGACAAGAAAGTATTTGAATATAACTGAATCTTTTGTTTCCTTGACCAGCTCCTGGCTGGAATGGAGCGGCTGGGTGATCACATATTGTGCCTGCTCTTTGGTGAAGGAAAGATGGATCTCTACCGGCGCACTGCCGGGTACACTGATGCCGATGACATTTTTATAGTATTTCTTTGCATTGAAGCCACTGTTAAAGAATTTGATCTTACTGGCTTTATTTATTGAAATTATCCTGTCAAGACAGTAAGTACGGATACCTTTGAATTCTTCATTATACCCTATAATGTACCACCTGTTCCTGTATTCCTTTAACAGGTATGGATGGATGATTTGTATAGTATTCTTTTCGGAATAAAATGATTTGTATTCAAGGCTAAATACCTTCTTATTTTTCAGCGCATCCATTAAAGGTTTTATGAATACATTACCTTTTTGCTTTTCAACTTTTTCAAATTCAATTTAATCCTGTAAGGTCTTTGCATCATAATTCCTGTAGATAGTCAAGGCATCAACCAGTTTCTGAACAGATCCGGAAAACATTGTGAATATCTCTATGTCTTTGAACTGTTCAAGCAATTTGGAGGCAAACACTAATGAATCCATCTCATCCTGATTCAACGGGATATTGTCAATGGAATAATCAGGGTAATCGTAATAATATACCTTATTTCTGCGGTCAATCTTTATAGGTGCATTATACCCCAGCTTTGGATCATATCTCATGTCATGAATATCTTCATCAATGGTACGCTCGCCGATGGGATAAATATCAAGAGTCCTTTCACAAGCTTCTTTCAACTGTCGCTTGGTAACATAAGTCCGGTCTTTCAAACACCTGTTTATCACCCGGTATCTTATCAGGGCATATTTATTTTTTGGCATTTTTTCAATATAAATGATTAATGCAAATACACTGCAAAATGAGAATATAGATTTGCATGAATTTAAGAATTTAAACATTTATAAACAATAAATTATATTAAAATGGAGAAGGAAATAATTTATAATGAAAACGTCTTTATCCTTGCACCCGCGGCAAAACCCAGGTCCATTCTTACCCAAAACGGTTCCGGCAAGTGGCAGGGTTGCGTCTACTCTTCACCGTATGATTGTACCGGCCAAGTACTATTATTCCTGAAGTCCATAACCTCCGGATTTGAGGGCAAGTTCCTTAAAAATCCAATTTATGTTTATGTGTCATACGATAAGGCTGATGTAGAGACTCAAATGGACAAAAAACTAAAATCATTAATTAAAAACGGAACAAATAAAAATCAATAAAAACGATTTATGGGAAATAACAATAAAAAAAACTTACTGAACAGGATTGAAAAAATATCTGAAGCAGCAGAGGAATCAAATCTGGAACTTGAAGATCTTAGTCTTATCCTGGAAGAAATCCAGGATATATCAAAATTTCTTAATATCAGCGATATTCAGTCAGTTCTCTTTTCCTGCCTGATCAATTTAAGCATTCAGAAACACGTGACACTTGAAAATTTATCAAGAAAGCTCAAGTGCAGTGCATTAAAGATCATTTCCTACATGGATGAGATAGATTCGCTTATAAATAAAAATCTTTTGCAAAAACGATACAGGTCAAAGAAACAGAGGTATTCTTATAATGACATCGCGTATACTGTCCCCCATAATGTTATTGAAGCCTTAAGGACATCTGATAAAAGTAAACTCATAACGACTGTCAAATTCGACCTGCCGGATTTTCTTGAATATATCTCCGAAATAATGAACGAACGCGGTGAAGACCGCCTTTCAACCAGGCAGCTTGCAGATGAGGTTGAATTTGTAATAAGTAATAACTGCAATAACCGATTCATAAAATTTGTCAGTAATAACATTTTAAATACAGTCCATAAGTTTCTTGTCTTTTTCCTTGCTTATTGCCGGCTAAAAGGTGACGATGAAACCCTTATCGAATACTTTGCTCCAAGATTATTCGACGATCTGACCGAACAAATTAAATTTATGCAAAGTATCAGGAACGTGGCGGAGCGACTGGTAAGAGACTGCGGTATCCGGATATTGATCATAGATTATTTGCAGCTGATCGAACCTTTCAGTAGAAAAAGAACAAGGGAAGAGGAAATGGCATCCATTGTCAAGGAGATAAAGATAATTGCAAAGGAAATGAGACTGGTTGTCATTGTTGCATCTCAATTGAACCGTATGGTGGAGGTGAGGGCAGGGGATAAGCGACCTTACCTGTCGGACCTGAAACATTCCGGATCGATCGAGGAAGATACCGATAAGGTGATATTCATCCACCGCCCGGAAGTTTATAATATACTTGAAGATGAGAAGGGAGATTCCCTGGCGGGCAAGGCATTGCTGATCATAGCCAAGAACCGGACAGGCCC
>Ga0153916_10002731_pt1 | contig 12924 bp, 9 predicted proteins | sample Opewatmetagenome_FD_109642 | JGI IMG/M metagenome (GOLD analysis project Ga0153916, IMG submission 109642) | Freshwater wetland microbial communities from Ohio, USA - Open water 3 Core 3 Depth 4 metaG | ecosystem: Environmental > Aquatic > Freshwater > Wetlands | place: USA: Ohio, Lake Erie, Old...
GGACGTCGGGTTTGGTTGGTCGGTGGTCAACTTTACCCGCAGCGGGAGCGGGCAGTTGTTGGCCCAGGCCCGCGCCAGCTCCGGCACCAGTACAAGCCTGACGGTTCCCTTTCCCAGCGGTACGACGGCCATAGGCGGGGCGACGGTGCCTGGGTTGAGCAGCGGGCCTGTGACTGTGAATGTTTACAACCAGACGGGAGCCAGCAGTTGGAGTTTTATCGGCAGCACCTCGCTCACGGTCAACGGCAGCCGGAGCACACCCGTGGTCAGCTCGATCAGTCCCAATCCCATCGATCTAGCCTCACCGCCGGCAAGCTTCACGATTGCGGGGGGAGGTTTTGCGGACGTCGGGTTTGGTTGGTCGGTGGTCAACTTTACCCGCAGCGGGAGCGGGCAGTTGTTGGCGCAGGCCCGCGCCAGCTCCGGCACCAGTACAAGCCTGACGGTTCCTTTTCCCAGCGGTACGACAGCTATCGGTGGCGGGACGGTGCACGGATTGAGCAGCGGCCCGGTGACTGTGAATGTCTACAACCAGACGGGAGCCAGCAGTTGGAGTTTAGTCGGCAGCACATTGCTCACGGTCACTGCCACTGTAAGTGAAAAGATCGGCATCTATCGGCAATCCACAGGACAGTGGCTTCTCGATCTCAACGGCAATGGTGCCTGGGATGGTTGCAGCGTCGATTTCTGCGTTCAATCCTTCACCAGCCCCTCCGGTATCCCCGTCGTCGGCGAATGGTCCGCCTCCGGCGTGACGGAGCTGGGCTTGTTTCTCTCCGATACGACTCAATGGCAATTGGACGGCAATTCCAACGAGAGTTGGGACGGCTGTGGAGTGGACATTTGCTTAGGGCCGTTCGGTCAAGGAGCCGACATACCGCTTTCCGGAAAATGGTCCTCGACGGGCTACGACCGGATCGGAACTTTCCGCCCGGGCACCGGCGAGTGGTTTCTGGATTTGAACGGCAACGGAAAGTGGAACGGCTGTAACACCGACCGATGTGCGAATCTAATAATTTACCAACTCGGAGATCTTCCTGTCACCGGGGATTGGAGTGGCAGCGGGGTGACTCGGGTGGGACTATTTCGTCCCAGTACCGGCGAGTGGTTCCTCGACTCCAGCGGTAATCGCTCCTGGGACGGCTGCAGGAGGGATCGTTGTGTAACCGCATTTGGGACGGTAGCGGATTTGCCCGTGTCGGGGGATTGGGACGGGACGGGCGCAAGCAAAATCGGAGTTTTTCGCCCGAGCACCGGCGAGTGGTTTCTGGATTTGAATGGTAACGGAAAGTGGGACGGCTGCGGGATAGATCTCTGCGTATCCCAATTCGGCCAAGCCGGAGATATTCCTGTTATCGGCAAATGGTAGTCAATGCGCGTCTTAATAAGCGGCTGGGCCCGGTGGAGAGGTAACGCGATGAGCGCAAAAAAGTTCATGTCCTGCGCGACTGCCACTCCTCCCTTCTAAGCGTCTTCACGGCCGGTAGTTTTAACGGCCGGCATACCGAGATTTATCCGGGCGCGGTATTCCGCGCCCGGACCATCGTTTCTTCAATCCGCCTTTTCAGCCTCTTATTCGCTTCTTGAAATTCCAGTCAAGCGGTCGACGTTGAGGCTGCGACCGTTTGGCCACAATTGTGGTGCAAATGCCTCATTGCCATTGAGGAGTTTACCGGAAGATCAGAATCGCAGCGGCGACCTATTAAAGAAATTAGCCCCTTAGGTCGATAATGGGGGTAGAGGCGCAATGAAAAAAGATCTTTTTAAGAGCGTGGTCATCGTTTTTGGCTTGTTACTGTTTGTCGTTGTCGCCTTGTGGGTTTACAGCCGTTACAGCGAAATTCGGACGGCGGTGATGGAAAAAAAGAAGGCCGAAACTGTCGGCTTCGTAAAAAGTCGCGCTTCCGCCCTGGCTGTTCCGGAGATTTTTACCGCCGGGGACGTTCACCGGCAACGCCATCTCTTTCAGTCGTTCTTCGATGCGATACGGTCGCCTGAGCTAATCGGAATAAAAATTTTGGATCGCAACCTTGTCGTTGTCTGGTCCAATATCAGCGAATTGGCGGGGCGGCGGTCGGTGGAAAACCGTGCAGCGCGGGAAGCTTTGGCGGGCGCTGGCGAGTTCGGCAACGAACAGCCGATCCATACACGCTTTCCCGAGAGTCGATTCGATGAGTTGAGTCAGACCTACGTGCCTATTTTTGATGCGCAAGGCGGCCTCGTCGGTGTCGTCGAAGTCTTCCAACCGAGCCGGTGGCTTCAAGAGGAAATCCGCTCACAGTTTCAAAACACGGCGTTGCCGGTGGGTGCCTTCATGTTAATCGGCTACGGCGCGCTGGTTATTTTGCTGCGCATACTGATGGCGCCGAAGAGCCTGGGCGTCGGCGAGAATCCGATTTGAATTAAATCTTCCAAGTCCCGCTCCCGCTTTTCCACTTTCCGTTGCAGCCTCTCCTGCTGAGAAAAGAATCCAAGTCAGCCGACCAGAACCGATTCGAACGCGCGCCGAGGCGAGCGGATCCGTCGGCAAAAATCTTAGAAACTAGAAGGTTTTGCGTGGTATTTCCTGTTTATTGGAGATTCTGTTGGTGTTGTCATAGATAATTCCCGCATTTAGGCCCGTGGCATATGGCTTGCTGAACCAACGAGTTCATGGCTCAGGTCCGGTGCAATAAAACATGGACCAGCAAATTCACATCTCCTGCCTGGGGCTGGTTCGTAATGTCGTCGGCTGCCCGGAAGAGAGTATAAAAGCCGCGCCTGGCACTACGATCGGCGACCTTCTTCAATTGTCGGCTGCGAAACAGGGCGGCCCTTCCCAGCAAAGTGTCTTCAGAAACAGCAGCGCGCTCCACGCCAAGTTCAAAGTGGCGGATCTCGATGACCACCGCTTTGTCGATGAGATGGCAAGAAGCGGTTTCTTCGACAAGCTGTAGGTGGGGAAAAATGGGACGCTGCCGCGAGAGAAATGAGTCAGTTTGCGAATCGTCCCCCGAACGCGCAGCGAACTCGCCGGAGACAAGGGGCGCTCGGTTGCTTGGCATTCTTGCCGCGTCTGCGTGCGCGAGCGTTCGACGCGGGCCCATGGAGAGATCCGGGGCGCAACTCTGATCATTCCATTACTCTGGGATTATCAAGAGCGTTTCGCTTGCAGATGAACGACGGTGGGAATAATTAGCTAGAAGGCAGTATGAAACTCTTCGTTGTGGGCGTGGTCGCCGCTCTGCTTTTTATCATCCCTTCTCGCCTTCGCGCCGAGAAGGTAACGATCCTTTACAGCAACGCCACTTTTACCGGCACCGGGTTGTTCGTCGCCAAGGACGCGGGTCTCTGCAAACAAAAGGGCATCGACCTTGAGTTGGTTCTCGGCGGCGGTTCCGCACCTACGGTGAGCGCGGTTGTCGGCGGGTACGTCCAGTTTGTGCAAACCTCAGCCGCGTCTCTCGTCAATGCTGCGCTGCAAGGCGCTCCAGTGGTCCTGGTGGCCAAGGTGATGGGACCGGCGCCCTATAAACTCATCGGCGGCATGCCGATAAGAAAGATCGCAGATCTCAAGGGTAAGAAGATCGGCGTCAACAGATTCGGCGGCGCGCCCGACTTCCTGCTTCGATACGTGCTGGCGAAAAACGGCCTGGATGCCCAGAAGGATGTCACGATTCTCCAGACAGGAGATCCGACCGCGCGACTCGTATCTTTGTTCACCGGTGTGACCGATGCCACCTTGCTGCTCGTTCCGGAGGAGAAACTGGCTGTGGAAAAGGGATATCCGGTGATCATTGATTTTGCCGCCCTGGGACTGCCCTATGTCAACATCGTATTGGCAACCAACCGGAAGTTTCTCGAAGACCAACCCGGCGCGGCAAAGACCTTTCTCGGCTGCTATTGGGAGGCGGTCAAGGCAGCAAAGGCGCAACCCGAGGTTGCCAAGAAAGCCTTGGCCCATTGGACCCGGACGAACGATTCTGCGTTACTCGATTATACCTACAAATCTTGGCGCGCCGATTACGCCCCGCAATCTCCTCTGATCGAGAGTAAAGAGCTTGAGCTGTTGGTGGCCTCGGCATCGAAGGGCGCGAGCAAGAGGGACGTGTCGCAGTTTCTTGACATGCGCTTTTTACCGTAACAGAACCATTTTCCTGGGAGGCTTCGGTGAATTTACCTCAAGAAGCGTTCGCAACCTGCGTGGATCTGAGAGACTGGCTTGACAAGGCGGAGCAACTGGGCGAGCTCAAAGTGGTGAGTGGGGCGAGTTGGGATCTCGAAATGGGCGGCCTTTCCGAGATCGTCGCGCGCGAAGCCAAAGGTACCGCGCCGGCGCTCTTGTTCGACGACATCCCCGGTTTTCCCCACGGTCATCGCGCGCTGTTCGGCCAGCTCGACTCGGTGCGCCGTCTCGCCTTGACCCTCGGCCTCGATCTGCAAACAGCGGAGAAGCGCGCCTGCGCTCGCGCCTGCCGCGACAAGCTCAACGGCATGAAGCTCATTCCGCCGCGCAAAGTGGAGCGGGGTAAGGTGCAGGAAAACGTCGTCCGGGGGGGCGATATCGACCTTTTTAAGTTTCCGGTGCCGCGCCATCACGAGCAGGACGGCGGCCGCTATATCGGCACCGCTCACTGCGTGATCACCCAGGACCCGGATGATGGCTGGATCAACCTTGGCACGTATCGCTGCATGCTGATGGGCAAGAACAAGATCGGACTGCACATGAGCCCCGGCCGCCATGGCCGCACCATGCGCGACAAATGTTTCGAGAGGGGCGAGTCGCTCAAGGTCGCCGTCGCCATCGGCGCCGATCCGGCGCTGTTTCTCGCCAGCACGATGGCGGTGGCGAACCAGGTTTCCGAATATGAATTTGCCGGCGGCTTGAAAGGCAGCGCCATCGAAGTCATCGAAGCGCCCTACACCAAGCTGCCGGTGCCGGCGCACGCGGAGATCATCATCGAAGGGGAATGCCATCCGACCGAACGCCAGGACGAGGGGCCGTTCGGCGAATGGGCGGGCTACTACGCCAACAACGGTCTCGCGCCGGTGAAGGAGCCGGTGATCCATGTGAAATCGGTGCTGTTCCGCAATAACCCGATTCTCACCTGCGCCCAGCCCGCGCGTCCGCCGGGTTACCATTTCGCCTTTTCCATGTTCCGCTCGGCGATGATTTGGGACGAAATCGAAAAAGCCGGCGTGCCGGACGTGCGCGGCGTCTGGTGTCACGAAGCCGGGGCGAGCCGGCTCTTCAACGTCGTCGCCATCAAGCAGCGCTATGCCGGCCATGCGCGCCAAGCCGGCCTGATCGCATCGCAATGCGCCTCGGGAGTTTATATCGGCAGGTACACGGTGGTGGTTGACGACGATATCGATGAGACCAATCTCGGCGAGGTGGTTTGGGCCATCGCCACCCGCACCGATCCGGCTACTTCCATCGATTTCGCGCGCCGCTCGCGCAGCAGCTCGGCGGACCCGATGGTTTCACCGGATCACAAAAGCACCAGCAGCAACCCCTCGGCGGTTTTCACTTCCAAGGCGGTGATCGACGCCTGCTGGCCCTATGAGTGGAAAGCGCGCGCCTACCCGGTCGTTCAGGTAAGCGCCGAACTGCGCGCCGAGCTGCTGGCGAAATGGGCCGAGGAGTTCAAGGAGGTGCTTTAACCATGTTACGCCTCCCCCTTTCGATTTCCGTTGCATTGCTCTTATCCCTCGCAGCGATCACCGGCTCCTTGGTCGAGGCGGCCTCGCCGACACAAAAAGTCGTTTTCTCCTTTGCGGGCGTTAACGAGAGATATGGATGCCTTTTCGTTGCCAAGGACCAGAAGTTTTTCGAAGAGCAGGGGCTGGAAGCGCAAATCGTTCAGATGCGCAACGGCCCGATAGCGATCTCGGCCATGGCCGGAGGCGACGCGCATTTCTACACCGCGTCCGCCACCGGCGCCACGATCGGCGCCATGGCGGGCGGTCTCGATCTGGTGTTCGCCGGCGGGCTGATCAATAAGCTCGAAGGCGATTTCGTCGTCTTGCCAAAGATCAAAACCCCGTCCGATCTCAAGGGGAAGATTCTCGGTATCCAGAGCATCGGCGGCGGGATCTGGATGTATACATTGCTCGCTCTCGACCATTGGGGTCTCGACCCTGAGCGGGACAAAATACAGCTGCGGGTCATCGGCGATCAGGCCGTGCTCGTCCAGGCGCTGACGAGTGGAATCATCGATGGCGCTTTTCTCGGCCACACCTTCGGCAAGATGCTCGAGCGGCAGGGCTACCGGATTCTAAACGACAACCCGAAGACCGACATCGCCTACCAGAGCACGGGCATTCTCGCCCGCAGAAGTTTCATCGACAAGTTCCCCGACCTTGCCGAAAAAAGTGTTAGAGCTCTGTCCAAAGTGATCGGTTTCATTCAGGAGCCCGAAAATAAACCGGCAGTGATGCGCAGTCTGGCGAGATGGTTGCGTTTGCCGCGGCTTGAAGATGCCGAAGCGGGTTACGAAACGATCAGAAGTGGTTACGACCGGCGGCTGAGCCCGACCAAAGAGGGACTGCGCAATGCCCTGCGTATCCTCAGCAAGGTCGATGCGAAATTTGCGCGACTCAAGGTGGACGATCTGGTGGACGATCGAATCGCGCGGAGATTGGAAAAGGAAAAATAATAGCAAGGGCAGTTCGCGCGCGTCATTGGCATCGGTCGGAGCAGATTGCGCGATGCTCTCAACGCTTTCGGGAGAAAAAATGGAACGAGGTTTAGAAAGCCAAGCGCTACAACTTCGGGTGGACGAGGACATCTGGATTCCCAGCGTCTGCCGCGTCTGCTCCAACTGTTGCGGTATTACGGTCCACCGCCAAAACGGCGTGGTGGTAAAAATCGAAGGGCTCGCCGGCAGCCCGCACAACGACGGGCGGCTTTGCGCCAAGGGACAGGCGGCGATCATGAGTTTCTGCGACCCCGCCCGTCCGCAAAGACCGCTGGTCAGGACCAACCCGCAAAAAGGCATCGGCGTCGATCCCAAGTGGCGCGAGATCTGTTGGCAAGAAGCGCTGGATATCGTCGCCCGGGAGCTGGCCAAAGTGATGGCCGACGATCCGCGCAAGCTGGTCATTCTTCGCGGCGTCGGCGAGCCGGACTGGGTCGGCACTTGCGTCGACGCTTTCGCCAAGAGCTTCGGCACGCCGAACTTCGCCGGCGGGCCGTTTTTCGCCACTCATGTGGACGCCTGTTATCTGATCAACGGCACCATGCATGTGGAGATCGACGTGCCGCGTTGCCGTTATCTGCTGCTCTTCGGCGCGCAGCGCGGCGGCGCGGTCAACCACGACGCCATGCGCGCGGCCAAAGATATCGCCGAGGCGCGCAGCCGCGGCATGAAATTGGTCATCATCGATCCGATCTGCAGCCCCATGGCCTCCAAGGCGGACGAATGGGTGCCGATTCGCCCCGGCAGCGACGGCGCGCTGGCGCTGTCGATGATCCATGTGCTCATTAACGAACTGGGCGTCTACGATCGGAGTTTTCTCCAAAACCAAACCAATGCGGCCTACCTGGTCGGCGCCGACGGGCGCTATCTGCGCGACCGGGAGTCCGGCAAGCCGCTGGTTTGGAACGAGACGGCCGGCGCTCCCCGCCCGTTCGATGAGCCGGGGACGCCTGCGCTTGAAGGAGAATTCGCAGTCGACGGCCGATCGTGCGAGCCGGCGTTCGAGAAGCTTAAAAAACATCTGCAAGACTTCGCGCCGGAGCAGGCGGCCAAAATCACCACCGTGCCGCCCGAAAAGATTCGCCGCTTGGCGCGCGAGTTCGGCGCGGCGGCGAACATCGGCGGCTCGATTATGATGGAAGGACAGTCGCTCCCCTACCGGCCGGTCTGCTCTTTCTGCGACAGCCGGGGGCTTTCCTCCCATCAATTCGGCATGTGGGCCTGCATGAGCGTCCATATGCTCAATCTGATCGTCGGCGCGCTCGACGTGCCGGGCGGCTGCCTGAGCACCAACATCCTCGGCCCCGGCGAAAAATTGCGCGTCGGCGAAAGCGCCGACGGTTTGGTGGTCGGGCCGGGCGATGTCCGGTCCTACCCGCCGCGCCGGCCGAGCCGTCCCGATACGGTGAACCTGCGCGAACTGCTGCCCACCGGGCGTGCCATGGGCACGATTATGTTTGGGCTCACGATGGTGCGGCGCCCCGACCTGCTTTCCTACAAGCCGGAAGTGTTGCTGATCAACAACTTCAACATGATGATGTCGGGAGTCGAACCGGCGCTGCTCGCCGAAGCGATGGGCAAGTTCGCTCTGGTGGTGTTTATCGGCGACAAACTCACCGAGACCGCCGAGCTCGCCGATATCGTCCTGCCGCTGCGCCAGCACGGGCAGCGTCTTGATTTCCCCATGAACTCGATGCGCGGTTGGATCAACGGCGATCAATGGTACTACACCCTGCGCCAGCCGGTGGTGGCGGAAGAAACCCAGGCCAGGCATCCCGTCGAAATTTACATGGACCTGGCGCGGCGGCTGGGTAAGATCGAGCCCTTCATCGAGCGCTTCAACGCCGGCCTCGGCTTGCAAGGACCGCTTCGTCTCGATGCGGAGCGGACTCATTCCATCGAGGATATCCTCGACCGCCACATCAAGTCGACGCTGGGCGGCGAGTGCGGCCTCAAGCAGTTGCGTGAAACGGGATTTGTCGCGTTCCCGCGCACGCTGGCGGAAAAATTTCCCCGCGCGGTAAAAAGACTGCCGCGCGCCCATCTGTACTTTGAATTTCTGCTCGACACCGGCGCCGAGTTCGACAAAACCGCGGCGGCATTGAAGCTGGCCTTCGACGGCCGCTCGTTTCGCCCATTGCCCGTCTGGCATCCCTGCGCGGCCCAGGATCAGGCGCCCGCCGAATTCGATCTCATCGCGGTCAATTACAAACTGCCCTTTCACAGCTACAACATGACCCAGGACAATCCCTGGCTCGCCGAGATCGCCGAGCGCCATCCCTACGCCTACAACGTGATGATCAATACGCGGACCGCCGCCGCCAAGGGAATCGCCGACGGCGATCCGATTCTGCTGGAAACGCCCGGCGGCGCCAGCGCTCGAGGCATCGCGAGAATCTCGGAATGCATCCATCCCGAAGCCGTCGGCATCGCCTCGGCTTTCGGCCACTGGGCCAAGGCGCGCGTTACGGCGCGCGGCCGGGGAATTCACTTCAATTCGCTCTTGCCCTACGATGTGAGCCAGATCGATGCCATGGCCGGACTGATGGACGCCTGCGTGAAAGTCAAAATCAGCAAGCTTGCCAACGGAGGCACGCGAAAAGGGTTTTTCGGGAGGGAGTCGGGGTTATGAAAAATATCTCAATGGCGCCCGCAAGATCGGCAGCGCGCCCGTGCAGGCTGTTTGCCGTTGTGGTTCTATCGCTTCTCTGGGTCGCGCTATTGCCCCTCGCTTTGAGCGCCGCCGAGTTGCCCTTGGTGCGCATCGCCCACGGCGCTTTCAATGAAAAGGTCGCGGCGTTGTGGGTTGCCGCCGAGCAGGGTTTTTATCGCAAGCACGGCGTCAACGTGGAAGTGATTAATATCCGCACCGGGCCGCAGACGATGGCGGCCATCGTTTCCGGCGATATTCAAATCGCCTATACGATTCCCGGCTCGGTGTTGAGCGCCGCGGCGGCGGGGATGGACGCGGTCTTTTTCGGCGGCATCGTCAACCGTGCCGACGGCGACTTTGTTGTCCCGGCGAGCATTATTCGAGCGGAAGATCTCAGGGGAAAAAGGCTCGGCGTCCAAAGCATCGGCGGCGGAATTTGGTCGCTGGCGATGCTCGCGCTCGAACACCTGGGCCTGGAGCCCACCAGGGACAAGATCGCGGTGATGGTGCTAGGCGACCAACCGGTGCTCACTCAAGCGATGGCGTCGGGAAAAATCGACGCCGCCTACCTGGGTTACACCTTCAGCACCCTGCTCAAAGAAAAAGGCTTTCGCGTGATGCTCGATATCGGCAAGGCGCCCATTGCCTACCAGGGGCTCGCGCTGGCCGCCCGCCGCTCTTATCTGCAGCAAAACGGACAGCTTGTCGACGCGGTTCTACGCGGCACGCTGGAAGGCGTCGCTTTCATTCAAAAGCCGGCCAATCGCGAAGCCGCGGTCAGGTCGTTGATGCGCCACTTGAGACTTTCCAGCGCGAAGGAGGCGGAAAACGGCTACGAGGTGCTCCAGTGGCTGTACAACGTCGACATTCGCCCTAATTTGAAGGGAATACAAAACATGCAGCGGCTGCTCGCCGTGACCAACCCGATCGTTTTAAAAGTTAAAGCCGAAGACGTGATCGACGCCGAGCCGGTGCGCCGTCTGGAGAAGAGCGGTTTCTACGGTGAGATCGCCGCGCAGGTGAAGCGCTGAGGAATTATCGCGAGCGTGCGCAGAGCGAGCGGCCACGCGCCCTGGCTTAGATCCTAGCGCGGCGAAGCCGCAACCAAATAGTAAAAACAGATTTCACCACGAAGGACACGAAGAGCACGAAGTTTAAAAGCGCGGATATCAGAAATCTTCGTGGCCTTCGTGATCTTCGTGGTGAGAAAGTGTTTCGTCGAATGCTGAACGGTCGCGGGAAAATTTGCGCAAACGAACAAAACTTTTAGGTATACTAACAAGGAGAAAGCGCGATGAGCAAAGAAAAGTGGCTGCTTTCCGCCGGGCATCATCATCTGTTTCACATCGTCTCGCCGATCGTCGCGCGGGCGCGGGGTTATTTCGATCAAGAGGGCGTGGGCGAATGCGATTTTTTTTGCAGCGGCAGTGACGCCGAAACCATCAAGGGGATGCGCGAAGGGCGCTACCACATCGGTCTTGACCCCAAGCCGTTCCTGCTCTGCGGCGCCAAAGCACAGGGCGCGGATCTCTTCATCGTCGGCGGTTGGCTCAACAGTCCCGCCTACGCCTTTATCGCGGCCAAGGGGAGAGGCATTCGTTCGCTGGCCGATCTCAAGGGAAAAAAAGTTTCCGTGCGCGAGCCCGACGGCATCGATACCCGTTTCGCCCGCGCCGTTTTTCGCCACGAAGGGCTTGACGCGGATCAAATGGTTGAGTGGGTGGCCGCCGGCGCGCGCTCGCGCCGCATCCAACAGCCGCTGTTCGACTCCGGCGCGGTCGATGCGGCGATGATCATTCTGCAAGACGCGCCGGGCATGGTGGCGGACGGCTATCCGCTTCTGGGCGATCTCTCCAAACTCTACCCCAAGGGCTATGCCGTGCGCGTCACCGCCGCCCGGGGCGATGTCGTGCGCAACGAACCCGAGCGGCTGACGGGTCTTTTGCGCGCGCTCATCCGCGGATACCGCTTCATGAACCAGCGCTACGGCGAGACCAAAGAGATTCTGACCAAGGCCGGCTACCAACTGGACAAAGACATGGATGCCGCGCTGTGGGAAGGCAAGTACCATATGTTCGAGCGGGTTCCGCGAGACGGCGGTGTCAACGAGACCGGGCTTCAGTTGGTCATCGACGAAGAAAAGGCCGCCGGTAAGCTGCCCGCCACTTTCCGGTCCCAAGAGATTCTCATCGATGCTTTTGTCAGAGCGGCGGCCGATTCCGTCAACAGCCGCTTCGGCGAGGGCTGTGAGTGAAACGGCAGGTTGTTCGCGGATGGGCCTTCCTCGCTGGTCTGCGTCCCGCGGTGTAAGCGTTTTGAGTCGATAGAAAAAAATCCGGAATCAGCTTTTACCTGTGGGAAAAAACGGAGGAGATGTCATGGAGCTAAATCAGTTCCCGCTCACCTCGACAGCCCGCTTCAACTTTTTCCCCACCCGGGCGTTAAGCGTAAAGCGAAAACGGCGGCGCCTGCACAGCTATCGGCGCTCTCTCTGGATGCTGGTTCTCTCGCTGCCATGGATTGGTGGTCTTGGCGGTCAGCCGCTTTGGGCGGCGGAGCGGCTGACAATCGCCACCAGCGCGCTCAATATGTTGACGACGCCGCTGTGGTTGGCCAAGGATAAGGGACTATTCCTCAAGTATGGGCTGGACGCGGAAACGATCTACATCCCCAGCGGGACCATGGCCCTTCAGGCGCTCTTGAGCGGCGATATCAAGGTTGCCATGGCCGCCGGCAGCCCGGTCGTCAACGCAAATCTGCAAGGAGCGCCGATCAGGATTATTGCCGGCAACGCTAACTTTTATCCGCTGGCCTTTTTCTCGAGTCCCGAAATTCGCGATCCCCGCGATCTCCGCGGCAAGAAAGTTGCGGTCACCCGCGCCGGTTCGTCCTCCTACACGGCGACCATAATTCTGCTGAGAAAGTTCGGCTTGGAAGAGGGCAAAGACTACACCATCCTGCAACTGGGCAGCACGCAAAATCGTTTGGTGGCCCTGACGAAAGGCTTGATTCAGGGGACCACGCTCTCCGCGCCTGAAAGCATCATGGCGAAAAACGCCGGCATGAAAATTCTTATTCCGGTCCTCGAGATGAAAAGAGTGGGGGTAACGATCCAGCACCAGGCGATAGCGGCGCCGGACAGGGGCTTGCGCGAGTCCCGCCCGGCGACGAAGGCCTTTCTCATGGCTTATCTCGCGGGAGTCAGAGAGGTTTACCGCAGCAAGGAAGCGACGATGCAAAGTCTCGGCAAGTATACGCGCATTAGCGATCCGCAGGTTCTGTCCGCCAGTTACGATGAAAGCTACGAGGCGATTGAAAAGGAGGGGACGCTGAACGAGGAGGGGATTCAGGTGATCTTGAACGAAATCAGCAAGACCGACTCGCGGGCGCTCAAAGCGCGGGCTTCTCAATTTTTCGATCCAAGCCTGCTCCAGGAGCTGGCCAAAGAAGGTTTCATCAAGAATTTATGGCAGGGCGGCAAGTAACGGCCGAGACAGTGCTGAGTAACGAGTACTGAGGACTGAGTAAAGACTCAAATTGGAAGGCGGGAAACTCAGCCCTCACAGTCCTGGGAGTCGGCGAAGAGCGTCA
>Ga0153916_10002732_pt1 | contig 12923 bp, 14 predicted proteins | sample Opewatmetagenome_FD_109642 | JGI IMG/M metagenome (GOLD analysis project Ga0153916, IMG submission 109642) | Freshwater wetland microbial communities from Ohio, USA - Open water 3 Core 3 Depth 4 metaG | ecosystem: Environmental > Aquatic > Freshwater > Wetlands | place: USA: Ohio, Lake Erie...
CGTTCGGTTTTTGAGACATCCTCAGCAATCGTTACGATCTCTTTGCCCAGTTCCCTTATTGCCTTTTCCAAATCTAAACGCTTATCAGAGTTAATCTTACTATCTGCTGCGAATTGAGTCATCAATAGTGTATATTTTTTTAAACTTTCTCTTACCGAGTCCAGTTGGGGTGCAATTGAAAGTCTTTTATATTCTTTTATATTTTGATCGAGTATCCCCTGAGCCTTGCTTACATAACTCATATTTTCCTGATAATCAGTGTCCTTTTGATAGAGGAAAAAATTCTTTTCGAACCTTCTTATTTCAAGGGTGGTATCGAAAAAATCAGAAATGACCCCTCCAAATTGTACCTTTTTCTCCATATACCAGAGCTCTGTAAGAGTAAAAAGAGTTATTAATATAAGAACTGCTACCCCTGCATAATAACCGAGAATAATCTTCTGTCTGATGCTCGGGAATTTGAACATTTGTTATTTTATAAATTGTTATTGCAAAAAGCAATATCAACTGATTTATCTGCAACACAAATGAATATTGATAGCAATCCTTACTATACTCACTTCGGTAAGCATCATAAATCAAAGGTAAAATTTTCTGTTGAATTATGCATCAATTTAGCGCTTCTTAACAAAATGTCAAATCTACAAAAAATACCATAAAAACAAAGGCTTAGAAGGATAAAGGATCCCTGGCATGAAATATGTTTTATAAAAGATAAGTTTTGAAAAACAAAAAGGAGGTATGAAAGATGAAAAAGCTGTTAAGAAAGTTAGAGAGGATCTTTTCAGCAGCAACCTTTGCAGAGGCAGGAGAATATGAAACTGCAAGGGAAATCCTTAATGAGGAAGAGAGACCTCAGAAGACAGACCGAGTAACCCCTGCTGCGAGACCAAGAAAAGAACTCAGGGCCCCCGGTATAAAAAGGTAAGAGATGCAACATTGTGTGAAGAAGGGGTTAATTGTATTTCCTAAACCATTAACCCCTTCTTTAAATTTGGGGAGGGGGTATAAAAATGAATATCTTTAAAAAATCAGAAGGAAAACTCCAGGCTGCAACAATAGAGGATCTGAGGCAGATGATTGTTTCATCCAAGATGCCTCTTCATGCTCAGCAGATCGCCAATAAGGAAGTGGAGATGTTATCAAAGACAAGTCCTAATGTGGCGGAATATGCGATAGGACTTGCCTATATTGACTATCTTGTTAGCCTTCCCTGGAGTCAAAAGACAGAAGATAATCTGGATCTTGACAGTGCAGCGAGGATTCTTGACGGAAGGCATCATGGTCTGCATAAGGTTAAGGAGAGAATTTTAGAGCATTTAGCTGTCAAGATATTGGTGACAAACAGAAAGCCCCGGATTCTGGTGGTTGATGATGAGGAGATTGCGAGGAAAAACTTAGAACATATCCTGAGAAAAGAGAATTATACAGTGGTCACAGTGGAAAATGGCCTTGAGGCCGTCAAGAAGATGGAGGCATTTGATTATGATGTCATCCTTACTGACATCAGGATGGAGAAAGTCAACGGGATAGAGGTTCTTGAAAAGGTTAAGAGCAAGTACCCTGACACTAAGGTTATTATGATCACTGGCTATGCCTCAATCAGCTCTGCTATAGAGTCCATGAAGAAGGGTGCATTTCATTATATTGAAAAGCCTTTTAAAATCGATAAAGTGCGATCAGTTGTCAAACAGGCAGTCGAGAAAAAGTTATCAACCATATCCACAAAGGGATCTGTTCTCTGTTTTGCAGGCCCCCCAGGCACAGGAAAGACCTCTTTGGGTAAGTCTATTGCAGAGGCACTCGGAAGAAAGTTTGCGAGGATTTCACTGGCTGGGATGAAAGATGAGGCTGAAATCAGAGGCCATAGACGGACATACGCCGGTGCAATGCCAGGGCGCATTATTGAGGAAATTCGCCGTGCAGGCTCTTCTAACCCTGTTTTTATGCTGGATGAGATTGACAAGATCGGGCAGGATTTTAAAGGTGATTCTGCGTCTGCATTGCTTGAGGTACTCGACCCAGAACAGAATCAGAATTTTCTTGACCACTATCTGGATATACCTTTTGATCTCTCAGGTATCATGTTTATTGTAACTGCTAATATTGCTGATAATATACAAGAACCCCTCAGAGATCGTATGGAAGTAATCGAACTCTCAGGTTATACCGAAGATGAAAAAACGCAGATTGCTTTGCATCATCTGGTTCCAAAGCAGGTTCACGAACAGGGTTTGTCAGACTATCCACCTGAGTTTACTGCAGAGGCCATATCCAAGATAATACAGGATTATACCCGGGAGGCTGGCATAAGAAACCTTGAAAGACAGATTGGCACTATTTGCAGAAAGATAGCTACCGAGCATGTCCATCATAAGGATGCTATTCAGAAAACAAGGATCACTCAGGATCTAATTGAGAAATATCTCGGACCGAGGAAATACTACCGGGAAGTAGCAGATGAAAAAGACAGAGTTGGAGTTACGACAGGTCTGGTATGGACCGAAACGGGCGGAGAAATCATTTTTTTAGAAGCAGCAAAGATGAAGGGAAATAAACAGCTTATTCTGACTGGTTCCCTCGGAAATGTGATGTGTGAGTCTGCGCATGCAGCTCTAAGTTACATAAGAAGTAATGCATCATACTTTAATATTCCTGAAAATTTCTTTGAAAACCAGGACATCCATATCCATGTGCCTGCTGGAGCTATTCCAAAAGATGGACCTTCTTCTGGTGCAACCATTGCAATCGCCCTTATTTCCCTTTTAACCGAAAGACCTGCGAGGAGGGATGTAGCAGTATCAGGGGAATTAACTCTGAGCGGGAGGATTCTTCCTGTTGGAGGAGTTAAAGAAAAGATTTTAGCAGCGCGTCGGGCAGGAGTAAAAGTTGTAGTTTTGCCAATTAAGAACAAGGTAGATATAGAAAACCTTCCTGAAGATGTCAAAAAAGGGTTGGATGTTCGACTGGTGGACAGGCTTGAGGAGATTGTTGATATGGTACTGGTGAACAACTCATCTCAGAGTGATGAAAAAAAACCCTCGGGATTCCGGTCTAATGTTGCAATATGTAACTTAAATACTTATTCATGCAGCAGCCCAAAAAAGCCCGATGGTTCTTGATAATTTCCTTTTTAGGCAGTTTACGTTGAAAAATTCAACAAACATTATTTCAGTCTTAATGCTGAAATTAATAAAAATCAATGAGTTATTAACTGGCATAAAAATTGTTTTATTAAGTATCTCTGACAAGAAGTAAAAAGATCAAAGTATGGAAATGAAAAAGGAGAATTTAAGAAAGTTGATTAAAAAGTTAGAAGACATAATGACTGCATCTACCTTTGCAGAGGCAGGGGAGTTTGAGACTGCAAAGGAAATACTTAAGGAGGGAAGAAGGGTTCTGCTCGCTATGCGAGAAGGAGAGGTAGAAAAAAAGGCCCTTAAGTATGCAATGAATGCCTGCAAAAGAATCGGAGCAGATATGGATATTCTATATCTCACATCAACTGATGCAGATGAAAATCCGGTATTGAAAGAATTTTTTTCGGAGCTTCATAGAGAAGGAATAACCTATCGACTGATTCAAAAAAGTGGCCGTTTGAGAGAAGAGATCAAGAAATACACAGACTCGGAAAGAAGTATCCATTTTGTGGTTGTGGAATCACCTGCTGTTGAACGCTGGAATAGGGAGGAGGGGCTCTCTAAGATATTGGAAAAGATAAAGTGTCCTTTAGTGGTGGTAGACATCCCCTAAAAAACAGAAGTCTGTTCAAATAAATGCTGGGTTGATGGTTTCAAGGGTAAGGGGAATACAGTATAAGCAGTAAAAGAAAAAGAACTAAAAAATGAAGGAGGTAACTATGGAGAGAAAGGGTGTTAGAAAAAAGAAGCCTATTGGTAAGTTGGTTCTTATGGGGGTTGTTTCGGCAGCTCTTTATGTAACCCTGCTTATGAAGCAGGACATCATTATTGACTATTTTGGTCGCGGTGGATTATATGCGTTCCTGCCGATAGCAGCGGCATTTATATTCTCGTTCTTCCACGGATCATTTACAGGTAGCTTTTGGACGGTACTGGGCGTCGAGGCGAGAAAGAAGAAGGAGGTGAAATAACATGCATGATGTAGTAACTCAGGTAAGTAATTTTATTGATCTCACGTGGATGAATATGACATATCTGTTTCTTGTGGGGTTTGTAGGTGGTCTTGTGAGTGGTTTTATAGGCTCAGGAGGCGCTTTTGTCCTCACACCCGGCATGATGAGCATCGGAGTGCCTGCCCTTGTATCAGTAGCGAGTAATATGTGCCATAAATTTCCAAAAGCGCTTATAGGGTCTCTCAAACGCGCTAAATACGGTCAGGTGGATGTTAAGCTCGGATTAGTCTTGGGCGCTTCTGCTGAGGCAGGTGTTCTCTATGGTGCACACATACAGGAGAGCATCAAGAAGGCTTTCGGAGACGCGGGTTCCAATCTCTATGTGAGTGTGGCTTTTGTATTAGTGCTGGGAATTGTAGGCACGATAGTTCTGAGAGATGCGTTGAAATCCAACAAATCAGGGAATGCATACGAAAAAGAGAAGGTGACAAAACTGGCACGGTGGGTACAGTCCATAAACATACCAGGCACAATGGTTTACTTCAAGAGCATTAATGCAAAGGTTTCGGTTCTTATGACCATCCCCCTTGGCTTTGCTACAGGTATGCTGGCTGCCACTATCGCAGTTGGAGGCTTTTTAGGCGTACCGGCGATGATGTATGTTTTAGGCGCACCAAGCCTTATGGCTTCAGCTACAGAACTTGTCATAGCCTTTGTTATGGGCTTGGGAGGTTCCTTCAAATACGCTATGCATGGCCTTGTTGATATCCGTCTTTCGATGATTATCCTTGCAGGCTCTCTTTTTGGCATACAGTTAGGTGCAATAGGTACTACTTATGTTAAGCCTTTCATGATAAAATTGGTGATGGGGCTTATCATGGTCATCGTCCTCTTCAGCCGTGGTCTGATGGTTCCTGTGTACCTCTCACAATTGGGGGTGATTCAGACTTTGGGTGAGGGAACAGTAAAGATTTTGAAAACAACAAGCTTTGCTATAATGATACTTGCCTTGCTTATAGGAGCTGGTGTAGTCTTAAATGCAATATGGAAAGGTATCAGGGAAGAGAAATTACAAAATTCTACAAAAGAGGTTTTAGAGCATGGGAAGATATAGAAAGATCCTCGTTGCAGTAGATGGTTCTGAATCGAGCAGGAACGCCCTCAAACAGGCAATTAAGCTGGCAAACAGTGAGGAGTGCTGGATTACTGTTGTATCTGTAATCCCATCTTACACAGGTGACCTTTCAGCTACATTTATCGGGGATATGAGAAAGGCTATGGCTGAACCATGTGAAAAGGCACTCTCTGAGGCAGAGAATATAGCAAAGTCTGAAAGGACTTTAATAAAAACAGTCTGTGAGGAAGGAGAGATATACGAGAGGATTGTTGACCTCGCAGATGCAGAGAATTGTGATTTGATAGTAATGGGGAGAAAAGGTTTATCACAAATAGAAAGGGCCTTCATGGGAAGCGTAGCAGCGAGGGTTATCGGACACAGCCAGCGAGATGTCCTTGTTGTTCCAATAAATACCACCATAGGATGGAAGAGTATTTTCCTCAATACAGATGGTTCGAAATATAGCGAGGCTGCGACTGAGAGCGCTATAAACTTTGCAAAATCATATGGTGGAGAATTAATGGTCCTATCTGTGGTTGAGGTAACAGAGGAGTTCTTGGCTCGTGCTCCGGGAATGGTTGAAGATATGGTTAAAAAGGCAAAAGGATTTGTCGAAGATGTTAAGAAAAAGGCGGAGGAATCTAATATTAAAACCACACCTTTTGTACGTGAAGGCGAGGCTTACAGAGTAATAACGAACCTTGCCAGAGAGAACAAGGCTGATATTATAGTAATGGGAAGCCATGGCCGAACAGGATTGAGAAGACTTCTTATGGGTAGCGTTACTGCGAAGGTTATTGGACATTCGCCATGCCCAGTGCTTGTGGTTAAGCCATAAGATTTTTTGAAACTAATTTAAAAGGCCGCTGAATTTCAGCGGCCTTTTTTTTCTTCCGTGTAAATATCTTATAATAATCCATGTCCATAAAGAAAAAAATAATTTTCAGTTTTTTTATCAGTTTTTCCGTAATTATTATTCTCAGTATATTTGCATATGTTGACTTCCTGAAGATAAGAAAAGAGGTTGGTTTCCTGGAGCTTGCTGCCAGCATCAGAAGCAAATCCCTGCAGCTGAGAAGACATGAAAAGAATTTCTTTCTTGGTGACTTTAAAGAGGCAGATGATGTCCGTAAATATTTAACCCAGCTGAAAGGTCTTGTTCATCAAGGTAACCCCTATAGGAAATCTGTCTTAGCACTCCAGACATTAGATCAGAGGCTTGAAGAATACAAAGACTGCTTTGAGGAGATAAATAAGACAGTTGCTGATTTCAAAGATGTGCTGAATGATTTAAAGAGTCTAAATTTGTCCTATCCCTTTTTATTACCTATTGTTGAATCGACATTCTTAGACCATCCCAGTCAAAATGCTGAATTGTTTAAAAAGATCAACTTTAAATCTAAAGACAAAACCATAAAAATTCTTCAGTGCCTTGCATCTGAAACAAGTTCCCTAAGCGAGCTCGGGGAGGAGATATTAGTGATATCAAAAGACCTTGACAGTTCAGCAAGGGTTAATGTTGAAAGCATTATAACCGTCTCTCGAAGGACTGCCTTTATACTCGTTCCAACTGCATTTTTTATCGGTTTTGCTCTTCTTTTTGTTAGTAGTCAAAGAGTCGTTAACAGACTAAGGATTTTAATGGAGACCGTTGAAAAGACAGGCAAGGGTCAATTTTTTCCTTTGCCAGTCCCTAAACAACATGACGAGGTAAGCACACTAATAGACACCTTTAACAAGATGGAGGAAGACCTGAGATTCAGGGAACAAGAATTAATAAAAAAGGACGAGGAATTATTACAAAGCAGTAAATTAGCAGCCCTGGGGACTCTTGCATCAGGTGTCGCCCATGAGCTTAATAATCCACTTAATAATATTTATCTTGCTTCACAGACATTATCAAAAGAGATCAAAAAAGAACATTATCCTGAGATTATTATGGATTCCATCGCTGACATTCATTCTCAAACATTAAGGGTAAAGGGAATAATAAGCGACTTACTTGAATTTACCAGAGGGAAAAAACCCGAATTCACTGAAGTCAATCTTCGAGAAATGGTGGGTAGAATTTATAATCAGTTATCAGCCTCAATAAATTTTGAAAAAATAAGATTTTCCATCGAAGGAGAGGCTACCATACTTGTTGATCCGGGACAGATGGAGCAAGTCTTAATTAATCTATTCAGTAATGCTGTTGAGGCTATGTCAGGTGCTGGGGCGTTAAAGGTGAAGATACTGCATGAGGAGGGAACAGTAAAAATAAAAGTTTCTGATTCAGGTCCAGGTATCTCTAAGGAAATAATAGGAAGGATATTTGAGCCTTTTTTTACCACGAAAGAAAAAGGGACAGGGCTTGGACTTTCCATAGTGTATAGTATAATTAATAAAAATAATGGCGAGATAAGGGTAGAGAGTGAGGAAGGCAAAGGCACTACCTTTATAATAGATTTACCAAAAGAACTTTGAAAGATTCCTTTTATGGCAATAAAAATTCTCATAGCTGAAGATGAAGAGATAACATTAAAACACCTTCTTTATAACCTGAAAAATGAAGGATATGAAGTCACTGGTGTTCACAATGGCTTGGAGGCATGGGACAGAATTCAAAAGGAAAAGTTTGACGTTGTCATAGCTGATATAAAGATGCCAGAGATGGACGGCCTCATCCTGCTTGGGAAATTAAAGGAAAAATACCCTGATATAAAAGTAATAATCATCACAGGTTTTGGCACTATTGATTCAGCAGTAGAAGCAATGAAAAAAGGAGCAGAAGACTATATAACCAAGCCCTTTAATTTTGATGAATTAATCCTTAAGCTCGGGAAGATTCAAGAAAAAAAAAGCTTGCAGAGGGAGAATGTAGCTCTTAAAGTATCCCTTGGCCTTAATAAAGACCTGCCCTTTATCGCAAAAAGCAAAGGTATGAAAGAAATTGTAAATACTATTAAAGATATCTCCAGTTCAGACTGCAATGTTTTTATTACAGGTGAAACAGGAACAGGCAAAGGCCTTTTAGCAAAACTAATCCACTATAGCAGCTGGAGAAAAGAGAAGCCTTTTATAGGTATAAACTGTGCTGTTTTTACAGAAGAACTTTTAGCAAGTGAGCTTTTTGGCCATGAAAAGGGTGCTTTTACAGGGGCAATCACTTCAAAACAGGGACTTGTGGAGATTGCTGATACTGGTACACTCTTTCTTGATGAGGTTACTGAGATGTCACCAAATCTTCAGGCAAAATTGCTTAATTTTATTGAAGAGGGTGAATTTTTTAGAGTCGGGGGAATAAAACCCATTAAAGTTGATGTCAGGTTTATTGCTGCTACTAACCAGCATGTTAGCTCTCTTATTACTGATGGAAGGTTTAGAGAAGACCTGTACTATAGGCTAAATGTAATGGAGATTTTTATCCCGCCTTTAAGGGAGAGAAAGGAAGATATAGAGATTTTAAGCAAATATTTCTTAGACAAATACCTTCCAAAATCCAATAAGAAAATAACCGGTTTTACAGAAGAGGCCATGGATATCTTGATGGATTATAGTTTTCCCGGAAATGTCAGGGAACTTGAAAATATAATCGAAAGGGCTGTAATTCTCGAAAAAACTTCCTTAATTACTCCTGACAGTTTACCCCAGACCATAAGGGTGTTCCATATTGAAACGCTTGAGCCAAACAGGATTAAGACTATAGACAACCTCAGTAGAGACTATGCAGAAAAGGTTCTTGAGATGGTAGGAGGCAATAAATCAAAGGCTGCAGAGCTTCTTGGAATCTCGAGAACCAGTCTCTGGCGGATTTTGAAAAAATAGAAACATCCTCTTAAAATATTCTGTTCACTTCTGTTCAAATCTGAAACACTTCTTTAACCCCTGCTTATCATATTTTCCTTATTTTTCAATTACTTATAATCTGGCATTCTTCTTGGTCTTCTCTTATTCGAGAAAAAAGGAAGGTGTAAAAGTGAAGGAAATTTTATTCGTAACAAAAGGGAACAAGGCCTACGATGAAGGTTTTTCATATGTCTTTAATCTATCAAAGATTATCGATGCGCAAATACATATCCTGATGGTTTACGACAAACCCTTTCTTGAAACATTTGAGACTGATATGGCTGTTACAGCCTTTACAGATGCAGGGGAATTTAAAACAGTAAAGGAAATTTTAAAGGAGAGACTTCAAAAAATTCGAGAAGATGCGATGAATAAGCTCGTTGAAGCAGTGAAAAAGTATACAGGGAATTCAATAGAAATCAATTGGGATGTGGCAGAAGGAAATGTTGTCTCCAATATAAAAAGCTTTATCAAAAAGAATAAAGGCATTGAGATGTTAGTTTTAAGTCCGAGCCTTAATGGAAACGGGTTCATTGGGGCAAAAGAAATGTTTAAAAAGATATCAATACCTATTGTTACCATGTCAAGACTCAAAGAAGGCGAGGTATAGGATATGTATTTATATTTACCCGTGGCTCTAACAAGTATCGCTATTTTTCTACCAATAGGACTTGGTCTGATTGTTGGACTGCTGTCGGGTCTTTTTGGAGTTGGTGGCGGATTTCTGTTGACACCGCTTTTAATAATGTTTGGTATACCTCCAACAGTAGCCGCTGCTACAGACTCTAATCAGATTGTTGCAGCATCTACCTCCGGTACATACGCTCACTGGAAGGTTGGCAATGTGGATTTCAAGATGGGTTTGTATCTTCTCTTAGGTGGGTTTTTAGGAGGACTCATTGGGGTTCAAGCCATAAAGATTCTCAAGGCGATGGGTAATGCGGATTTTGTAATCAAAGTAACATATGTGTTGATGCTCGGAATAGTTGGCATTTATATGTTCATTGAGAGTCTTTCGAACATGCGAAAAAAGAAAGTCGGAGAGGTCGAAATAGAAAAAGAGTCCAGAATAGGGGCATTTTTAAAATCCCTTCCCTTCCAGACACGTTTTGAAAAATCCGGGGTAACCCATTCCATACTGGTTCCTATTTTCTTAGGCTGCCTCGTTGGGATACTCGCTGCAATAATGGGTGTGGGCGGTGGTTTCTTAATGGTGCCTATAATGTTTTACGTCTTGAGGATGCCCATGCATGTAATTGTGGGTACAAGTCTTTTTCAGATACTCTTTACCTGCATTGAGGTTACCTTCCTTCAGTCATATACCAATCACACAGTGGATTTTACCCTTGCAGTTCTGTTGTTAATAGGATCAACTATTGGCGCTCAGGTTGGAACAGTTTTCGGGCGAAAATTAAAAGGAGAACAGCTCAAGATACTACTTGCCGTAATAGTGCTTGCAGTTACTGTAAAGATCGTCTTTGAGCTAACCCTGGAACCATCATTATTGTTATCACTTAAAGGGGGACATTGATGAGATACCAAAAACCAATAACCAACATCTCGATAATTTTTTCCATGATACTATTTTTATTGGCTTTATTCCCCGGTGAATCAGCTACACAATTAACAGCCAAGGCGAACCACGACCATATAAAAATAGACTTCTTTTATCACGGCAGCACGGTTGGTGTAAGCGGCATTTCTGATCCCGGAGTTGACCTTGTTATTAAATTAACATCTGCAGAGGGCCACCAGTCATTACAGAAAAAAGGGAAAGTTGCAGGATTACTGTGGATGAATGTAAGTGAATTGGAACTCGAGCATGTACCGAGTGTCTATTTTCTCCATAGCACAAAAAATATCGAAGATATTTTAAGCAGAGATGAGATGGATAAATATGTTATCGGTTATCAGGCTCTGGAAAGACATGTGGAAATTACTCCTGTTGCCAATGAGGAAGAAAAAACAAAGTGGTTTAGTGAATTTATAAAGTTTAAGGAGTCTTCAAATCTGTATAGTGTATCAACAGGGAAAATTTCTGTAAGAGAAAAGGATGGGGGACAGGATTACTTTATATTAACAAATTGGCCACACCAAGCCCCCCCGGGTAAATACCTGGTTACAGTCATTGCAATAAAAGACAAAAAAGTTGTAGAAACCGCAACAGCAGATGTACTTGTAGAACAGGCTGGCGTGGTAAAGTCACTTGCCGACATGGCAAAAAACAGAGGTGCATTATACGGAATAATATCTATAGCTGCTGCCTTAGGAGCAGGCTTCAGTGTTGGAATGATTTTCAGAAAAAGTGGAGGTGCACATTAATTATGTATAGCAATATCGTAGTAGGTTTTGATGACTCAGAGTTCAGCAAGGCAGCCCTCTTAGAATCCTCAAGATGGATCAAGAGACACGGTGGAAAGATTGCACTCGTACATGCAGTCTTCTTTGATACAGAGGAATTTGCTATCGCCCCTGGACAGAGGGAAAAACGGTTTGAGTTAGGTAAAAAAGTATGTTTTCAGTCAAAGGAAACGTTATCTATAGAGCTTGGATTAGATGGGAGCATAGAAGCCCTGGTCTGTGAAGGTGAGCCTCATGAAGTTGTAGTTGATATCGCAGCTTCGAAAAATGCAGATCTTATCGCATTGGGCACTCATGGGAGAAAGGGTTTCAAAAAATTGTTCATGGGCAGTGTAACATCAAGGGTCATTGCAAGCTCACCGTGTGATGTTCTTGTAGTAAACAAGCCTTGCGTACAGTGCGAAGGAAAATATGATTCTATTCTTATTTCTTATGACGGTTCAGAATTTAGCAAAAAGTCTTTAAAGCGTGCCTGTGAGTTAGCAAAATCTGACGGCTCAGAAATAACAGCTCTCTATGTAATTCCACACTATGAAGTCTTCATAACCAGCAGTATGGAAGAAAGCATGATACACGATGCACAAAAAATTATGGAAGATGCCAAGAAAATAGCATCAGGCCATGGTGTAGAAATAAAGACAGAAATAGTAGAAGAACATGTAGCAGAAAAGACGGCAGAAAAGATTGTAGAGACTGCGAACCGACTGAAAAGCAACCTAATTATTAGAGGTCCCCATGGCTGGTCCGGTATTAACAAAGCAATGATAGGGAGCATTACTGAGGATATAATCATCAATGCTCTATGTCCAGTATTAATTATTAAATGAGGAGGAAGAAAAAATGAAAGGTTACAGAAAGATACTTATCGCAGTTAATGGGAAGATGGATGTCCTCACTGAAGGCTTGAAATCAGTCAAGGACGAGAAATGCATTGTAACAGTTTTAAAGGTTGTTCCTTCCTTTGAAGGAGATCTCGGCCTGGTCGGTGTTAAAAATATCGGGGATGTATTGAGCAGTGACAGAGATCGACTCATATCTGAGATTGAAGATGTTGCAAAGGCTAAGGGTGCTGTGGTAACAACAAGAGTCGAGGAAGGAGATATACATCAAAAGATTCTTGAAGTAGCTGAAGAAGAAGAAAGCGATGTGATCATAATGGGAGACGGGAAACAAAGTCTTGTCAAAAAAGTTCTTGGCATGAATGTTACAACAAAGGTTGTCAGTCAGGCTCCATGTCCTGTAATTAAAGTTAAAGCTTAAAGATTAGATAAAGTTCGATATATAGAACAGGCCTCTGAAAAAATTTCAGGGGCCTTTTTCAACCTTGTCTCTTTTAAAAATCACTTTTCAACAAATAATCAACATTCATTTCACAGCAATAATTCTTTAAAATCCATCAATTAGAAAATTTCTATTTTTTCCTTGACTTCCACAATATATTGTGGTTTAATTACATCCAAAATACAAAATTTGGGAGGCGAGAGAAGTTAGGGCCTCCCTGACAAAACTTGGGGGTGAAGTCTA
>Ga0153916_10002733_pt1 | contig 12922 bp, 11 predicted proteins | sample Opewatmetagenome_FD_109642 | JGI IMG/M metagenome (GOLD analysis project Ga0153916, IMG submission 109642) | Freshwater wetland microbial communities from Ohio, USA - Open water 3 Core 3 Depth 4 metaG | ecosystem: Environmental > Aquatic > Freshwater > Wetlands | place: USA: Ohio, Lake Erie...
ATCTGCTCTGATTTCCATCTCATTTAGATCTGGCGAGTAAATTTTTGCACCGTAAAGCTCATTTAGAATTGTTTTTTTATAATTGATCTCTAGACTATCTAGTCCCTCTTTTGAGATTAGGCCCGAGCAGTGGGATGGAGCGCCTATTTCGCTATGCTCTTCCATTAGAACAACATTTAGATTGGATTTTGCAGCCTCTCTAGCAGCAAAACAACCACTTGGACCAGCACCAACAATTTGTAAATCCATGCAACCACTCAAAAGGCAAAGATAAATATATTTTAAATTAGTATGTATATAACTTTAAAGCTGTCCATAGAATAAGTGATCGAGTGAGTGCTGAGATTGATTTCTTAATCGCAACTATACCGGTATTCTTATCAATTTTTATACCTGGTTTTTTTCTAGCCCTTGCTTTGCTCAGAAAAACAAAACTGTCGCTTTTTGAAATTGCTGGTTTTGGATTTATACTTGGTTTGATCATACCGCCAACATTACTTTTTATCTATTCTTTGATTGGGATTAAATTTTCTTTTGAGATTATGATATTCAATTTTATAGCAATAACTATAATTGGCCTAATTCTTTGTCTAAAGGAGAATGTTTTCCCATTAAAATTTTCCTTTTATTATAAGAGGGATGCTGTTTGGATTTTGCTTCTGTTAGTTATGCTTTTTGCCTTTTGGGTTAGGATTCAGAGCATCGGGCCTATTTTCTATGAATTTGACCCCTATTTTTATGACCAAGTTACCCAGTTTATATTAACCCGAGGTGAAGTCCCCCTTCATGATGACTTGGCCTGGTACCCTTATCTGGATTCACACAGGGTTCCGCCTATAACTAACTATTTAGAAGCACAATGGTATACTATTTACCAATATGTTGCTGGTGTTCGTGGATTTGATAACTATTTGTTAGCCACCATTGCTGGCGTTTATCCTCCAGTTGTTGGTGCATTGCTTGCCTTCTTATTTTTCATCTTATTTTCTGAGGAGTATGGCAAGCGGTATGGTTTGTTAAGTGCGGTATTAGTTTCGATAATCCCAAGAGCAATTGAAAAATTTGCAGCCGGTGAAAGCGAGCAACAGCCATGGGGCATCTTTGCTGCTTTCTTCTTTTACGCTGCTTATGCGCTGGCAATAACAAAAGGAGAGAAAAGATTTGCAATACTTGCTGGGATAGCTGCGATAGGTGCTACGCTAGGTTCGAAAGGGGACGTGTTAGTTTATCTGGTCATAGCTGGCTACACAATAGTTCAGTCAATAATCAACTTTCTAACAAGAAGATCCAACAAGGAACTAGTTGAAATCAATTTGATAATAATTTCATTTGCCATATCTGCCAGCCTCATCCTGCAATCTTATTTGAATAGTTGGGACATTCCAAGCGACATATTAACTACTGCAAGCGTAACTGCAGTAGCATTGGTCTTATTATTAATAGACGAAAAAGTTGAAAGCAAGAGGAGGCTGGACTACTTCATCGGGTTCTCATTCCTCTCTATAATTATTTTCTTCATAACATTCATTCCAGGTTTCCCGATTCCCGTAGGTTCAAAAATACTTGGATATGTTACTAATGCTGCATCAATGGCATTGCCCTCAAGCCCACTGATGATGACTGTTGCTGAGGAAACACCAACTCAAGGAGAGTTTGCAGGCTCGGTTGGATTTTTTGGAACTCCTCTTGGAGAACTGAGTTTGATGCACATAATACTGATAGCATCAGCTCTATGCATCCTATATGCAATTTACAGGGGTTCAAAACTTGCTTTACTTTTGGGTGCAACTATTTTTCCAGTGTCATATATAGGTGCTGGTATACCCGGGCTGTTTCCTGGCAAAAGCAAATACATGTTGCACGCCTCTTTTATGGTTGTCGGTGCCGTTGTGGTAATTTTTGGAGAAGTTGAAAAATTATTATTGTCTCTTTCTAAAGATCCAGAAATTAAGAGATATGTAAAATATTCTGTTTCTGCCTTGGCAGTTTTGACACTTCTAATCGAGGCTTTCGTATACCCGCCTTTTGTGATCGGTGGTCCTGTAGGAGATGTCGTATTCGGGACATTTCCAATAATAAGCTCAAAGTACCATTCACCAGACCCTAGTAACCCAAACAATACTATTTACAACTGCGATGGGTTGATAGAAGATCAAAAAATAATTTCATACTATCTCTATTGCTCAAGAATCCCTGATTGGTGGCTTGAGCCTATGAATTGGATAAAAAATAACGTTGCAGAAGATGACCGCGTCATTCACTGGTGGGACTACGGACATTGGACCAACTACTTCGGCCAAAGAAAGACTATAACTAGGAATGACCACCAGCACCAAGATTTGGATTTGGAAGTTGCAAATAATTTCGTGCATGCAAGTCCAGAAGAACTCAAGCAGTGGATGGTTGAGCATAAAGCCAAATACGTGCTTTTCGACCAGGATTTGATTGGCAAGTGGGGTGCGCTTGATTTTCTATCATGCGTTTACAATAATGAGACGAATATGAGTTTCGCTTACAGCGAGGGAAAGAAAGTAGGTACTCTTTATAATTTGGGTACGTCTAGATGCGAGCAGGAGCACAATTTTGAGAGAATTTTCATCCCGGTGAGTGATCTTAGTGCTTTGGATTACTGCCAAAGCCCAGACCCAAATACCCCCCTAATAAGGGCTTATTCAAATTTCGGTTACAAATATTGCATTCCTCTCAATGGTTCTGGCGAACCTGTGATGCTTTACGAGGACAATCTGAGCAGAATCAATAAGGGGCATCTGGCCTCACCAAGCAGCGTAACGCTGAATGATGGGCGTGACTATAACACTTATCTAATTTTGTATACTTATGAAACCTGGTCTGACGGGAGAATAAGCTATGAGGATAGGAAGGGAAAAATGTACGATTCGAACTTTTACAAGGGATTCTTCCTTGGCGAGTTGCCTGGTTTCATACAAGTTTATCCATCTAATATGATGGCAGGTCCTGTTAGAATATTTAAGATCGTTGGGAGCTAAGCCAGTCCAGATATTTTTTGACTCCCTCCTCAAAGGATGTCTTCTCTCCCCAACCAAGCCTCTCAATCTTTTTAGTTTCCAGCAGCATTTTAACAACATCTCCGCTCCATCCTCTTTTGCCACCAGCATACTTGAAACTTGGATTCAAGCCTAGACAACCGCAGACAAGCTTTGCTATTTTATTAACCTGCACCATCTTTTTGCTACCGATATTGAAGACGTCATAAACCTTCTTTTGCTTATTCCTGGCTGTCAAGATTGCTTCTATACAATCTGAGATGTATAGGTAAGATTTGTTTTGCCTTCCATTGCCAAGAATTAGTAACTCCGTGGGATTTTCCCTTAGCTTATTGAAAAAATCAAAAATGACCCCGTGCCTGGCCCTTGGGCCAAATATATTTGCCAGTCTTAAAACAATTCCTTTTATACCGTAGGTATGCGCATAGGAAGATATGTATGATTCGCATGCTATTTTTGATGCGCCATAATTACTTATTGGCTCCAATGAATGATCTTCGGGGGTTGGGAATTTCTTTGCCTCCCCGTAAACAGTAGAGCTTGAAGTGAAGATAATCTCCTTTGCATCATTTTTTCTTGCTGCCTCGAGAACATTAAAGGTCGCCATTACATTAAGGCGGAAATTGCTTTTTGGGTCTTCAGAGCTGGTTTTTACTGAAGGGTCTGCCGCAAGATGAAAGACTGATTCAGATTCTCTAAGAATGTTGCTCAAATTGCTATCTAAAATATTTTTTTTAATGAATTTGAAATTACCACTTGTAAGATTATGTTTTATGTTTGATATACTTCCTGAAGAGAGGTTATCTATAACTACTACCTCTTCTCCTTTTTTAATAAGAAAATCAGCAAGATGGCTTCCTATGAAGCCTGCCCCACCAGTAATGGCTAACATGATTTTTTAAGTGTTGCTTATTTATTTATTTGCTACCTTAGCAAGTAATATTTATCTTATTTACCCAAATAATTTAGTGAATTTTATGAGAATATCCATAATTGGGATTGGCTATGTCGGGTTAGTTGCTGGAGCATGCTTTGCTGACAAGGGTTTTGAAGTCATTGCTTCGACCCAAGATAAAGATAAGGCGATGCTGATAAACAATGGGAAGGCGCCATTCTTCGAACCTGACCTTGATAGAATTTTAAAAAAAGTGATTAAAGGAAGTAGATTAAAGGCTATCTTAGGGAGGGAGGAAGCGATTCTTAACTCCAGTGTAACTTTTATCTGCGTTGGCACTCCAAGCGCTCCTGATGGCTCTATAGATTTGGGGCTGGTATATAAAACCGCAGAGGAAATCGGCAGAGCAGTGAAGGAAAAGAAAGATTACCATCTGGTTGTTGTGAGAAGCACAGTAATACCTGGCACAAGCGAGAGAGTAAAGGGAATAATTTCTAAGATTTCGGGAAAGAAGGCGGGGAAGGATTTTGGAATTTGCATGTCTCCTGAATTTCTGAGGCAAGGCAACGCAGTTTATGATACTTTCAATCCGGATAGGATCATAATTGGCGAATATGATAAAAAATCCGGCACAATGCTTGAAAGACTTTATAGAAAATTTTACAGAAATAAGAAAATCTCAATTTTAAAGATGAATCTAGCTTCTGCGGAAATGGTGAAATATGTTAGCAACGCGTTACTTGCAAATAAAATTTCATTCATAAATGAAATAGCAAATATCTGCGAAAAATTGGACGGGGTTGATGTTTACGAGGTTGCAAAGGGCGTCGGATTGGATAGAAGGATAGGTACGCTATTTTTGGAAGCCGGGGTTGGGTTTGGTGGTTCATGCTTTTCAAAAGATATAAATGCGCTAATAAACTTTTCGAAGGTAATTGGCTATGAACCTTTAATTCTGGAGGATACACTTCTGTTGAATAAGCTTCAGGCTCTTCATGTTGTTGAACTGGCAAGAAAGGAGCTCGGGGGATTGGCAGATAGAAGGATTGCTCTGCTTGGACTTTCTTTCAAACCAAACACTGATGATATGAGAGATGCACCATCAGTGAAGATTGCCCATGCTCTTTTAGAAGAGGGCGCAAAAGTTGTTGCCTATGACCCAGTTGCGATTAATAATGCGAGAAAGATTTTAGGTGACAGGATCGAATATGCAGATTCAGCAAAAAACTGCCTGAAAAAGGCTGACTCTTGCATAATTGTTACTGAGTGGGAAGAATTTAAAAAATTGAAACCGGCTGACTTTAAAGAAATGAGCAAAAAATTGGTAATAGATGGAAGGAGAATTTTGGATCCTATTCTTTTCAAAAAGGCCGGATTCACCTATTTGGGTATCGGGTTAGGTGGTTTTTGATGATTAAAAATAGGAAGATTTTGGTAACTGGAGGCGCTGGTTTCGTAGGTAGCAATCTATGCAAAAACTTGGCATTAGAAAATGAGGTAATATGCGTAGACAATCTTATAACTGGGAATATTGCTAATATAAAGGAAACAAATTTGGAGTTTATAAAACATGATATAACTAGGCCTTTTAGAGATAAGGTCAAAAAAACTGACATCATTTTTAACCTTGCATCTCCAGCAAGCCCTGTTGATTACGTCAATTTTCCAAGCGAGACTTTGCTAACAAACTCCATTGGCATGCATAATGTTTTGGAAGCAGCTAGGAGTTGGGGTAGCAGAGTGTTACAAGCCTCCTCAAGCGAGGTGTATGGTGATCCGCTAGTTCATCCACAAAAAGAGGATTACTGGGGGCATGTCAACCCCGTAGGTCCAAGAAGCTGCTATGATGAAGGAAAGAGATTCGCTGAGGCATTATGCATGAGTTACTTTAGAAAACTCAAAAGTGACGTAGTAATTGCCAGAATATTTAACACGTATGGAGAAAACATGCGGGTAGATGATGGAAGAGTTATACCAAATTTTATCTCACAGGCGCTAAAAAATAAACCTATCACCGTTTATGGGGATGGCAAGCAAACAAGAAGCTTTTGTTATGTGAGCGACATGGTTAATGGTTTATGCACATTAATCGACTCAAATATTTCCGGTGAAATTTTTAATGTAGGGAATCCGGATGAATATAGAATAATAGATGTGGCAGAGAAGATTAGGGAGTTGTGTAATTCTTCTTCAAAAATAACATTTAAAGATTTGCCAAAAGATGATCCCTCAAAGAGAAGACCGGACATAGGCAAGATAAAAAAATTGGGTTGGAGACCCATGGTAGTTTTTAATAAGGGGATTAAAAGAACAATTGAGTACTTTAAACGGGTGATTAAATAAAAGCTGTAATTTTAGCCGCTGGGAAAGGAACAAGGCTACGACCGTTGACTTATGGTATACCAAAACCTCTGCTCCCTGTTGGCGGTAAGCCAGTTATAGATTATGTCATAGATAATCTGATGACTGCTAAAGAGATAACAACAATATACGTGGCTGTGTCACATATGGAAAATACTATAAGGAGTTACTTCGTCCATACCCCGAGGAATAAGGTGAGTATAGAAACGATAACAACGCTTGGTTGGGAAACTGCTGGCGATCTTAAAATCGTTGCAATAGAAAAAGGGATAGATGAACCAATAGTTGTTGCTTATGGGGATAACGTAACAAATATAAATATTGCAAAGATGATTGAATTTCACAAGAAAAAGGATAGGAAGGCAACTATTGCGCTATTCAAGGTACCTAAAGCAGAAGTAGGTAGATTTGGAATAGCGAAGATGGAAGATAATTTTATAACTGAATTTGTTGAGAAGCCGAGTAAAGGGATATCCTCGAACCTAGCAAATGCCGGTTATTATGTTATAGAGCCAGAAGTCATATCCATGCTACCCGATAAGAAGATTAAAATGGAGGAGTTAATATTCCCAAAACTTGCTAAAGAGAGGGAACTTGTTGGTTTCGTTTACCACCCAAAATACTGGCTTGACATAGGTACTCTTGAAGCCTATAGAAAAGCAAACAGAATGATGGAGGGAATACTGCCACCTTAAAATTATCTTTTTGCTTTTTTATCCTCTTTTATAATTTCATAAAAATATTCCATAGCCTTTCTTGAGTATGGCCTTCTATTTTTTAAAATTTTAGGCAATCCAACAAAAGCATCTGATATCCCCCTTAAAAAATTTAGATTAAAATGGATTTCTTTATATATCACTAACTTTTTCATAAGTGGCCCGAACCCAAATCCTCTTTTCACCAAATTTAGAAATGGAAAATATTGCCAATACCACCAAAGGAGGTTTCTTGTCACATAATAATCATAAAGCTTACTCCTACTTTGTTGCGATGTTGCATGGTACACTACTAGGTCTGGAAAGAATTTACATAAATGCCCAGCATCAATATACCTCATTGAGAGTTCTGCCTCACCAACATATATGAAGTAATCCTCATTAAACCCACCGATTTCATTGAATAGATTATTTCTAATTGCAAATGCATTGCCGCTGAACTGTAGGCAATCGTATCCTTCCTCTGGGTTGCCTAGGGAGATTATTGCTGGAGTGTTTGGGAGCTCTTTATTAGTTGAAAGGTCTTTAACTAGACATGCAAGAATCCCAAGGTTTGGCAGGGCGTTAAATTTCTCAGTTGTCTTCTTAAAAAGTTCATCATCTTTTATTAAACAATCATTGTCTATTCCGAATATTATTTCTCCCCTTGCTTTTTCAGCACCTTTATTAAAACCAGCAAAGAGTCCAATATTTTTTTCCATTTTTATTATTTTGACTTTTGGGAATTTTTTACTGACCGCTTCAATTGAACTATCAGTCGATGCATTATCAACAATTATAATTTCAAAATTAGAAAATTTTTGTTTGTACAGTGATATGAGCATTTTTAATAGATCATCTTTCCTATTCCAATTGACTGATATTACTGAAATTTTGGGTTCCATGTTCTCTGCATCTATTTTAAAGAATATTCTATATAATTATCGCATTTAGTGATCTGAATGAATTATGATGTAAGCATTGTTATAGCAACTTACAATAGAGTAGATAAGCTCAAGAATACGATAGATTCTATACTAGCCCAGGATTATGCGAACGATTATGAGATAATTATTGTTGATGATGGCTCTGCGGATGAAACCGAGGCAAAAGTAAATGCACTTGTTAAAAAATATTGGAAGATTAGATATTTCAAACAAGAACATAAAGGACCTGCCGCAGCAAGAAATTTGGGGATTAAAAAATCAAAATATGATATTGTAGCATTTACTGATGATGACTGTCTAGTTCCAGAAGATTGGCTGAAAAAATTGGTTGATGGATATAAAAAATATCCAAATGTTGTTGGTGTTGGAGGTTATATAGAAGCAAAGGATGAGACTTTAAAAAACAATGTTTTTGCACAGTGGGAGAGGTTTGAGGCAAGAGAGATTTATGGGTTAAGGGAGGAAGAGGTCGTTGGTGGATTCGAATGTCCTGGGATGGGTACCGCAAATGCATCTTTTAAAAAGAAAATTTTAAATGAAGTCAATGGTTTTGATGAGTTCTTTAAATCCGCAGCTGGTGAGGACATGGATTTGAAGTATAGAATAAGCAAAGGAGGTTACAAATTTCTTTACTCGCCTATAAAAGTTACGCACATGCAAGATTACAACTGGAACAGATTCATAAAGCAGAGCTGGACTAGAGGAATTGGCTCCAAATATTTTGATATGAAATATGAGAGAAGTACAATACTGGAGTCTATAGCAAAAATCTTCTTTTCTCCATTAATTTTCATCTATTTTATTTTCACTAGTTCAATAAATCTGCAAAATATCAAAATGCATGCTCTCAGAACAATAAGACTATTTGTAGCGAGTACGGCTAGAATAATCGGGTGAGGCTGGCTATGAAAAAAGTATCTGTTATAATACCCGCATACAATGCTGAGAGGCATTTAAGCAGAGTGTTGAATGCTCTAAATGAGCAGAATTACAAGGAGTTTGAGGTTATTGTTGTCAATGATAACTCAAAAGATGAAACATCGAAAATTGTTAAAAAATTTAAGAGATTTAAGCTTATAGAGAACAAATCAAATCTTGGACTTTCTAAATCTATGAATAAGGGTATCAGTGAAGCTAGCGGCGAAATAATAATAACTTTACATGATGACTGTGTGCCCCTATCTAAAAATTGGATTTTGGGTATGGTCAAAACTTTTGAAGCTAATCCGAAAATAGGCATCGTGAGTTCAGATTACGTGATAAATTTCAGAAAGTTGGGTCTCATAGATAAATGCTTTTCTTATGCTTATTGGTTAGGCTCAGATATTGACATAGCTAAAAAGGATGGTATCGAAGAGGTAGACCTTATATCAGATAAATGCGACGCTTACAAATTAGAAGTTTTAAGAAAAATTGGTTTATTTGATGAGAAGTTTAGATTTGCTAATGAAGATATAGACGTCTCGAAAAAAGTTAGAAAATTAGGTTACAAGATTGTTAAAAATTATGAATGCAAAGTTGAGCATATATTCGCTGAATCTGAGAGAGAAAGAACAATTTTAGATCATTTCAAAAAAGCATTCCAGATAACTGAGGATAACATACATGTATTTTTGAGATATGGGGTAAAGTATAAAATAGATTCTCTACTGTTTATTCTTTCATCAATAATTTGTTATATTCTCCCTTCTCTAGTTCTTCCTTTTTATATATTATCGGTTCCACTTCATAAATTCTTCGCAATATTTGGTATTTTTGCCTTTGGAATAGTTTATTACATGCAACTTGGCCTTATAAATCAACCATGGCTTGCATTAATTATAGGAGTTTCATATCTCCTCGCAAAGAATTTTTATAAGGGATTTAATTATTTTAAAAATTATGAAAAATTTGACCTAGTTATCCCAATAACTTTATTTTGTTTCTTATGGGACATGGCTGCTGGAATTGGGTGGGTTAGGAGCATCTTAAAATTTGTGATGAAAGATTAGTTTTGCTTGTTATCCCTTTGTGAGTTTTGCTTTCTTAATTAATGGCTTCCACCAGCATTCGTTATTTTTATACCATTCAACAGTTGTCTTCAAACCATAATCCAAATCAATTTTTGGTCTCCATCCAAGTTTTCTGATTTTGGTACAATCCAGAGAATATCTGAAATCATGCCCCTTTCTATCCTCAACAAACTTTATCATCTCTTCAGATTTATTCAACAGTTTAAGTAGCATTTTTGTTATTTTTAGGTTTGTTCTCTCAAAACCTGCTCCAATGTTATAAATCTCACCGATTCTGCCCTCATGCAAAATTAAGTCTATTGCCTCGCAATTATCGGTTACAAAAAGCCAATCCCTTACATTAGAACCATCACCATAAAGTGGAATTGATTTGTTTTGCAATAGATTTGTTATAAGTAAGGAAATCAATTTTTCTGGGAACTGGTATGGCCCATAATTGTTTGAGCTTCTCGTTATTATAGTTGGTAAATTATGGGTTGTGTAATATGCTTGAACGAGCATATCTGCTCCTGCCTTGCTTGCAGAGTAGGGGGAGCGTGGGTTTAGGGGATCGGTTTCTTTAAAGCTGCCTTTCACTATGCTCCCATAAACCTCATCCGTGCTTATCTGAACATATCTCCTTACTTTATTTTTCCTTGCTGCCTCAAGGAGCACATAAGTTCCAAACATATCTGTCTTGACAAATGTGCCAGCCTCGATAATTGATCTATCAACATGAGTTTCGGCAGCAAAATTAATTATTGTATCAATATTTTTAGTTATTTTTTCAATCAGTGCTTTATTACAAATATCTCCTTTAATGAACCTGTAGTTTTTATTTTTCCTAAAATCTAGAGTATTGTTTAGATTACCACAGTAAGTGAGCTTATCAAAATTTACGATTTTATATTGGGGGTATTCCTTGAGAATATGTCTTATAAAATGGCTTCCTATGAAGCCTGCCCCACCGGTTATCAACAATCTCATAAAATCACTTAGATATATTCATTCAATCTCTCTCTGTAAAATTCTACTGTTTTTCTCAATCCCTCCTCAAATTTAGTTTTTGGCTGCCACCCAAGCATCGATTTTATTTTTTTTGTTGTAACATAATAATTTCTTACATCTATCGCTTTTCTCTCAGGCGGGAACGGAATTTGCTTGTACTCTCCTTTTCCGACAATCTTGATAATCTTTTTAACCATGTCTATAAATTTTATTTTCTCACCTGTTCCTATAAGGAAAACTTCTCCATTGGACTTCTTGCTTTGAGCTGCCAGCAATAAAGCATCTGCCACGTCATCAACGTAGCAATAATCTCTTATCTGTTTACCATCACCATAAACCTCTATAACTTCGTCCAGCATGGCTTTTCTTATAAAGTAATTTAGAACTCCGTACTGGCCATGTTTCATTTGATGCCTAGGCCCATATGTATTGCCAATTCTTATAGATGTTGTTGGAATTCCATATACCTTATTATAAAGCAGGTGATACTTCTCAGCCGCAAGCTTGTTTATTCCATTTATATCTTTCGGGTTGTCTGGGTGTTTCTCATCTATAGGCAAGTAAATCGCTTCCCCAGTCTGGACCCTTGTTCCAGAATAGACTATTTTTGCATTATCATTAAATTTTCTACATGCCTCAAGCACATTTAAATTTCCCATGCAATTTATTTCCACATCAAGCATTGGAATATTCATTGAAATTTGGTGGCTTACCTGACCAGCTAAATTGAATATTATCTCTTTATCTTTAACATGTTTGCTCAACAACTTGAAATCTCTAGTGTCACCAATAACAAATTCGACGTTATTTTTTATCTCTTTTATATTTGCGTAATTACCGCCATACTCTGGTAGCATCGCATCATAAATAGTTATGTCAGCTCCGAGCGAGACTAGCTTATGCGCTAAGTTACTACCTATAAACCCCATTCCACCAGTTATGAGAGTTCTTGATCCTTCCATCTTCTTGATTTTATACATACAATCGATAGATTATGAGAGAGAGAATTATTAAACTTTTTAATTAAAATCATAGCTATGAAAATCTTGATCACTGGTGGAAGTGGTCTCCTTGGTAGCAGATTGTGCAAGCTATTTTCAAAAGAATTTGATGTTTATGCTACTTACACGAGAAATAAAATTGACATTAAAGGGTGTAAATTTTTTGCAGCAGATATAACTGACATATTAAAGATAAGTACGTTAATTAAAAAAGTATCTCCTGAGATCATAGTTCATGCAGCGGCATTGACAGATGTAGATTATTGCGAGAATCACCAGAAAGAAACCTGGGAGATAAATGTTGGAGGTACTAAGAATATTATCAATACATGTAAGGAAATAGAAGCAAGATTGATTTTTATTTCAACGGATTATGTTTTTGATGGAATAAAAGGGAATTATTCTGAGGATGATGGGATAAACCCATTGAACTACTACGCAAAAACGAAGGCTGAAGGAGAAAGAATGCTAAAGGAAAGCAATCTGGAATATGCGATTGCTAGGGCAAGCGTTATATATGGTTGGAATGGGCCTGGACAGAGATTAAATTTTGTAACTTGGGTTATCGATAGCCTAAAAGAAGGGAAAACCATTAATGTGGTTGATGACCAGTATAATACACCTACTTTTGCTGATAATGGCGCTGAAGCATTATATTCAATTGTAAGAAAAGAGGCCTACGGAGTCTACCATATGACTGGCAGGGAATGTATAAATAGGTATGAATTTGCAAAAACGATAGCAGATGCTTTTAATTTGGATAAATCAAATATTATCTTAGCAAAAACTTTGCAACTAAGGCAATCAGCAAAAAGACCTTACAACAGTTGCCTGCTGACGAGTAAGATAGAGAGTGAACTAAAGCATAACCCGTTCACAATCAATGAAGGATTGAAAGCTATGAAAAGACAGAAAAATTACAAAGGTTGGTTGAATGGATAATTTAAACGATGCAAGAAGTAAGATAAGAAAGCTCATTGCTGATTATGATAAATTGA
>Ga0153916_10002734_pt1 | contig 12912 bp, 12 predicted proteins | sample Opewatmetagenome_FD_109642 | JGI IMG/M metagenome (GOLD analysis project Ga0153916, IMG submission 109642) | Freshwater wetland microbial communities from Ohio, USA - Open water 3 Core 3 Depth 4 metaG | ecosystem: Environmental > Aquatic > Freshwater > Wetlands | place: USA: Ohio, Lake Erie...
AATTACCTTTTCTTATTTTTGTTTAGAAATACTATTTAAATAAAAATACGATGAAAAATATACCTGTACTTCATGTATGTGAAAGGTCACTTGCTGAAGCATATGAGGCTGCACTTGTGAAGTTATATACCGAAGGTACCCGTTTTAAAACCCAGTATGACAAGCAGGATGATCCTTTGAGTATTGATTGTACTATGAATATCACAATACTTGACCCTGAAAGCGATCCAATGATACACCAGGCTTTCCCGGGTGGTATTGATGATCTTAAGGAATATGTACTCGAGCTGAAAGGATTTAAGGATCATTGGGTTAAGAATATGAATGATCCGGGAGATACCCGATGGGAATATACCTACCATGGGCGACTTAAAAAATATGGTTCCTGGAAAGAATTGGTGGAGGAATCCGGACAAAAAGTGAGAAAAGATGTTGGACTTAATATTGACCAGATAGAACATGTAATACAAAAATTAGCAGACCAGCCTTTTACCCGCCAGGCACAAATGATAACTTGGATGCCAAATATAGATCCTGAGGTATACGATCCACCATGCCTGCAATCACTATGGTACAGGATAATGGAAGATGAGAAAGAGATCTATTGGCTGAACTGTAATATTCGATTTCGCAGTAACGATGCATGGGGAGCCAGTTTTATGAATATGTTTGGTTTTATTCGCTTCAACAGGGAGGTAATTGCAGATGAAGTTGCCAGAAGATCAGGAAAGGAGGTAAGGCTTGGCAGGATGAACTGGCACGCTGATTCTTACCATATTTATGGAAAGGATATTCAACAGGCAAAGGAACTATTATTTGACCGGAGAGATCAAATGCCTTTTGAAAACAGGATCTTCAACTTCAGCGATGATTTCATCAGGCAAATGTACGATGATGCTGAACCCAGAATTTTAGAGAAAATCAAGAGATATGATGATAGTCATTAGTTTGGCCACTGGCCTCTGGCTGCAAGATACTGGCTGCTGTCAAGTGGTTCGTGGTTTTTGGATTACTCTTCTTAATCTTTTAGCCCTATGCTCTTAAAGAATTTCTCGATTTCAGAAAATATCTCAGAAAGATGATCGTAACTGATAACGTTTAAAGCTTCGCATCCGCCGATCAAGGCTGATAGTTCGAAATCTGCATGATTATTATAAAGGCATAATATTGGCTTACCAGCCTCTACTGCCCTCCCGATCTCATAACCCACTCCAAGGCTTGGAGTTGACACTTCTGCAATGACAACATCAGCTTCTGATAACCACTTAAAATCCCGGTCATGAATCTCTTTTTCAGTAAACTGCTCCTCAAGTTTTTTAATATTACCGTCACCCACATGACAGGTTAGTACTTCTCCAAATTGTTTCAGGAAATCAATTAACTGAGCATAAATGGCAGAATTTTTTCTGCCGCCTCTAATAGATCCTGCAAAATATATTTTCATTCAGAAATCAGAATTCATTCTTTTATAATAGCATTAAATTTACTTTGAAATATATTAATAAATGCTGATTATAATTTAACTTTATTAATCTATATTATAAGAAATTTGGCAGATAAGCTTCAAACATCAAAAATCCTTGGATACTGCATTGGAATGTGCGGCTGGTCGATTCTGAATAATATAATAACCACAATGCTTATTTATTTATATCTGCCACCAAAAAATTCCGGACTGGATTCACTAATTCCACCTATTATATACCTGGGGATATTTTCGATCCTTGCGCTCATAGCTGCAGGAGGGAGACTCTTTGATGCAATTACAGATCCGTTAATAGCCTGGATGAGCGACAGATCGACTCACAGGAAGGGCAGAAGGGTACCCTTTATGCGAGTAGGTTGGATGCCCGCTTTTATAGGTTGTATTGCAGTTTTCCTTCCATTTCAGCTTTTTGAAAGCAGACTGAATATAATATCGCTAATTATCAGCCTGACCATTTTTTATCTTGCTATTACGGTCTATTTTATACCTTATAATGCACTGATGCCTGAACTTGCCAGGACAAGCCGTGAAAAGGTAACCTTATCCACATGGATGTCGCTGGCATATGTTATTGGATTGATTATTGCGGCTCAAACCCCCTTATTGGCACATTGGATTGAACATTGGTTTGGATTTGAAAAAAGAATATACTCATTTCAGATAGCTATCGGAATACTTAGCCTGATTGCAGGTATTTTCCTTGTTATTCCGATAATAAGCATAAATGAACAGGATTATTGCAAAAGTAAACCAGCAAAAGTTTCATTTTTTAATTCTCTTGGAAAAACACTGAAAAATTATAATTTCCGTCTTTTCCTGTTTGCCGATTTTTCCTATTTCATGGCTATTTCAATAATTGCCAGCGGAATGCTTTATTATCTGAAAGTATTGCTTGGACTTGAGGAAGCTTTAGGAAGTACTGTATTTGGCGTTATGATACTTGTATCTCTGCTTTTCTATCCCCTTGTATTGCATATAACAAAATTTGTTCGTAAAAAATTTCTGATTTCATTTGGATTAATATTCCTGGGTCTTGTTTTCCTTTCGGTATATTTTCTTGGCAGACTTCCAATGCCTCCTAAAGTTCAGATCTACCTCTTCGCCCTATTGGCTTCTATACCAGTCGCGATCCTTGGAATTATCCCTTATGCTGTAATCGCTGAAATAGCCCAGTTGGATGGTCTTATCACTGGCCTGCAAAAAGAAGGGATGTATTTCGCTGTCAGGAATTTCTTTTATAAACTTGGAATGACGATAGGAATAATGTTTTTTACAATTCTGACCCTCTGGGGTAAAGATCCCGGTGACGATCTGGGCATAAGGCTGAATGGAATATTCGGGTTTATTCTATGCACAATTGCAGGACTTACCTTTCTATTGTTTAAGGAAAAAGAAATCGTTCACAAAATCCACCGCCTCTCCCGAAAAAAAGCACCATAAATGTCTAAAGTATTAAGTTTAAGATTTAAGGTTCAAAGTTGGAATTTGAGACTCCGAACCTGGAACCCTTTAGCCTTGTAACTTGTAACTTGTAACTTGTAACTATTCCCCCTTTCTCTCCATGAGTTTCCCGATCCGTTTCAATGCTTCCTCAAGGGGTTCATCAGGCTGAATATAATTATATTCTCCCCAGAAATCTTCATCATAACCACCAACCTGGTTGATAAACAGGTCATTAACATCTGTTATCTCTTTTTGTTTAAAACGGGTAACATTCTGTGTTTGAATATCTGTTACAGCCATCTCAGTAATTGTTTGAAATGTCCTGGATATCAGCTGGTTTTTCTTTCTTATCCTGAAAACATTATCAGACAAAATGTAAGCCAGGTAAAGTCTATCTTTTTCATTCTGGTACCTTACATAATATTGTGCGCTCACAGGTATAACGTCAAAATTTCGCGGCTTATGAATAACCAGGTATTTTGCAGCTTTTTTAATTGTCTCGGGATTGATATTAAACTCAAAAGCCCTGATAGCAAGCGATTCCATATCAATAAATATTTTTCCCTCATAATGAGGTGGCTCAGTATAAGTATGCTGTTTAAAAGTAATCACGTAAGTATATCGGTCTTCATCAAGGATGATATCCGTCATATCATAAGTATAATAAGGAAAGAAATCTTCATTAAAGAACTCCGGTTTATTTCTGACAATATCAAGGTAAAGACTGGTTTGCAGGCCAGCTTTTAATCTCAAAGTAACAGTATCCGTACGCTGAATATCCACATTTTTTCTTCCTTTAATCATTCTGACCTGATCAAACGGGAATTCCTCATTAAATCCGCTCCTGAAGATTTCCAGTATGGCTTCTGAGATAATAATATAATTGTTTCCCTTTTTTACAGATTCCCTGTAAAAAGTTGTCAGATTAACAGGGCCGGTATAATAATTTTGAGGTATTCGGGAGATGGCTGAATGCAACAGGTAAATTGGATCCGTTTTCCGGATAATGACTTCCTGAATAGGTATGTAATCGGGTTTTAGAAAAATTTCAGCATAAGCAGTATCCAGGTAATCAAGTCTGATTTTTTCCATTTTGAATCCCATACAGGATACAACCACAGAATCATGAGAAAAAATCCGTGGATATTTAAAGATGAAATTGCCGTTTGAATTCGATATCGTACCGATCCGTGTTCCGGTAATGTTGATAGTTGCAAAAGGAATCGGTTCCCCGGAATTTCTGTCAATGATTTTACCCTTTAGTAAAATAATATCCGACATATTTTTCCTTCTTACAGAGACTGATTCATTCAGTTTTGTTTCTGCATCATTATAAATGACGATCAGTTCATCAACAACCTTAAATTGAATATCCGGGTTGGCAATGATGTTATGAAGAATACGAATCAACGTATCGCCTGGTGCTTTGAGTTCAACAGTATCTCCTATAGGTATGATATCTGTATTATAAGAGAAATAACAACCAGATGATGCTTCGATAATGTTTAATGCAGTATCAAGTCTGCATATGGTATCAGGAAGAAGTACGAACCGCTTAAGAATAGATTCCTGGGCAGGAATATTTAATGATAATCCGGATAAAGTTAAAAATAAGACGAATCTGACAGAGCAAATCCAGGAGAATTGTTTTATGTTTTCAGAAAAGGCCAAATGATTTAAGATAATTAATCTGCCTGAATGCCATTGCAACCTTCACCGCTTAAAACTATACCAGTACGCATTCTCTTAATATCCAGGTTAAATGCAGTCTTCAGGACTTCCAGGACAGTATCCACCGGTTGATGATTTAAAAATGTTCCTGTAAAATGGCAATCAGCAATTTCAGGGTTGCCAAATATTATATTTGTACCGTAAGTATGATTGAGATCGGCTATTACTGCACTTAAGCCAGTCTCACGGAATTCAAGCTTCCCGGTTTTCCAGGACAGATAGTTTTCGTCCTCATTTAATTTCCTTGATATTCCATTTTCGGTCAGAACCCCGATATATCCTGGCTCAATAAGTAACGATTGATCTTCCCTAAGCTTGTTTGTGAGTAAAACCAATCCGGATTCAACATATACTTTTACTGTCTGGTTATCATTGTCTGCCTGAACAGAAAAAGAAGTTCCGATAACCTTTACCAGCGCCTGTTCTGTTGATATAACAAATGGCCGATCCGGATTATGAGATATTTCAAAAAAGGCTTCACCTTTGAGAGCTAATTCACGGGTACCGGTTTCTTTACGTTTATAACTAATCACGCTGTTTGCCTTAATATGTATGATAGAACCATCTGGTAATGTCGTTTGCATCATCCGGTCTGGCTCCGATCGAACAGTAAGCTGCCTGTCAGCAGAATCACTCGGACTAATAAATGCTTTAATAATTACAAAGCTCAAACCTGCTGCAATAATAATAACAGCAGCAACACGAAAAGCAACGGAGTACATTTTCCTGTATGAGGATTTCCTGATATTCTCAAACTGTCTTGTTGCTGTTTTCTGATTTTCAATCCTGTTCTTTAATTTTTCCCAGGCTGAATCGGTATTTACCTCGAGCATATTTTGTTTATTTTTTGTTTCATTCCACACTTTCTGAACAGAGGATATCAGCTTATCATATTCCTGATCAGATTGAATAATTTTTTCAAATTCTTCCTGTTCCTCAATATTCATTTCCTGATCGAGGTATTTTGCAATTTTCCCCCAGTTTATGTTTTTGTCTTTATTCATAGTATTCTTTAAGATTTTGCCTGAAAAGCTTTAATGCCTTTCCCATATTAGCTTCAACAGTTTTTATTGATATTAAAAGTCGAGATGCAATCTCTTTATACTTTAATCCCTCAAACCTGCTCATTTCGAATATCCTGCGAACCTTTTGAGGCATTGAAGATAATGTTGACTCAACTATCTGGTCCAGCTCAATTGTCTGAAGCCTGGCATCAGGTTCATCACCAGGGATCATTTCTGAATTTAGCGGTAATACATTTGTGGTTTTCCTGATATTCTTTTCCCGGATCATCATCATAGTGTTATTATATACGGATCTGTACAGATATGATCGTATTGAGGACCTGATCACCAATGTTTCTTTTTTTTCCCATAGCTTATAAAAGAGATCCTGAACAATTTCTTCCGCAGTGTCTTTATCACGGAAATACTTGAAAGCGAAAGTGCAAAGCTCCCTGTAGTAAGTCCGGAATAAGACTTCAAAAGCATCCATGTCTCCCCGACTGATGCTTTTGAATATGTTATCTTCCTGAATCAATAGGAAATTAACTTAAATAATCTGTTTTAACAACGATTTTGCATTCCATTCTTCCATCCCAAAGTTAATGACTTTTATCAAGAAAGGAAGGAAGGTTGTTTGCTATTACAATTGTTTTTTGAGCCTGCGGTTAAGCTTATCTATAGCTGCTTCGATCGATTCATCTGGCTTAATAATATTGTAGTCACCCCAGTAATCAGGATCTTCGAACTGATGGACCTGTTCTGCCAGGATATCTGAATATTTTGCCTGATTTTTAAATTTTAGTTTATCAACGTTATTGGCATCCATATCCGTGACAGCCATTTCTGACATCAAGGTGAAAACTGAACTGAATAATTTTTTATCCCATTTGCATTTCAGCTGAAGTTCAGATCTTACATATGAAAGATGCCAGGTCCCGTTTAATTCACGGTAACGGGTCAGATAATTAGCTCCCAGAACATCTATCTTCATTGATGCAGGTTTCTTCCTGACAAGCAGGTTTGTCGCCTTATCGATATTTTGAGTATTCAGATTAAAATCCAGCCCTGTAACCGCTAGATTGTCAAAATCTAGATAAATCTTTCCCTCATACAAAGGTTCATTGACATTCTCCTTTTGTTTAAAAGAGATAACATAAGCCTGCCGGTCATTAATATAATTAATACCTTCAAGTTTGTAATTATATAGCTCAAAAAGGTCCTCGGATAATATATCTCCGGGATTTTTAACTACGTCAAGAAGGAGAGATGTATAAGGTCCGCCCTGCATCTTGACAATAACTGTATCCATTTTTTTGACATCCTGACTTTTCCTGCCTTTAAATATTTTGGAACGATCAGCTTCGGTTGTTTTATAATATGGTGCCTTGTATATATCGATAACAGCCTCTGCTACTGCCACATAATTTTTATTCTGCTTAATGGTTTCGCGGTAAAAAGAAGTCATCATAACAGGATCATTGCTGTAATTTATAGACTTGTTCCTAATTGCAGCTCTAAGAAGATCTTCAGGATCATTTTTCCTTATTTTAACTTCCTCAATTGGAAATATCACCGCTTCGAGATAAATAATATTCAATGATTTGTTAAGCTGCGACAGGTCCACCTCTGCGTTTTTATAACCGATATGATTGATTGCTAACTTTTGGTTTACCATATCTGATGGAACTTTAATTAAAAAGTCACCATCTGAATTTGTCACAACTCCAACATTAGATTCCTTGAGATGGATATCGGCAAAAATAACAGGCTTATTTGTGCTTTTATCCAGAACACGACCACTAAAAGATTCATATTTTACAGAATCTTTTAAAAAATAAGCCGGCTGACCTTCTATTGTCCTGTTATATGCCCTTAAATTAACTGATGTGAAAACCAGTAATAAAATAAAGGCCATCGCCGGCTTACTTACCTCATGGCATGAACAAAGCGTGATTGATTTCATCTTAATATGATTTGATGGGTTAATAAAAATGTTTGTCTGTATATAAGATGAATAAGGAGGGTTTTACCCTATCTTGGAAGAGTCAACAAGTCCGTTCGTCCTTAGACATGAGAGTCATCAGATCAAAAGTAGCATATGAATATTGTTTTGGGAAACTGGGATTCAGATGCTGTAACCAGAAATCCGGAACTATATTATTCCGTTCTTCGCTTAAGTTTTTTGCTTAGCTTTTCAATAGCTTCCTCAATCGATTCATCTGGTTTGATGATATTATAATCTCCCCAGAAACCAGGATCCTCAAAATCAGAAACTTGTTCAACAAAAATATCTGTGAATTTAGCGGTCTCACGGAATTTAAATTTCTCAATATTTTCGAACGTAATATCGGTTACTGCCAACTCTGACATTGTAGTATATGTAGATCGGAATAATTCTTTTCTCCATCTTACCCTGAATACAAGTTCTGTACGGACATGATTTAAGTACCATACTTCATCAATTTTTCTGTAGTTTACAAGATAATTGCCCTTTTCAACATCGACTGACATACCAGCCGGTTTTTTTCTGATCAGGAATTCACTTACCCGCTCAATCATTATGGGACTTATTTCAAACGCTATTCCTGCGATAGCAAGGTTGCTGACATCAAGATATAGTTTCCCTTTATATAAAGGTAAATCAACAGTTTCAAGCTGGTCAAATTCGATAACATAAGCACGGGTATTATTTAAGTTCACAATTCCACCCATTTTATAATCATAATATTCCAGAGCATCTTCAGAAATTAAGTCTCCGGGATTCTTAGCTATATCCAGTAAAAAAGAAGTATAAGGCCCGCCCTGGAATTTAAACAGGACGGTATCCATTTTTTTTACATCCTGACTTTTTCTGCCCTTGAACACTTTAATCCGGTCAGTTTCTGTTGTATTCCTGTATGACGCTTTGTATACATCCAGAACCGCTTCTGCAACAGCAACATAGCTGCGATTCTGACGTATGGTTTCCCGGTAAAAAGATGTCATCATTACTGGCTGGTTACTGAAATTCTCAGGGATCTTGCCAATCGCCGTCCTGATCAGTGTCTTTGGATCCAGATTTCGTATAGTAACCTCCTCTATCTCATAAGGAGTAGATATTAATTCTATTACATTGTCTTTATTTTTTAGTGAATTAATATCAACAAAAGAAGTAGTATAGCCTATGTGAGAAAATCCAAGCTGTTTATCAATGTACCTTTCCGGAACTTTTATTATGAAGTCACCATCAGAATTTGTAACCGTACCAATTCTAGTTCCAGTGACATATACGCTGGAAAAAACAATAGGGTCCCGAGTATTTTTATCCATGACCTTTCCCGAATAAGTTTTTACTTTAAGGGTATCATCATCTTGCTGATTAATCTGCGAAGAATAATCAACAGGCTGATAATCAAATGAGTAAACAACAGGGCATATAATGATAAAAATAATTTTTAGAACGCCTGAAAGTATTGTTTTCTTTTTCATGGCCGGAATTATTAATTGAGTAAATTTACTATGAAAATAGGCATTTTTCAAGATGTTTTATATGAATTATATTTCAGGAAAGTTAATTTTCTTTAAACTACAATAAAAATTCTATTTCGAATGAAAAACAAATTTCTGATTTTGTCATTTATCGTAAATCCATTTTTTATAATTCCTATTTCTGCACAGGTTAACATGAATGATTATCCTCATGCTGTGATATCAAATGATTTAGTCAGTATGAATTTATACCTGCCGGATCCACAAACTGGATATTATCGAGCAACAAGATTTGAATGGTCAGGTATTATTTCGAGTCTGAAATACAAAGGGCATCAATATTTTGGTGAATGGAAAAGCACACATGATCCATATTTTCATGAAGATCTGTGTGGCCCTGTGGAGGCTTCCATTAATCCCGGATTGGGTTATACAGAAGCAAAACCAGGAGAGAAATTTATCCGGATTGGAGTTGGTATTCTGGAGAAACCAGACGAAGAAGAATATCGCTGGAATCATACTTACAAAATAACGGATTATGGAGAATGGACAACCGAAAAGGGTACAGACTGGATTGAATTCCGGCATGAGCTGAAGAGTGAAACCGGATGGGGGTATATTTATACCAAGAGAATTAATTTAAAGAAAAATGATCCCGGTTTTACTATCACGCATATACTCAAAAATACCGGATTAAAAGTGATTGAAACGGATCAATTTAATCATAATTTTTTTGTTATCGATGGCCGGAATACAGGGCCGGATTTCGTGATAACCTTTCCATTTGCAGTCAGAACAGAAGACGATCTTAAAGACCTGATAAAAATTAAGGATCATGAACTTTTTTTTACAAGGGAATTGAAAGAAGAAAGTATCTGGTTACTTTTAGAAGGGTATGGAACCGAAGCAAAGGATCATGATATTATTGTCAGAAATAAAAAGACCGGAGCAGGCATTCAATTTAAGGTAGACAAACCAATACATCGCCTGGCATTCTGGGCAACTACAACTACTCTCTGCCCAGAGAATTTCATATTTATATCAGTAAAGCCAGGTGAGGAAGAAAAATGGATATCAGATTATACCCTTTTTATAAAAAAAAGATAGACGTCTATTTAAACAGGTATCTGACAGATAGGCCTATGTCGTCAATCATCAGGTTTATATCACTTATTAAATTAATTGCTGGCTTCCAGTCAAGGCTGATTGCTATCGGCACATAAGCTATAACATATTCAATGCCTATAATTCCATCCAGACCAGCATAAGGATTATATCCCTGCTTTTCAGTTTCCCAATCTACTTTATCACTGTTCCAGACAGCTAAATGAGCACCTCCTCCTAGATATATATTCAGTCCTTCCGTGTCAAATAATCCGTGGTGATATTCGAATAGAACCGCACCATTTGCGCCATTATATCTGGTAGTAAGCATACCTTCGAGAGCACTATGGACACGACGGGTAGGATGAAACCTGAGAAAATATTTAGCATTAACTCCATATGCTAATCCAACCCTTGCACCGAATGCGAAATCATAATCATAATCCTGTGCTGTCAAGGGATGGAGAAATAAACTTACTATAATTAAAAGAATACAATTTCTAAATTTCATTTTCTTTTAATATTACTGAATCTTTTTTCCTTTTAATTTGTGATTCCGGGCGAAACCTGAGAGCAGACCATGTCGAATAAATTGTAACCTTCACACCCAGTTCCTATTTCTTATCTCGATACAGACAGTTTTTTGCATCGCATATAGTACAGGAATAGGGCCGCTTTTTGACGTTTTTTCCAATCCCGATTATTCCACTTATAGATTTAATAGGATCCATAAGACAGGTTGCTGATAATTTAATACCGCAAGTATCATTTCCAAATAGGGTGAAGAACTTCTGCTGGTCTGAGACAGGCCATCCGCAATAACCCGGACTATAGGGATTTGTCATTTTTAGTCCAACCTTTCGAAAGTGTTCTTCGAGGTCATGTAGACATTTATCAATAGCAGATTCAACAGTTGCAGAACCAAGTACATCAAATATATAGCCTCGCAACGGATCATTTCCATGCAAAAATTTTTTGGATTGGAGTTCGATATCTTTCCCGGCAGTTACAATAAAAAAAAGGAATTGTTCTGATTTACGGATATAGCTGGTTACAATCTTGCCTGTCAGGAAATCATGATCGTTAATCCTGATTGATTCCCTGCTATTGTTTGCTGAGTAATCATCCGCAATAAGGTATTTACCTTTTATATCCGTAATTTTCTCAGCGGCATTCAGCACAGCACTGATCAGTTCAGGTACAGGTTCCGGGGCAGTTCCGGGATCATAACCTATAAGCTTTTCAATTTGGGTCGCGCCTATATTTAGTTCAGAGAAATTATATTTAAATGTTACAGGTGTGTTCACTTTTTCAGACTTGAAATCTTTTCTGCAATCTGCCTGATATGTTCTGGTGTAGTCCCACAGCATCCCCCAATGATATTAGCGCCGGCTCTAATAAGTTCAGGAACATAACTGGCGGTTTCCTCAGGTGTTTCCTGGAATACTGTCTGCCCTTTCAGGTATTTTGGCATGCCGGCATTTCCCTGCATAATTATTGGAATATCCTGAATAACAGACCGCAACTCTCTTGTAATGTCGATCATTGCTTTTGTGCCGTTCCCACAATTTGATCCGATAATATCAGCACCGGCTGCTTTTAGTTTTAAAGGAATTTCAGCCGGTGATATTCCCATTATAGTTTTATATTCCCCGTTTACGGTCTTTTCAAATGTCATTGTACAGATAACTTCGCACATGGTACTTTCTTTAGCCGCCTTTACTGCAATAACAGCTTCTTCCAGATCCGACATTGTTTCAACAATTATTGCATCTGCACCTCCTTTTTCAAGTGCAACTGCCTGCTCTCTAAAGGCTTCATATAGTTCTTCAGGACTGACTTCGCCTATCATTAGAATAATTCCTGATGGGCCAATTGAACCTAGTACATGTTTCAGCGAACCGGCGGCCTGCCTTGATATCTTCGCAGCAGCTTCATTAATTACTAATGTTTTATCATCCAGCCCGTATCGTTTCAGCTTAAAACGGTTGCCACCAAAAGAATTTGTTTCTATCATATCTGCACCGGCCAGTATATATGATCTGGCAATATCCAGCACATCTTCAGGCCTTGCAAGATTCCAGCTCTCGGGACATTCACCTGGCTTCAGTCCTTTTTCATGCAAAAAAGTACCCCATGCACCGTCAGAGACGAGAAGTCTTCCTGATTGCACTTCATCTGTAATCCTTTTCATTTCAAGATTGGGATTATTGTACCACGGCATCCATATATTCAATAGCTCCCTGTGGATCAGGAGAATAAAAATCAGCACCTATTTCAGAGCAGAAATCGTTGTTCAGTGGTGCTCCGCCAATTATTACTTTTTGATTGGGATGTTTTTCTTTAATTGCTGTTACTATGGTGCTCATATTTACCATCGTAGTTGTAAGCATTGCAGATAAACCGACAATGCATGTCGGATTATCTTCAACTGTCTTCAGGAAACGATCAACTGAAACATCAACTCCGAGATCAATTACTTCCCATCCTGCACCTTCCACCATCATACTCACAAGGTTTTTACCAATGTCATGAAGGTCTCCGGCAACAGTCCCAATAACAAACTTTCCTTTACGTACAACCTCCCCTGACTGGAAAAAAGGCTTCAGATGAACCATAGCAGTACTCATAGCCTTGGCTGACATTAATACCTGTGGAACAAATATTTTGTTTTCT
>Ga0153916_10002735_pt1 | contig 12911 bp, 6 predicted proteins | sample Opewatmetagenome_FD_109642 | JGI IMG/M metagenome (GOLD analysis project Ga0153916, IMG submission 109642) | Freshwater wetland microbial communities from Ohio, USA - Open water 3 Core 3 Depth 4 metaG | ecosystem: Environmental > Aquatic > Freshwater > Wetlands | place: USA: Ohio, Lake Erie, Old...
GGACGATATCCCCCGCTATGCAGAGCAGCTCGCCCAGGCCTTCGACCACGCGTCCCGGCTCATGCGGGAGGCCTCCCGCCTGCTCTGATTGGAGTCAAGGATGTCCTCAAGCGTTTTTCCCGACACGTCGATCCGTCCCTCGGCACGTCACTATTTATGCGGTCAAGATATCGTGGGAGTGGAGCAGCCGGGGCTTGACCTTCAGTCCGTAAGGGCAGGCCTTCTCGCAGAGACCGGCGCATTCTGCACAGCCGAGCGGCTTCATGTTTGCGTCCATTCCGGCATAGTAGGCCATGGCTTCTTTTTCCATCCCGTAGTTCTCAAAGTACATCGCGTATCGGAGCACGTCATTGACGGCGACATTATTGGGACAAGCGGACAGGCACTGCATGCAGCTCACCCGGCAATAGAGGTTGTGCGCTTGCTGCTGATAACGGCTGAGCATTCCCAGCGCCGCCCGGTCGAGGGGCTGGCCTGAAGCCGCGATGTATTCTTCGACGTGGGAATAGCTGCTAAGAGTTGGGATGCAGGTGTCGATGTCAGGATTGCTCATGACCCAGCGGATGGCCGCCTGAGGATAGCTCACTTCGGGGCTGACCATCGCTTTCAGGTTTCCCTGCATGCCTCCGGCGAAGATCTTCATGGCCACGGTCCCGATCCCTTTCTGACGGGCGGCTTTGATCAGGGGCTCGATCTCTTTTCCTTCCATGTGATTGTACATGACCAGAACGACCTGGGCGAAGTCCGTGTCCAGGGCCTGTTTCAGGGTGACCGTGGCGTTGTGGGTGGAGAATCCCGTGAACCGGACCTTGCCCTCTTTTTTCAGCTGGTCGTAAGCCGACAGGATCTCCTGGCTGTTGAGGAGGGGCGTGAGGTCGCCGACGCCGTGGGCCATGGCCACGTCTATGTAGTCTGACTGGAGGCGCTTGAGGCTTTCCTCTACCCGCTTGATCACAGAAGCCCGGTCGATCTTCTGCCGAAAATCGTGAGGATGCTTGGTCGTGATGATGACCTTGTCGCGGACCTCTTTGAGTCCCTGGGCGACATAGATCTCGCCCTTCCCCCGCAGGTAGCCTTCGGCGGTGTCGAAATAATTGACGCCGCAATCGTAGGCGTAGCGGAGAACGTTGCTTTCGAACAGGGAGATGGCGCCGCAAGAGACATCCGAGACTTTAAGCCCTGTCTTCCCCAGCGGGTTGAACTTCTTGACCTTCGGCGTTGAGGGTGTGACTTGGCCGAATCGGCTTTCCCCCGACTCCGCTTCACTCCGCCCGGCCAGTCCGAAACCCAGCGCAGCCGAAGCCAGCGTCGACAAGAAATTTCGTCTATTCAAGCGGGACATGATTCCTCCTTTTTCTATTTTTTCCTTATCTCGATCGGCGTCAAGGGCTTGAGCTTGGACGCGATCGGGGCCGTGTCCACGGCGATAAACTGCAGGACATAGGTATCGCCGAACCAGGGCATCGTCATGACCCGGGCGCCCTGGGTCAGTTCATTCTGGTTGGGGACCTCCGCGGAGGTGGCGTAAAAGACGACTTCGGATTCCACGCCTTCGATCAGGAGAGACAGCGCGTCGCCCGTTCGAAGCCCGGCTTTTTCGACGTCGGTCTTTCTCCAGTTGGTATTGATCGATAATCCATAACGATTGGAATTGAAGTCCAGGACATTCCCTTTCAGCCGGCCCGGCTGGGCCTCGGTCGTACCGACATTGATGTCGAACTCAGAAAACAAGTCCTCGGACAAAGGTTGATTCATCTTCACATCGGTGGCCTCGGCCAAGGTCCCGCGCGTCCCGACCTGGGAACTGAACCAGGTGAGGGGTAGGTTGAAGCCCTCGACGGGTTCAAAGGGACCGAAATCGGTGTTGACCTCGTAAACATCGCCTTCGGGAGTCTTGCCCCGGAAGACAAGCCTCTTCAGGCGGAAATCATCCGGCCGCAGGAAAAAACTGGCTTCAACGGCGCCGGGCTTCGCGAGCGTCAAATGGTAGAGCTTCTCGGGCCCGAAAGCCGTCAGGCCCTCCAGATTGAGCTCGCCTTCGAACTTCACCAAGGAAAAAAGACCGGCATACAATCTGGCCAGAGTCAAATAAACGGTTTTTTCCGGGTCGGGGACGTCGGAGATCGTATTGTAGGAATTCCGCCGGACCCGCCCGTCCTTGACCAGGATGACTTCGGTGACGACGGGATCTTTGCCGGCGCTGAGCTTTAGCTCCCCGGGTGAAGCGACGACGAACCTGGTGTTGCCGGTCTTAAAGGAAATGTTCTGGAATTGGCCGAGCTTTTCCCGGCCGCCCGAGGCTTCGAGATTCTTCTGGATGACATCCTTCAGGGAAAGGTCCTGTCTGCCGGAAGCCAAGACGGAAAAAGCCATAAAGATAAAAACAGCGGCGGCCGGGCCGGCCAAAATCGCTCTCCTCATGTTTCACTCCTTCAGAAGTTCAACAACGCGCCATTATACCCGACGACCCGGGAAGAAACCAACGTTGTCCGACGAACTCTGACGTCTCCGCTTCCTTGAAATCGCCGCTGCCGAATGGGGTCCTGTTAGGCTGCGCCAAATCAACGGGCCTCGAAGACGACCTTGCCGCCGACCATGGTCAGGATGACCTTGGTCTCCGCGATCCGGCGCGGCTCGACCTCGAAGATGTTCGGCGAGACCAGGATGAGGTCGGCCAGCTTACCGGCTTCGATGGAGCCCTCGTCTTTCTCGCGGCGCATGGCGAAAGCTCCACCCATCGTGTAGGCATGGACGGCAGCGGCGACGCTCAGCCTCTGCTCGGGCAGCCAACCTCCGGCCGGCCGGCCCTCAGAGTCCTGGCGGGTCACCGCGACCTGCAAGCCCAGCCAAGGATTGATGGTCACCACGGGCCAGTCGCTGCCGAAGGCGAGATGGCCCCCGCCGTCGAGGACCGTTTTCCAGGCCCAGGCTCTCTGCTCGCGCTCGGCCCCGACGTTCTTGATCCAGGCCCCTATCCAAGCGGGATCGGGGTTGGCATGGAGAGGCTGAAAGCTGCCGATGACACCGAGCTTGCCGAAGCGCGAAATATCCTGGGCGGCGATATCCTCGGCGTGCTCGATCTTGTTGCGGAGGTCGGGGTTCCCGCTCTCCCGAGCCCCCTGCTCATATGCGTCGAGCGTCAGCCGGATGGCCGCATCTCCGATGGAGTGGGTCGAAACTTGGATCCCCTTGGCATTGATTTCGGTGACGGCTCTCTTGAAGGCCTCGGGCTCCCAGAAGAGCTTTCCTTTGCTTTCTCGCTGGCCCGCGTAGGGTTCGAGCATGGCCCCGGTCATCGAGTCGATAACGCCGTCCAGCATCAGCTTGATACCGCCGAGGGAGATCCACTCGTCGTCATACTTCAAACCGGCCTCTTCATAGGCCTTCCACTCCTCCGCGCTCGGCCCCGGGGACGCGACCCACATGGCCGTGGAGAAACGCACCGTCAAGGCCCCTTCCCGCCTCAGGCGGTCCAGAAGATCGAGGGCCTCGAACTCGCCTCCCAACCCGTGAACGCGCACGACACCGAACCGCGCCGCCTCTCGAAGCCCCTCGCGGAGGGCCGCCAGGGTTTCGTCGGGAGTCGGCTTGGGCACAATTTTTTCCACCAGAAAATCTGCGGCTTCGAGCAACGCGCCAGTCGGCTCGCCGTTCGCTTCACGGACGATGGTCCCATTCTCGGGATCAGGTGTGCGGCGGTCGATCCCGGCGAGGGCGAGCGCCCGGCTGTTGACCCAGCTCGTATGGCCGTCGGCGCAGGTCATGATCGCCGGCCGGTCGGGCACGACTTCATCGAGAAACTTTTTGTGGGGCATATTTCCCGGGAACGCCGCGTACATCCAGCCGCGTCCCTGGATCCAGGCCGCCTGAGGATGTTCCAGGGCGAACTTTTGGATCCTCGCCTGCACCTCTTCAACGGTCCGGGTCCCGGCGAGGTCGACCTTGGCCAGGTTCCCGGACCCGCTCACGAAATGGACGTGGCTGTCTTCGATCCCGGGAAGAAGGAGCCGCCCGCCGGCATCGATCACCTTCGTCCCGGAGGCCCGATAGCGCATGGCCTCCGTTGCGGAGCCGACGGTGAGGATGCGCTCGCCCCGAATGGCCACGGCTTCTGCCCAGGATTGCCTGGCGTCGACGGTGTAGACTCTGGCGTTGCTGATGATCGTGTCAGCCGCCGGCCGCTCTTTGGAGCAGCCCGCCAAACCGATCAGAAGAGCCAAGAGAAGCAGGGCGACGCCTTTCGTCCTATTCATAGTCATGGATTGCCGGGGATGCGTCATTTTACGATCTCCACAGTCGTCACATTATATCCGATAAGCCGGTCTGACGCTCTATGATATCGAATGGTCAGGTCTCAGGTCTCGGATATCAGGTCCGCCTCGCGCCAGACGCCGGATGGCTCGATGCGCAAGGTCTTGATTTCGAAAGGCGCAAACTCAAGGTTGATCACCCGCAGGGGATGATTCAAAGCCAGCCGGGCCGACGTCCCTCGACCGGAAGTCTCGTGAAGCCGGAGGACGAGCGCTCTTCCGTCCCAAGAGAGTTTGCAGGCCGTCAAGCGGATATTCTCAGGTTTTAAGGCAAGGAGAGAAAATCCCTCTCCTTCCTTATTTTCTCCCGGCCCACCCTCTTTCGCCACCTGGCATTCGTTCATTTCTCCATCATTATCCACCCCGGCCTTTGCCTCGCCCAAGGGCAGGTGGGCCAAAGCATAGGGCGGCGAACTCAACCAGTCGGCAAGCGACGCGACGGAGCGCCGGACATGCTCGGCCTCGCCGGTTGTGACGAGAAACCGGATCTCGTGGACGCCCTGGTCCATAGACTTGCGGGCCGGAGACTCCCCCAGCATGAACCCGCGCTCATGACAATAGGCTGCGCTTCTCAGGGCGGAGATCCGCAACTCGCCGTCCTTGAAGTCAAGCCCGTGCTGACCGCTTCCGACGACCGCCAGCGCGACGCCGCAACTTCTCCCTTTGTCTTCGATGAGCGCCCATCTGCCGAAGACGTGTTCCTGTCCGTCCCCGGGCCGGCCGATGGCCCCGCCCGGAATCTCGCAGAGGAGCCGGCCGCTGCGAAACCGGGTCGGTACGGCCAGCTTCAACATGGCCCGCTCTTCATTCCAATGGACTCGCATCCGGATCTCCAGCACGGGCCAAGCCGGATAGCCGACCACCTGAAGAACGATCCGGCTCTTTTTATAGGTCAAAACGGATTCGGTGATCGTCCGGACCGGCCCTTTCTCGATGACCTTCAGGCTTCCCGGCTTGAGCTGAAACCGCCCGCTGACGTCCCGGTACCCGGAAAGCCCCGTCCCCCAGGAATCGCCCTGGTCCCTGACGACAAGCGGCTCGAGCAGCGGACCGCTGAGAAGCGGTATCATGTTTCGCCATTGGAGCGAGGTAATAAGTCCCCTATTCCGATCTGATCTATACGTTAACTCGGGAATTTTGGGACGGCCCGCCTTTCTCCTCCCCCCTCCGGGAAAAGCCTTCACCTCAAAATGGGAAACCCCGAGGCCGGGGAGTCCGGCCAGGAAACAGACCTTCTTCCGCCAATTGAAAGGCAGGAGCGATTCCGGCTGCTCTTCCTGGCAAGGGATTTCGTGGCCCTCGCCGCCGAAAACCCGCAGATGCCATTCCCCTTTCCAGAACGGTCGGTAATCGGCCATACATTCGACTTCGACGGGGACTTCAGTCAAGGCCGGATTCGCGTTCAAAACCGTGACGGGCACGGCGACCTTCCCGCGAACCGGAAGCAACCGGTTCAAAGCCGAAGCGGCTCCTAAACGGAGCCGCCTCGCCGTTTCCAGGACACCACCGTAGAGGGCGAGGGCGTCCCTCTCCGCCGACTCCGAGCACGAGCCCGCCAGAATATCGTGGAAATCGTTGAGGAGATGGCCGCGCCACGCTTCCCCAAGCTCTTCCAGAGGATAATCTTTACCCGTCAGCCACGAGGCGGCGGCGCAGAGGGCTTCCGTTTGAACGAGAGCGCCGAGGCTCTCTTCGGCTTTTCTCTTGACCCGAGCCAGCGAGGTGTAACAACCGGTGAACACGCGCTGCAGATCGCCTTCGACGACCGGGACCGTCCGTCGCCCGGCCTTGAGGGCCTCGTAAAGGCGCTCCGGCGTGCTGTGGACGATCTCGACCCCTTTTTCCCGGACGATGAACGCGTCGATCGCGCCGAGCGCTTCCCGGGTGGCGCCGCCGCCGTGATTGCCCAGCCCCCAGAAGACCGCCACGTCCCGCTGGAGACAGCGCGCCAGCTCAACGCCCCGGCGTATCTTCTCCTCAATGTTGTCGCGTTCGGAGTGATAGAGTCCGGTCTCGATCCGAAGCGTCAGGATCTCCGACCCGTCGACTCCCCGCCAGCGGAAGAGGTCGGCCGGAAGGCTGAGCTCTTCCTTCTGGGGCCGCATGAGGATGTACATCCTGTAGCCGGCCAGCTTTAGTATCTGCGGCAGCCCGCCGCCGTGCCCGAAGGAGTCGAAGTTGTAGGCCACGCGCGGCCGGGACCTGAATTTCTCCCGGAAATAGCGCCTCCCTTCGGCGATCTGACGGATGAGCGATTCGACCCCTGGCATGTTCACATCCGGCTGGAGATGCCAGCCGCCCGCTATCGACCAGCGCCCTTCCCGGACAAGAGCCTGAATTTCCCGGAAGAGCGGCGGGTCGTATTTTTCGACCCAACGGTAAAGCAGAGCCTCATTGTGGTTGAAAATAAAACCTTTGTGCTCGCGGAGAAGGACCGCCGCATTCCGGAATGTGGCCAACGCCTCGGCGGCGCCTTCCTCCCAACGCCACTGCCAGACCGGGTCAAGATGGGCGTTGCAGATCAGGTGGACGCGCAGCGGCGCCGTCATCAAACCTCATCCTTGGCCGGGAGAGTCTTGTACCAGGTGAAATAGAGGATGACAGCCAGCCCCAAGGTCAGTGCCATCCAGGTCAGGAAGTTCGGCCAGCGCCGCAAGAAGAAATAGAAGACAAACAGGGCGATCGAAAACTGAAAGACGGCGGTCAGAAGCCCGTTGAGTGCGTCGGTGGCCGGCATCCTGTCTTTTGCCGGGACCAACCCGCGCCGCACTGCCTCCCGTCTCACCGGTCCCCACACCCCCCACGGCCGCACTCGGGAATAAAATTTGACCAGGACCTCCATGTCCGCCGGCTTGGTCAGAGCGGCGGCAATGAGCGTTGTTACAAAACAAAGCCCCACATCAAGGGCCAACGCCGCATAGGCCGGAAGATGCGGCAGCATGACCACTCGTGACAAAACGAGCACGACCGAAACGGCCATGCTCCAGACAAAGGCCTTGGCGCCGAACCGCCAGTAGTGCCAGCGCAAAGTTGCCGGCACCAGGATGACCGTGACCCAGACAAAAACCATTGTCTCCCAGGCGGTAACGATGTGAGTGAAAGACAGGCTGAAGGCGAAGCCAATGAGCAGGGCGACGACCGAAGCGAGCTGTCCGAGGCGAACCAGCTGCTTCTGGGTGAACGGCCGCCGCACATAGCGCCTGATGAAGTCGTTGGTCACCACCGAGCTCGTGACGTTGATCATGGCGCTGATCGTAGACATGAGGGCTGCCAGGAGGACAGCCATGAACAACCCGCGCATCCCGAGCGGCAGCTTCTTAAGAACAAGCGGCATGATCTTCTCGGCATCGAACCCGGCTTCGGAGCCCAAATACAGGATCCCCAGGACCATGAAGGCGCAACCCATGATCCAGCGCAGCGTGTAGCCCACGGTCCACAAACCCCCGGCCAGCGAGGCATCGCGCGGCGAGCGCGTCGTCAGGAAAAATTGGAAGTCCCAGACGTTCGGCCCGGCCAGCACCCGGAAGATCAGCCAATAAAATCCGGCCATGAGGATCGGGCCAAAGGGAAAGAAATGCTGGTAGCTAGGCGCGGTGGTCTGCATGAAGGAAGGCCAGAGATGCCAGGTCGGCGCGAGCGAGCCCCAGGCGGCGTCCTTTTGCGCCAGGAAGGCATCCGGAGTGCCTGCCCGAAATACCATAAAAGTGAGGACGATCGCCCCCACGGCGATCAGGGCCGTCTGGAAGATATCGGTCAGGATGACGCCAAAAAATCCGCCCAGGATGACATACACTCCGACGACTGCGAAGACGATCAGGGTGGATTCCCAGCGGCTGAAGGGCAGGAACTCTTCGGCGAATTTTCCCGTGCCAACAGCAATGAACATCAAGTTGAAGATCATCAGAACGAGGAGGAAGACGGCCGCCGACACCCGGGCCGCCTCGGCGTCGCGAGTGGCCCCGAACCGTGTCTCGTTCCACTCGGCGAAAGTCATGACCCCGGAGCGCCGGATGTACTTCGCCTGGAAGGCCATGTAGAAACAGATGATGAACCAGCCCCAGTATATGTGCGTCGCCCAGACGGACTTGAGGCCGAGGTAATAGAGCGCCCCGACCATGGACATCGTGCCACCGATGTCGATGTAGCTCGAGCAGCCGGCCAATCCCAGCATCCACCAGGGAACATTGCGATCGGCCAGAAAGTAAGAGTCCACCTTCTTGGTCGCCCTGTTCTTAACGATAAAACCGATCATGGCCATGAGCGCGAGATAGACCAAGATGATCGTCAGGTCGACAGGATGGAGGCTCATGCTCGTCCTTTCCCCCTTCGTTTATCCCAATTGCTCGTCCCTTGTCAACGAAAGCCACGGCATTTGACATTTGGCCTGTCCGTGTTTATCCTTTAGGAACAAAGCCGATCGATCAAGCCGTCCATGAAATGCCCCCAGTGTCAGGCCGATAACCCGTCGAACAGCCGGTTTTGCGGCTCGTGTGCTTCTCCGCTTCCCCAGTCAGGTGAGGCCCGGGTCTCACAAACAGAGACGTTCGAAGGCCCGCCCCCGGACCTTGAGAGAGGGGAGCTTTTTGCCGGGCGGTATGAGGTCATCGAGGAACTGGGCAGTGGCGGGATGGGAAAGGTCTACAAAGTCTATGACAAGAAGATCCAGGACACGATCGCCCTCAAGCTGATCCGGCCGGAGCTGGCCTCCCGGCCCAAGACCCTCGAACGGTTCCGCGAAGAGGTCCGGCTGTCGCGCAAGATCACCCACAAGAACGTCTGCCGGATGCACGATATCAATGAGGAGCAAGGGATCCCCTACATCACGATGGAATATGTCCATGGGGAAGACCTCAAGAGCGTCATCCGGATGATGGGGAGGCTCAGCCCCGCCCAGACCGTCTTTCTCGGAAAGCAGCTCTGCGAAGGGCTGGGCGAAGCCCATAAGCTGGGGATCGTCCACCGCGACCTCAAGCCCAGGAACATCATGGTGGACCATGAGGGAAACGCCCGGATCATGGATTTCGGGCTGGCCCGCGGCCTCGAAGAAAAGGGGATCACGGGAGGCCGCGTCATGCTGGGGACGGCCGAATACATGTCCCCCGAACAGGTGGAGGGGAAGCCCGCCGATTTCCGATCGGACATCTACTCCGTGGGAGTGATCCTGTTTGAGATGGTCACAGGCAAGGTGCCCTTCGACGGCGAATCCGCCCTGAGCATCGCCGTCAAACACAAGACCGAACCTCCTCCCGACCCGCGGAGGCTCAACCTCCAGGTGCCCGAAGCCCTCTCCAGGATCATCTTGAAGTGCCTGGAAAAAACGAGGGAGAAGAGATACCAGACGACACAGGAGCTGTGTGCAGCCCTCAGTGAATTGGAAAGGGAATTCCCCACCGCCGAGAGGATACTCCCCCGGAAGAGGACGAGTGCTCTGAGCGGGCTCAGCCGGATCGTCTTGAGGAGGAAGATCCTCCTGCCGACCTTGGGAGTTCTCATCCTGGCGAGCGGCGCGGTCATTCTGTGGCGCACTTTAAACCGGGAAAAACCGGAACCCATTCCCACGGAAAAGCCCATATTGGCCGTCCTTCCCTTCGAGAACATGAACAGAAACCCGGAGCTGGATTTCTTGAGGGACGCCCTGGCCACACTTTCGATCACCGCGCTTCGCCAGGACGCAAGACAGCTTTCGGTCCTCAGCACCGATGTCGTCGATACGGCGATCGCCATGCTGGGGCTGCCGCAAAAGACAGACTATTCGTCCACGGACCTGAAAGCCGTCGCCGCCAATCTGCGGGTTAGTCACCTGCTCACCGCCAATTTTTTGCGGGTGGAGAATGATCTGCGGGTCACCTACGAGCTCAAAGAGGCGGATACCGGAAATGTCGTCGGTTCCGGGGGAATGGACAAGAAGTACGAGAAGATCTTGACTGTTCCCGAAGAGCTGGCGGCCAAAGTCCTTGCCGACCTGAAGCTGGAAGTGCCACTGCTGCCGTCCACGGTCCCGACAATTTCCACCCAGGCCTACAAGTATTACTCCCTTGGAAGGGAAGCGGAACGAAAGCTCAGAGAGCTTCTCGATGCTCAGGAGCCATATGCCCCGCTGACCGAGGCGGCCAAACAGGAATTCGAATCGGCCATCGCTCTATACAACAACTCCAGCCGGGAGGACCCCCAGTTTGCCTGGCCCTACTGGGGGCTCGGGGACACCTATCAGGCCCTATACGTCAAGACCAAGAAAAAGGAAGACCTTGAGCAAACGATAAAGTTCTACCGGCAAGCCTATGATATCAACCCTCAATCCGCGGGTACGAACTGTGGGCTGGGCTGGGCTTATTTTTTGAGCGGAGATAACGACGCGGCTTATCTCCTGTATAAAAAGGCCCGCCAGATCGAACCGGACAACCCCGTCGTCAATGAGAACATCGCCGACTTCTACAGGAGCATCCTCCTGTCTGCCCAGGCCATCGAATTCTATACGAAAGCCCTCAACCTGGGAGGGCCGAACTCAAACACGCTCACCCACAGGGCCATGGGCTACGAGCGCGTAGGCAGGGGGGATGCGGCCAGCGCCGACGCCAAAATGGCCCTCGACATGAACCCCGAGGACCTCTCGTCCAGGTTGTTCTACGCCCGGATGTTGATCAACCAGCTCAGATTCGAGGAGGCGGAGAACGAAATCGCCATCGCCGAGAACCTCAATCCCAAAAACACGGGGATTGACTTCACCGCCGCTTTTCTTGCCGCTGCCAAAGGGGAAAAAGAGAAAGCCCTGGCCTTGGTCAAGCCCGCAGAGGCCAATCCCGTGTACTATTCCTACCTCCTGTCCCGGGTGTATGCCGCCGTCGGTCTTAAGGACGAGGCGATCGCAAACATCAGGCTCGGGATAGAAAAAGGATTCCCGGAGCTGCTCGACTATATGTATGAATATCCGTTCCTGAACACGAACTCTTTTTTTGACAACTTGAGGGACGATCCTCGGTTCAAGGAGATCCTCGCCCACCAGAAAGAGAAATACGAGGTAAACCTGAAAAAATACGGGACGTTATAATCGTCAAGCCGTTGTTTCCTGCCGGACCCGGAAAGAGCGCCAGGCCCTTTGCCCGGCCTGTTCAAAATATTGTCAATCAGGCAGGGAAAGTGCTAAAATAGGTCCGTCAAAAGGAAAAAATATGCCGCGCAAAAGAAATAGAAATATGAAGAATGTCCTCTTCTGGATCTCCGCCGGGGTGATCATCATCCTCCTCTGGAGCCTCCTCCAGTCGCCCAACCTGACCAAGAGAGAGGTGAATTTCAGCCAATTCATGAGCGATGTCGAGGCCAACCGGGTGGATGAAGTGACCCTCACTGGGACCCAGGTCCGGGGCAAATACAGGGACACCGGAGAGACCTTCAAGACCGTCACCCCGACTCAGTATGACGACCTGGTCAAGATCCTCCGGGAGCACCAGGTGGCCATCACTGTCCGCGACATCAACCGCAATTCCTGGGCGTCTTATCTGTTCACCTGGTTCCCGATCGTCCTGCTCATCCTCTTCTGGGTCTTTTTCATGAGACAGATGCAGGCCGGTGGGAACAAGGCCCTGTCTTTCGGCAAGAGCCGGGCCAAGCTGTTTTCCAGCACCCAGAAAAAGGCCACCTTCAAGGACGTTGCCGGAGTCGAGGAAGCCAAGGAGGAGCTCAAGGAGATCATCGATTTCCTCAAGGACCCGCAGCGCTTCCAGAAGCTCGGCGGCCGGATCCCCAAGGGAGTGCTTCTCGTCGGGGCTCCGGGAACGGGCAAAACCCTGCTCGCCCGGGCCGTGGCCGGCGAGGCCGATGTCCCCTTCTTCTCGATCAGCGGCTCCGACTTCGTTGAAATGTTCGTCGGCGTCGGCGCCTCCCGGGTCCGCGACCTTTTTGACCAGGGCAAGAAGCACGCCCCCTGTCTGATCTTCATCGACGAGATCGACGCTGTGGGCCGCCAGCGAGGCGCCGGTCTGGGCGGCGGACATGACGAGCGCGAGCAGACGCTCAACCAGCTCCTGGTCGAGATGGACGGCTTCGACTCCAATGAGGGGATCATCCTCATCGCCGCCACCAACCGTCCCGACATCCTGGACAGCGCTCTGCTCCGCCCCGGCCGCTTCGACCGCCGCATCGTCGTCAACATGCCCGACGTCAAGGGCCGCGAGGAGATCCTCCGGGTCCACGTCCGCAAGATCCCGCTCAACAGCGATGTCGACCTCAAGGTGCTGGCCCGCTCGACCCCCGGCTTTTGCGGCGCCGACCTGGCCAACCTGGTCAATGAGGCCGCCCTGCTCGCGGCGCGATACGGCCAGGCGAACGTGACTATGAACGACATGGAAATGGCCAAGGATAAGGTCCTGATGGGTGTTGAGCGCAAGAGCATGATCATCTCCGACGAGGAGAAAAGGAGCACCGCCTTTCACGAGGCCGGCCATGCCTTGGTCGCCCAGCTCATCCCCGAAGCCGACCCCATCCACAAAGTGACGATTATCCCCCGCGGGCTGGCCCTGGGCCTGACTCAACAGCTCCCCCTCGATGACCGCTACACCTACAGTAAGGAGTATCTCGAGGCTCAGCTTTCCGTGCTTCTGGCCGGCC
>Ga0153916_10002736_pt1 | contig 12909 bp, 14 predicted proteins | sample Opewatmetagenome_FD_109642 | JGI IMG/M metagenome (GOLD analysis project Ga0153916, IMG submission 109642) | Freshwater wetland microbial communities from Ohio, USA - Open water 3 Core 3 Depth 4 metaG | ecosystem: Environmental > Aquatic > Freshwater > Wetlands | place: USA: Ohio, Lake Erie...
ATTGTGATTGACCTTCTCAAGTGTGCTCGAGATTTGCTCGAGAATGGCAAATGCGTCTGTCTGGCCGCTCCGAAAACTCTTGAAATAGGAAAGGTCGGAGACAGGCTCGGTTATAAGCATCTGGAATCCCACCATGTTTACGTTCATCGAAGCCTCACGAGAGAAATAGCCGTGTTCGAAAAGGTGCCATAGTAGATGAGCATACAAGTCATCTTTCTCGGAACGGGCGGAAGCATTCCCACACCGAAAAGAGGCTTACCGTCAATGATTATTCAACGCGAAGGCGAACAATTGATGTTTGACTGCGGCGAAGGCGTGCAAAGGCAGATCATCAAAGCCAAAACAGGATTTCATAAGAAAATGAAGGTTTTCATAACCCACATGCACGGAGACCACCTTCTGGGGTTGCCCGGGCTCATACAAACGATGGCGTTACTGGACAGGCAGAGAAGACTCGATGTCTATGGTCCTCTCGGAGTCGTAGACTTTCTCGAATGCATAAAGAAAACAGTGCAATTCTCTTTGACATTTCCAATTGAGATTCATGAGATCGAAGAGCAGGGTAAAATCTGTGAAGAAGACGGGTATTTTGTGGAGACAATAAGATCAAACCATGTGATACACAGCGTAGCATACGCTTTCGTGGAAAAACCGAGACCAGGAAGATTCTACCCAAACAAAGCGAAATTGCTCGATGTTCCAGAGGGACCTCTGTGGTCAAAACTGCAGAAAGGACACCAGACAGAGTTGCCCAACGGAAGAATCGTCAAGCCCGAAGACGTGTCAGGGCCATCGCGACCTGGACGGAAGATAGTCTACACCGGAGACACAAGACCTTTCAGACAGTTGACCCGTTTTGCCCGTGGAGCAGACTTGCTTGTCCACGACTCGACGCTAGATGATACACTGACTGAAAGGGCTGAAGATGACGGCCACTCAACTCCTTCACAGGCAGCCAAGAACGCTAAGAAAGCAAAAGCGAAAAGGCTGGTTCTGACGCATATCAGCGCAAGATACGACGATACGAGTGTTCTACTCGAGCAAGCAAAAAAAACCTTTGACAACACAGTTGTTGCAGAGGATTTCATGAAAATCGAAATCCCGCTACCTGAAAACTAGCAAAACAGACGACTCAACCTTTCCACGCTTTCAATCACATGCTCGACTGATTCGACGACTATCGTCTTGTCATAAGATATCCTCTTGACTTGATTCGCTACTTCAGTCCAGTCAGTCACGCCGAATCCTATGCCCAGATGCTCGTCCCTTGAACCCCGATTGTCACTAGCGTGAACATGTACTATTCTTCTCGGAAAAACCCTGAGAAACATCGCGGTCTGTTTGTTCACGTTTGAGTGCCCGATGTCCAAGGCGATTCCAATTTCGAGGCCGCTGTCTGTGTAGAATTTCTGGAAATCTTCAACGCTTTTCATGAGGAAGGGAAAAGGTTCTGGAACATTTTCTATCGCGATGTTCAAGCCGTAGTCATCTGCCGCCCCGGAAAGCACCTTGATTGTCTCGAGGTTTTGCTTCCAATCCTGTTGGGGATAAAACAGGCTTGCCATTCCCGGATGAAAGACCCACATGTACGCTTCAAGCATGCTGGAGAGTTCGATGGATTTTCGAAGTCGCCTGATCATGGCCACTAGCAGCGGCTTGGAGGTTGAAGCGATGTTGACATCGGCAAAGGGAGCATGTACTGAGTACCGCAGCCCGAAGGATTTTGCAGCTTCTTTGAGAGTCATTACCCGTCGTTTACTTAGAGTATGGGTTCCTTCGTCGAGAATTTCGATGTAGTGCGTTGGCGCCGCAGAGAGCTGTCTTGCCATTTCATGGAAGGGTTTGTCCAGGCAGTAGAGCATTGATAGACCGATTTTGGGTTTCTTCATCTTTTCATATCGCTCTCCACAGAGAGGAGAATCTGGTTTCTTCTTGTGTTTATAGCTTCGTATGCAAAGGCCGAATGGCCACGAAAAGCATTGCTTCGGAGTCGTGTTCTGAATACGCATTATTGGCTAATGACTCAGACTCAAGTTTCATGCATGTTAGATTCTTTGGTGTGGCTTCTTTCGGCAAACAAGAAAATCCGCTAATGATGTTGCGATGTGAACGACAAGTAGCCAAGGGGGTTTGTTTATGTTTCTCTCCATTTGGTTTTGATTGAAACGACAATTGTTGAGGCAAAAACGATGCCGAGTAGTATGAGCCATCTGGCTAACACTATTTCCTGAGGCAAGGAGTATTGTCCTGAATAGACACGGATGAGGCTTGCCGCGTTTGACGTAGGAAACACTGAAGCCACCCAGTTGAAGCTGCCTAGGAATTCCTCGGGATAGTATACGGGAGGCATGAAGATCAAGCCTAGACCGAGTATGTTGGACATGCTGTTCAGTGTGTACACACTTGCTTTCTGAAGATACGTGGAAATGATGAGTCCAATGCTGCTTGTGGCTGCCCAGCAAAGTATAAGCGCCGCAACAGTCCATCCGAGGGACGATACAGGCAGAAAGCCCTGCCACAGTGCAATCGCCACGAAAAAAACCAAGCCAGGAGTGGAAATCAACAATGGGGCTAAGGCTATGCCGATGGCGTATGAAACGGGACGAACGGGCATGGCTACGATCATCTCTCTGATCTTGATGTATCTGTCCCATGTTAGATCTTGGATGGCTGCCACCAGTCCGATGAAGCCTATGGTGGCTATCATTGCTCCGATCAAACCTTGTTGGATCGGTCCTCCAAAAATGAGGAGGAAAAACAGCGGGATCGAGCTCACTAAGCCTACTAGGATGAGCATCAAAGGTTGTCGTTTAAGATCAGGGAAAGATTTCAACGCGGCTATTATCAACGCGTCCTTGAGAGTCTTCAGCCTCAATCCTGTTCCCCTCCGACAAGTTCAACGAAAACATCCTCCAACGTGACTCGCGCGGCTTCAGCTTTCAATCCTTTCTTAAGGGCGTCTCTCACAAGTTCTAGTGCTTCATTGTCATCTTCAACGTACACAATTTGCTTGTTGCCAAATTTGACAACGCGATAGTCTTTGCCTGCTAGTTCATTCTGCTGGGTGTCGCCTTCCATGACGACGCGGAATTTTTCTTTCGTCAAACCTCTGATTTCTTCGAGCATTCCTTCGGCGATGAGATTTCCTTTGTCCAGTATGGCGATTCTGTCTGACAGCATTTCAGCTTCTTCCATAATATGCGTCGTCAGAAGTATTGTTTTACCCTGTTCAATCATTTCCCTGAGGACAGCCCATACTTTGCGCCTAGCAACTGCATCCAAGCCGCTTGTGGGTTCATCCAGCAACAACACATCCGCGTCGGAGGAAAGAGCCGTGGCGATTATCGCTCTTTTCTTTTCTCCGCCCGAAAGCTGGGCGCATGTTCGATCCTTTAGCTCCCAGAGTTCAACAGCCTTCAACGCGTTCTCGGCAGACTGCTTCGTCTGGGCTTTCGACATGCCTCGCAGGAGCGAAAAATAGTAACAATACTCCCAAGGAGTAAAATTGCCGTAAGTCTGAATATCTTGAGGCACCACGGCAATATGTTTGCGTATTTCGTCAGCCTCCGTCACGACGTTATGCCCTAGGACATGTGCCTCGCCTTCTGTGGGCAGTAATTGCGTGGATATGATTCGCAAGAAAGTCGTCTTGCCTGCGCCGTTCTGACCCAACAAAGTGTAAAGCTCGCCCTTTCTGATTGAGAGGTTCACGTTTCTAAGGGCGTGGACGTTTTCCTTGCCCGTGTAGATCTTGACAAGACCGAGAGACTTGACAGCGTCCGTTGGGTTTCGATTCTCCGTTGACATGTCTGCGGCATGTAGTTAAACTTGCAGCTTTAATAAGTCTTGCAAGACCCGATGATGCTTCTGGCATCATGTGAATCGCTAGAATTGGAGGAATTTGTTTCTGAAGTTGATGTTTCCCGTGCTCTTGAGCTGATGATTGCGGGAACCTATCGCAATTTCGATGAATTCTCTGACGGTATCGTTCGCGAAAGCGACTGTGGGCACACCATATCTGAGACCGTGGCACATTGAGTCTGCATATATGAAAAGTTCGGTCCCGTTCACACTGTAGACTGCTTCACGTGGGCCACCGTACTTTGGTTCTTGGAGAATTTTGAACGGCCAGAGTTGACATGCCTTTGGTTTTATGTGTTGTATGCCGCAGAGGTTTGCGATTGAGGTTTCGCAGAAGAAAGTGCAAGATCCATCGTCCTTTCTTCGCAGAAACAGTCTGTCCAAACCTGAGGCGGTCTGTTCAACGCCGTAGTTCTTGACAATTCTTAGCCATTCATGAAAGTGTATGACTACGCTGTAGAAGCGGCAGCAATCGCCACAGTTGAGGCATTTCCAGTCAGCAATCCGTCGCCATGGAACAAAATCTGTTCTCGAAGACGTTTCGGACTCAACCTCAAAACAGAGCGAACAGCCTCATCTTAATAACCTATCTGCAGTAAGGTTTCAGTTTCTCAACGAATTCACCAGGGATGGGGGCAGCCTTTCCCGTTTGCCTTCCTGCCGCTACTATTGTGACATAGCCTTCCGCAATCAGGGTCTGAGTTTCCTGTTTGAACATTTTGAACCCGTATTTGACGGATTTTTCTTTCAACTCTTCAACTGTGAGCTCCACTTCCAGCAAGTCATTAAATTTCGCAGGTTTTCGGTATTGACAAAACACTTCCACTCTCGGGAACCAATAGCCCTGCATTGCCACATCATCAAAAGTGAAGCCCAAGTGTCTGTAGAACTCCTCTTCCACACGCTCAAAATATTTGAGATAATTCGAGAAGTGGACCACTTGCGCCGCATCCGTGTCTACCCATGCCACTCTGAATGAGGCTCGAAAAACCTTTGGCGGCACGGTTTCATCACTATCCAGAAAAATCTAGGTGGTCCTGTAGACATAGATAGTATGAGAAGGATAACCCAAAGTCTGGTTTTCACAGAAATTGACGATTTTCAACGGTTTCCAACCGACGATTTCATAGTCATGCGACACGACACGTGCACCACGCTTCAACTCCGTTTCCAACTTCGGTTTTATCTTTTCGTTCGCACTGGTTGTGAGGTAAAGGAAGACAACATCAGCTGACGTGAGGTCCACGTTGAACATGTCGCCGTTGACTATCGTTATTCTGTCTTGGAGATTGCTTTCATAAACCACCGACAAAGCCCTTTTCGCAAGGTCCTCTCTTAACTCGATTCCAACCGCCCTAGCGCCAAAATCCTTAGCCGCCATTATCACCGTTCTACCGTCTCCCGCCCCCAAATCGAAGAACACTTCCCCCGGTCTCAGCTCAGACAGAACAAGCATTTGACGCACAACCTGAGGGGGGCTGGGAACATACGGCGCGATAAACAGTTCGCTAACCTCCATTCACGGTTAACGGTTAGGTCTTTTCATTTAAGGATTATGCACTTTCTAAGTTACATACCGGTCAGCGTCGTTCTTTGGCGCAGGTCTTCTTGCCTGTCCACATTTGACGCAGCTTTGAGCGCACATCTCAAGGTACTTCGCCTCGTCGCCTCCGACTGTTTCCGCTGCCTTACGACACATTTCACTTGCCTCATCACATCCACATTCCTTGCAGAGTTTCGAAATGGTAAGGCATATTTCGCGCACGTCCTTGGGGTCCAAGACCGCGCGGTTTGTGCGAACAAGCAGACAGATTTCCCTAGCAAGGACGCATGTTTGCACGTATTTGATTCTTTCGAGGACTTCTTGACGAAGTTTTTTCTGGCTTATTTCCAAACTTCTATTTCCTCTTGCCCTAGACGTTTGACAGTTGCCGCAAATTAAGGCAGAGCGATTCATTTAAGAGTTGTTGTGCATGGCAACAAGATTCAACAATACTCTCAGGACACGAAGGCGCGCTGCCTGGATGCGACAAATGTCGAAAACAGCGTTCGGAAGGTTAATAGTATTCTAGTCGCTAGAGTTAGAAGGCTGCAAGACAGACCATACATATTACGTTGAGTGACGCAACATGCTTGATATTAGACTGATTCGCGAGAACCCAGAGCTCATCAAGAGCAACCTAGAGAAGAGAGGTGACCCGAAGAATCTGCGTATGCTTGATGAACTCTTGGATTGTGACAAGAAATGGCGGGAAGGTTTGACTAGGCTGAATGAGCTTCGACACGAAAGAAAAATGGCGACCACGGAGATTGCCACCCTAAAGAAGAAAGGCGAAGCTGCAGACCAGCAACTTGCGAAGGCAAAAACCGTCGATACGCAAATCACACAACTGGAAAGACAGGTCGTTGATCTCGAGCAGAAGGTACATGATTGGCTAATGCGGCTGCCGAACCTCTTGCACGAAACAGTACCGCAGGGAAGAGATGAGAACGATAACGTGCAAATCAGAAAATGGGGAAAAATTCCGAAGTTCGCCTTCACACCAAAGGATCACATCGATCTGGCACTAGACCTAGATGTCATGGACGTTGAAAGGGCTGCAAAAATCGCTGGTGCCAGATTCTTTTATCTCAAGAACGAAGTCGTGATGCTAGACCTTGCCCTAATGAGTTTTGCATTGGAAGAAATGTGGCAGAAGGGTTACATGCCTATTGAGCCGCCATATCTGATGAGACGAAAACCATACGAAGGAGTTGTTGCACTAGGCGAGTTCGAAGACGTCTTGTACAAACTTGAAAACGAAGACCTATACCTCATCGCAACATCAGAACATCCGATGGCTGCTATGTTCATGGATGAAGTGCTCAAGGCTGAACAGCTACCACTCAGGCTTGCTGGGATGAGCACCAACTTCCGAAAGGAGGCTGGAGCTCACGGCAAAGACACACGCGGCATCTTCCGAACTCATCAGTTCAACAAGATTGAGCAGTTCGTTTTCTGCCAACCTGAGAACTCATGGAAAATCCATGAAGAACTGATACACAACGCGGAGGAAATCGTCCAGAAACTCAAACTGCCATACCGAGTTGTAAACGTTTGCACAGGCGACATTGGAACAGTCGCAGCCAAAAAATACGACATAGAGGCATGGATGCCGGCCCAGAATACCTACAGAGAAATAATCTCATGCAGCAACTGCACGGACTATCAAGCCAGAAGACTGAACATACGCTTCAGGGAAAAGGAAGGCGAAGCACCGAAAGGTTTCGTGCACACCTTGAACTCGACGGCAATTGCCACGGGAAGAACAATCGTGGCTATTTTGGAGAACTATCAACAGGAAGACGGTTCAGTGTCCATTCCCGACGCCCTGAGAAAATACATGCATGCAATTGACAAAATAGTGCCCTCGCGGTAAACCTTTTAATAGTATAATGTGAATTCTCAAGCTACGCTTGGAGGATAAGCGTGTCTACAAAAACAAAGCGCGTAAGAGACAAGTGGCGCAGCAAATCGTGGTACATGGTAACGGCGCCACCATACTTCGGAAACATTGACCTAGGCGCGGTTCCAGCTGACGAACCAGAAAAACTCGTCGGCAGAGTGATCGACTCCACACTCTATGACATAACAAACGATTTTTCACATCAATACTTGAAAATGTACTTCCAGATAACCGAAATCGATGGCAAAGACGCCAAGACCCAATTCAAGGGGCACGAATACTCGAGAGATTACCTCAGAAGCTTGGTTCGAAGGCGAACCACCAAAGTTGATGGCCTTTTCATCGTCTCCACGAAAGATGGCTTCAAAATGCAGATCGCTGTTTCCGCGTTCACACTCACCAGGATCAAAACCTCTCAGGAAAAAGACATCAGATCTATAATGGATAAGATCATTAAAGACAAAGCTGCAGCGCTTACATTGGATCAGCTTGCACAGGAAATAGTCCTAGGAAAAATAGCATCCGACATCTACAACAGCGCAAAGAAAATAGCTCCACTAAGACACGTTGGAATCAGAAAATCTAAACTTGTGATGAAGCTAGAACCACAGGTAAAAGCGGAGTAGTTCCTAACAGGTTTTTGCGAGATTCTTGCCAAGTGCAAAGCCCTTATCGAAAGCTGTTAGGTTCAGCTCTTCTGTCCCCTTAGGGATATTCTCCTTTATCGATTCTCTAACCATATTTGCATCGAGAACATTTGTGATGGCCACAAAGGCACCCAACATGACGATGTTGGCCACAATTTTCTTGCCCAATTGCTCAGCGATCTTCGTGGCAGAGACACGGTAGACCTTCACATTCACAATTTCCTTTTCATGTGGAATCATGTCCGGATCCAGAATAATAATTCCGCCTTGTTTGACGTCTCCTAGATACTCGTTGTAAGCATGCTGCGACATCGCGACTAGAATGTCCGGTTCAGTGACTTTCGGAAAATCCACAGCTTCTTCTGATATGACTACTTCAGATTTGCATGCGCCGCCCCTTGATTCCGGACCGTACGACTGCGTTTGAACGGCGTTCTTTCCACCATGTATGCTTGCGGCAGAAGCGACGATTATTCCAGACTTGATTATGCCTTGCCCGCCGAAACCTGCAAACCTTATTTCCGTCCTCACGACCCACTCACCATTTCATAGCCTGTTCGTTGATGTGAGAAATCTTCTCATGCAAAAACTTTTCGTAGCTTACTTTCTCGACGTTCACAAACTCGCCGACAATCAACTTCTCCTGTGAAATCTCCGCCTTCGACGGGTCAGAAAAGTTCTCAACCACCGACGCCCTCTTAAACCAGTCCATCATCTCCAATCCAGTACGCATCTTGTTCCGACGCCCGAAAATCTCTGGACACGGCGATATGACTTCGATGAAGCCGAAACCTTCCTTCTGCAAGAGCTTCTTTATAGACTGCGTAAGCCTCCGCGCGTGCAAGGTCGTCCACCTAGCAACATACGTCGCGCCCGAAGCAGCCGCCAAATGAACCAAGTTAAACGGATGCTCAATATTACCATACGGAGTTGTAGTCGTCAACCCTCCAAGTGGGGTGGTCGGACCTTGCTGACCGCCAGTCATCCCATAGGTGAAGTTGTTGGCGCAGATCACTTTGATGCCGATGTTTCTCCGAGCGGCGTGTATGAAGTGGTTACCGCCGATGGCAAACAGGTCCCCATCTCCACTCATCACTACAACATCCAGCTCCGGGTTAGCTAACTTCACACCGGTCGCAAACGGAATTGCACGCCCATGCGTGGTATGGAACGAATCTGCGTGAGTGTAACCAGCCGCACGCCCAATGCAACCTATCCCCGACACCACAACCATCTTGTCCAAATCTCTCTGCAACTCATCCAACGCATGGATAAAACAGTTGAGCACAATACCATTGCCGCAACCCGGACACCATATGTGCGGAATCATGGCTTGCCGAAGATACTTCGAAAACGGATGCATCACAGTCTCCTGAACCATACTAGGCACACCTCTTTATGACTTCAAGAATCTCACTAGGCGTATGTGGGTCTTCACCAAGTTTCGAAAGAAATGAAACCGGCGTCCCCTTGGCTACACGTTCAACCTCACGCACCATCTGCCCGCAGTTCATTTCAGGAACAATAATCGCCTTGGCTCGATCCGCAATCTTCGCAACGTGACTCTCTGGAAACGGCCAAAGTGTAATCAACCGCAGCAACCCGGCCTTCATCCCATCTTGCCTTGCCTTACGGACCGCACTGAGAGCAGAACGCGCCACGATCCCATAAGCAACCACAACCACTTCAGCGTCATTCAACATCAACTCTTCAACCTTCACTATCTGATCAGCGTTTCTACCTATCTTGTCACACAACCTCCGAACAAGCTTCGTTTGAACCTCGGAACTTTGAGTCTTCGGATATCCATGCTCATCATGCGTCAAACCAGTAGCGTGAAAGCGGTAGCCTTCTCCAAAACAAGCCATAGGCGGCACAAGATCATCTTCCGGCATGAATGGCCCATACTTGTCAGGTGCGGCACGCGGTTTCTTCCGGTTCACAATCTTCATCTCAGCCGGTGAAGGTATCACGACCTTCTCCCACATGTGACCCACGACCTCGTCGCCCATCAACATAGTCGGAACTCGGTACATCTCAGACATGTTGAAAGCTTCAACCGTCAAATCAAACATTTCCTGAACGGACGAAGGCGACAATGCTATGATCCCATAATCGCCATGAGAACCCCACTTCGCCTGCATCACATCCTGCTGACTAGGCAACGTAGGCTGTCCCGTGCTCGGACCGCCGCGCATAATATCCACAACAACACAGGGCGTTTCGGTCATAACGGCTAGCCCAATGTTTTCCTGCATCAGACTGAATCCGGGTCCAGAAGTGGCAGTCATGGCTTTCAAGCCAGCGTAGGAAGCACCTATTATGGCTGCCATCGAAGCGATTTCATCTTCCATCTGAATGTAGATTCCGCCGAACTCGGGCATCCTCTCAGACAGGTGTTCGGCAATCTCCGTTGCGGGTGTGATAGGATAGCCTGCGAAGAACCTGCAGCCAGCAGCGACCGCGCCTTCTGCACATGCAATATCACCGTTCATGAAGTGCGCGCCTGAAAGTAAGGCTCTTTTACTCATTCCTCACTACCTCTTCACGTGGCTTTTCGAGAACAAAAATGGCAAAATCCGGACACACGACGGTGCAGAAGCTGCACACTATGCATTTAGTTTCGTCAACGATTTTAGGAGGGCGAACCCCTCTGGCGTTGATCTCCTGAGATTCTTCAAGCACTTTTTGAGGGCAGAATTTAATGCAGTAGCCGCAGCCTTTGCACTGGTCTGTGATCAGGTGTATCTCCGCTTTCGGTTTGACCAGTTCCTTGCTGTCCAGCGGCTCGTGCTTGATTCTTTCAGGCATAGTTAAGCATCCTCCAATGCTTTTTCAAAAACCTTTCTCGTCTTCTGGATCTGTTTCGATGTCACATTTTCAACTATGGCTTTCATTTCGCGTGCTTTGGAGGCGAAGCGTTCTCCTTCCGCCGCCGAGCACCACAGCAACTGCAGTCTGTCCTTGTTTATGCCGCCTTGCTCCATCTTCTTCCACAGTCGTTCCACCCGCTTCTGCGTCTGGTAGTTGGCATTTATGTAATGGCAGTCTCCGATGTGGCAACCCGTTACCATGACCGCAGCGGCGCCTCTTGCGAGTGCTCTCTCCACAAACTTCGGCGCCACCCGTCCAGAACACATGGTTCTGATGATGCGCAGGTTTGGAGGGTACTGCATTCTGCTTACGCCGGCAAAATCCGCGCCCGCATAGGAGCACCAGTTGCAACAGAATGCGACAACTTTCCTGTCTGCTTCGTTCTCTGTTACAGCGTCGATCTGAGCTATGATTTGCGCGTCGGTGAAATGGTTCTGCGTCAGGGCGCCGAAGGGGCATTCAGCAGAACACGTGCCACAACCCCCACACGCGGCCTCGACGATGTGAATTTGCTTCGTATTTTTGTCAACCGTTATTGCGTTATAGGGGCAAACCTTCGTGCACAGTCCACATGCTTTGCATTTTTCCGGAAAAGTTAGGGGTGTTATAGCTTCCACAGTGACTTTGCCTTTTGCCATCAGGATACCTGCCCGTGCAGCGGCGGCGCTTGCTTGAGTTACGCTGTCCTTGATATCCTTTGGAGATTCGGCGCATCCCGCGAAGAAAATTCCGCCCGTGGCAGCATCGACTGGTCTGAGTTTCGGATGGGCTTCCAAGAAAAATCCGTCTTGGTTGCGGGAAAGGGTTAACAGGCGCTGTATGATTTCGCTGTCTTTGCGGGCTTCCAGTCCGACCGAAAGAATGACTAGATCAACGCTTGTTCTGTACAATTCGTTCTGGAGGGTGTTCTCACCCATCAACCACAAACCATGGGTTCTTCTGTCTTCCTTGATTTCTGCGGGCAATCCTCGTATGAATTTGACCCCTGTGCTTCTGGCGCGCTTGTAGAGATCCTCGAAACCTTTGCCGTAAGCGCGGATGTCAACATAGAAAACGTAGATTTCGGTGTCGGGCCAGTGCTCCTTGATTAGCAAGCTGTCCTTTATGGTGTTCATGCAGCAAACGTTACTGCAGTAGAGCCGCCCGCTCCTGTCGGAACGAGAGCCTACGCATTGAACAAAAGCCACTCTTTTTGGAATCTGCATGTCACTGGGTCTCAGCAGGTGCCCATGTGATGGACCGCCAGCGTTTATCAGCCGTTCAAACTCAAGAGAAGTGATAACATTGGGGTATTTTCCGTATCCGTAGCTTGGAAGTGTTGAAGGGTCGAAAACATCCGCGCCCGTGGCAACTATGACGGTGCCCACTTCCAAATCAACCGTCTCAGGTTTCATCTCGAAGTTGACGGCTTGCCTCTCGCATGCTTTCATGCATTTGTCGCACACTATTACGCCGTCCTTGTTGAGACACATGTTCATGTCGATGACATAAGTTGAGGGGACAGCCTGCGCAAAAGGCGTGTAGATACCGTGCCTAGAGGCGAGTCCGACGTCAAATTCGTTTGGAGCAGTGAGCGGGCAGACTTTTGCGCATTCACCGCATGCTGAACAATCTTTCGTAACGTATCGTGGCTTCTTCAGCACTTTCACATGGAAATTGCCGATGTAGCCTTTGACTTCTGTCACTTCGCTGTTGGTCAACAATTCTATGCCAGGATGATGACCGACGTCGGACATTTTAGGCGCGAGAATGCAGATTGAACAGTCCATCGTCGGGAATGTCTTGTCTATGCGCGCCATCATACCGCCTATGCTTGGCTGCTTTTCAACTAGATAGACCTTATAGCCCGTGTCTGCAAGATCCAGGGCCGCTTGTATGCCAGCTACCCCTCCGCCTATGACTAAGGTTTTGCGAGCGATGGGTACTTCCGTCTCTTCCGCGGGCATCAACAATGCGGCTTTAGCAACAGCCATCTTAACCAAGTCCTTGGCTTTCTGCGTGGCCGCATCCTTGTCGTAGAGGTGAACCCAGCTGCAGTGCTCGCGGATGTTTGCCATTTCGAACAGGTACTTGTTTAACCC
>Ga0153916_10002737_pt1 | contig 12909 bp, 3 predicted proteins | sample Opewatmetagenome_FD_109642 | JGI IMG/M metagenome (GOLD analysis project Ga0153916, IMG submission 109642) | Freshwater wetland microbial communities from Ohio, USA - Open water 3 Core 3 Depth 4 metaG | ecosystem: Environmental > Aquatic > Freshwater > Wetlands | place: USA: Ohio, Lake Erie, Old...
GCCCGCAGCGAAGTTCGCCCCGACAAGGGTGTCGATCGGCGTGCCGGCAGGAATCGTCGGGCCGAGCGGAATGGCCAGTTTCTTGCCGGTCAGGATCTGGCTGATCGCCACAGTACCGTTGGTGATGTTCACAGTCTGGCCGGACATATAGCGCGCGCCCAACGACAATATCCTGTCGGGCTTGAAGACGACGCCCAGGTGATAGCCGGCATGCCAGGCATTGCCTTTCAGCTGAACGTCCGCGAAATCCGTCCCCGCTGGAACCGGGCCCACGGGCAAAGTGCCGAAGGTGTATGGCGTTCCCGTGATCGGCACGGCCGCGAGATCCAGGCGCTGGCGCAGTTCGACGCTCGTCCGCGTGATGTCGATGCCGCCGCCGACGGCGACCTTGTCGTTCAGCTTGAAGGCGACGGTCGGCTGCACGTAGATGGCGTGCACCAGGCTCTTGTAGCCCAGGAAGCGGCCCTCGGAGGTGTCCGCCGGCCAGTCCGTCGTCAGGCCATACGGGGCAAAGAGGCCAATCCCGGCCGATGCGCGATCGCTGGCGAAGTTCCGCTTGTAGTAGATGTTCGGCACCGGGTAGTAGCGATTGTTGAGGTTGCTGACGAGCCCGGCGGCCGCATTCGTGAAGTTCCCGCGAGGACCGATCAAGGTAGCGCCGACGCTCGCGATCTGTCCGGGCGTCAGCACGATCGCGGCCGGGTTGAAGTAGATAGCCGAGCCGTCCGGGCACGGGGACGCAACACTGGCGCCACCGCGGCCCATGACGCACGCGCTCTGCTCGTACACGCCGTATCCCTGCGCCCACGCGTTCGTGGCCACGAAGACCAGCGCGAGCAGCACCATCGAGACGCCAGTTCTACGCATAGCGGGGTGCCTCCTCAAGGTGAAGGTCAATCACGGGAAGGAAACCACGAGAGTCGAAATCAGGCCGCGTGGCGCATCGGGCATACACTCGCCCGCCTGGCGCAGGCGTCAGACGGCAGCGGCACGTTGCGCCGTCTCAACGATTGTCGTCCAGGTCAGCCCTGTCGTACTTTCTTAGAGGTCACGCCGCCGCGCGCACGCGCACCTCGACCGAGTGTTGGCGACGGTCATCGACCAGCGGTATCGCACCGCCGGCCTGCTCGACGCCGTCCACCGTGACGCCTTCCTCATCACCTGCCCCGCGCGTCTGCCGCACGGCGATGTGGTAGACCGTCTCGCGATACCGGTAGTGCACGGTGAAGCCGTTCCAGTCTGGAGGGAGGCACGGGGCGAACCGCAGCGTGTCCCGTACGAGCGTCAGCCCGAGCAGCGATTCGACGGCCAACTGATAGAGCCAGCCGGCCGACCCTGTGTACCAGGTCCACCCGCCGCGGCCGATGTGCGGCGACAACGCATACACGTCGGCCGCAACCACGTACGGTTCCACTTTGTAGGTCTCACAGGCCTGCGGTGAGGTGGCGTGGTTCACGGGGTTGATCATCTTCCACAGTTCCCACGCCCGCCGACGGTCCCCGAGCTGCGCAAACGCCATGGCGGCCCAGATGGCAGCGTGGGTGTACTGCCCGCCGTTTTCGCGCACCCCGGGGACGTACCCTTTGATGTAGCCCGGATTCAAATCCGACGTGTCGAACGGCGGGTCGAGCAGCTGGACGAGCGCGTGGTCGCGCCGGATCAGCCGGGCGTCCACTTCGTTCATCGCCATGCGCGCGCGTACAGCATCTCCCGCTCCTGACAGCACCGACCAGCTCTGCGCGATCGAGTCGATCTGGCATTCGGGATTGCTCGCCGACCCGAGCGGCGTCCCGTCGTCGAAGTAGGCGCGGCGATACCAGGCGCCGTCCCAGCCGGCCTGCTCGAGACCCTGGCGCAGGCGCGCGGCCTCGACCTGGCAGCGCTCGGCGAACGGCGCGTCGCCGTGCCGGACGGCAAGAGCGGAGAACTGCACGAGCACCGCGTAGAGAAAGAACCCCAGCCAGACGCTCTCGCCTTTGCCCTCCGCGCCCACCATGTTCATGCCGTCGTTCCAGTCGCCCGAGCCGATGAAGGGCAAGCCGTGCGCGCCGAATCGCAGGCCGTGCAGGATCGCCCGGACGCAGTGCTCGTACAGGCTGGCCGAGTCTTCGGACACGCCCGGCAGGTCGTAGTACGAATCCTCCTCCGGTTTCACCGCGCGGCCTTCAATGAAGTGCACCGATTCGTCCAGCACTCCCGTGTCGCCGGTCGTCGTCACGTAGCGGCATACGGCCAGTGGCAGCCACAGGTAATCGTCCGAACAGTGGGTGCGGACGCCACGCCCCGAGGGTGGATGCCACCAGTGCTGAACATCGCCCTCGCGGAACTGACGGGACGCGCACAGGAGCAGGTGCTCGCGCACGAGGCCCGGGTCAGCGTGGACGACCGCCATGACGTCCTGGAGCTGATCGCGGAACCCGAACGCGCCTGCCGACTGATAGAACCCGCTTCGCGCCCGCAGGCGGCACCCGATCGTCTGATACAGCAGCCAGCCGTTGGCGAGCACGTTCAGGGAGGCGTCGGGCGTTTCCACCTGGATCGACCCGAGGGCGTGGTTCCAGTACTGCCGGACGGCTTCGAGGGCTGCCTGTGCGGCGAGGGCGCCACGGAAGCGGTGCACGAGCCGCACCGCCTCCTCGGCGTCCCGCCCCGCGCCGAGCGTGAAGACCACTTCACGCTGCTGGCCGTCCGCCAGATCGAATGGCACCTGCAGCGCGCCGCATGGATCCAGGGCCGCGCCGACGCGGCCGGACAGGCGCGCCTGGCCCATCGCGGCCGGATAGCGCAAGGTGCCGTTGCGGCCGATGAACTCTGCGCGATCGCCGCTCACGCTGCGGCTCGCGTCGTCGACGTCGAAGAACGCCGTGCGACCGGTGAACTCGGTGTTGTACCGGTTTCCGGCCAGGAGCGCGCCGCTCCGATCGACGCCGGTGATGATGTGCGAGCTCGTCTTCGGCCGGAGATCCCCGAGCACCCATTCCACGTAGCCGGTGGCAGAGATCTGTCGGGGCCGGCCCGAGTTGTTGCGCACCTTCAGCACCGAGAACTTCACTGGCGCGTCCGGCGCCACGTACACCCACAACTCGGACGTGATGCCACCCTCCGTGTGCTCGAAGACGCTGTAGCCGAACCCGTGGCGGGTCGTGTACGACGTCACGGCGCCGCTGGGCAGCGGTGTCGGCGACCAGAAGTGGCCGCTCTCCTCGTCGCGAAGATAAAAGGCTTCTCCGCCCGCATCGGTCACGGGGTCGTTGTTCCAGGGCGTGAGGCGGAACTCGTGGGCGTTCTCGCTCCAGCTGTACGCCGCACCGCTCTCGGAGATGACGCTTCCAAAGTCCCGGTTCGCCAGCACGTTCACCCACGGGGCCGGCGTCACCTGTCGGGCCGACGTGGTCGTGACGTACTCGCGGCCATCGGGCGTGAACCCTCCAAGGCCGTTGAAGAAGATCAGATCGCGGCGGGGCGGATCGCCGGGTGGGCTCTTCGCAGTCCGCGGGGTCTCCGAGATCTGCAGATCAGGCTCCGGGCGGTGTGCCCGGGTCGGCACCAAGCGCCCAGGGAATATTTCGACCGGGCTGCGCGCCACCTGATCGGCGAGAGAGCCCCGGCTGTCGGTGATGATTGCGCGCGCGACCGACTGGAACAGCACCCGGTCCTCGTTCGAGATCTGCTCGACGGGCCTCACGTAGATGGAGCCCGGCCGGCCCGGCGCACTCGTTTCGATGCCGGCCGAGATCAGGGCGATGATCTGCTCCTGGAGCGGTTGCCGGTACCCGGCGTGATCTTCGTTCCAGATCACCAGATCGACCGCAAGTCCCTTCAGGCGCCAGTAGGCGTGCGCCTGGACCATCTGGCGCACGAGTTCGATGTTCGCCGCGTCGCCGATCTGCAGCAGCACGATCGGCAGGTCGCCGGAAATCGCGTAGCCCCAGAGGCCCGACTGGCCTCGCCGGTTCCTGACGAGGACGGCGGGTTCGGCGCGCAACGAGTTGTTGGCGTAGATGATCGAGCCGGCAAGGCGCGCATACGTCTGCGCGTCGGCCTCGGTCGCGTTGATCTGCCGCAGCACCACCTCGGAATGCGTCCACGCCAGCGCGAAGACGCGACTGGCGAGAGGTCGATCCTGGTACTTGGCGACGAGACCGAGGCACCCGTCGCGTGTCTCGCCGATGCCGGAGACGATGTCAATCGTCACCGATTCATCAGGATCGAGCGTCAGGCGGCCGCGGATCGCGACGATCGGATCGAGCACCGAGCCCTGACTGCCCGAGAGTGGGGCCGGATCGAGGAGCGCCCGGGGCTCGGCCACCGTGCGTCCACGGCCGATGAAGCGCAGCCTGTCGGTTTCGTACGAGAACTGGCCGGCCTGCGCACTGTGCATCGCCATCAGGTGGAACATCCAGGGGGACCGCTCGCCGCGGGAGCGCGGCCGCCTGCTGCACAGGATCGCTCCCTGCTCGGGGAGAATCTCGGTCTGCACGAAGAGGTTGTGGAACGCCGGGTGCAACGCGTCCGCCGCCGCGGACCCGAGGGCCACCTCCGCGTAGCTCGTCACGTCGATGGGCCTGCGCGTCCGGCCGCAGTTCCTGATATGGATCCGCCGCAGTTCGATGTCGTCTTCCGGCGAAACCGCGATCTCGGTGTGCGTTTCGATTTCGTGGTTCCGGCTGCGGAACTCGGCGCGCGCCTCCGAGAACACCGCCTCGAAGTGCTCGGACCATTGGCGGGTGGGCTGGTACGCGGTCGACCAGAACGCGCCGGTCGCAAGATCCCGGATGTAGCAGAAGCTGCCCCAATCGTCGCACGTCGTGTCTTCGCGCCAGCGCGTGACCGCCAGATCCTTCCAGCGGCTGTACCCTCCGCCGCCGTTGGTCACCATCACGTGGTACCTGCCGTTCGACAGCAGGTGCACCTCGGGCACACGGGTATCAGGACCGGTGAACACGCGAATGGCCGTTTCCGCTCTCTGAGACGCGCTGGATTCGCCCGACAGCTGGGCGGTCACCAGGTGAAAGGCCGTCGTTCTCGGGATCCGCTCCTGCAGCAGCAGCAGTGTCGCCTGGAACAGCGGCTCGGACTCGAACCGCTTCTGCATGCGCCGGTCGAGGATCAGATTGGCGAGCGACAGGAAGGCCATGCCCTGGTGATGGGCCATGAACGATCTGACGATGGCGTTTGATTGACCGCGCGGGACGCGGGACGGCGTGTAGTCGATGGCCTCGTAGAACCCGAAGTCGCCTTCGAAGCCCTCCGCCGCGAGCCGCTGCAGGTTGCGGCACGCCTCCTCGGGCGCCACCATCAGGGCGAGAGCGGAGGCGTACGGGGCGACCACGAGATCCTCGGCGAGTCCGCGCTTCAGCCCGAGGCCCGGGACGCCAAATGCGCGGTACTGGTAAGTGAGACGAACGTCGAACAGGTTGTACCCGGATTCCGAGATGCCCCACGGCGCGCCACGGGTCCTCCCGTACTCGATCTGCCTCTTCACCGCGGCCTTGCACGTCTCGTCGAGCAACGTGTTCTCGTAGGTGGGCATCACGAGCAGCGGCATCAGGTATTCGAACATCGAGCCGCTCCACGACAGCAGAACGGGCGTTCCTGCGGCCGTCGTGAGCAGGCGCCCGAAGGCGAACCAGCTCTCCTGCGGCAGTTGCCCCTGGGCAATCGCGACGAAACTGCACAACCGTGCTTCCGAGGCCAACAAATCGTAGTAGCTCTTGTCGCGCCGGTGCTCGCCGACGTTGTAGCCCACAGCCAGCAGGTGGCGCGTCTGGTCGAACAGGAAGTCCCATTCCATCCGCGCGAACTCGTTGCACTGCCGGGCAAGACGTTCGGTTTCGGCGATTCTCGCCCTGGCGCGCGCGCTCGCCTCCCCCGCGAGCCGGCGGACCTCGGCCAGATAACGGTGTTCCTCGGGCGTCGCTTCGTCCGCGAGCCTGTCGAGCGCCGGCCGCATTGCGACCTCGAGGCCTGCGACCTGACGCAGCGAGGGAACTTCGTCAAGGCCGGAAAGCGTGCGGAGGCGATCAGAAGGCGGAGGGAGCGCGGCCCACGGCGCGAGAAGCGCCAGTTCGTCCAACCCGTCCCGGCACTGTCGGACGAGTGCGCGCGTCCACCACGACGCACTGTTGTCGGCTGCAGGGGCGGCACCGGGCCGCCCGGTCTCGGGGCACACAGAAGGGTCTGCCCCTGCCGGAAGACCATCGAGACGGACCGCCACACTGCTCGCGCACGTGGCCATCGAGGTCAGGCTTTCGCGCGCGGCTGCGAGGCTCGTGTTCGCACTCCCCATTCCGTTGGCGGGTCTGAAGACCCGCCCTACTGCTCGCAGGGAACCGCCAAGTTCATCGAGCGAATCCCGGGGAATACCTCCAACGTCGACGATGTTCGCGAACGTATCCTCCAACCCTTCGAACACTCGCACTCCGAGGATCGGGTCGTCGGGCAGGGCCAGGAGGCCCGGGCTCAACGTGAGCAGATGCCCGGCAAGGTTCCCGCTGTCGATCGACGACACGTAGAGAGGCGGCAGTGGTGTGAGCGACCGGGTGTCGTACCAGTTGTAGAAGTGGCCGCGGTGGCGCTCCAGCCCGGCCATGCTGTCGAGCGCGTGCGCCGTCCGTTCGAGGAGCTGGCCCGCTGAGATGTAGCCGAAATCGTGCGCCGACAAGTTCGCGAGCAGCGCGATCCCCATATTCGTGGGGGAGGTGCGATGGCCGACCGTCGCGCGGGGGTGCTCCTGGTAGTTGTCTGGTGGCAGCCAATGGTCGCCCGGGCCGACGAACGTTTCGAAGAATCGCCAAGTCTTGCGTGAAATGCGTCGCAGGAAGCGAAACTCGTCGGCGGTCAACCTGGCACCACGATCCGGTAGCGTTCGGCTGATCCACCACGCGACGACCGGGGCAGCAAACCAGAGTCCGAGTATCGGGCCCGCGACCGCGAGGGCGGCCGGCCTCCCGAGCGACAGGGCGATCGCGCTCGTGGCGGCAAGGGCTGGAGCAATCCACATTCTCCGGCACGCCGCGGCGAGAGTCGTGCGTGGCCGGCGATCGATATCACCCGACGGGTTCCACTCGAGCAGCCGCCGGTGTGTGACCAGCATCCGCACCGCCGTGCGGGCGATGGCATCGAGGCTGAGAAACGCTTCGTACGGAAGACACGCCACCGCAAGTACCGCCTGGGTGAAGTGCCGGGCGGTCGAGCGCGCCGTCGTCGCGACGTGCTGGCCAGCCAGCACGTCCTCCGGCCTTCGAAGCATGCCCTGCGCAGAGGCAACCAGGGAGGGAACGAGGACGAAGCCGACGACCGACACCGTCCACCACAGCGGTGACAGGGCGCCCCAGGCGACAAGTAACAGCAGCGCGAATGCCGCCGGAGTGAGGCTGCGCCGGAGGTTGTCGAAGAGCTTCCACCGTGACAGCCCCGAGAGCGGGTTCTTCTGCCGGCGCCCGCCGAGGCCTGGAACTCGCGGCAGCAGCCATCGCGACAGCTGCCAATCGCCGCGAATCCACCGATACCGGCGGTTCATGTCCGTTTCGTACCGGGCCGGGTACTCCTCGTACACCTGCACGTCGCTCAAGAAACCCGCCCGCGCGTAGCACCCTTCGAGCAAATCGTGACTGAGGACCCGGTTCTCGGGAAAGCGCCCGCCGAGCGCGCGCTCGAATATGTCGACGTCGTAGATCCCCTTGCCGATGAACGACCCTTCGCCAAACAGGTCCTGGTAGACGTCTGACACGACGTGCGTATATGGATCGATTCCGGGCTCACTCGCCGACAGCCGCGCGTAGCGTGACCGGTTCGTGCCGGGCAGGCTCGCCGCCACGCGTGGCTGCAGGATGCCGTACCCCTCCGAGACGCGCTGCTCGTGTTCGTCGTACCGCGGTCGATTGAGCGGGTGCGCCATGGCGCCGACGAGTTGCCGCGCGGCGCCGCGCGGCAATGCGGTATCGGCATCGAGGGTGATGACGTACTTCACCTGCGGCAGGACGCCGGTGGCTCCAACAACACGGGAGAAGCGGCCGTTCGCGTGGCCGCGCAGAAGCGCGTTCAGGTCGGCCAGCTTCCCCCGCTTGCGCTCGTAGCCCATCCACAGCCGCTCTCCCGGATTCCATCGCCGGGGGCGATGGAGCAGGAAGAACGGCGTGCGGTGTACGAGCGCGGCATGCTGCGCCCCTGCAGGGACCCGGTACTTCTCGTTCAGCTCGTTGATCCTCTTCTCGGCCAGGTGAAGCAGCGGTTCATCCTCGGGCAGCGTTTCGTGAGGCGCGTCGCGGAAATCGGTCAGCAAGCCGAAATAGAGGTTGTCGTCGCGGTTCGCCAGGAACAGCACTTCCAGTGCCTCGGTCGTGGCCTCGACGCCCTGCGCGCTCGTCAGGAACGTCGGCACCACGACCAGCGTCCGCAGCTCCGGCGGGATGCCGGCGGACAGATCCATTCGCGGCAACGCGGCGGGCGTGGCCAGATGTGCAGCCGCCCAGTTGGCCAGCGCGACGGCCAGATGACTGGCGCACAGGAGCGCGAGAAGTCCGACGAGCCCCAGGAGCCAGCCGTGCGCGCCGGCGCTCCCGGCCTGCGCGACCAGCGCCGCCGCCGGCACCACGGTCGTCACGCTGACCATCCCGAGATAGAGGAGCAACGGGCGCTCGACGCTCCTTCGGCGCAGCGCTTCGGAAGCGGGCACGCGCACTCCCGCCGCGCGTTCGAGGCGCGAGAAGCCCGAGCCGACCAGGTAGTACCCGACATGTGACGCCCGGTGGTCCCCACGGCCCGTCGCCGCTGCTTCCTGCGCCATCTCGATCGATCGGCGGGCCACCTCCCCTTCGGAGAGGCGGCCGCGCTTGGCTGTCTCCTCCACGACGTGGCGATACCGGTCACGCGTCGCGAAATCCATCCGTCGGTACACCCCGTCGGGATCCTCACGCAGCGTCTGCTCGACGATGCTCATGGTCTCGACGAAGGCGCGCCAGTCGGTGGCCCCGAGCCTCCGGAGACTGTCGATGCTGTTGCTGATGGACACCCGTTCGGTCGCCTGCTGCTGGTTCTCCGACTGCACCAGCCGCTCGATCGTCTGGCCTCCCTCCGAGAGCCGCTGTTCGATCCAGGTGAGAGGCAACGCCAGCGCCGGGCCCTGGCCCTGCAGCCGCCTGGCGAGTTCGGCGACGAACGCGCTCGCCATCGGCGGCGCCGATCGCGCCATGTCGGCGATCACGAGAATCAGGCTCTTCGGGTCTTTCTCGGCGATCTCGGTCATCCGGTCCGCCCAATAGTCGGCGCGATTGCGGTCGCGGCGGTGGGCGGCGATGCGGGCTCCGATGCGCCGCAGGTTCTCGAGCAGCGCGAGGCGAAGCATGATCGGGATCGCCCAGAGTTCGCCGAGCGTGAGCGGGGTGATCGCCTGGTACGCGGCCACGAAGGCGCGCAGGCTGTTTGCCTTCACGTGTCCGTCACCGTGCGAAATCGTTTCGAGGGCAATGTCGTAGACGCGCGGCAACCGGGCCGACGGCCCGTCGAGCAGGCGGGGCAACTCGCGGGCGTAGCCGCGTGGCAGGTGCCTCCTCGCCGTGCGGATCTGTTCTTCGATGAGGTAGAAGTTGTCGAGCAGCCACTCCCCGGCTGGAGTGATTCGGCGGTTCGCGTTGACCGCCTCTGTCAACAGGTCGCGCACTCCCGTCAACACGCGTTCGTTCTCGTTCAGGCGTGCGGCGAGCTGGTCGGGGACCTGTTTCGGGTTGAGCCGGTGCGAGCGAGCCAGGCTCTTGCCGTGCTGCTCCATCCGATCTCTGCCGAACAGCTCGGCTCTGAGCGGCGGCTCGTCGCCGGCATATTCGATCGCGGGGTCGTGTCTGCGATTCACGGCCGCCCGCAACGACAGCAGGCGCTCACGAATGGTCTTGCCGCTCACGCTCATCACTGGATTCCCGGAACGGCTGAGGGCTGACGGCTTCGGCTGGAGTCTCGACGCCTGAACGCCGCCCGTCGAGCGCTGATCCCCGGGGCCACGCATAGTCCTCGACATGATACAGGTCGGCGAAGCCGTGGGTCTATTCACTTGTGCACAGCCTTGGAGGTGTGCACTAGTGAACAGACGGGGCACAAGACGACTTGGCAATGTCGGCAGTACTGGTATTATTGGCGACGCCAAGGTGTTCAATCAGGCGACCGGTCGCACCTTCCGGCGTATTGCCTCGTGCTGGCAGCCAGTTGTTGCCGGGAAGGGGGCGCCGCGCGGGCGGTCGGCGCGGGCGGTGCCGAGCACGGAGGTTCGCATGGCCGGTCCTTACCGGCGTCTCGTCATCATCCTGGTTCGCCCCTCCAAGTACGACGACGAGGGCTACATCGTCCGGCACTGGCGCGGGACGCTCCCCAGCAACTCGCTGAGCTGTCTCACCAGCCTGTCAGAGGACGTGATCGACTCGGGCGAGCTCGGCGGGATCGAGGTACGCCTCGAGCGGATTGACGAAACGGTTGCACGGGTCGATCCGCGTGCGCTCGGCCGGCACTACCGGCGGGATGGCACGAAGGTCGTCGTCGGACTCGTCGGCGTCCAGACGAACCAGTTTCCTCGCGCGCAGGATCTCGCCCGCCAGCTCAAAGCCCAGGGATTCGAGGTGATCATCGGCGGTTTCCACGTCAGCGGTGCCATGGTGATGTCGCCCACCGTGCCGCCCGAATGCCAGGAGATGCTCGACGCCGGCGTCACGCTGGTGCTGGGCGAGGTCGAAGGCCGGTGGGGCGGCATCCTCCAGGACGCGGTCGCGGACCGGCTCCAGCCGCTCTATGATTTCCTGGCGACCCCGCCCGATCTCACCGACATGCCGCTGCCGCGGCCTTCCCTCCGCACGCAGAAGGGATCCGTGCCGACGCACATCGGCAGCATCGACGCCGGCCGGGGCTGCCCGTTCGCCTGCTCGTTCTGCTCGATCATCAACGTGCAGGGCCGGACGGTGCGGGCGCGCAGCGCGATTCGCATCATCGAACAGATCCGCGAGAACTACTGGCTCAAGGGCCGGCGCAGCGTCCGTCACTACTTCTTCACGGACGACAACTTTGCGCGCAACCCTCATTGGGAAGCGATTTTCGACGGCCTCATCCAGTTGCGCGAGGAAGAAGGCGTCGCGGTCGACTTCATGATGCAGGTGGATACGCAGGCGACCAGGATCCCGCGCTTCGTCGAGAAGGCGGCGCGCGCCGGGTGTGTACAGGTGTTCATCGGCATGGAGTCGCTCCGCGACGACAACCTGAAGGCCGGCGGGAAGCCGCAGAACAAGGTTGGCGATTACCGGGAGATGATTGAGCGCTGGCACGAGGTCGGCGTCGTGTGCCACGCCGGGGTCATCATCGGGTTCCCCTACGACACGCGCGAACGCATGATCGAGGACGTCCGCACGCTCTCGGAGACGATGCTCGTCGACCAGGCGTCGTTCTTCATGCTGACGCCGATCCCTGGATCGCGGGATCACCAGGCGGCCGTGCAGGCGGGGATCGCCCTGGACGCCGACTTGAACAACTACGACTCGTTCCACGCCACGTCGCCGCACCCGCGCATGAGCCGCGGCGAGTGGGAGGACGCCTTCCGCGACGCCTGGACGGAGTTCTACTCGTTCGAACACATGCGTAGCGTGTTGCTATCACAGAACCCGCAGACCTACTGGGCGTTTCTCAAGAATCTGATTTGGTACAGGTGTGCCATGATCGAGGGGGCGCACCCGATGATCACCGGGTTCTTCCGCCTGAAGGACCGGAGATCGCGGCGCCCGGCGTTTCCGGTCGAGCGCCGATGGCCGTTCTTCAGGCGCCGCGTGCGCGAGGTCGCGCACGTGCTGCGCGGGTACGCGAAGATCTGCCTCGAAATGCAGGAACTGTGGCTGCTCACGCGCATTCGCCGTGACGACTACTGGTTCCTCGGTGATCTGCGTGGCCTGGGTCCACGGTCGCTGCATGCGGCCAAGCTGACGTGGGGCCGCGCGCACGCCGCCGTGGGCCTGGCGCTCGCCTCGGTGCAGGAACGCCTGGGTGTCGCGACCAACGTTCTCAGCGCGACGATCACCGAACGGCTCGACGCCGTGCACGCGGCGCTGGGGAGCCGAGTCGAGGTCCTGCGCCAGGGGATGGCCGGGCGCGCCCACGCGGTACGGGCCCGGCTCGAGGCGTCGCTCGGCAGCGGCGGCAAGGGCCAGGCGGGCCCGGTGCACGCCGTGCGGGCCGTGCTGGCGGATCTGCGGCTCCCGGAGCTCCCGCCGGTGCGTCCGCTCTCCTCGTTCAGGCGCCGAGTGAAGCGACTGACCCCCTTCTCGCTCGACCGGCTCGAGTACGACCCTGCGCTCGCCGCCTACTGGCGGCGAACCCGTGACGCCATCGCCCGGTGGCATGTGTGGCGCCTGAACCCGCTGGTCCTGACGTGGAACCTCGTCCGCGGCACGCGCCAGGCGCTGATCTTCCTCGTCGCATTGCGCGGGGAGCGGTACTGAGCCGGTGGGGCTCGTCAATGCGAGCCGACGAGCGCCTCGACCGCGCCCTCGGCCCCTGGTCGGTCGGGGCCAACGCGGTCAACCTATCGCTCGGCGCAGGAATCTTCGCGCTGCCCGCCGCCGTGGCGGCGATTCTCGGGCCTGCGGCGATCCTCGCTTATCTGGTCTGCGGTCTCGCCATCGCTCTGGTGCTCACCTGCTTCGCTGAACTCGGAAGCCAGACCACACGCTCCGGAGGCGCGATCGCCTACATCGAGGACGCGTTCGGGCCACTGGCCGGCTTTCTGGCCTGGGTCATCTTCTCGCCGGGCTTCTGCCTGGCGTCGCACGCCGCGGTCGCGACTGTCCTGATCCACACCGGTGGAACCGTGGTGCCTTCGCTGGGGCACTGAGTGGCCCGAACAGTCGCGCTCGTTCTGATCTTCGGCGCGCTGGCTGCGGTGAA
>Ga0153916_10002738_pt1 | contig 12909 bp, 10 predicted proteins | sample Opewatmetagenome_FD_109642 | JGI IMG/M metagenome (GOLD analysis project Ga0153916, IMG submission 109642) | Freshwater wetland microbial communities from Ohio, USA - Open water 3 Core 3 Depth 4 metaG | ecosystem: Environmental > Aquatic > Freshwater > Wetlands | place: USA: Ohio, Lake Erie...
AATCTTTCTTAGCATAAACTTGTTCCCTTTACCGATAAGCAGTTTCAATATAGACGGATTAAATACAGAGGATGTTCCGTCTAATAATATGAGAACTGAAGAATACGAATATGAATGATCTGAATCATTATGCAGGAAAGATTTGTATCGCAGAAATTGGGTCGATGCTGAGAGTTATCTCAGCACCCACTTTGGGAAGAGTTATCAATGATGGAAACTCAAAGATCAGCGGGATATGATTAACCTTCAGGGTTATTCGCTGTCTGCTACCTCGGAAGGATAACCCAGTAAATATACCTCTGATTATCAATGGTCCTCTATGATCCATATTGGCCATGTCTGGACGGATCAATAAATTAACCTTCCCATCCAATTTTGAAACGACCGGGAAAATTCCTAAATCAGTGACTGCTTGCTGTTTGCCATCCTGGTTCTTAATAACAGCAGGGATGAAGTTGGTCATCTCTAGAAATCGGGCTACGAATATTGAGGCAGGCTTGTTGTATATTTCCTGGGGAGTGTCAATTTGCTCAATGCGCCCGGAATTCATAAGTATAATTCGATCGGCAATAGAAAATGCTTCCTCCTGATCGTGGGTGACATAGATTGCAGTTTGGTTCATTTGGTGAAGGATGGTTTGCAGGTCGACCACCAGACGCTCTCGCAGATTACGGTCCAATGACCCAAGTGGCTCATCCAACATCAGAAGACGAGGGTGAGGTGATAATGCACGTGCTAATGCAATTCTTTGCTGCTCTCCACCAGAAAGGGTGTTGATATCCCGATTTGAAAAATCCGGAAGTCCAACTACGCTGAGCATTTCGTCGACACGATGGTTGATAGCTTCAGGATTAATATGAGACATTTTCAAACCGAATGCTACATTCTCATATACATTCATATGCGGAAATAAAGCGAAATCTTGAAACATTAATCCGAATTCTCGCAGATGGGGCGGTGTTGTCTCTAATGAAATACCATTCCAGAGAATATCTCCATGATCAGGCATCTCCAAACCGGAAATGACCGCCAATAAGGTGGATTTACCGCATCCGCTTGGTCCGAGTAATACGACGATTTCACCTCTACCTACATCAAACGAAATTTTATCCAGAGCTTGTGTACTTCCGAATGATTTTGAAATATTTTGAATCGATAAGATTGCCATATTTACCAATTTTGTGAAGGATCGTCTCGATTAAAACTCTCCAATATCTCTGATGCGCATTCGGTCAATAAGCAACATGCCTGCTCCTGCAACCAACATCAAGATAGTGCTCAGTGCCAATGCCTGACCAAAATTAAGTTCACCCGGTCGAGATATCAACCGATAGATCGCAATTGGTACGGTTGGATATTCAGGACGTGCTATCAGGGAGGTTGCCCCAAACTCCCCAAGAGAAATGGTAAATGCAAAAGTAGAAGCAACCAACAATGAGCGACCGATTAATGGAATATCAATATACCTCAGTACATTTCCTGGGGAAGCACCCAAGACAGCTGCAGCCTGTCGCATTCGCGGATGAATACTACGAAGAGCTGGAGTAAGATTTCGAACGACAAAAGGAAAAGCGACCAGCGTATGTGCCAATGGAACCAATATCCATGAAGAGCGTAAGTCCAGCGGGGGTTTATCCAATGCAACGATAAATCCTAATCCGAGTGTGACTGCACTCGTACCTAATGGTAACATAAGGATTGCATCCAGACCATGACTTATGGGGGAGGCAGTTTCTCGCGAGAGTGCTAATGCGGCTGGGAGTCCCAGCATTAAAGCAAGAACAGTGGTTGCTAAGGCATATCCCAATGAAACTGCAATCGCCGTTGAGGGTGGAGCGTAAAAGATGGAGTCGGTGTTATTAATCTCAAGGGCGCGGTAAAAATCAAGGGTGAAGCCAGGTGATGTGACTGTTTGCTCGCCTCGGTTCGGTTCGATGCGGGTTACAGACCTGACAGCAAGCGCGGCAAGGGGCAGAATTAACAGCGTTAATAATGTAACGATGATCATACCTGCCATGAGTTTGCTCCGAGGGGAGGTTAATCGACGTTGGGTAACGATACGGGATTTGAGAGAAAGAGGGATGGAGAGACGACTGATCAAGCGGGTGTAGAGAATGGTTAATACAAGTGTGCAGGCTAATTGGAGAATAGATAAGACGGCAGCCAGTGGAAGGTTGAATAAGCTAATGGTTTGGTAATATATCTCAACCTCCAGCGTAGCGAAGCGAGGTCCGCCTAAAATTAGAATCACACCAAAAGAAGTGAAATCAAAAATAAAGACAAGTAATGCTGCAGCAGCAATGGCAGGGGCAAGTAATGGCATGGTTACCAAGCGAATGGCTTGCCAACGGTTCGCCCCCAGCATACGTGCTGCCTGTCCGAGACGCGGATCGAGGTGAGACCAGAAATCTCCCACCATGCGTAAAATTATCGTTGTGTTATAAAAGACATGCGCTACCAGGATGGCAGTAAAGGTATTAGTAAATTGGACTGGCGGACTGGTTAATTTAAATACTTGCATCAATCCAATATTTAACCATCCGTTCGGACCTAACAAGGCATTAAAAGCGGATGCAACTACCAAAGTGGGCATTAAAAATGGGATACCGGTTAAAGCTTGAAGAAGGGGTTTGCCGCGAAAATTGTAATGAGCAAACAGATACGCGCCAGGTAAGCCGAGGGCGAGGGTAAGGATGGTTGAGAGAATTGCCTGCCACAAGGTAAAACCCAATACTCGCCAAGGGATGGCGGAGTTGAACGCTTGTAGAAACGGTGAAAGTAATCCTTGTTGGGAACGAGCCAGGCTGAGCTTTAAAATACTACCCAAGGGGAAGAAATAAAACAACAATAGGAAGCATATCGGGGCCAACCACAATAGAATGGCTGTGATTGTCCGATGTCGCTTTAAAATCATCTCAAGACAGTCTCCGTCCAAGCATTAATCCAGGCTTCACGATTAGCAGCGATTTCTTGCAGGCTGACATAGGCAGGGTTTTCTGGTATTGCCAGGAACTTTTGGAAAGTCTCATTCAGCTTGGCGTTCGGATTAACCGGGAAGACATACATCTGGAGCGGCATATCTTCCTGGAAGGTAATCGACAACATGAAGTCTACCCACTTTTCAGCCAAGTCCAGGTTTTTTGTCCCGTGTAGAATACCCACAAACTCAATTTGCCTGAAACATGAACCATCACTTGTAATCACTGCCGTTTGGGGTTCAGTCAATGGCGTTTTAGATCCAAGCACTTCAAATGGAGGACTTGAGCTATAAGATACGACTACCGGTTGATTTCCACCCCAACGACTAAAATTAGTGTAATATGCTGTTTCCCAATCATTGACTACCTGGACATTATTCGCCACCAACCCTCGCCAGAAATCAAGATACATGTCAGTTCCGAAGTGACCAATCGTCGCCAGGAGGAAAGCCAAACCTGGGGATGAAGTGGCGGGATTTTCCACGACTAACATATTTTTGTATTCCGGCTTGAGTAGATCCTCAAGATTTTGAGGTGGCTGTAAGTCACGTTGCGAGAAGTACGACTTATCGTAATTAAGGCACACGTCACCCCAATCCACCGGCAGAGCCCTATTTTGGGGGTCCAATTTATACTGAGTCGGAATATCAGCTAACAAGGATGATTTATAAGGTTGGAAGATATCTTCAGTGAGTGCCCGGCTTAGAAAAGTGTTATCGACCCCATAAAATACATCTGCGAATGGATTATCCTTTGAAAGTATGGCTTTATTAAGGGCTGTACCCGCATCACCAGATGCGATGAACTGCACTTTGACATTATTAGTGGTTTCGAAGGCAGAAATGACTGATTTTGAGGCAGCAAATGAATCATGAGTCATGACGGTTAATGTTCGTGGTGCTGTACCGGCGTTGGTAGGTGATCCGGAAGTCTGTGAACAGGCAGATATGATCAGCGGTATCACAATAAATAAGTAGAGGAATTTAGTTTTCATGGAAAAACTCTTTCTACAATTTCCTTGATTAATGGACAATCCTGTTCAAAATACATAATAAAACGCCTTCCTTGACTATTACCTGGGCGTGATCATGTAAGAAGACATTACTTACCCCCCGGGTCGAGGCAAAATAAAGGGATTCATCATTCAAAGAATATTCTAATCCATGCGTAGTAATCCCATGGGCATCTCCAGCAAGGGGTATGAGAGATAATTGAAATCCAGGTTGACCATGCAGTTCAATCTGGTCTTCGCCACGAAGGAGAACAAGCTCCTGTGATCCATCCAACAGACGAATTTTTAATCTGGTGAACATGGGATGTGCCATCAACAATATATTTGCTACTGTCATATCCCAGCGCTCACCCAAAGCACCGATGATATATAGTTCACTGATCTCCTGCTTCATAGTGAATTGCAGAACCAACTCCAGGTCAGTTTCATCTTTGCGGATTGGGTACTGATAGATCTCAACTCCAGCCTGTTGGTATGTGATGACCTCCTTGGGATCCAAGGAATCAAAATCCCCGATAATAATATTGGGTGTAATTCCCAGGGACTTACAGTGATGCGTACCACCATCAGCGGCTATAATCAAATCGGAAGGTTGCCGCTTCGATAGGATGTCTGGTGGATCTTGCATCCTCCCGTTGGCAAATATTATGGCTCTCTTCATAAAAGAACAACTCCTTGCGCTATACCGGTGGAAGGAGTTGACGTTATGCAGCGATTCCTCCGCCGGCATTATCCGGATCAGGTTCGCGGGTCGAGATCTTGAGGATCTCCTCTCAGCCCAGGAATACCAGGCTCCCCGTGCGAGTACTTTTGATTATGTAAAAAGTATATGCCTCTTTTCGAATATGTCAAGTATAGTAAACCAGACTGCATAATTGTTTGACGCATTAACGGCTTAAATGTATAATCTTTGCACCTCTATAAATTAAGGGGCGGCAGGAGACCATACAATGGCTTTGAAGGGCAATTTACGCGACTTTTCGATCACCCAATTGCTCAATTTGGTAAATGTAGCTCGAAAAACCGGCACCCTTGTCGTCGAGCGTTCACAAGAACAAGTTTATGTTTCATTTAGGGAAGGGAAATTATCATATGCGCATGATGGTACAGATGCAGCCAGTTTGACAATGGTGCTCTACCATGCGAAGAAACTGAACGCAGCCCAGGTTCGGATAATTAATGAACGATCGAGAGGAATGAGCGATAAAGAGCTGGGATTGCTCTTGATCAACTCGAACTATCTTAGCCAACAGGAAATCCTTACCAGTTTACAGACATATTATCTGAGTACAGTCAACCGACTCTTCACCTGGGGTGAGGGATTATTCCATTTCGACAACGACTTGTTGCCCCCAAAAGATAAAATTACTGTACGCATTAGTTTAGAGAACCTCATCATTGAAGGATCTCGAAAGATGCGAGAATGGGAGCAATTGCAAGGTGAGATCCCAAGCCTTGAAATGGCATTGAAATTTAGCCAACGACCAGGGGTAAATTTACGTAATTTGAATCTGAACGCCGACGAGTGGAAAGTCATCTCATTTATCAATCCCAAAAACACAATTCACCAAATCGCTAAGGCTACCAATAAAAACGATATTGAAATACGAAGGATCGTATACAGCTTCATCCAAGCCGGATTGGTTGATATGGTCAGACCAGAAGGAGTGCCTGTACAACAACCCGTTCAACCTATTCAGTTTGTTCCGCCTGTTCAACCTCGGATTTCGCTTCCACAAGGAAGTAAAACTGAATTTAAGTCTTTGATCAACCGCATCATTACCAGGATCCGCTCCATTTGATGGTAACGAAAAGCTGACAAAAAGGGATGCTATTATGCAAACAGTAAAAATGGTAGTCACAGGACCATTCAATGCGGGGAAGACTGAGTTCATTCGATCGGTTAGTGAGATTGAAGTAGTTTCCACCGAACGAAAAATATCATCTGAGGCAGAAAGAGTTAAGGATCAGACAACTGTTGCGATGGATTTTGGACGTATTTCCATTGATGAGAACCTGGTCTTATATCTATTTGGGACCCCGGGTCAGCGCAGGTTTGATTTCATGTGGGAGATATTATCTGAAGGTATGTTGGGTTTTATTGTGATGGTGGATAGTGCCCGTCCAGAAACATTCCGAGAAGCACGCAACATACTAGAGACCTTCCGCGCATATGCCCCCACACCATATGTTGTGGCGGCAAATAAACAAGACGAGCAGGATGCATGGGAAATAAATGATATGCGAATTGCCTTGCGGTTAAGCCCACAAGTGAAGTTACTCCCGTGTGTGGCAAAGGATAAAGAAGCTGTCAAGAAAGTACTATTGGAATTACTATACAGTATATTGGAGGAAATGGATACTGGCGAAGTATCAGCTCCAAAATAGAATTATGCGGATGTGAGTTAGAGTATAGTGAAAATACTCACCTTATTAGTGTGTGGATACCATATGGAAAGTGAATACTGGTTAAAAAGCCAAATCCTTGACACTGATTAGTCGTACGCTTATAATCACCTAGCTTTATTCCTCGATAGCTCAATTCGGCAGAGCGGGCGGCTGTTAACCGCTAGGTTCCAGGTTCGAGTCCTGGTCGAGGAGCTTAAGCGGCACCCCGGAAACCCGGGGTGCTTCGCTGTAGTTCGCTTCGCTGTTAACCGCCAGGTTGCAGGTTCGAGTCCTGGTCGAGGAGCTTAAGCGACACCCCGGAAACCCGGGGTGCTTCGCTGTAGTTCGCTTCGCTATTAACCGCTAGGTTCCAGGTTCGAGTCCTGGTCGAGGAGCTTAAGCGGCACCCCGGAAACCCGGGGTGCTTCGCTGTAGTTCACTTCGCTGTTAACCGCCAGGTTCCAGGTTCGAGTCCTGGTCGAGGAGCTTAACCGGCACCCCGGAAACCCGGGGTGCTTCGCTGTAGTTCGCTTCGCTGTAGTTCGCTTCGCTGTAGTTCGCTTCGCTGTTAACCGCCATGTTCCAGGTTCGAGTCCTGGTCGAGGAGCTTAACCGGCACCCCGGAAACCCGGGCGAGTTTATTAACTTCGAAGGGTGATTAAATAAAATGGATGCTTAATCAGCATCCATGAAAGTTGCAGTAATATTGCTAAGAATCGGTTGCTTTTTCAGCGGTACTCTTGGCTGGCTCAGGCTTTTTTTCAGATTCTGGAGCCTTGGATGAACGATCTACTGAACCGGAAGGGGAACGATGGTCTGTGGAATAAAAACCAGATCCTTTAAAAACAATCCCAACAGGGGTATATACCTTGTGTAATGATTTCTTATTACATTCCGGACAACGCGTGAGAACAGGGTCGTTAAACCCCTGCAAGCGCTCGAAACGAACGCCACAATTCTCACAACGATAAGTGTAAACTGGCATTTTACCCTCTCAAAATCTCTACCCTGAAATTACTCAAAGTATTATAGCGCGTCCTTGCGTCGATGACAAGATACCGTGAACCTGGTTCTAACATAACTCTAACATATACCTGACGTATGTCACTTTACTTGACTTTAATCAATCGGGGTACGTGTGGGTGTGCGAGTGCGAGTGGAAGTGGGTGTGAGGGTGATTGTTGGGGTTGATGTTTCCGTGGGAACAGGGGTCTTAGTAGGTGTGGGCGTAATGGAGGGTCGGGGCGTGCGGGTAGGTGTGCTTGTTCGGGTGGGGACGCGAGTTAAGGTAGGAGTATCGGTGGGAGTGGGAGGGTTGAAAAATCCCCAACGTTCCTGGGCTAAAGTACGCCAATCTGCCGGAACCTGTTCCGGAGGCAGGCTTAGAAGGAGGCCCCAATCGGCCTTGGCTTCGGTTGTATTCGATGCCTGCTCATAGATTTGAGCTCGATTGAAATATACCACCGCACGTTGACTGTCGGTCGCAGCGAGAGTATCGGCACTGTTGAATTGGCGAATAGCCATGGATAAGCGATCGTCCGCCCATAACGATTTCCCTAGAGCGACGCTATAATCAAAATTCAACAAGTCCAGGTTTACCGCAGTGACCAGGTCATTGACAGCTGTCCGAGGATCACCCTGGCCCAAATGGATTAGACCACAGTAGTACCAGGAGGGGGCATTTTCATCATCTGCGGCAATCCCTTGATTGCAGGCGCTTAACGCCTGGTCACTGTTACCCATCTGGTACTCTGCCTGCGCCTTAACCGCCCAACCATGAGCATCCTGAGGGGAATATAACAAGTATATATCGATATAATGAATGGCTTGTTGAGTATCCTGCATCGCAAGATGCACCATGGCAAGTGTGAGATAGGCTGGTAGGGAGGTTTGATCTAACTCGTACCCCAATTGTGCGTTCTCCATAGCAGATGAAAGATCATTAAGCTTAAGATATGCCTGGGCGCGCAAGACATAGACCATCGGGTGATTTGGAAATAGGGCTTCTGCTAAAAGGAGGTCATCCAACCCGCTGAGTGGATTATTGTGCGCGATCCTGATACGAGCGCGGTTTAAATATGCATCCACGTAATATGGATCGTATTCAATGGCATAATTCAGCTCGCCTTCGATATCAGCCTTTGGATTGATCTTCTCATAAGCGAGTGCACGTCCAAGGTAGGCGGGAGCGAAATATGGATTAATTTTCAGCGCCTGCCCATACTTATTTACAGCATCCTGATACTTGCCCATCATGCGATAAGCTTCACCCGAGTAATAGAACAAATCGGGTGAATTTGGCTCTGCTGTTATGGCTTGATCGAGAAAACCCGACATTGAAGTCCAGTTGGATTGCTCAAAGGCACGAATAGCGGCACGATAAGCCTCAACCACCGGGTGGGGTGTATTGACATACAGGGGAACAGGCGTATAGGTCACTGTGAGGAACATCCACAAGGGAGTAGGACCAATAAAGGTTGGGGTCGGACTCCTTATGACCAATGTGCGGGTAGGAGTTGGTGAAAGCGTAGGCTCGGGAGTACGGGTGGGGAAGGGTGAAACTTTGATTATTGCCGGCTGTTCTGGTTGTGGTCGTAAACCGTAAATGCCTCCAAATATGAGACCTACAACCACAACGGCTGCCACCAAAATGGATGCAAGGCGCAACACGGGATTGCCCCATATACGGCGAGCCAAGGTTTTAGGAGGCTCGGTTACAGACTCGAGTTCTTTTTCCCAATGACGGCGAATGAGTGGAGCTGGAGTGACATCCTTATCCGCCTGCCTGGCACCGAGGATAATCAGACCGCGTTTAGCAGCTTCGTTATCGGGGTCAACTCGTAGGGCAGATTCAAGGCAATAAATGCGCTCCTGATTTGTGTCGACCAAGGTACTCATCCAGAGCCAATACTCAGCTTTAGAGGAATCAGAGCGCAATAGACGGGTGAACAGGTCACGTGCTCGGGTGGTTTGTCCCTGGTTGATGGCTTCCAGGGCGGCTTTATACATCTTCTCTTGAGCCATTGGATTATTAGACAGAGTTTAGCACAGCACGAAGATGATAGCAAGCTAGAAATTGGATTGGTTCGGGAATCTCGCTCACTAAATAAGTTCGCGAGACTGCGGACAAAGTACATCCTTGACTCCCCTCACTGAGTTCGGGGCAGGCGCTCGAAATAAGCGCTCTTCAACGCTCGTAAAGAGCACTCGCGTTGCTGCGGACGAAGAACGTCCTTGATACTTCGACGGACAAAAACCGTCCGCCCAGGGTCGCAAAGCAGTGAAAACATGAAGACACTGTATAAACGCTCCTTGAAAACGAAAAGCAACGAATATTTTCCGGATGGGTGCGTAGAATTGAACCGAAAATATTCAAAAGCATTCAATTAATCTTTCAGGTAAAGCGGATCCGCACATAGATAAGAATATGAATACCACGAAGGTGCGCAAAAGGAAAGCCCTCCGGCACAAAGGATATTGATGGACAAGAAATCGGCGTGCATAGCACCATTATAGCACAAATGTTCTATTCCACAAGGGGTTTAGAGAAAACTGCGAATATTTTAAGGTTTCTAATATTCGCTCGGAGCATATAGATTCTAATAGGAATCCAAATACGAACTCAGATAATCGAGAAAAAACAGATGATTACCACAAAGGAGTAGGTAATAATGTTCGAAAATCTACCTAAAAATAGACGTCGAAAGATGCGGGAAAAGCGCTTTCCTGCACTATCTAGCGCTTCAAAGCTCAAAGGACAAAAAGTATTTAATACTTGATTTTTCGGTTTGTTATCGCAAACATGACTTGAGGATAGATAAGGAATATTTTTTATATACAATGTCGTACAAATCATGGAGTTTTCTGGCGTAAAGCGAGATTGGGTATAATCAGGATCTATGGTGCGCAGAATTGCATGCCTGATTGTTGGGTTGGGATTTTTCTTGAGCAGTTGTAAACAAACAACTGTTCAAGCCACACCCACGCTCGTCCCAACGGGATTACTTACACCGTACCAGACGCTTACGCCCAAGTCAATCGTGCCAACCGCCACGATCATTGTGACCATTCCGGTTACACCAGCTCCTACTCCAACACCATTCCTGCACACAGTAACGAATGATGACACCATGCTCGGCCTGGCATATCGCTATGGAATTAAGTTGGAGGACTTGAAAGCGGCTAACCCGGGAGTGGACCCAAATGCCATGTCGGTTGGTATGCAGCTGGTCATCCCCATCGGTGGGGAGATCCCAGAAATCTTGCCTACACCAACAGCCATGCCAGTACAAGCTAAACAGCCGCGGTGTTATCGGGTTGGAGATGGAGGTGCGTGGTGTATCGTGGCTATCCATAATGATATGGAAACAAGCCTAGAAAACCTTTCAGTCTGGGTGGGTCTATATACCCCACAGGGTGTGAATCTAGCCAGTCAGGAGGTGTATGCACCGATGAATATACTTCGACCCGGAAGCACAATCCCATTGATGGCATACTTTGCCCCTCCTATCCCCGATGAATATGAGGCTCGAAGTGAAGTCATTCGTGCGTTGGCAATACCAACGAACGACACGCGTTACCTTGATCTGGAGGTCAAGACTGGGACGGTTGAAATCAACCCGGATGGCAGGCAGGCAGTGATAAGTGGAGACGTGATGCTGCCGGAGAATGGACCAACACCATCTCAAGTATGGGTATTAGGAGTGGCTTATGATGCAAATGGTGATATCGTCGGAGCACGCAAGTGGAAATCAGCCGGAGAAACACATTTCGAGATCACGGTTTACAGCCTGGGTGGAATAATTAACCATGTTGAGCTGTTGACGGAGATCAGGCCTTAGCAATGAAGATTTCATTAACCACAAATAGTGCGAACAGAGAGCGCCCTCCAACACAGAAAAACTCAGATGGGGATAGAGGGAAAATAATTTAACCGCTGATGAACGCGGATAGACGCAGATAAAAGAGTAAATTAATAATTCAGAATAATAATACTTATCTAAAATTGAAAGTATGAAGGAGTATGAGGATTCGGTGATTTATTTGATGAAAACAAAGGAACAATGGGCTAGATCAACATACTAATGGCAATCAGAATTTAGAATTGATGGATCATAATGAGGGCTTAAATAGCCAGCCCACGGAGGTCGATTATGAAACGCCATGGGTTGTGAAATTTAAGTGGGGAAGTGATTGGATAGACTACACCAGAGGCACAGGCATGAAAACCAGGATGAAGACAATCACACCCAACACAGCCAGAGCCTGGCGTTTGGGGTCAAGAGGGGTAATCTGGTCAAGCGGCTCAGCATGATAGCGACCAAGAAGGAAGATCAGGGCAGCCCAGAGCCACCAGCCACTCCAAACCAAACCGAGTGCGACTAAGGCGATCAGAATAAAAGGTAATAGTCTGGAAGTGCGCCGGCCCAACAAAACGTACATAATATGCCCGCCATCCAATTGACCAGCAGGGATCAGGTTAAGGGAGGTAACCAGCAGACCTGCCCAACCTGCCCAGGCGATGGGGTGCAAGCTAACATCAAGCCCTCCCGCGGGGAGAGGTGCGCCGGTGAAGAAATAGCGAATCCAATAGATGATGGGATTCAGACCAGCGTATGTGAATGGTTGGGGAAGGAGCTGACCTTTTACAATAAACTTCAGCAACAGATATAAGATTGAGTTCCCTTCAAAGATTTGTAGCGCAGGCAATTGGAAGGGAAGCTTATCCACCGGGGATAAATATAACCCATACAGAAGGATCGGTATCGCGACAATCAGACCGGCAAGCGGACCGGCAATCCCAATATCCAGCAAGATGCGCCTATTCTTGGGAGGTTCCTTGAGCTGGATGAAAGCACCCATAGTACCAAAATAACTGAAGGGAAAGGGGATAAAAAATGGCAGAGTGACAGCCGTCTTATGGTAGCGACCGGCAAGATAGTGACCGAACTCATGACAAACCAGGATGGTTAATAATGCGATCGCGAAAGGCAGTCCGCCCAGTAAAAATTTAACCCAACCATCGATAGTTGTAGGCGTGGTAGTACCAGAATAGAATCCTCCAACAAACATCACACTAAGTACTGTCAGGATGAAAAAGAAAATATTCCCCCATATTTTTGATGGTTTAGGTTGAATGATCCCATTCATCAATAAGATGACCTGACGGTTCTCTTCAAGACGAAATAGGGGGGTTACATTGAGCGGCCGTAAGGTTTGCGCTAATTGATCATAAACCGTGGCAGAGTCCTGGTTATACAATTGACCACGATAACGAACAAGGTATCCTTTTTTTTCTTCACCCCAGGTAGTGTCTTCAATACGAAAATACCGGGTGATAATTGGTGTATATTGATCATTTGCATCTGGCAACATAACTTTACCCAATCCTTTTTTTGTACCTAACAATAACAGGCGGGAGTGGATGGGGGTCGAACCAACCGCGGCCCGCAACGCGACCCGCCACCGGTTTTGAAGACCGGGGAGCCCACCGGAACTCAACCACTCCCAACGGCTAAGGATACCGCAGGG
>Ga0153916_10002739_pt1 | contig 12908 bp, 10 predicted proteins | sample Opewatmetagenome_FD_109642 | JGI IMG/M metagenome (GOLD analysis project Ga0153916, IMG submission 109642) | Freshwater wetland microbial communities from Ohio, USA - Open water 3 Core 3 Depth 4 metaG | ecosystem: Environmental > Aquatic > Freshwater > Wetlands | place: USA: Ohio, Lake Erie...
CGGTGGCCATAGCGCGCTTCGAGCCCAAGGCCCGGGAGTATTGAGATGCACGAGGCCGTTGAGTTCAGGGTAATGAGGTTCGACCCGGCGGCGGACGCCGAGCCCCGCGTGATTTCGTACCAAGTGCGGCCCGGCGAACGCGACCGCGTCCTCGACGGCCTTAACTACATTAAGTGGCACTTGGACGGAGGGCTGGCGTATCGCCGCTCGTGCGCGCACGGCGTCTGCGGCTCCGACGCGGTGGTCATCAACGGCGTCGTCGGTTTGGCGTGCAGGAAACTGATCAGGGACCTCGAGGCGCCGATAGTCGTCGGGCCGCTGGCGACGTTCGCCGTGATAAAAGACCTCGTCGTCGACCTCGAGCCGTTCTTCGGTACGGTGCGCCGGGTGAGGCCGTGGCTCGAGGCGGGCGAGGCCGTCCCGGAACGGGAGTTCCTCCAGACGCCCGCCGAGCTCGAAGCCTTTATGGACGGAACCAGGTGCATCCTGTGCGCGTCGTGCGTGGCGGCGTGCCCGGTGGTGCAGCGCGGGACGCCGTACGTCGGGCCGGCGGCCGTGGTCCAAGGCCACCGCTTCGTAAAGGATTCGCGCGACGTCGGCGGCCGGACCCGGCTTCAGTTGCTCGCGGCGCCGGACGGCGCGACGGCGTGCGAAAATTTCTTCAACTGCACGAGGGTTTGTCCGCGCGGCATCTTCGTTACCAAAAGGATAAACGAAATCAAGCGCATGTTGGAAGCGGGCGGTTATCTGAAAGGGGCCCGGGGCGATGGCTAAGTGGAAGTGCAGCGTGTGCGGCTACATCTACGACGAGGCGCGGGAGAAAGTCCCCTTCGCCGAACTGCCCGAGGATTGGACGTGCCCGGTATGCGGCGCGCCTAAGTCGGCGTTTAACCTTATCGCAGGGGCCGCGGGGGCGCGGGAAGTCGCCCCGGGCGAGTTGGCGGGGACCGTCGCCGACCTCATCGTGGCCCAGCTCGCCGCGTACGGCGTGCGCTACGTCTACGGCATACCGGGCGATTCCAATCTCCCGCTGGTGGACGCCATCCGGCGCTCGGCCGGCGTCGACTTCGTCCTCGTGCGCCACGAGGAGACCGCGGCCTTTATGGCCTCCGCCCGCTACAAGATCTTCAACGAGATAGGGGTGTGTCTTTCCATCGCCGGCCCCGGGACGACCAACTTGATAACGGGCCTTTTGGACGCCGCGACGGACCGCTCGCCGGTGCTCGCGCTTTTGGGCCAGGTGACCGAATTGCGATTGGGCAGCGAGGCGTTTCAGGAGATAGACCAGCTCGCGCTCTATCACCCGTTCACGGTATACGCGGAGACGGTCTCGGCGCCGCGCCAGGCCGCCACGGTCGTGAGCATGGCCGTCAAGAAAGCGTACGCCGAACACGGCGTCGCCGCGCTGAGCCTGCCCACCGACGTCCTGGCCGCGGCCGCGGTCGGCGATATATTCGCGGGCGACCGCCACGTCTTCCGCAGCCGGGCGGCGCCGACGGCGGCCTCGCTCAAAGTCGTGGCCGACGTCATCGCCCGGGCCCACAGGCCGTTAATTTTCGCCGGCTGGGGAGCCCGCTTCTCCGGGGCCGACGTCATCGCGCTGGCCGAACGCATCGGCGCCTTCGTCGCGACCACCTCCCGCGCCAAGGGCGTCGTGCCCGAGACCCACGAACGGGTCGTGGGGGTGATGGGCAGCATCGGCGCGCCTTCCGCGGCCCGCGCCGCCCGGGCCTCGGACCTCCTTATTATCCTCGGCTCGGGATTCCGCCAGCGCAACCTTGTCCCTCACGTCCCCGCCGTTCAGGTCGATTGGAACGCCGCGCGCATCGGCAAGACTTTCGAGGTCGAGGCCGGCGCGGTGGGCGACGTGCGCGAGGCGCTGCCCCGGCTCCTGGATCTCGGGCCCGCGAAGGACATGGACGAGGATTTCCGAAAAAAGGTCCGCGGGTATCGCGACGAGCATTTGCGCGAGGTCGCCGCGCTGCGCGAAAAAAAGACGCGGCCCTTACACCCCGGCTTCGTCGTGAGTTGGTTGAACGAGCTGGTTCCCAAGGACGCCGTCGTGACGGTCGACGTGGGCGACCACACCTATTGGTTCTACAAGATGTTCGTCGCCGACGGCCAACGGACGTTCCTCTCCGCCAACATGGCGAGCATGGGATTCGCGCTGCCGGCGGCGCTCGCGGCCTCCCTCCACGACCGCTCCCGGCCGACGTTCTGCATCGCGGGCGACGGCGGCTTCGGCATGCTCATGGCCGACTTCACCACCGCCGTCCGCGAGAAGCTCCCCATCAAAGTGGTGCTCTTCAACGATGGGCGATTGAAGAACATCGTTAAGGAGCAGGCCATCGCGGCCTTTCCGCCCTACGGCGTCGAGTTCCCGAACCCGGATTTCGCCGCGTTCGCCACTTCGGCCGGCGGCTTAGGCGTCCGGGTCGAGGACCCCGACGACTTCGCGCCCGCGGTGAAAAAGGCTCTGGAAGAGAAAAGCCGACCGTCGCTGGTCGAGGTCGTCGTCGACCCGGCCGCGATGGCCGCGCCGACGGGCATAGCGCTGGCGGCGGAGAAGGGCGCCCAAAAGTAACACGTATTAATATGGGGAAGCGAAAAGGCCGGCCTAACGGGGCCGGCTTTTGGTAATAGGGGTTTGGCGTGTGCCTCAGTAGTATAACGCTTTAACCCGCCCTACGCTCGTGGGTTCGACCCCGGGGAACGTAAGACCCGTCTCGACGTATACTCGGATCATGTTATTCCCTTTCGGCCATTCGGGTTCGAAAGGGGCCCACGAGCCCTCCACGTACCACCAGCTGTGGCCGCGGAAAGTCGGGTTATTGTCGTAGCTGAAAGGGTCGCAATTCGGGTAGTTGTAGTATTGTTCCATCCCCGCCATGAACGAGTAGTTCGACTTCGGCAGGACCCAATTCACGTTAAACCACTTCCAACCCTTGGGCCCCGAAGGTTTAACGTACTTGGGCCCACCGCTCTCGGGCCATATTTTGGCGCCGGGGACGCGGCGGAAGGCGAGGAGGGCGATGCGGAAGCCGTCCCAACGGCCGTTGGGCCAGGTCGATTGCGAGTATACGCCCAAACGGGTCAAGAGTACGTGCGAACTTTTAAGGGTGGAGACGTCGAAGTCGTTGGCGGCCCACGAGTCGGCGCCCGTATACCAACAGAAAAACCAGCGCGGCACGCCGCTATCCCACTTCAGCTCGTATTCCCTGTCGGAGGGGAGAGGGTCGTTTGCCGTTGCCGTCTCGGGGTGCGCGACGTATTCCGCCCCCAACGCGGCGCCGCTTAACAGCAACGCGGCAGCGAAGATTACGCGTACCGTTACCAAAGCGATTCCCCCTTCGGTTATTTAATTTTAGGCGATTAGTAGTAAAGCCCTTTGACCCGCCCGATGCTCGTCGGCGCGACGCCGATGTCGCCTTGCATCACCACGCGCAGCATGAGGTTGGAATCGGATTGTAGGGGTTGCCAGACGCCCATGTAATAAGTCCAGCCCCGCCGTTGCGCCGGCCCGGTGTCCAGGCAGTACGGGTCGCCGTTGGGGTAACCATACCATTGGGCCATCGCGGCGACGAATTTGAGTATGCCCTTGGGCAAGGCCCAGTTGACGCCGAAGTCGCACCACGGGTAGCCGCGGCCGGTTCCTTTGACGTACGTCGGGCCCCAAATCCGCGTTCCCGGGACGCCGTTCCTGAAGTCGTATATGCCGATGTTAAAGCCGTCCCACCGGCCGTTGGGCCATTCGCCGCTCGAGCGAATCCTTATAAGTTTTACGTTATGCGCGACCAACGTCGAGCAATCGAAATCGTTGCCGACCCAGCTGTCGGCCGCGAACTGTATCAACGCGTACCCCAGCGTCCCGTTATCCCACTTTAATTCGCGTTCGGTGTTTTCGGCGGGGACGGCGCATAAAGATACCGGGGGACGCGCGCTAAACAAATCGGCGCCCTCGGCGGCCGCGCCGACGAGAAGGAAAAACGACAGCGCGATGGCGGTTCTCGTTTCCATCTTCGGCCCCTTCCATTTCAAAAAATAATTTAACGTTTCCCTCGTCGAATTATAAACGCAATCGCCGTTCCGGTCAATCGTTTCCGGCGGGGTCGAAGGGTTACGGGCCCCCCTACGTTTATATGCGCGTTGGGCCATTTGTCTCCTATGTGTATTTAGAATACTATATCTTGGGGTAATAGTTTTGGATACCACAGTATGTTGCGTTTTTTCCTTGCTAAAAATCGGCTATGTTGTTAGAATGGTACCCGAGGGGGGAAAGGCCGTCGTATGCGCTTACGCACCCTAGATATTTTCGGCTTTAAATCTTTTCCGCACCGGACCCGAATAGATTTCGGCCCGGGCATCAGCGCCGTCGTCGGCCCGAACGGCTGCGGCAAATCGAACGTCGCCGACGCCTTCCGGTGGGCTCTCGGCGAACAATCGGCCAAGGCCTTGCGGGGCGACGTTATGGAGGACTTGATCTTCAACGGCACCGCCGATACGCCGCCCCTCTCCATGGCGGAAGTTTCCATCACCTTCTCGGACGTGGAGGGCTACCTTACCGCCGACGCGGCTGAGTTGGTAGTCACGCGCCGGATGTACCGCTCGGGCGAGTCGCATTATTTTCTGAACAAACAACCCGTTCGCCTCAAGGATGTCCACGGCTTGTTCGCGGATACCGGCTTGGGGAAGGCTTCGTACGCCGTAGTCGAGCAGGGGATGGTCGAGGCCATCGTCAAGGCCAAAGCCGAAGAACGGCGCGCGTTTTTCGAGGAGGCGGCGGGCATCCGGGGTTATCGGGCCAAGCGCGCCGAGGCGATGCGTAAGCTCGAGGACGTCCAAGCCAATATGGAACGCCTCGACGACTTATACGCCGAATATCGGCGCCGGGCGCGCGCGCTTAGGCGACAGGCGGGCGCGGCTCGCCGTTACCAGGGGCTGGTGGACCGGCTCCGCGAACTCGACGTCGCCTTCGCCAAGCGAAAGTACGGCGTCAAGGCCGATGAGAAGCGCGTCGCGCTGGCGGGCCGCGACGAGTGCGCCGCCGCCAGCCGCGAGGCCCGGGCGCGCGCGGCCAACGCCGCCGCGGCCGTCTCGCGCCTCGACGCCGAGGTAGCGCGCGGCGAGCTCGAGCTGGAGCGCCAGGAGAAGGGCTTGCTCGAGCGCCAACGCGGGTTGAACGAGGCGGAAGCCGCGAAGCAGCTCGCCGAGGAGAGGCGGCGCGGCGTCGAGGAAGACGTCGGCCGGCTAGCCGCCGATAGGGAGCGGCTGGCCGCGGAGTTGGGTTGCGCCGACGAGGAGAGCCGGAAATCCGCGGCCGAATTCGAAGCCACCCAACGACAGTTGGCCGACGGCGAGACGCGGAAGGCGCGCGCCGAGGAGGAACTCGCGGCCGCGCGTTCCCGGGAAGCGGAGCTGTTGAGCGAGCTCGAGGCCGCGCGTCGCGGCCAGTTGGCGCGGCTCCACGACCGGACGCGGCTCGCCAACCTCCACGCCACCGCCGCCGCGGCGTGCAAAAGCCTGACGCAGGAGCTCCGCCGCCTCCGCGACGAAGCCGGCCGCCAGGCGTCGCTCGTCGACCAGAATCGCGCCTCGTTGCATAACATCGCCGCCGAGTCGGCGTCCCTCGAGAAAGAATGGGCCGCATGTCGGGACGAGGCCGAATCCGCCGAGGCCTCCGAGGGACGCCTGGCGCGGGAGTTCGCCGCGGCCGAGGAGGCGGCGGCGGAACTCGGCGGCGAGCGCGAAAAGGCCGTCTCCCGCTTGGCCTCGTTGGAAGAGCTCGCCCGACGTTTCGAATCTTTCGGCGCGGGGGTGGCGGCGCTTTTGGACGGGGGTTCTCCTGCCGGAATAGCGGGCGTGCTGGCCGACGTGGTGAAAGTCCGGGAAGGGTACGAGGCCGCGGCGGAGAGGGCGCTCGGTTACGCCGCGGGAGCACTCCTGGCCGACGACCTGGCGGCGGCGGCGGCGCACGGCCGACGCCTGAAAACGTCGCACGCGGGCCGGGCGGCCTTCGTCGTCCCGTGCGACGGCGGGCCCGCGGCCGGCGACCTGCCGGTGGTCGAAGGCGTCCGGGGTTGGGTATCCGAGTTCGTAGAAGTAGCCGGCCCCTACGCCGGCGCGGTGAACGAACTCTTGCGGGATATTTTGGTGGTAGAGGACCTGGCGGCGCTCGAGGCCGTCGCGGAGGTCTCAGCCGGGACGCCGGCCGTGACGCTCGGCGGCGATTGGTGGGACGGCCGGGCGACGTTGCTCGCCGGCGCCGCGGAGGAGGTCGGCGCCACGATTCTAGGCCGGCGGGCGGAAATCGAGAAGTTGGCCGCGGCCGCGGCGGCATTCGAAGTAAAGTTGGAAGGAGCGCGGCGCGAGGTGGGGCGCTTGGCCGCGGCGCGCGAGGAGCTCGTTCGCCGCCGGCAGGAGAACGCGGCTCGCCTCGCCCGGGTGGAGGCGGCGCGGGGCGGCGTCGAGGCCGCGTTGGCGCGCGCCGGAGACGAGAGCCGCGTCCTGGCGGAAAGCCGCGACGTCCTGGACGCGGAGATAGCGCAAGCGGAGGTCGGCCTGGCCGCGGCCTTCGGCGAAGAGGAGCGGCTCGGCGGCCAACTCGACGCCACCGCGCGGGCTTGCGAGGAGGCCGGGCAGGCGGTCGGGATAAGCGAGGAGGGGCTGGGGGCGGTGCGCGACCTCGTCGTCGAACGCGAGAAGGGGGCCGCGGCGGCGCGCGAGGATATCGCCGCCTGGCGCGAGAAACTGCGCGGCCTCGCCAACGACCGCGAAAGGCTCGGACGGCTGAAAGAGGACGGGGGCGCGAGGCTCCGGGGCCTCGCCGCCGAGCTCGAGCACAAGGTGGCCGAGGCCAAGGAACTGGCGACGGAAGCCGAGGAGTGCGGGGCCGAGATAACGGAACGCGCCGCGGCGTTCAAGGCCGCCCAAAGGGACGTCGAGGGGACGCGGTTGACGAGGGCCGAATTAATCGGCCGGCGCCGAGAGGCGGAGGAAGCGCGGGCGGGCGCCGAAGCCGCGGCCGCCGAAGTGGCCGACTTCTTGAAAGAGAAAGAGATCGAGGTGGCGTCGCTGGTGGGCGAGCTAAGCGCGCTCGAGGAGGCGGTGGCGGCGAAATACGACGTCCGGTTGAGCGCGGTGGGCGCGGCGGAATACGAGCTGGAAGGCGACGTCGCGGCGGCGGAAGTCGAAAGGGAGGAACTGGCCCACCGCCTCGGCAAGATGGGCGAAATCAACTTCCTCGCCGCGCGCGAGTATGACGAGCTGGCCGCCACCTTGGCCGAGCTGGAAACTCAGCGGGCGGACCTTGCCCAGGCGCGCGCCGACCTCGATGAAAGCATCGCGAGGATAGACGCTCACAGCCGGGAGAAGTTCGTCGCCACCTTCGAGGTCATCCGGGAAGAGTTCCAACGAATTTTCCGGGAAACTTTCGGCGGCGGCCAGGCCGACCTCCGGCTGCAGGCGGGCGCCGACCCGCTCGAGGCCGGGATATACGTCTACGCCCAACCGCCGGGCAAGAAGATGGAGCACCTGTCGCTTTTGTCGGGGGGCGAAAAAGCCCTCGCGGCCATCGCCTTGATCTTCGCCCTCTTCAACGTCCGGCCGGCGCCCTTCGCCATCCTCGACGAGGTGGACGCGCCGCTCGACGAAAGCAACATAGCCCGGTTCCTCAAGATATTGGCCCAGTACCGGGATAGCGTCCAGTTTATGGTTATCACGCACGCCCGCCGGACGATGGAGGCGTCGGACGCCATATACGGCGTTACGATGGAGCGGCGGGGCATCTCCAAGGTATTGTCGTTAACGATGCGCGAGGTTCCGGAGGAATTTATGGAGGCCGCCGCGGCGGCTCCGTCTACTTAGAACCGGGGCTCCGATTACTCCCTGGGCGCGGGCGGCCTTAACGAGGCCGCCTTCGCTTTGGGCCCGAGCTTTGTTGACTCTAACGCTCTTTATTGGTATATTTTTTACGTTATGTCCGGCGACGGGCGCGAAATTTTCGGCGTGTGCGGACAACACGGCGGCCGGCCGGCCATCGCGGCCTGTCCGCGCTGCGGCCGGTATATGTGCGCGTGGTGCGTGAGCCGAGGCGCCGAGGTCTCCGGCCAGCTCCTTTGCCGGGAGTGCGTGGTCGGCCTGTCTTCCGCGAACGCCCTGCGCCGGGAAGTCCCCTGGGAAAACCGGCGGGGCATGTCGTACCCCCGCGCTTTTTTCGCGACCTGGCGGGACGTCGTCTTCGCGCCCCGCGCGTTTTTCGCCGGCCTCGAGCCCCGGGGCGTCCTTTTCAAGCCGTTGGTCTTCGCGGCCATATGCCTGGCCATAGGCTTAGTCGGGAGCTTATGGGGAATAGGCGAGGCCGCGAGCGCGCTCGTCGGCCCTTCCGCGGCGACGTTGGTCGCGGCCCTGGCGGTCGCCGTAGCGCCCGCCATCTATATTTTATCTTTCGTCGTGACGGTGGGATTTTTGCATCTGCTCGCGCGCGGGCTGGGCGGCCCCGCGACCATTCGGGCTACGACGCGGGCCGCGGCTTACGGCCAGGCGGCGGCGGTGGCGGAGGTAATCCCGGCCGTCGGCGGCATCCTCGCCTTCGTTTTGCGGTTGTCGCTCTACGGGTGGGGCGTACCGGCGGTGCACGGTTTTTCTTTAAAGAAGGCCATAGCGTTTTATATTATTATACTGGTCATCGCGGCAGGTTTTATTTATTTCGGCGTCCGCTTGCTGACGCCGTTTTTACCCGAGGGCGTCTGAGACTCGGACGGGCAAATATTATGAAAAAGATATGTGTATTATTCGCCGTCGCCGGCTTGCTCGCCGTGCGTTGCGGCGGCGACAAGGAGGTCGCCGAGAAAACCGCCGGCACGGCCTCGGCCGAGAAGGGCAAGACCGGCTCGTTCACGGTGTTAGGCCCCGAGGACCGGGCCTTGCCCGCCGGCATAGCCGTTTACGCCCCGGGCAAACGCGGCGAGCCGTTGTGGGAAGGTTTGGCCGGACAGAAGTACGTGCTGGAGCCGGGAGAGTACGACGTCCAGGTGGAATATTTTGGCCAGACGTACTGGCGGCGCGGCTTAGAGCTTGCGGGCGGCGAGAAGACCGTCAAGTTGCCGATGGGGACCCTTACGCTCGAGGTGCGCTCGAGCCGCGGCGACCGGATGGCGGGCGAAGTCGCCGTATATCCCGCCGGCAAGACGGCGGGCCTGCCGGTGATGGAGGGCGAGACCTTCGACGGCCTCCCCCTCCTCGCCGGAACCTACGACGTGCGGGTGACGGTACAAGGCCGGGAACGATGGCTGCGCGCCTTATCGCTGGAGGGGGGCGACCGCGAAACGAGGACGTTGCTCGAGCCGGTGGGCTACCTTCGCGTGGAGGTAGTCGACCAGCGGGGCGAACCGCTCGAGGCGGAGGTGTGGGTCTACGGGCCAACGTCGGCCCAGGCGCCGGTGGCGCTGGGCAAGAGCGACCGGCCGCTGGCGTTGTTGCCCGGTCGCTACGACGTGGCGGTCCGGTGGGCGGGCGCGCGGGACTTTTCCGCGGGGTTGGCCGTGCTCGAAAATCAAACCACCGTAGAGAGGTTCACCTTCTGGAGAAGTGAGGCTTAGCGATGGCCGATAGGACCGCTCGGCGCGCGCTCGATAAAAGGATGCGCAATATTAAGGCCGGCATCTACACCTTAATTCTGGTAGCCGCGTTGGTAGGGGCGCTCGTCATCTCGACGGTGGCGTTGCCGCCCCAGATCGCGGCGTGGCGTTCCCGACGCTCAGTGGAAGAGGCTCAGGCGCTGGTGGCCCGGAATAAGGTGTTCGAGGCGATGGCGTTATTGAACCACGCCGTCGCCCTCGACCCGGGCAACGCGCGCGCCCACTTCAACCTCGGCGTTTTGGAACTCGCGGTCAACGGCAACCCCGACGAAGCCGCGAACCGGTTCAAGTTGGCGGCGGAGGCGGACGCCGGATTCGCCCGGGCGTACTATAACTTGGGCGTCGTCCAGTTATTCTATCTCCACGAACCGCGCGCGGCGGCGGACAACTTCAGGAAGGCGATGGAGCTGGAACCCGATTACGCCGCCGGTTACGCGGGATTGGGCCTGGCGTGCGAGGCCTTGGGCGAGTACGGCGCGGCCCGCGACGCCTTCGCCCGCTACGTGGAGATGAGCCCGCGCGGGCCGTGGGCGGAGCTGGTCGCCCAGCACAAAAACGCCATCGGCGGCTTGCCCCCGGTGGACGACCTCGCCACCGAGATGCGCGGGGGAGAAGACACCTTCGAGCTCGTGGCGGTGGGTGACTTAAGCCTGGCGCGCGGCGTGAACGTCGACCTCTATACCGGCCGGTCCGAAAGTCCGCTCCGGTACGTGGCGCCGCTCATAGGCCGCGCCCGGGTGGCGTGCGGGAACCTGGAGTCGCCGCTCACCAAACGCGCCAAGCGCGTCCCGACCAAGGGCCCCGGCGGCGGGTCGATATATTTGAAGGGTAACCCCGACTATGCCTTCCTGTTGACGGAGGCCGGCTTCGACGTCCTTTCGCTGGCCAACAATCACATTATGGACTACGGCGACCAGGGTTTATCCGATACCATGTATTACCTCGAGCAGGAGGAAATAAAACACGTCGGCGCCGGCCCCGACCTCGCCGCCGCGCTCGCGCCCGCCGAGGTGGACGTCGACGGGTACGTTATCCAGTTTCTCGCTTTTTCGGCCGTAGAGCCGAAAGGATACTACGCGGGCTCCGCCAAGGCCGGGACCGCGCCGCTGGACGAGGGCACGGTCCTCAGCGCCATCGGCCGCGCCAAAAGCCAATCCAACTTGGTGGTGTTATCGCTGCATTGGGGCGGCGAGTCCATGGCCTACCCCTCTTCGGAGCAGAAAAGGCTCGCCCATAAATTCGTCGACGCCGGGGCGGATATTATCGTGGGCCACCACCCTCACGTCATCCAGGGCGTCGAGTCGTACGAGGGCGCCGTAATAGCTTACAGCTTGGGCAACTTCTTGTTCGATTCGCGGTACCCGGAGCGACGTTATTCCACGTTATTGGCCATAGAGGTCTCCCGTTCGCGCGGCATCCTCGGTTTTCGGTTGATACCCATATATATCGAAGGGACGGAGCCCACGATATCCGGCGAGGACCGCGTCATGGAATTTGCGGACTTCGCCTTGCTCAGCGCGACGGGGGACCGCGTGCCCGTAACGGCGCCGGCGCCATAGCACCCTCGGGGTCGGCCTAAGGCCCGGGCGTTTCTCATTATGGAAGTTGACGTCATAAGGGTAAAGTATTTCAACGAACGGCGCGAGTTCCACATACCGTCGGGCGGCATTCCGGTGGCGTCCGGCGACGTCGTTATCGTCGAAACCGAAGACGGCCTCGACTGTTGCGAGGTGACGGCTTCCGCCCGGGAATGCACGCGGCGCGAACTCGAGTCGCCCGCGGCGACGGTCCTCCGTAAGGCCACGCCCAACGACCTGGAGTGGCTCGCCGCCAAACAGGAGACGGAAGAGGCGGCGGCGGAAGCGTGTAACGAGTTGGCGGCCGAACTAGGCCTCCATATGAAACTAGCGTCCGTCAAGATGGCTTTCGACGGCGCGAAGATCATATTCTTTTTCTCGGCCGACAAACGGGTGGATTTTCGGACGCTGGTCCGCGAGCTCGCCAAGAAGTTCCGCACCCGCATCGAGATGCGCCAGATCGGCGTGCGCGACAAGGCGAAGCACCTGGGCGGCCTGGGCGTTTGCGGTCGGCCGCTCTGCTGCACCGTATTCCTCGATAAGTTCGAACCGGTAACGATGAGGATGGCCAAAGAGCAAAACCTGACGCTCAGCCCGTCGAAGATATCCGGTTATTGCGGCCGCCTTATGTGTTGCCTGGCGTACGAAAACGATTTTTACCGCGGCGTGAAGGAATCTTTCCCCGGCGTAGGCAAAAGGGTGTCTACGCCGCAGGGGGAGGGCGAGGTCAAGGCCGTCTTGGCGCTCACCGGCGCGGTGGTCGTCATGCTCGATTCGGGCACGGCGGTCAAGGTGAGGTCGGCGGACTTGGCGCCGGCGTCGACCGAAGTAGCGGAACGAAGCGACGGTTCGCGCCGGACCGGCGGTTCGTAGGGGTTGAAGGACGTCATGTCCCGAAGATTCTACGGCTTGTTCGCGGCGGCCGCGTTTTTTTCTTGGGCCGCGCCCGCGGCCCCCGTAACGCTGGCGGCGGGGGCGGGCGTCTTTCAATATTATACGAACGACGCCGCGGGCATCGGCTCGCGCGCCGGCCCGGCCGCCGCGTTGGCGTGCGCGCACGAGTGCGAGGGGGCGGCGTACGAGCTCGAGGCGCGGTATCGCGGATACGAGGACCGCGACGAATACGAGGCCGGCGTCGAGGTCCGGGCGCGTAATTATTTTCACCCGGCGCCGGCGCGGCCGTACGTGGCGCCGACGGCGGGTTTTTGGCTGCCGAGAGACGGCGCGCGCGGGTACAAGGTCGTCGGCGTCGGCGCCCGGGCGGGGGCCGTGTTGACGGCCGCGGGTGCGCCGGTAACGTTGGACGTCTTCGCGGCCTACCGCGGCCGGTTCAACCTCGACCGCGACGAACGCCGGCCGGCGTTTGCGTCGGAGTTGGCCGGCGGCGCGACGTGCGATTGGTTCGTGACGGCGCATTTCGGGTGGCACGCGGAGGGCAGCCTGCTTTGGCCCGGTTTCTTAGCCGAGAAGCACGAGGCGCTGCGCGGCCTGGGCGTGGCGCCTTTTGTACTCGCCGGCCCGGCGTTCAGCTTTTAGCCGTATTTGCCTTTGCCGCGGCGTCGTTATTGTATTATAATGGTCGGCTGAATATTCCCCCCCCCCCCCCCCCCCCCACCCGCGGGGGGGGGGGATGGCTCTTTTTTTTGGGGGGGGGGCCAGTAAAATAATCCGGCGCACACTAACAATCTTCCCCCCC
>Ga0153916_10002740_pt1 | contig 12907 bp, 9 predicted proteins | sample Opewatmetagenome_FD_109642 | JGI IMG/M metagenome (GOLD analysis project Ga0153916, IMG submission 109642) | Freshwater wetland microbial communities from Ohio, USA - Open water 3 Core 3 Depth 4 metaG | ecosystem: Environmental > Aquatic > Freshwater > Wetlands | place: USA: Ohio, Lake Erie, Old...
ATGCTATTGGGCGCAAGCCGCCTCTTTCCAGCCACCCTCGGCATGGCCGCGCGGGTAACAAGGCTCAATCGGATCATCTGATTCAGGCGCTCAAAGAGGAAGGCGCCCGCGCGTTCCGTTCAATCGCATCAGCGTGCCATTGGCCCATTTCCCGATCGTCGATCGTGGCGTTGGTTGAGCTTTCCAATGCTTGTCTGGCGACCAGCGCTTGAGAAGTCTGGGAACAGTGACCCCGGCCACAGCCTTGCCGAATAGATGCCCCTGACCGAATTGACAGCCTTGCGACCAGACATAATCCGCCTGGCCAACGGTCTCGATGCCCTCCGCGACGACGGCTATGCGCAGGCTATGGCCAAGATTCAACACGGCGCGAACGATTTCCGCATCGTCTTCTTCCTTTTCGAGGTCGCGGATGAACGACTGGTCGATCTTCAGGACGTCCACCGGGAACTGTTTGAGATGGGACAGTGAGGAATAGCCGGTGCCAAAATCATCAAGCGCGATCCGTATGCCCTTCTGGCTCAGCAGCGTCAGCGCGCGTTCGACATACTCGACGCCCTTGCCAAGAAACATCTGCTCGGTGACTTCCAGCTCGAGATGCGTGGCAGGGATGCCGGCAGCCTCCATCCGCCCAAGCAGGGCCTCGGCAAAGTCATCGTGCCGGAACTCTGCTGCGGACGTATTGATCGCGACATGGCCGAAATCGAGACCCGCATCGAGCCAACGCCGCATGTCGGCAAAGACCTTCATCTGCATGCGTTCGCCAATCTCATAAGCGAGATCCAGATCCTCGAACGCGGCGGAAATCGAAGCCGGCGACTGAATCCCCAGTCGAGCGTGCTGCCACCGAAGCAAGGCCTCGAAACCCGCGACGCGTCCGGAGTTCAACTCGATTTTCGGCTGATAGAAGGGACGGATCAGATCGCCGTCCAACGCCAGCCTTGCAAGGTTGGTCATCGACAGCCGGTTCTGCATCTCCCAGCGCATGTTCGGCGTGAACACCATCATGCTGCCACGTTTCTCGATCTTGGCCGAATAGAGCGCAAGGTCGGCATTCTTCACCAGTTCATCGGGATCAGAACCCTGTTCAGGGAAGACCGCCGCGCCGACGCTCGCCCGGCAATCCAAAGTGCGCCCCTTGTAGACGAACGGTTCTCGCAGGCTGTCGACGATCGGCGTTGCCAGCGTCGCCAGATCGCAATCACCCCCCAAGTCAGGCAGGATAAGGGCAAATTCGTCGCCGCCGATACGCGCGATGATACCGCCATCGGGGACTTTGCTTCGCAGCCGTTCGGCGAACGTCTTCAGCAAAGCGTCGCCGGCATCGTGCCCTAGCGAGTCGTTTACATCCTTGAACTGATCCAGATCGAACACGAACAAGCCAACGTGCGTTCGGGAGGATGCCGCATGAATGAGGACCTCACTGAGTTTATTCTGGAAATAGTGCCGGTTTGGAAGCTTGGTCAGCGCATCATGACTCGCCGTCCAAAGGATCCGCTGCTCGTTCCTGTGCTGTTCGGTGACGTCGCGCGCGATCGTCAGCAAATGGGTCGGCTGTCCGCGCTCATCAAGCACCGGTGTCACGACCACGTCCCACCATTTGTCGGTGCCCTTGGCAGTCGCATTGCGGGTCGCAAAACGGCCGACACCACCGCCGCGCGCCTCATTCATTGCCGCCATCATGGTTTCACGCATGGGAACAGGCCAGTAATCCACCCACGGCTGCCCAACTAAGGGTGAGAAATCATCGAACTCCGTCATCCGTAGACCCGGACCATTCATGAACAACATGTTGCCGGCGATATCGAGCAGCACGATGCAGTCTGCACTTGCCTCGGTGATGCTGAGATTCAGCGCCTCGCGTTCTCGCATGGCGGTCTCGGCGTGCTTCCGCTCGGTGATATCCATGTGAGCACCGACCGCACGCACGACCCGGCCTTCTGAGTCACGTTCAAAGCTTGTACGGCTATACATCCAGCGGACTTCGCCATTATCCGCGCGGACAATGCGAACATCGGCATCAAAACCGTCGGCTGATGAGTTGGCGGCGGCATCGCCTTCGCGAATAAGCCGCTCCCGATCCTCTGGGTGCACGCACGCCATATAGCTCTCGAAATCCATATACGGGGTATCTTCATCCAGCCCCAGATTTCGATAGAATTGTTTCGAGCAGATCGAACGCTTTTCAGCGTCGCACTCATAACTACCAATATGAGCGGCTTCCTGCACCAGGCGAAGATGCTCCTCGCTGGCCTGCAACGCCTGTTCGGCGTTCTTGCGCTCCGTATCATCGAAGATCAGCCCGACCATACGGATGGGCTTGTCTTCCGCGTCCCGAATGATGTGCCCGAGGGTTCTGAGCCATCTGATCTTGCCATCACCGCCACGCACACGAAACTCGATGGCAGGCGAATGCAAGGATTCGCTAAATTCGGTTCCAGACACCAATGCACGAACGGCATCGTCTGGATGAACGAGGCTGAGCCATTCCTCATTGGAGACAAGCCCGCAATGGTCATCCCGAAGACCGTATATACGAACCGCTTCAGGCGACAGGCGAAGCGAATAATCGCTGAGGTCAAGATCCCAGGTTCCGGCTCCGGCACCTTGAAGGGCCATTTGGAACATATCGGCTGACCGTTGTCGTTCCTGCTCGGCACGCTTGCGCGCGGTGATATCCTGCGCGACAGTGATCACGGACTCTGGCTGGCCGGCGGCATTTCGCACGAAAGAGATGCTCAGTTCGCACCAGACAACCGAACCGTCGGGCTGGATATAACGGCTCTCGAAGAAGGCCGGTTCACCCTTCTTCGCCTGCTCGTAAAGCCGAGCATTTGCGGCGAAGTCATCGGGATGGGTAAGCGCTCCCAGCGGCAGCCCGGACAATTCGTCGGCGGTGCGCCCGACGATCTCCAAAAACCGTGCATTGGCGATGAGTACATGGCCTTGCAGGTCGCGTTGCAGAATCCCGACGATCGCCTGGCTGAACACGGTTGACAGCCGGTTCTCGCTTTCACGCAATGCCTCCTCACTGCGCTTGCGATCGGTGATATCCAGATGCGCCCCGACCGACCGGATCAGTCGCCCCTCGCCGTCACGCAGCATCCGGCTCTGGCTGGCAATCCACCGGATCTCTCCGGTATCCGCGCGAATGATACGGTAATCACAGGTAAAATCATTGGCTGAGGCGATCGCGGCCAGGACACCCCGCTCAAAGCGAACACGATCTTCGGGATGGACGAGCTTCAAGAGATCGGCGAAATCGAGGTACGGAGTATCCGCCGGCAAGCCAAGCTGCTCATAGAATTCCCGAGAGCCGACCGATCGGCCAGGAGCATCGGTATGATAGCTGCCGATGTTCGCGACTTCTTGGACAAGCCGCAGTTCCTCCTCGCTCTCGCGAAGCTGCTCTTCGGCAAGCTTGCGCTCGGTGATATCCCCTATGAAGCCTTCCAAGAAACGTGGAGTGGACTCTGCGCCGTAAACGGCTTGGCCGTGCTCCAGCACCCAGCGCGTGTCGCCGCTGCGGTGAATGATCCGGTAAGCTTGTGAAAACATTCGGCGCGCAGATGTGGCCGCGCGCACCTGTCGCTGAACCTCGGGCAGATCCTCGGGATGTATGACATCAGCCCAAGTCAGCTTTCCCTGCTCGAAATCCGCAGCCGCATAGCCAGTAAGGGCCTCTATCCCTTCACTGACATAGCTCATGCTCCAAGGCGCTTTCGTCTCGCACCGATACGCAATGCCTGGCAGATTATCGACGAGCGTCGAGAGTTGTCGTTCCTTTTCAAGCAATGCGGCTTCAATCAGCCGCCGTTCAGCGGATTCGCGCCTGAGTTCAAGCTGCGCCATCACCTGGCGGGCAAGCGTTTCCAATATGCGCCGCTGCCGATCATTGATGCCCTCAGGACGGGGCTTGGTATCAAGCACACAGAGAGTGCCCAAAGGCAGGCCTTCAGGGGTTTCCAGCAAGGCCCCCGCATAGAAACCTAAGCCTGGTTCTCCGACGACCATCGGATGAGCGGCGAAGCGGGGATCCGCTTGGACGTTTTCGACCACAAATACCCCGCGATGGAGCAGGGCATATGTGCTAATCGAGGTCGCGCGCGGTGTCTCATCTATGCCAAGTCCAATCTCCGCCTTGAGCCACAGGCGATCCTTGTCGACCAAACTGATGAGAGCGATCGGCGTGTCGAATACATCGAGCGCTAGCTGGATGATATCGTCAAAAGCTGGCTCGCGGCCAGTGTTGAGGATGGCATAGCGGGCCAGAGCGGCAAGCCGATCCTTCTCCTTCCACGGCGTATCCGGTGGACACCGCCCATGGTCGCGCGCGTCTGTCGATTCAGCATTGTCAAAGCGATCAGAACCCAGAATATCCACGCAGCGTACTCCGGCACACTCGACCATGACCGGTCTAACCCACGCCTCGATCAAGCCCAGCGCAAATTCTTCTACACTCGCTGCGAGTTACTAAACCGATAACAGCGCAGGGGGAGATGCTCTCCACGGCGCCGTCTGGTGGATGGTGATAGGGATCTGGGCCGACACAAAATGGTCGGGGAGAGAGGATTCGAACCTCCGGCCCCTGCCTCCCGAAGGCAGTGCTCTACCGGGCTGAGCTACTCCCCGACACCAACCGGCACTCAAGGCCGGGGCAGCGGAAGCGAGCTTATAGGAGGCCAAAATCGCTTCCGCAAGCAGCGATCGTGCCTGTTTGAAAGAATGGCATCAGGAACTTCTCAGCCTCGGCTTGCTTCAAGCATCGCGGCGACACTCACGAACTTCTCTCGCGGCGCGCCTCCGCGCGCGCGGGCAATTTCTGCGGCATCAATTTTTTGCCAGTCCCGAAACGTCACCACTTGCACGTTACGCTCGTCGAGCAGGGCATCGAGGCCCACTCTGCCCGCACGCTCTCCGCCAAGCGCCGGGGCATCCGCAGTGATCTGTTCCGCTACCGTGAAACCATCAGGCCGGTTGGTACCGATCGTTCCGGTTGGCCCGCGTCGAGCCCATCCCACGCAATACAGTCCCTTGGAAATCCGCCCGTCGGTGTTGACGAAGCGGCCGAGTCGATCATCATAGGGCACGCTTGGGATTGGATTGGTGCGATAGCCAATGCACGTCACCACGAGATCTGCAGCGATCACCCGCTCCTCGCCCGTACCGACGGCATTGCCCCCAGTATCCAGCCGGGTGCGCTCGACGATCAACCGCTCGACCCGGTTATCTCCCTCCAGCCGGACCGGCTTGGCGAAGAAATCAAAATGAATGGCGATGGGCTTCGCTCCGTCGCCATTAACGGTGAACTGTCGAAGGAGAGCTACGGATTTGCGCTGACCCGGATCGAGCGCCTCGTCCTCGGTCAAAGGTGGCAAGTCGACAGAGTGGACCAGTAGCCGCGCCCTTGCGAGATGCGCCAGTTCGCCGAGTTCCTTTGGTGTCATCGCGATCTGGTGCGGCCCGCGCCGGCCCACGATATGGATGTCCGCGACCGCGGATCGGGACAACGCCCGCAACGCATGATCGACAATGTCGGCGCCTTCGAATTCCTCTGGCGTCTTGGCAAGAACGCGAGCGACATCGAGCGCGACATTGCCGTTGCCGATCACCGCGACATTGGGCCGATCAAGTGGCGGATTGAGATCAGCAAACGCGGGATGACCATTGTACCACCCGACAAATGCCGCTGATCCGACGACACCAGCCAGGTCCTCCCCCTCGATGCCAAGTTTGCGATCGGTCGGGGCGCCAGTGGCGATCACCACCGCGTGATAAAGACCCTGCAATTCAGCGATGGAGACATCGCGACCGATCTCGACATTACCGACGAAACGCACGGTATCGCTCAGCGCTGTTGCCTCATAACGGCGCGACACCGCCTTGATCGATTGATGATCGGGGGCGACACCGCCCCGGATCAGACCGAAAGGCGTTGGCAGCCGGTCGATAATATCGACCCGCACATCCCCATCGAACTGCCTGCTGAGTGCCTCGGCAGTATAATAGCCCGCCGGTCCCGAACCAATCACCGCGACATGGAGCATCGCATTCTCCCGTCTTGCCCGGAGTGAAGCTAAACGGCTGAGCGCGGCTTGCAACGAATTTCGAGGACAAGATGACCTCGAAAAAAGACCGCCTCCCACGGGTCAGATGGGAGGCGGCCAATCCGAGGCGGAATTCGGAGTTCATCGCTTCGCCGGATGCGATGCCTGTCCGACCAGCAAGCTGGCCGCCCCGGACCCGGCCTTCCGGCCCGGTACGTCCTTCACACGCAGCTTTCATGCCAGTGTCGACGCAATGGCGGAATTCAGGAAAATTAACCAAAAAGGTTAAGGTTAAGCACTTCAGTTAATGTCAACGAGGCCGACAGGAGCGGGCATTTAAACCCATCGGCAAAGCGCTCCACAAACTCCGGGACGCATCCTTTCAGAATGCGCTTGCAGCAGACCCCTTACGCGGGGGCGCGATATCGGGTAACGGCGCGCGCATGACAGCAGCACTCGACCGTATCCGGAATTTCTCGATCATCGCGCATATCGACCATGGCAAGTCGACCCTGGCCGACCGGCTGATCCAGCGCACGGGGGGGCTGACCGCGCGCGAGATGTCCGAGCAGGTGTTGGATTCGATGGACATCGAGCGCGAGCGGGGGATCACCATAAAAGCGCAGACCGTCCGCCTCGACTACACGGCCAAGGACGGCAAAACCTATGTCCTCAATCTCATGGACACGCCCGGCCATGTCGACTTCGCCTATGAAGTCTCGCGCTCGCTCGCCGCGTGCGAGGGCGCGCTGCTGGTCGTCGACGCCGCGCAGGGGGTGGAGGCGCAGACGCTGGCCAATGTCTACCAGTCGATCGAGCACAACCACGAGATCGTGCCGGTGATCAACAAGATCGACCTGCCCGCCGCCGAACCCGAAAAGGTCAAGGCCGAGATCGAGGACGTGATCGGCCTGCCCGCCGACGACGCGGTGCTGACCTCCGCCAAAACCGGAATCGGCATCGACGACGTGCTGGAGGCGATCGTCCATCGCATCCCCGCGCCCAAGGGCGACCCCAACGCGCCGCTCAAAGCGATGCTGGTCGATTCCTGGTACGACCCCTATCTCGGCGTCGTCATCCTCGTCCGCATGATCGACGGGAGCCTGAAAAAGGGCCAGCAGATCAAGATGATGAACGCGGGCACCCTGCACCTGGTGGACCGCGTCGGCGTGTTCCGCCCCAAGATCGAGACCATCGACGCGCTCGGCCCCGGCGAGATCGGCTTCATCACCGCGCAGATCAAGGAAGTGGCGCAGACCAATGTCGGCGACACCATCACCGACGCCAAGCGCCCCGCCGCCGAGCCGCTGCCCGGATTCAAGGAAGTGCAGCCGGTGGTGTTCTGCGGCCTGTTCCCCACCGACGCCGCCGAGTTCGAGAAATTGCGCGAAAGCCTCTCCCGGCTGCGGCTCAACGACGCGTCGTTCAGTTTCGAGATGGAAACCTCGGCCGCCTTGGGCTTCGGCTTCCGCTGCGGGTTCCTCGGCCTGCTCCACCTCGAGATCATCCAGGAGCGGCTGACCCGCGAATACGACCTCGACCTCATCACCACCGCGCCGAGCGTGGTCTACAAGATCCACCTCACCAACGGCGAGCTGGTCGAGCTGCACAACCCGGCCGACATGCCCGAGCCGGTGCGCATCGACCATATCGAAGAGCCGTGGATCGAGGCGACGATCTTCGTCCCCGACGCGCATCTGGGCGCGGTGCTGAAGCTCTGCCAGGACCGGCGCGGCATCCAGAAGAACCTGACCTATGTCGGCGGGCGCGCGCAGATCACCTATGAGCTGCCCTTGAACGAGGTGGTGTTCGACTTCTACGACCGGCTGAAATCGCTGAGCCGCGGCTATGCGAGCTTCGACTATCACCAGATCGGTTACCGCGAGGGCGACCTTGTGAAGATGACGATCCTGGTCAACAACGAGAATGTCGACGCGCTCTCCATGATCGTCCACCGCCACGCCGCCGAGGGGCGCGGCCGGCACCTGTGCGAGCGGCTGAAGGAGCTGATCCCCCGGCACATGTTCAAGGTGCCGATCCAGGCGGCGATCGGCGGCAAGGTGGTCGCGCGCGAGACGATCAGCGCGCTCAGGAAGGACGTGACCGCCAAATGCTATGGCGGCGACATCAGCCGCAAGAAGAAGCTCTTAGAGAAGCAGAAGGAAGGCAAGAAGCGGATGCGGCAATATGGCAATGTCGACATCCCGCAGGAGGCGTTCATCGCGGCGCTCAGGATGGGGGATGAATGAGGCTGAGCGCCCAAGACTAACGAGCGGATTGCGCGAGCAATCCGGGAGTTAGGCGCGGATCAGCGCCAGCCCGGCCGACGACCCGCCGGACCTTCCCCGGCGGTGTCGATCGACGGCGCGGCTTTGCCGCGACGGAGCTCACTTTCTTGAGCTTTGCGCCCGTTGCTGCCGATATGCCGATGGCATGGAAAAGCTTTCGTCTACAGCCTCCAGCACACCGCTACTCGGGATCACTGTCCTCGCCGTTGCGGTCACGCAGCACTTCCTCAGGGTTAGAAACAATTTTGGCCACTTCCTCATTTGTCATGAGGGTAAGGTCTTGGTGAGCGAAGAGGTCAAAGCTCTCAAGCGCATCGTAGACAAGCTGGATACGGCGGTCGAGCTCTTCTTGATAAACGCTTATATTTTCTAACCCTGACACCAAATCACCTAAGCGCAGGCTTAGCTCGAATATAGTAGCCATAACATATTGCGTGTCGGGCGGACTTTTCTCGATGATGCTTTGCAGATTGACCAGAGCTGTCCGAAATCCTGCTATATCACGCCGCGTGTGGATAGCTTCCTCAAAGCGGCCAAGCTCGTCCATTACAAAATTTCTTATGACAAAGACACCGGTCATCAGCGCCGCATTTCGGTCCTGTTGTCGCTCCTCCTCAAGCCGGCGTTCATGCCGATGACTTAGATAGTTAGCAAATATTACAAGCGCACCACCAAGGGCTGTAGCCAAGATTTGGCTAACGAAATTGAACCAATTAATTGTCATTAGACTAAACAAATCTACTCATCCGACGCAATCTAATTAGTCCAGCAGTATTATTACCTACCCTCCATCTCCTCTTATTCCAGTATTGTCCAGACAATATCCAGTCATCCAGATTGATATTTAAGATCGCTGCCCCCAAGTGCGTTGACTCATCAGTGAGCCGCGCTTCCGGTGTTTCTTGGCAGTATATGTAGAACAACTCGAACTCATCTCTTGTCTCATTTTTTGCAACTCGAGCAGTCAAGGAGTGTGAAGTAGCGCCTGTACTAGACAGCTCCGCAGTGACTCTCAGCGAGAATAGCGAGGCCTTCACATTAATAGTTAAATTATCTTCCTGCAGTGGCACATCTTCAAGATCCTCAGCCTTTATCCCTCCTGAGTTGATGGCAGCATCCCGTACTCGCTTCACGACAGTCCAGTTCGAGCACGTTTTCCCGTGCCACGCGCCATTCAAATCCGGAAAAATCCAGCGATTCAGCCCGGGGATGAGCCACCAAAAGACCCGCCACGGACTCCACCTCGACGACGAACCCATTACTATGAGTAGGAGAAAGCCCCACAAAGTGATGGCGGAACCTATCGTCCTACCCCATTCTGTCGGGCTACCAGGCACGCCGCACATTATGATGAGAACTGCAAGGATGATAGCAGCGGGCCAACCTAAGACGGCAACCAGGCGCCTCAACGGCAAAGTAGCGTACACAATTATCCCCTTGCTGCCATTGCCCTGAACCAGAATATCTGCTTTGATGTACCAACTTTGTTCCGGCTTCGCCAAGGGGAATCTGGATGTACGACTGTTCGAAGCTGATTTCCGATTTTCAGAGCAAGCACGTGCGGCTCACACGTGCTCAGCAAAGCGAGATGCGGGACCGCCGGGATGCTAATGTAAGCCGAGTGGAATCAGGCTTAGCGGACAATGGAAAGCCGAACTTTGTAGATGCAATCTCCCAAGGCGGTTACGCCATGAAGACGATGACGCAACCGCCGGAAGGATCGGATAGCCGGTATGACATCGACTTGGGCCTCATCTTTGAGACCGAGGATGCGAAGGGTCCGAGGACAATGCGTGGCTGGGTCAAGGATGCCCTCGCAGCGAAAGCTACCAATGTAAAAGGTGATCCTGAAGACAAGGGCAAATGCGTCCGGATCGAATACGCAGAGGGTTACCAATGCGATTTTCCGGTGTTCAAGCGCTGGGCAAGCGGCGATTCCTTCGTCCATCAGGTGGCACTTGGAGACGAATGGGTGACCTCGGCTCCGGAGCAAATTAACGCCTGGTTTGAGCGGTCAGTTAGTGATTTGAGTCCGGAGGACGCGCCCTCTTACCAGCTACGACGGATTGTGCGGCTGATGAAGTTCTTTGCCAAGACTTGGCAACATAGGACATCATCGAAGTACCCATCAGGGCTGCTTCTCACGGCTGTGACCGTCGAGTCATTCCGTGGATCGTTGGGACGTGACGATAAGTCGTTCTTCAAAACATTAGAGGCGATAGGAAGCCGCTCTCATCTGCTGCCCGTGTATGCAGACGGTATTTTAATTTCTCGCGAAAAGGACCTGCCACGCCTCCAGCGTCTTCAGGAAAGGGCAGCGGAGCTGGCACAAATTCTCTCAGAGCTGGAAACGAATGAGTCTGAGCACGATGACGCTTCAGCCAAGAAGATTTGGGAAAAGACGTTTAAACACAGCTTCTTTGATGACGAGAAGCCTGTTTCGAAAGCGAACGTGGCCGAGGGTAGGAATTCGTGGTCTTCAGCGGCTTCATCTGCAGCAATACTGGGTCTTTCTGGAGAAGAAGTTCTGAAGAGAGCTGAAGCAGCAGTAAGGAATACATCAACCCCATCGAAGCCTTGGTCGTGTGACTGAAGAATATTACCTGAATAATATTCTGAAAGATGTTCATAAATATCTTTCTAATCAGCCTGACCTAGAAATCGTAAGCGGAAATAATTTCCCGATCTTTATTGAAGGGACTCTATCATTAAATGACGACCAAGGGGTATTTGATCGATACTGCGTACGTATTGAGCTGAGTGAATTCTTTCCCGACCGCGCTCCAAAGGTGTTTGAGACTGCCGGTCGCATCCCACATCACATAGACCGTCACGTCTTCGCGGATGGCCACGCTTGCTTGACCGTTTGGCCAGTTTGGCTTGCACGTGCAGAGGATCGCTCGTTCCACTCAGTCATGGACGGGCCAATAAGGAACTTCTTTCTATCGCAGACGATCTTCGAGCAATCAGGCCATTGGCCGTTTGGTGAGTATGCGCATGGCTACGATGGTATGCTGCAGGCGATTTGCGAATTCCTCGGGATTGATCCACCGGATTTTCACATCGCTGCTCAAGTCTCCTTGTTGCTTTGGAAGTGGCCTAAGGGGCACCATCGGTGTGGCTGCGGCAGCGGCAAGCCATTCCGAAATTGCCACCGGCCTTTGTTAACCGAAGTCCAGCAGAAAACGTCGCGGGCTCACCTTCGAGAGATTCTCGAGCTGCTGGTGCAAATCAAGAAGTTCCGTGAAGCCCCACCCGCGAGTGGTTGAGCTGGTCGTCACCCCCAGCCTTCGCTGGGATGACGAGAGAAGGGATGACGGTGAGGGCGGGAATTACCGAGAAGACCCTCACCCTAACCGCTGCGGCGGCGGCGTCATGCCCCCGGCATGACCGCCGTGCTCGCCCCGCAAGCGGGAGAGGGAGCTAATGTCCGGCGGGGCCTTGCTCTTGCCACTCGTCCCCCTCCTCCGGCGCGAGGCGTTCCTGCTCCTGCCACTGCGCCTCCAGCCATTCGGCTTCCTGGCGCCGGGCCTCCTGCTCCGCCTCCTCCTCGGATTCGGCCGCGATCTCGTCGATGATCTTCATCATCCGGTCGCGGGCTTCGTTGACGTCCATCACCGGGGGCAGGTGTTCGGCCTCCCATTGCTGCTTGAGGCGGGCGATCGCTTCCTTGTCCCTTGGCGAGGGCGGCAGCGGCGGGCCGTAGAGCGCGGGGAGATGGTGCTTCAGGAGGAACATCAGCAGCTTGTCGTTATACCAGCGGCGCTCGCCGACCTGTTCGCCCTTGTGGAACACCGGCACCGGCACGCCATCGATCGCGCGGTCGATGGCGATGTCGGTGAGGCGCTGGACGCCGTGGGCGAGCGCGGCGGACCAGGCGGCGCGGAAGCCCTCGGCGCCGGGCTGGCGGCGGAGATAATAGGCGCCTTCGCTCGCCATGTTGATGCGGCGGGCGGCGTGGGTGACGCTGCCGGTTTCGGCCAATGCGGCGATGAAGGCGCGCTGGCGCTCTGCCGTCCAGCCGTCATAGCGGTAGCGGCGGGGCACCGGATCGAAATCCGGCACGACGATCGAGGTGGGGATGAGGTTCTTCATGGGGCCGTGTTATAACCCACATGGTTCGCTGTAGGACAGCGCGAAGATGCGCGGGGCGGGCCTGTTCTTCGATTAAATTTGCAAATCGGGGCGATTGCGCGCATATAAGCCCAAGCTGACGTTGCAAGCGACGGATCTTGGCGCGTGACAGCACCTCTTTCTCTCTCTCAAGCTACCTTGGCCCTCGACGTGCAGGACAAATCCGTCCTGCCTCGGGCAACCTGTTAAAACTCTAAGGAATTCTCTATGCCGACCGGCACCGTTAAATTTTTCAATGCCGACAAGGGCTATGGTTTCATCAGCCGCGAAGACAGCGACGCCGATGCGTTCGTGCACATCTCGGCCGTCGAGCGTGCGGGCATGTCGACCCTCGAAAAGGGCCAGCGCCTGAACTTCGAACTCGAAACCGACAGCCGCGGCAAGACCTCGGCCGTCAACCTTTCGAACGCCTAAGGCCCAAGCCTTTGGCAAAAGAAG
>Ga0153916_10002741_pt1 | contig 12906 bp, 4 predicted proteins | sample Opewatmetagenome_FD_109642 | JGI IMG/M metagenome (GOLD analysis project Ga0153916, IMG submission 109642) | Freshwater wetland microbial communities from Ohio, USA - Open water 3 Core 3 Depth 4 metaG | ecosystem: Environmental > Aquatic > Freshwater > Wetlands | place: USA: Ohio, Lake Erie, Old...
CTGCACTCAAGGTGAAGTCGGTCGCTACCGCGGTTCCACCATTATCGTTGGTTACAACCTTCACCAGCTTGAGGTGAGCGGTCTGGTCATCATTGGTGATCGTGCAGGTTGCAGATTGCCCGAGAGCTAATGCAATGCTGCTGCCGCTCTGGCTGCCACCCACACACACCCATGCACCAGCTGTGTATCCCGATACTGAGGTCTCAGACAGAGCGTAGCTGCCTGCATTGACGTCACTCTCTACACCACCCGCACCACTGATGGGTGTCGGGCCAGCTGCACTCAAGGTGAAGTCGGTCGCTACCGCGGTTCCACCATTATCGTTGGTCACAACCTTCACCAGCTTGAGGTGAGCAGTCTGGTCATCATTAGTGATCGTGCAGGTTGCAGACTGACCGAGGGCGAGCGTTATGCTGCTGCCGCTCTGGCTGCCGCCCACGCACACCCAGGCGCTGGCGCTATAACCAGAGACACTGGACTCAGACAGAGCGAAGGTGTCAGCCTTCAAACCCGCACCTGAATCCACCGGGCTGGTGCCCGATAGGTCGTTAGAGCCGGTGCCATTGGCCGCGAGGGTAAAGTTCGCCACGGTCGCTGTGCCGCCGTTATCGTTGACCACAATCTTACGTAGGTGCAGTGCGGGAGCTTGGTCATCGTTGGTGATCGTGCAGGTAGCTGATTGTCCACCCCCTAAGGTAATGTTGCTACCACTCTGGCTGCCACCCACACAGACCCAGGCACTCGCGGTATAACCTGAAACATTGGTCTCAGACAAAGCATAAGTCCCGGCTGTGACGTCACTCTCGGCACCACCCGCACCACTGATGGGCGTCGGGCCGGATGCACTCAAGGTGAAGTCTGTCGCTACGGCTGTGCCACCATTGTCATTGGTCACCACTTTCACCAGCTTGAGGTGAGCCGGCAATTGCTGATCACTGTAAGTGCAGGTGACGTTCTCCCCTTCATGCAGACCGATCGTGACAGTCGCTCCACTGATCGATTGTGAACCCCCATTGGGACTGGTCACCGAACAGACGACACCCGTCAGGCTCCAGCCTGAAGGTACGCTTTCAGCAACTGTATAGGTTTGGAAGTTTATAATATTACTGAACAATTTGGTATTTGCGGAAGTACCATCATCCACCAGCGAGAAGTTCGCCAGTGGTGAAGGTGAGGCGGTAAAGGAAAATGATGTTGATCCATTCGGGGTTGCATCCTTGATGATCGTGATCGAGCCAGGGAAGATGACCGCAGAAGCTGAAAGTGAGCGGTCCTGGTTCCCACCACTGCCATCCAGGTCAATCAGGCGGGTATGATATGGAGAACCTGGAATATCAACCGCTGAGTCGAGCATACCCCAATTCGCCCGTGTCGCAATGTGTCCACCCCAGGCAAGCACCGGGTTGGCTACACTCGCTGAGAAGGTGATCGTAATCCGGGCAGACTTATCTCCAACAAAACCGCTGCCATCTGCGTATGAGTAGGCACTGAGTGAGGTAATTGTCCCACCATACATGGTAAAGACACCTGACAACGGTGTGATGCCCGCGCCGGAAACTTGTGGGTCTACTGGAATGGGGAAGGTGGTAAATGCACTACAACCACTAACTCCCAGGCATGGGTTCGCATCCAATACTGACTGATTGAAGCTGTCGATGTAATCAATGGCATGCTTCGAGCTCTTGGTGGTGTCCCATTCAATGGTTACGGTATGTGTGCCGCTAGTAGATAGGTTGTCAAATAACATCCTATAAGGAATGGAGTCACCCTCAAAGTAAGAGGAACCATTCTCATTAAGATTTCCATTCACCCACTGGTTAGCGGATGTATCACAGCCATCAGAGCTGGGTGATGGAGCTTTGTCATTACCGCATTGGTCAAGGTTGGCTGATTCGTTCGCCGCGCTGACCCTGGACGGAGTCGATAAGAATAGCCCGGCGGATAACACCATCAGGCTAATTAAAAAGATGAGTAAACCTTTCTTAAACATGGTTTTGATCCTTTCGATATGTAATTTTTATTTGGCAACAATATGCCTGGAGTGGGTATTGGTCCTGAAGTGATTCAGTACCATAAAAAAACTGGCGATCAATTTTGGTTTGGTTCGTAAGTCTTTCTTGGTCGTGCATGTTTCTCTCCTGTAAAACATTACCAAGGTAATGCAAAGATGAATTTGTGGTAATCAGACATAAATTGGGGAAATTTTTTAGGTGTTATCTTTCATTTTCCATGAGCACTCCTTTTGCTCTCCCTGATGGAGATTTGAAAAATAAATTAGAAACCGGCTGTTAGGCCGGTTTCGCTTTTAACTCTGCGATGATCCCCCTGTCTTGTCTGGCAGGATAAGCGCCCCCCAAAGGTCATCGCTCCATTACCGCCCTAACCACTGAGAATGATACCTAATTCGGTAATATTTGTCTGTAAGGAATGTTGGTGATTCTATGCGAGGAATCCTGGACTCTTTTGATGGCTGAATCTGGATCGATAATTAAAACCGCCCTCACCGATCAAGAGTGAGCGGTAGGGTGAATGAGACTCACACGGAGAATTTAATCCAGGGAAATCAGACCATGCTTGATAGCAAATTTAATCAGCTCGGGCATATCTGAAACGCCCAGTTTCTGCATCATCCGGCTGCGGTATGACTCAACTGTCTTCGGGGAGAGGCTGAGGCTCTTGCCAATCTCTGCACTGGTTTTGCCCTCCACCACCAGGCACAGGATTTCGTTTTCCCGCAGGCTAAGGCTTTCAAGCGAGTCTGTTTGCGTATCCACGCGCGTTTGCACGTAATCGTTAATCAGGGTATGGGTGATGGGTCTTGAGAAGTACATCTCACCCGCATATACCGATTGAACCGCTTCCATCACCTCTCTCCCGGCTGATTCTTTGAGCAGGAAGCCGCGCACCCCGGCCTGTAACGCGTGGAAGACGTGATCCGCCGTGCCGAGCATCGAGAGAATAATCACGCGCACCTGCGGGCAGGTTTCCAGTATCTGGCGGGTCGCATCGATCCCATTCATTTCAGGCATGGAAATATCCATGATCACCACATCAGGCTGCAGCTCTTTCGCCTGACTCACAGCCTGGCGTCCGTTGGCTGCATCTCCCACCACTTTGATCTCCGGGTTGGCTTCCAACAAAGCCCGTAAGCCATCCCGCACAATTGTGTGGTCATCGGCAAGAACTACATTAATCGACATAATGATTTCTCCTGACTTTTACACACACCTGTGTTCCCATTCCTGGGGTGGAATCGATTGCCAACGCCGCGCCAATCGAAGCCGCCCTTTGCTGCATGGATAATAATCCCCAGTGCGGTTCAGGAGTAGGTTTCTTGATCTCAAGTGGATCGAAACCCTGTCCATTGTCTTTCACCGTCACAGAAACCGCCTCTTTGGTGGATTTAACACTGATCACCACCCGGCTTGCCTGGGCATGTTTGGCAACGTTGTTGAGCGACTCCTGCACCAGACGGAAAAGGATCTTCTCCACGCTTGGCGCCAGACTGGGGTCGAGCTTATCCCCACTCACGTGGGTTGCAATCCCTGTCCGGTTGGTAAAGTCAGCGCTGTACCATTTTATCGCTGGCATCAGACCATACTCATCCAATACGGGTGGGTTTAGATCAGCCATCACATCCCGCATCTTGTGGGTCGTCTCCTCTACCATCTTCAATGAATCATTCAAGCGTTTTTGTATCTCCGCACTGAATTCTGTCTGAAGCTGGTTCTGCAGGATTTTTAGATTCAAATTGAGCCCGGTAAGGTTTTGCCCCACTCGGTCGTGCAGCACGGTGGCAAGCTCCTGCCTTTCCAGTTCTTGAACCTCCTGCAAGCGTAAAGCCAGGTCGCGCATTTGTTCATTGGACTGCCTGATCTCCTCCAGGAGTTGGTTTTTTGCCTGCTCAGCTTTGATCCGTTCACTGATATCCCGGGCAATATTCTGAAAAAACTTCGGATTTCCATCCGCATCATTTACCAGTACTGTGTTGTTTTCAGTGGATAGGATTTCACCCGATTTCTTAAGATAGTGCCGGGTATAAGGAGGCAGTCGATCACCATTTATCAGCTTTTCAATATTTCGTCTGACATCTGGCAGTTCTTCCGGTATGGTTAGGTCATGGATGGATAAAGCCACCAGTTCATTCTGGCTGAACCCCAACAGCTCTGCTGATTTTTGATTCACCTGCATGATTTTGCCTTCCAGATCGGTCAGGAAGATGGCATCACCCGCATTCTCGAATAACGCCCGGTACGTCTGCTCGCTTTCCCGCAGAGCCGTTTCTGCCCGCTTGCGATCGCTGATATCACGCACGTTGATCGCCACCCAAAAGCCGTTGGTGGTATCCAGACGGCTTAGATCCACTTCCATCGGGAACTCGCTGCCATCTTTCCGCATGGCGTACAATTCCTCCCCAAAGCTGGATTGGTTGATGACAGGGTTTTCCAAAAACTTCAGGAAGTATCTCCGTTGCTGGTCACGGCGCCGCACAGGGATCAAACTTGAGGCAACGTCCATACCCATCAGCTCTTCACGTGGGTAACCAAATAAGCGTTCTGCCATGGCGTTGATCAGCAGGATCTTGCCGGATTGATCCAACACGAACATCGCGTCGGGTGCCGATTCGATCACATCCATGAACCGTTTTTCAGCCAGTGTACGCTGTACTAATTCCTCTCGTAACCTCTCGATGGCATGTCTCAGCTCTTCTGTCCGTTTTGACACGATCACTTCCAAGTGATCGCGCGCCTGCTCCAGCTCTGCTTGGTCCTGTTTGTGCTGGGTGATCTGGTGCAAGACCACCACGTGCCCAATCGGATTATTGTAAGGATCCGTTAACAGGGATATATGCAGATCATAATACTGCTGATCTTGTCCTTCTCCCTCGGTGAACTCGGCTTTATACTCATCCACATAGCCCGCCTGCTGGAGATGGGTCACCATCTCCGGCATCACCTGGGAAATATTTTTTCCCAGTGATTCTTCGCCAGTGCAGTTGACCATCCTTCTGGCAGATGGGTTCATATCGACGATGTAGTCGTTTAAATCCAAAACGAGCACACAGTCTGCCAGTCCCGCAAACACCGCCTCTTGCGCAATGGGTAAAATATTGACCAATTGGAAGCGGAAAAGGCTTATCGAAAATAACACCCCTGATATGAGGAATAAGAACGCTGTCCAATCTAAATAATGCTCCGGGCTCCAGCCGGTGATGTAGAAAATATTGCCCACCCAGGGGAGCAGGATCGCCAGCAGTGTCAGCACCACCTGCCAGCGCTGCAGGCGTACGATGCTGAACAGGCTTACCACCAGCTTGACCGATCCCAACAATAATAGGGTATAGCTGAAGACCATCAAGACCCAAAACCAGGGACCACGCACAAAGTCCAGGGCAACCAGTGGGCCAATTGCCTCCATCTGCACATAATTCCATACCAGATTGTGCAGCTCATTCGTCCATACCAGGGCTAACGTCACCAAGGGAATAATCCCCAATAAGACCCGGTGTTTGAGGATGAGCCTCATCCATTCGGGATATCCTAAATATTGGGCCACGAAAGTAAACCAGGCGAGTGGGATGACTACGATCCCAAAGAACTCGAATCTTTCCCAGAATAGTTTATAAGTGAGACTGGAGGCGATGATCTCAAATGCATACCCCAGGGACCACACCGAGGCCCCGAGGATTAAAACGCTCAATGCTTGGGAGCCGGGAGCACGCCGGTTTCGGGCGATGTAAACCGCCAGGAAAAACCCGAGCGAAGCACTGATAATTAACAGCGAGATGTCGACAATGCGCAATTTCCCTTACTCCCCTGAAGCAAAAGACAACAATTGTCGGTTGTAATGATTCATAAAGATCACATGACCATAAAAATCATAACACCAAGGGAGGATTGCAAACTAAGAATAAAATTAATCAATGCTAATAATCTGATGAATTGTGTCTTATATAGGTGAAATAGGGCAGAGAAATACCTTTGTCGAGGTCGCATTTTGGTCTGTGAACTCCCCTGCAAGCGGCATCCCCGCCTGGCATCCACCTGCATGGGTAGGGTTCTGAGTTATGCAAATAGGAGAAAAGTGGTTTCGTATTGGGATATCACACCTAAAAATCGGTCTTGCCTCCCCTCACTGCGCTCGGGGCAGACACTTGCAAGGCACACTCCTTCCTCGCTGACTATGCAGAGAAAACATAGTGAAACCATGATGACACTACAGTAGTGAAATCATAAAGACACTACAGGGTGAAGACATTATACAAACGTTCGTACGGCGGCATCGCAAAGCCGCTTGCTTCGCAGCGCTTGCCAGGGAACGCTCCTTGTTCGTTTGGAGAAAAAACGAATAGAAACCAAACCCTTATGGACAAGATGAAGGATGAGATCATGTAGGCAAGGGTGAATGGAGGCACTAATGTGTTAGAAGCGGAAAGGCTGGTATCGTGAAAGGCAGTCGTTGAAATAAATTTGGTGACAGGATATATAGTGAGATTGTTTCTCGAAAAAAACAACCGCATTCAATTAATCTTTTTGTCGAACCAGCTTAAAACATGACAACCAAATGAAAACTAAGGTAGTCAAATAACAATTAAGTAACATCATGCTATCATTATAGCACATTTGTTCTATTCCACAAGGGGTTTATGCACAAACCGCAATATTTTAAGATTTCTAATGTTGAGAAAAGAGAAGCTGAGCCTCAATACTACGGGCTATTCAGGTAAGGTGATATTTTGATCTTCGAAGATACAGATTCAATCGCAACCCCTCCAAGTGGATTTGAGCTGACGCCTTGCACTGCGGTGATAAATCCTTCCTGAGATTTTAAGAATACTGGGATTTTTACCACGCGAAACGTAGCCGAAAGATGGCTTTTTACCGATATTCATAATCGTCTAATCTTAATACTTGATAAATAAGATAGAATTAGTCGTTCTAGACTGGTGATCATGGTAGAAGGGAAAATTTCCGATTGATCACTGCATAATTAGTGGGAAATAAATTTATATATCGTTCATAAGAGGGATAAAAATGAAAGTAAAGACATTGATGATCATTAGTTCGATCATAGGACTTCTTTTTGGCTTGAGCTTTTTCTTTGCACCTGCCTGGACAGAGGCATCCTATGGGGTCAACCTGGATATTGGTGGTCAATATATCGCCCGGTTATTGGGTAGTGTATACCTCGGCTATGCAGCATTACTGTGGTTAGCCAGGAATTCAGCCAGCTCAGGGACGCGCCATGCAATCGTGGTAAGTGCATTTGTTACCATGGGGCTTGGCTTAGTTCTTTCGATATACGATAGAATCGTAGGGATTGAAAATGCACTTGCCTGGTCGACGGTGGCGATCTTCTTATTATTGAGCATCGGCTTTGGATATTTCGCCTTCATCAAGCCAAATGCTGACTGAGTGTCATTTGCCATGATGCTGGGAGGAAATTCCCAACAAGGGTCTGAGTCAGGCTCAACCTGTACAGATACAACATAGAAATCTGCCGATCACGTAACGCAGGGTAGAGGTGTTTACCGTGAGGCGGGTATTATGTGGTCTTTTTTGGGTTGCGTGCGACCCACCCCTACAAACCAATCGGTGCAGGCTGATGTTGTGTTCATCATCGGTATGGTATCAACCTCTGTTTCTGCCATCCCAAAAAATCCACACTCAAAGGTATCCCCACGAGGGTTGAAGTAACATCAGTCAATCCCCTTCTCCCTCACCACGACCATCAAAGTGATATCATCAAATTGCGGTGCGTCACCCACCCAATCGCACACCTCCGCGCGCAGTGCCTCACGCAGCTCCCCAGCCGGCTTTCCATGATGCTTTTTCACTGCCTCGGGCAGACGCTCCAGACCAAAGAACTCCTCGGCTGTATTCTGAGCATCGGTGATGCCATCCGTATAAATCACCAGGGCATCGCCTGTTTCAATCTCAACGCTCTCCCGGCTCCAGCTGGCCTCATTAAATACCCCCAATGGGATCCCGGTTCGTTCCAGTTCCACCACTGAGCTATCCTTTGCCCGGATAAGCAAAGCCGGGAGGTGACCCGCGCTGCAATAGGTAAATTTCCCATTTTGAGGATTGAGGATGCCATAAAACATAGTGATAAATAGCCCCCCATGTGTATCCGCCAGGATGCGCCGGTTGGTCTCCGCCATAGTTAACTCAGGCTCAGCCGGGTGGTTCACCGCAAAGGTGCGCCAGAGCGAGCGGCTGAGTGCCATATATAATGCCGCACTGGTGCCTTTATCGGTCACATCGGCAATCACCAACCCTAGATTACCATCCGTAAGTGGTAGGTAATCGTAAAAATCGCCACTGGTCTCATGCGCTGGCTCAAGCGCCACCGATAGCTCCCATCCAGGAATTTCCGGAGGATTTTCCGGTAACAGGCTTTCCTGCACCTGGCGGGCTTTCTTTAGCTCCCTGGTCAATTGCTCATGGTCAAGTGTCTGGGCATGCAGCCTGGTGCGTGTCACTTGAAGCAACTTCTCGGCGATTTCAGGATAATGCCCCACCCCCATTTCAATGAATGCCGCCAGCGCTTCACCCAAGAGCGTCTGAGCATGTTCCAGGTTAGCTGGCTCGCCCCGGCGGATATGGATATCCGCCCAGCTCAGTAAGGATTTCGCCCACTCAACCCTAAGTCCTAATCGTTGCTGCTCCAAGGTTACCTTTTCGATTGCAGCCAGGGCTTTGGTCCAGTCCTGCTCGGAAAAAGCGATTTCCACCTCGCATTGCCCCTGATTTATCGGATCCCAGGCAGATGGCGTTTTATCCGTTATCAGACGGGCTTTCTCCAGCCATTTCCGTGACTCCTCCAGCCGCCCCTGTCGTGCTCGTAACATTGACATGCGAGGATAAGCCCATATCTTCTCGGATAAATAGCTTTGATCAACAATCTGCACAGCATCCAGCAGCCGTGTCTCGATTTCGCTGAGATCTGGCAGCTCCCCCCATCGATTCCTATCTAACAGTGCCAGGGAAAATTCGTCAGTAAAAAACAACCCATACTCCCAGTTTTTTTGCTCCTGGCATTCCTCCAGGCATTCACGGTAAATGCCTACAGCTATCTCCCAATCCCCCTTATAGCTGATCAATTCTCCTTTGATAAATTTAATCATCAGCAGCATAAATGCAGGATTTGAGATTTTCACTGCCAACTCTTCCATATGGTGGAATTCTGCTCCAACCTCTTTATGTTTGCCTTGAGTAAACAGAGTGAGATTGTAGTTCACCAACGAATTTAATTCTTCAGAAGCCACGCCACGCAACCTACCAAGTTCAGCCGCTCGGAAGAAATGATTCATGGCAGTTCGGTTATCTGCCAACCAGGTGCGGATCATCACCCCAAGGTTTTGGTGAGCGCGCCTGGCTACCTGCAGTAAACCATTTGCTTCTGCCAGCTCAACCGCCCTATAGGAGGCCTCCAGTTTCTCATCGACCGATATTCCTTCTAGAAGTCCCAGTGTTGTCAGGACATCCACCTGAACGCTCAACGCACCAAGCTGCTCCGCCAATGCCAATGCCTGTCGGCAGAGCGGCAAAGCAATATCTGACATACCATTGAAATAATATGCCCGTGCCGCCTCGTGCATCAAAGTCGCCTTGCCCAAGCTTTTAGAGGCATCCTTCACCAGATCCAACCCCTCAAGGCAAATCCGCAGGCTCTCTGGACGATCCCCTGCCACCCATACCACCCGTGCTAATCGGGTGTACAAACCTACAAAGCCATTTTCATCCCCTTGAGATTTGTAAATATCAATGCCTACCCGAAATGCACCCATAGATTCATAAAGTCGACCTTGCCGGTAAAGTGCCTCACCCAACCCGGAGTATAGCCTGGCAGTCTCAGCCTCCGAAGGACATGTCAATTCCAGTCCCCGTCGGTATTGAATCTCGGCTTCCTGGTTGGCGTTGGTTGCCAGGGCTACCTCCCCGGCAATCAATAAGTAACTCAGGGCGCGCTCCTCCTGACCTGCCTCCTTGAAATGGTAACCTAATGTGGCGGCCAGTTCTTTAGTTCGTTCAGGGTAAAGGCTCTCAATGGCTTCCCCCACGATCAGGTGCAGCCGTCTGCGATCACTCTTCAACAGCAAGGTATAAGCTGCGGCCTGTACCAGGGAGTGACGGAACATATACTCCAGATCAGGCTCCACTTTCGCCATCTCGATCAATCCGGTAGATTCCAACGTACTCAAGTCATTGAATAGGGGCCTGGCTTCTTTGATAATAAGCATGAGGACTTTCACTGAGAAGTTTCGCCCGATTACCGATGCCACCAGCAAAGTATGACGTGCTTCAGTGGGAAGCCGGTCGATGCGCGCCAGGAGCAACCCCTGCAGGTTGTCGGGTATATCATGCTCGGAGATTTCCCCCTGCGCCACCCAGGCACCATCCTGGTGAAATATAATCACCCGATCTATTAACATGCGGACTAACTCTTCCACGAAGTATGGATTTCCCTCGGCTTTGCTTAGAATGATATCCCGCAAGCGTTTGGGTAAGGTCTCAATTTCCAACAAGTTCGCCACAAGTCTACGGCTATCCTTATCGTTGAGGGAGCTCAAGCTGATCTCTGCCAGGCTGCTGCCCATCATCTCGCGTGCCGCAGTGATCAATCTCCATCCTGGGGTATCTTGTTCATACCTCGTCGTCAGGCAAAGCAGGATTGGCTCGCTCTTCACGATTGGCAGCAGGTTGATTAATAGCTCAATGGATGAGGCATCCGCCCAATGCAGGTCCTCCAGCACCAATACCAACGGTTTTTCTTTTATACATGCCTGAAACAAGCGCTGCACAGCCAGCAGGTATTGCGTACGTAGCGCCAGCGGGTCACTGATCTGGGCGCGCAGCAATGCTTCTCCCTCCAGCTTGAGTGAAAGCATATGCCCCAGGTAAGGGTAAATTTCCATCATCTGGTCCCCAAACAGGTCGCGGGTCAGAGCCAGCAATGCTGTGTCCGTTTCAGGCTCATCACTGTTCTCGGTCACACCGATCAGGTCCTTCACAATATCAATCAGTAGTTGATAAGCCAATCCCTGCCCATAGGATACACATCGCCCGGTCACCCAGCGTCCTATAAGTAGTTTTTTAGCAGATTTTTTCCATTCCTGGATCAGGCGCGACTTACCGAGACCTGGTTCACCAGTAATGACCACAGTCCGTCCCATTCCCGCTCGCACGGCCTCGCATGCATGCAACAGTGTTGCCAGCTCACCATCACGCCCAACCAAGGGGCTGGCAAGCTCTGCAAAACCGCGTGTTTGCCCGAGCGATAGCCGTGGAGCTTGCACCTGGAACACTTGAATTGCCTTATTCATCCCCTTCACATTAACTGGTCCAAGGTCCAGGCATTCAAAATAAGGTGCTACGAAGTGGTATGTATTCCCGGTGACAAGCACGCTCATGGACGTCGCCGCGAACTTGATGCGTGAGGTCAGGTTGACTGTTCCTCCGAAGGCAGCATAGTCATAGATAAGGTCATCCCCCACGGGTCCAATTATCACCGGTCCGGTGTTGATGCACACCCGCATGCCGAAGTCGACCTCATGTACATCTTTGATTTCCTGGGAATAGCCTCTGATCTGGCTGATGACTTCCAATCCCGCCTGCACAGCCCACTGAGGGTCATCCTCGTGTGCCACCGGTGCCCCAAAGAACGCCAGGAGCGAGTCTCCCAACAACCGGGCAATTGTGCCCTCATAACGGTAGATGACCGGAGCAATGCAGTCGAAGGCATGGTTCAGCAGCTCCATCCAGGTTTCCAGATCCAGCTTTTCGGCCAGTGCTGTTGAACCGACCACATCAACAAGCAGGGTAGTGATTGTGCGTTGTTCTCCCAGTGAACCAGGGCGAGATATCGCCTCCATCTTGGATGCAGAGCGTATTTTTTGCCCGAGCGTCTTTGGTACCGCGGCGGTCAGCCGGCTTAACCGGTCGACATCAGCGGGAGTCTGCACCAACACAGGTTGACCACATTCCATGCAAAAACGTGCCCCAGATGACAGTTCAGACTGGCAGCTGGGGCATTTACGCATTAATTCCTGACCACAATTCAGGCAGAAGCGGGCCGTATCTGGGTTTTTCGTCTGGCAATGGGGACAAAACACGATCCATCGCTCCTAACAATAAAGCACAACCCACCAATAATTATCCGATCTATTCTATCATCATTTCATACACCTAGAAAAGCCTGGGGTCTCGAATACACCCCCGAGACCCTGATTGATTGGGGGATTATGGGTTGAGGTTGTTGTTGGATGTGGAAAATCGACCTATAACTCGTCTATGCGCAGACGCGCCGAGATGGATTGTACGTCTATCATTTTTTCATTCTTTTTTTGGATAAATTATGCATATAATCTCTCGCAATGATTACTGGTAAGTAATATCTCTAAAAAACCCGTCATAAAACCAAATGAGAGCACATTCTTTGTAATGAACAATACCCTAATTTTTTGCTAATAATTCCGGAACTTATTTCCTGTATACTTCGTCACATAGCAGCGCAAAGCACAAACTCTGGGATGCGGCTATATGTTCATTCCAGGTTGAGATGAAGGAAAATGCGTACTGAAACAAACGAAGCCATCCAGGGTCAGCGGCAAAGCTGGAACCTGATTAAGAAATTAGGAGAAGGGGATGCCGGTGAAGTTCACCTGGTTGAGTCTTTATTGAATAACCAGCCCGCGATCGTAAAGCGTCCCCGCAGAGGCTCCTTCTTCAGCGACATCCTACGCCAGGCAAGCCAGATAAAAAAAGAAGGCAGCATTTTGCGCGGGCTGCTGAGAGCTGCGTTCCCGAACCAGAGTCTACACTTGAACATCCCCACCCTGATAGATCAGAATAGGTCGGAATACGAGTTGGGCGAGCAGACTTTTATCATCATTGAACAGGC